>Ga0209089_10000173_pt1 | contig 59696 bp, 68 predicted proteins | sample ArcticOcean_MG_C_FD_187431 | JGI IMG/M metagenome (GOLD analysis project Ga0209089, IMG submission 187431) | Marine microbial communities from western Arctic Ocean - ArcticOcean_MG_CB2_150 (SPAdes) (version 2) | ecosystem: Environmental > Aquatic > Marine > Oceanic | place: Arctic Ocean: Canada...
AACATATCAACCATATCTATGTGTTGCAATTTGTCTAGGGCCTTATAATTATATTCCCTCTTCTCAGAAAGACTCTTACATCTATCTATTAATTCAGATGTAGGAATTTTTAAGATTCCTTTTATTTGTGTTATAACTGAATCTAATCTTTCTTTATAAGGTTTGTCATCAAATGAATAGTCGAATAATTCATCGTATAATTTAAAACCCATATTCTTAAGAGCTTGATGGATATATCTTGGACCTAAAATAATGAATGGTTTCTTATATAACATAGGTTTATATGCTTTTTCTGTTAATACAGTCCCAGCTGAAATACAATAAGCTTCCGTCACGAGATCAATACAACTTTCAATATATTCTAAGGGTACGCTTTCTTCCCGCGATTGTTGTTTCAGTCCCCATTCCTCTAATAAATCTTCTCGAGTTCGTTCCTTTAAAGGCTTTTTATTTTTATCTGTCTCGTTTAACTCTGTTAATTCATTTAATAATTCTACTTCACCATCATCTTTAAAAAATGAATTAATTTGATCTTCATCTTCAAACGGATAGTATGAATATATAAACCTCTCCTCACCCTGTAAAGCTCTCAGTAAATCTATTCTATGAGGTTTTCGAGTGCAATTTAACGATACAACATTATATTTAAAATCTAAATCTAATTCATAAGAACGATTCCTATCTCGCGTATTTCTTAAAAACTGTGGTATGCATACCTCAGGATAGATCACAGGCTTTAAATTACTATCTACTTCGAATCGTTCTATGTTAGAATGTATATTAAAATCACCTGTAATATAATATACGTTTTTGCCTTTAAAATCTAAAGTTAAAAGATTATATAAAACATAGTCAGTATATTGATATCTATCATCTGATGTTTTTAATGGGCTAAATCTATCTGTTTCCCCATCAAAAAATATCATATCATCATCATTTAATAATTCATCTAATAATGCTTGATTTACTTGATGGTTATTACTTTGTCGTATTCCTAAAATAAAAGATGTTCTGTCTCCAGGAACATAGAATCTCATAGATAGAATCCAGATATTTGAAGAGTATATTTGTCTTTCAATCCACAATTACCACTTAAATGTAAATGGCTTGGATCCCATAGATATCCTTCAGCCGCACTCCAATGGGTGCTTGATTGCCAATCATGATTTTCATCTTGATAATGCATCAGGTGTCCTGGTTCCCAATCTTGCAAATATATATTTGCTCTTACTTTGGGTCTAGTATCATTTGGATATTCATTTTTAAATTTAAAAAATGTATCTCTATGTAGAGTAACAGTATTACCTGGTGGCTGAAGTATTGTGCTAACTGTAATTACCTCCATCTTTAATTGTTCACCCAATACTTTATAATCTACATCTCCATCATTAAACCATAATTGTTGTATTCTTGTATTATCTTCGGTATAGGTTTCAGGAAAACCTCCTGCTATTTCATGTAAATCTTTTTGTTCTGCAGTTTGATAGCTGATACAACTACCACGATGTTGGTTATAATCTGCATCTAAAAATACACTCAAATCATAATCTAATTTAATATCTTCAATCATGTTATACCTTTCTCTTTATCTATTTGCTTTGTGACCTTAAACACATCGGTATATTCTCTACACTCTAATAATTGTTTTTTATTATAATATATTTTGTCTTGAATGTCCAGTATTTTTTTATCGAGTACACTTTTATCCATATTTAGAATGTCTTTCATTTGAGCCATGATCGCCCCATGCCTATATCTAAATGATTCTATTTCATCAAAACTATAATCAAATAGTTCATCATATAATTTAAACCCTAATTGTTCAAATATCTTATACCATCCAGCACACCCAACAACAAGAAATGGCTTACAATGAGCCAATGCTTTACATGTCTTATCACTCAAACCAAAAGCTCTTATATGATATGTTTCAATAATTAAATCTATCTCTGATTCTAACCACTCCTGGACTGGTAAGAAATCATGATATGCATCTGTGTCGTCTTCAAAACCTTGTGTAAAAGGCGTTTTAAAATGGATTCGTTTAGTTTGATCAAACCTTTCATTACTCATATTAAATCCACATGATAGATCAACATACTTTGTCTCATCACTTCTATTATTAAATTCTATAGCGTCTCCATTCTTTACCCACTTCCAAGAGCTCTTAGGATGCATTCTTTCTACGAATGATGTAAAGAACTCATCAGTTTCGGAGCCGTCTCTTCCTATGCTATTAACTTCTGTGCAGTTGAATGAATATATGAATCCGGGTATACCTGCTAATTCTCTAAGTGTTAATACTCTAGATATCTTCGGTTGATTAACCATGCTAATCACCCGATATTTTACAGGGATACCCATATCTTCTACAGGTTGATATAACTCATAAAATTTTCGTAATCTAGAGGCACAGATATCTCTAGCGCTTGATGGTACTAGAGGATACATAGTAATTCGCATTTTAGGCTTAACTAATTCACACCAATCATTATAGATATGTTCTGCATTTGCATCGCCATTAAGATACCATATTTTATTATCGGGATGAGAATAATTATGAATTATCTCTAATACATTATCATACTGATCACCTAATAACGGATGGTATCCTCCTGATTCATTAGCATTCCATATCATTATATTTTTATCTGTCTTCTCCTTTAACCTTTCAAGAGAATAATTCCAATGATCAAATCCAGGCGGCTTTGGGACTTTCGGTGGTGTTAAAAATTCTTCTTTTGATTCGTATGCGCGGCCGTGACTAATGTATAGCCAATTCCCTGATTCGTTTTGCATTGTACTCCAATTTAGGTTGTAATCTCTTTTCAATTTTTTCTATTTCTTCTTTATCCATATCTAATATCTTATCACATTGTCTCATTATATTTTTCCATCTATCTTCAAATAAGGGGTTAGAATCAAAACTGTAATCAAATAATTCATCATATAATTTAAATCCCATTCTTTCAAACTCTCTATACCAATTAGGTCCTCCTATAGTTAAGAATATCTTTTTCCAGTATAGCGGCTTGCATGATTTATCTGATAGGTAATTTGCTACACATACTTTATTTTCTTGAACTAAATCTATATACGATTGCCACCATTCTCTAGGAGGAAATATGTCGTGTTGGCATGAAGTACCTATTGCTTCTCGAGGACATTCTTCAGTTAATAATACTCTCTCTCGTGCATTAAAATTTCTAAAACTCAAATCACATGGAGCCGGATAATCTGCAGGATATATCATATCTAATGTTTCAATACTATTGCCGTCGTGCCAGTCCCATTTCTTACCTAACCAAGCTTCCGTAGTATTTTTCCAATTCTCTCCAATTGCTTCTTCATCGTTTAATAAATGAGTGGGGGTGACTCTATAAGAATACTTAAACCAAGAATTACCTGTTAAACGTCCTAGAGTAAGTAATCGAAATATTCTGGGATTATTAACTAATGTAACAATCTTATAGAGCCGCTTATAGGTAGGTGCTTGATACTCACTCCACAAGGAATTCATCGTATTCACATACTTTGATATCATAAACCTCCAATTTGGATTTACTTTTATCTTAAATTTCGGTTTAACTATTTGACACCATTTATCATAATTTTGTTGTAATAAACTATCGTGATTAGAAAACGTCACATTATTGTCAGGATGTGCAAAATCATGAATAATCTGTAATAATTTGTCGTCTTCTCGCCCATGCAGCGGATAATAGCCCTGTGCTTCCCACTCGTCTTTAATAACTATAGGTTCATCAATTGGATTAGATATAATTTCTAATTCTGGATACTCTGTTTTTCCTATAGTGGACTCTACTTTTATAATCATAATCCTTTTTCATAATCAATGATATAGCTTTTTATGCTAGGCCTCACATATCGATGATTTATAAATGTTTTCTTTATTATCTCTTTATTAATTTTGTTTTCATCGTTGACAACAAATTGTATAATTGGAAACTCTGGAAAGGTATCAGCCATAAAAGATTCAGGAATCTTTATTTGTAAATCAGCAGAAGTAGTTTCAGGAACTCTGGGAGGATAAACGGAAATCACTTCTAAAATTATTCTGTCTACTAAGAGATCTTTTACATTATTTAAAAACTCTTTAAATTCATGATATTCATCAGACTCGAATAGATGATAAAAGTCTCCATTATTTACATGTATAGTTCTATATTCTCTGTATATATTCCATTCTATAGATGTATTAGATCTATCAAAATCAACTGTTAGACAGTTTTTTAATATATTAACATAATCATGATTCCTAAAACATCCTTCAAATAGCTTTACATCTACAAAACGAGTTTGTTCATAATCAATTTCATCAATATTTACTGAGGGGGTTATACTATCATCGTCATAATCTGAACATGAACGATATAATTCTCTGCCAAATACTAAATTATCTAGATGCAGCATATTTTGTCTATACAAAAAACCTCTCTGTTCTCCTACCCCACCACATACATTCACGAGCCCACTTTTCTAAATTACCATTATATACTTCGTAAGGGTCTTTCATCTTATTATACTGAGTATCAACTATTGAATGATTAAACCCATACTCATCTTTTAAATAATCTCCTATCTCTCCATAGAAACGGTCTTTTTCTTTAGCAATATGTATAGCAGTTGCTTCTTCATATTCCCAATATATATTAGAGGCTCCCGGAACTTTACGCCCCCATGGAATTTCTCTATCAAATACCTTCTTTAGTAGTCTCATTGTTACTGTATATTCTCTATACAGTAATGACTTATCGTTTTCATTAAACCACTCGAATAATCCATTATAAAACTCTCTCATTGATATATTATGATTATTCTTTAATTCTAATGCTAATATTCTAAGCCATCCTAAAAAATGTAGAGATATCATAAACCACTTCCATCCAGAGGCCTCTAAGTATTCATCAAACGTCATATTACTAGAACCGACTACTACAGAATTAGTGTCTTTTAATAATTGGTCTGGAGGATGTTCATGGTGAAAAAATGCAGGTGATGTTTGTTTTATTAGTACATTATATTTTCTGCAATATTCAGGATCCCCAAATGGGGTTTGGGGAAGAGCCACCATTATATATATGCCGATGTAATTGTGATAATCTATATCATCAATCAATCTAAAGAGACCTTCTTTAAAGCTATGTAGTGATTCCTCTGGTAGTCCAAGAATAGTTTCTATGTAACATGGTACTCCTCTACTTTTTAAATAATCTATCACCTCTTTTAGATTAGTATTCTCATTAGATCTTTCAATCGCTTTTAATGTATCATCATTCATCGATTGTAGAGCGATTGTAACACTTTTATTAAGGCCTACCTTCCATAAGTCTTCTGCTATATCAAATAGCCATGCCTTCTTATGCTTCGCCCACGTTATATTAAGTGTATCCGGATATCCAGTAGATTTTTTAGTATCAATCAGTAAATCAGATATAATCTTATGATCTTTGAACATGCCAAAATTATTATCAATAAGGTGTAAGTACTCTATCTTTTTATCAGCTATCCAATCAATCTCTTTTATTAACTTATCATTGTCTTGTCTATGCACTTTGGTCCAGTGCCTATCACCTGTCTCACAAAAAGTACACATATATGGACAGCCGCGCGATAATTCTACTAAGCCCTCCCATTCATATGGATAATCTTTAATTTCCAGGAGATCATCAAATAACCCATCTAAATATGGGCTTGGCAGTGTTTTGATGTCTTTTATTCTCTCTCTGTCTTCTCCATTTTGAAATAACGGCGTTGTAATACCCTTGACCATACTGAGGTCTTGCTCATGTAATAGCGCTTTAAGGATGTGTTTAAACCCTGTCTCGCCTTCATTATGTACTGCTACATCAATGAATGGTTTATCTTTTAAGAACTTTTTACATCTGTTGGGATGTGGTAAATTTAGCCCGCCGTATATAATTAAACAATTAGGATTTATCTTTTTTATTTCAGCACATAACCTATCACTCGCGTGCTCATTCCATACAAAATAAGAAGTAGCTATGATATCACATTCGGCCAACTTTCTAGCCGTAGCTGAATAATCAAAATCGCCATCGAGTACATACACCCAGTCATTAACATCAAAAGAATAATTATCAGTAATCTCTTTATCAGTCCTGCAATAACTCCAAATACAACCTGTTGAGTATGGCAACTTAATCTGGTTGGAAAATATATGTGTTAATTCAACAAACGCGATGCGCTTAGAAGTCGTATTGTTCATTTTTACCATCTCTATGTAAGTCCAATGTCACACAATGAAATCCTCCCCCTAATGTTTTAGCATGTCTTAGGCGCATAGGGATTGAATCAATATTATGTTTTTTTAATTCTTTAATTAAAGGTTTTTGATTTTCTTCTACAATAACTACTTTTTCATTAATACTTAAAATATTTAATCCTATCGCAGGTGATGCAATGGCAACACTAGCATCAGATGAGCCGCCGCTGCTTCTAATACCCTGATCTACTATATCTGTAAAGAATATCTTATCCCATTTTTTAAATATTTCAGGGTAATTGTCTTTACTACATCTATGCCCGTTTAATAATACAAGGCCCGGTCTTAGAGGTATTACTGTACTGTCAAAATGTGCTCCGGAATACTGATACGCTAAATGTACGTTATATTCTGGAAACATTGATTGAAGCCATTTACCTCCTTTTTTATTACCGCTGTTACTCACCTGATATAACAAATCTTTACCCAACCTTACAATATTTGCAGCATCAAAAAGAATTTCTTTATTCATTAATGTTGGTTTCGACAAGTCTTCAAAATTAAACGATTCATCTAATAATTGAGGTCTGGGAGCTGAAAACCATTTACCGGAACATTGGTTCAAAATGCGTCTATACGCGTGCATCTCGAAGTACCGGCTTCGCATTACATTGGGTGTTTCAATTAAACAATCATTTAGTATTAAAAATATATCACGCGGACAATAATTATACCATCCCTGCGTTATCCATTTCGAAGACATTACTCTTCTTTTGTGATTCGTTTTGTCTGGCCTATGAACTTTTATATCCATACTTACCAGAACCTTACAAAACAACTCTAAATCTTCATTGGTCTCTTCTATAACTTGTTTATCATACGATCCAACTAGTGATTTAATTTTATCATCACTCAGATTCGCATACATGAAATTCTTCATGGATAAATCAAACGAAGGTATCCGAGCACCGGTGGCATCTCCCACTACTACTTCTTTAAGAGGGTCCCACCCGTTACAGGATTGTATAATAGTTTCCAATTTTAAATAATTCTTTTTGTGTTTGCCATTTGCCTCTCTTTCTTACTTTTACATCAGAAAGACTTTCATTATTATATTCACTCCAACCACATGCTTTGAAGTCCATAGAAACTCTAGTATTTTTAGATTTATTATGCACGTAGCCACCATGCAACACTTGATCAAACACTACCATTTCTCCATGTTTAGGTGTTTGCATTACATCATCTACAAATATGCCGTTATCCTCATCCATATCTGTTAAAGGAATTATAAAATTAGTTTCAAACTCTGGGTGATGAAAAGGAAAATCCATTTCATAATGTATATTAGCTTCTCTATCGTTTATTAGAGTTGTATCTTCATAAAATTTCCAATCATATCCTGATGGGAATATTTTAATTGATGGTAATTGTTGTATTACCGTATTCTCACCAAACCAAGATTTCACTACATCTTTTTGAAACTCCCACCACATAAATCTAAACGCATAGGACTCATGCAATAATACTCTATAGAGTTTTTCAATCAATCCATATTGTGTATCTTCTTCAGGTAAATGTACTCCGCCTGCAGTATTATAAGTCACTGGTTTAATGTCATGATTCAAATGTATATCTTCAAGTCGACCTAAGCAGTCTTCAAACCATTTTCTAAAGTTATATTTCTCTATGTCATATTTGATTATCTCAATCATATACAAACTCGTCTTTATTATATGTGCCTTTATACACATTCTTTAAAAATTTAGGAATTTCCTTACCGTCTACAAACCCAGCTATTTGTTTGTACATTACCTCATGATTGACATCTGTAAGGTGATTAACTCTAAAATGAAGATCATCGGATATTTTATGAATTAACCTTTCTTCTTCTACATATTCATTCCAAACAACTCTCTCTAATCCTTCATCATGGACGTGAAAATATTCATCATTTAATGAAGTTTTAATATAAGATTCTTCCATACTTAAATGGTATATGAATATTTTACATTTTTGTATTCTTGAAGCTGTATATAATAATGATTCATATTTCCAATTACCATAGACAGTTTCATCGCGGAATGTATCTACAGCAAAGCGTGCCTTGTCTTTATTTATTTTTATCCATTTATCATATTCAGATTCTAATTCGATACCATCTCCTGCTTTGTCCGATGATTCTGAATCCGTAATATTTCTTACTATCCTACCATTCCATTGGTGTATTTCGTCGCCGGCTTCTTCAATGTTAAAATATATTCTAGGAGCTCCTGACACAACAAATACAATTAAATCCTCATGAGTATAACTATGAAGACTCTCATAAAATTTTTTAAATGAATACATCGGCCCTGAACCGGATTTACCATAATTTACAGTTTCGGGCCACCTCTTTCTCAATAATCCATACCATGTAATTTCTTGCCACCTGGAGGGATCACTCCAACTAGGATCTGCAAAGCTATCACCATATATTGTTACTCTTTCAATCATATATAAATCTGTCTGTTGGTTGATCTGGTTCTTCTAACAGATTTTGTTTAAATTCTGGTATCGTTCGAATACCTTGAACAAAATTATTAATAATATTATACATTATTTTATGATTCTCTTCAGACAAATGATTATTTCTTTTATTGTCTTCATAAAAAGGTTCGCCTGGATTTTTATATTCATTTCTAGATATATCTTGTAAAGCCATAGGATTTATATAAAATAATTCATCATTAAGGCTATCTTTTATATACGAATCATCATAGTTTAAAAAGAATATACAAATTTTACATTTATGTATTCTGGATATTGTATAGAGAAATGATTCATTCTTTTTATTACTGTTTATTACTTCTCTTTCAAATGTCTTCATCGTATAAGACATATGATCTTTATGAGATTGATGAAAAGATGGATCAAAGACATCATTGCATTTCATTTTTTGATTTTTAAAATCCCAATAAGATTCATGAACTAACATAATATCATTGTGTTCATAGGTTCTATACTCTTTGGGAAGATGATATTGAATTCTTTCTTCTCCAGATAAAATCCATATGACTAAATCTTCTTTATCAAATTGTTTATATCGTCTATAAAACTCTTTCATACTATAATGAGGCCCAGTACCGGCCTTAGCGAAGTTATTATACTCGAGTTGTTTAGCTAACGTTTCATACCAAGTCTCATGCACATATCTTTCTTTTCCCCAATGTGGATCAGCATAGCTATCACCAAATATCCATACTCTTTTAATCGTCATACCAATCTAAATTACTAATATCTTTATAATGATTATTATCAGCTATATCCTCATTCACTGGAAGAGTTAAATCAAACATTGATGTTCCAAAATCTGCAGTTTCCGGGGACATATACATATTATATCCAGACACCATAAGTGGATCATCTACATATTTTACATCTTTATTTCTGCCCATATAAATCATTGGTCGAGCCCACTTAACAAAATCTTTATCATCGGTTAATATCATACCTCCTCTAACTGTGGATAATATTTTTCTGTGATGAAAACTAAGACAATAATAAGTATTTGGAAAATACATATCTTCAGTAAATCGACATGCTGAATCAACAATATTCAATGGTTCTATCGGATAATATCCTTTCCATTTAAAATCTTTAAACTTTAATTTATATCCAGCGTGTCGAAGTGATTGCGCGACACTTATATATGTTTGTTTAGGTAATTCAGCTATATTGTTATATGTTTCAAATGGCTTAATTTTTTTATTCCACAACGCCGCTATAAAAATTGCATTAGTACAACTATCCATAGCTATTGCATATTTAGAACCAGCATAATCAGCAATGGTTTTTTCAAATTTTTCTACTTTGTTCCACATTAAATATTTTACAATAATGGTTAAAATTAAATTCTATTTTATCTTTAACTGTTTTGATCTTCTCTGCAAATATATCAGGATCCATTTGCATATAAGGTTCTATTGAATCGTATAATCCACTTAAACGTCTCTGGTCCTGATAATAAATTAAATCGAAATTATAATCAAATAATTCATCATATAACTCAAAACCAAAATCTTTTAACTTAGCGTGAATTCCCCGACCACCCCAAACTAAGAAAGGTTTTTGAAATACTATAGGTTTCCATGTTTTTTCTGTAATAAAAAGAGTCTCGATGGTTGATTCTAATACTAAATCACAATTAGATTGATAATATTCAAGGGGCACTAATTCTTGAAATCCCCGATGATCTGATTCTATCTCTGTAAGTTTTACTATATCAAGATTAGAAAACCCGTTTTTACCCTTATATTCTTTTAATGATGTATCCGGATCCCATTTATAATCTGTTTCATTAACTTTAGAATAAGGATTATTAGAATATATAAAATATTTATTAGTATATAATTTATCTAATAATTCATACTTGTGTTCTCTGGGGGCAGAGCATAAGCTAATAAAATTATATTTTACAGGACCGTGAAGTACTGGACGATTATAATATATGTCTCTACTGCGTTGACTAATTTCTGTTAGGAAAGAATAAGGATCATAAACTATTTTAAGTTTATCATTCTTTAGATTACCATCAGCAGTGTGATACGTTACTTCATTAGGCAAGTCTTCTAAAAACTTAATAATATCTTCTCTAAACACCTCCCATACATCATAGACCTCTATGGGGCCTTCAACGTTTAATAAGGGTGTTAGATCTGGATTATTAACTGTTGGTGGGTTAATATAAAATTTCATTCATATATAAAGTCTACTAACTTATTTGGATCCGGATCATGTCGATTTTCACCGGCTTCTACATCACGAATAAAGTGTTCGTGAAACTTGGTAGGCAAATCTGTTTTATTAAAATGGTTTGTTATTATATTACTTAACACTGTATGATTACGATGTGTAAAATGATTAATCATACCGGCATGGTGAATATTTTCATCTGACCATTCTTTTTTTGAATGATCAAATAAGGGAAATGAATAAAAATGAAATAAATTATCATTAAGACTTGTAAAATCAAATAACTCTTCTTTGTGTACTCTACTAAAAGGATTAGGAGTCATTCCCCATACACGAAAAACTATCATTGGCCAATTGTTCAACTTAGATAGTGCATGAAGATATGAAACATTCTTTAAGTTTTGATGATCAAATTCATCCCACATACTTTCATAAAGAGATGTTATACTAAATTCCTCTTCTGGTGTATAATAATATTCAGCAAGTTCCGGATTTCCTTCACGTTTAGCCATCCAATCTTGATATGCTGAAGATGGGTCTATACCACCTTTCCGGTTTCTTTTATCACTAGGGTTTTTTGTACTATCTGTAGTTCCTTCTAGCCAAGTCCAAGGAATTCTATATGTACTAGATAATACAAATACGAACTTAGGATTTAATCCAAAACATTCTTGCTCATAATGCCGATGAAATTTTGCTAATGTCTCAGCAGGTCCTTCACCACACTTTCCATGATTATCATGTTCTTCATCTAGATTTTTAGAAAGCATTTGATACCAACGTTCATGGTCGCGCATTCCTAATTTTTCTGCTCGTTCATTTTCTACAAAACTATCACCATACAAATATATCATTTTCCCTGACCGCGGTATTTTTTCCAACACTTACGTTTATGTTTGTTCTTCGGTTTGGTATATTTTGACTTTCCAATGGAAGTTCGTTTCGGCGTTACTTTAATCTTTTTCGTTTGTGTTAATCCGTATGCTGTTCTTTTAGCCATTTGTTAATCGTTTTCTATCTGTTGAATTGTATCGGGATAAGGCCAGGAATGCTTTTCAACTTCAATCTTGGACTTTGCTTCTTTCTTTTCCCTATGGGCCATCAAATCAAGAATGTCTTGTCCTAACTCGGTAAGATCACTATTGGTTAGATAAGGGAGAAAGCTATTAATAACGCGTGCCATATTCTGGTGCGAATATAACATTTCTTTTTTGTTAATGTATATTTGAATATTTTCTTCACTCATAGGAATTTGATGACATCTTCTCTTGAATATTATAAGCCTTTTTGCCATCATAATAATATAAAGATTGATGAGGAGACTCTGTGGGGGTACTGTTACTTTGATAATAAAATTGTCTTATGGCGTATCTAGTGCCGCTTGTTATTTCTGTTACACTATGTGGAGCCGAGTCATTATTTTTAAACAATACTGACGTATTATGATTCGGCACATGACTCCACATAATATTTTTTCTTTCTTTATCCCAGAGACGAAATTCACCTCCTTTACAGTCCCCAAGATAAATCATTAAACTGAATGCTCTGTTTAATTTTACTCTATTATTCCAATTAAAATCTATATGAGGATCGAGTTTACATCCTTTAGTCATTTTGGATATACCCTCGCCGACGCCTAATGGATCAAATAACAATCCTTCTAGGCCTGTTTCCTCTTCTAAATTTTTAATTGTGCGTTGTGAATGAAGTTGATTATACACTTCTCTAAGAACAGTATGCTCCTCCCAATCATAATATTCATACATCAAACTATTATTTCTCTCAAAAGTTTTCCAATCTTCAATTCCTTCAAGAGTTTTAAGACAGTTTGTTGCCAACTTTTTATCAAGAAACCAAGACTTCATTGTGTTCCATAAGATTGGTTAATAAAGCGGATGAAACAAATTCTGCTTCGTCTCTATCCACTACTACAAAATCTCCGTCCTCATCTAAAACTACAAAATTACCAGAATCTTTAAATATTCTAATTTGATATTGTTTAGATTGAGCAAGAAAATCGGTATGGGCTTCCATTTCAGGATGTTTCGATATGTTCATCAGACCCTTCAATTTCACTATTTTCATCTACTTTTTCGAGATTAGCTCGCTTTAGACGTTCTATATTTTCATCTTTTAAAGGAAAAGGAATTATTTTTGCAGGCCCTTTTAGTTCTTGAATTTTTCTACTTATCCAATCTTTCATAAAGGGCCTCCATGATTCACCTCAAAGTTATGTTATATTTATTCAAGCAAATCTTTCTATGGTTTTGGGGCCGGTAACATATTTGGCTTTTTTTGTGGATATATATCAGCCGCATTAACTGGTAAAACTTTTAATGTTACCTCTACTTTGTGAAAAACACGTTTTCGTATAATTGTTAATGAAACCTTATCTCCAATATTACATTTTCCTAATTCTTCTGAAAATTCTAAACCATCATTAATCATCACGCCATTGACGCCAATGATAGTGTCATAAGCTTTCAATCCTTCTGGTACTGTGCCGGGTCGTACCCATAAACCAAGAGTATTCGGCACATGACCGGCTTTAACATTAGGATAATCTTTTATTATTTTGTCTTTAGTTTTAGGATTAACTAATCCCATAATCATTATGCCGACTGCTGGCCTATCAACTCTACCGTTGTTTAACATAGATTTAAAAGACTTTTTTACAACATCTCCTCTGACTGCTATACCAATGCCGGCGTTTTCCGTAACCTTAGAAATAATCATAGAATTAATTCCTATGATTTCTCCTTTCATATTCAGAAGAGGTCCGCCTGAATTTCCTTTGTTTATTGCAGCATCAGTTTGCAATGATTTAATATAAGGATGTCTCATATATCTTTCATTACTTGAAATAATTCCTTTAGTTAAAGTCCAAGCCATTCCCATCGGATGACCGAATGCAAAAACTTCAGTTCCTGGTACTATATTTTCTACCTCATCTGCAAATTTAATATAAGATTTTGGTTTCACATCTGATGTAACTAAAAGCAATGCCAAATCCGCAAGAGGATCTAATCCAATTACTTTTACATCATGAAGTTCATAATCATGTTCAGAATAATAAATTAATTTAATATAATTTTGTTGATAAATGCAGTGAAAATTTGTAATTATATGTCCTGAATCAGATACGACAACTCCGGCACATAACCCATTTGATCTGGGATTTGTTTCTGCATCAGCATTGGGACTTGTAGAAAGCATAACTATAGCCTCTTTAGTCCTTTGAAGAATTGATTCGAAGTTGAATGGTTTTTTAACTTCCGCTAAAACTGGTTCATTTGTTTTATTTTCTAATGGGAAGCGTTCTGCATATGATGTGTTCCAACCAAATATTAACAATAACAAAGTATAACACATCAAACCCAAAAATTTGAATTTTTTCATGTACTATCCTTGAAAAATTATTCCCGGTTCCTCTTTGGATTCTGTCGGTTTTTGGCTTTGTGGCTCTTCGGGCGAATCCTGAGGCACATCTGGGATTATTGTTTTATTATCTTTATCTTCTGTTGTTTCATTATCTAATGGTATTACTATTTTAGTTTTTGTAAAAAAACTTGGTAAAGTTTCATATTCTTTAACACATTCTAATGCTTTAATCATGAATATGTTCCCAGTCCAATTGGGATCTAGAACTTTTTTAAAATAGATTTCTAATGTAATTTCTTTTCTAATCTTATCCATTACACAAAAACAATGTTCTACCATTTGTCTTTGCGCCATTGGATGCAGTCCTTGATTTCCAAGAGATGGATTACTCAATACTACCCATCTTATAGTTCCTTGGTAACAAGCATTTAACGTATCATATAAAAGTTGGGATGACCATTTACCTTCTTCTAATATTTTTGGAAATCCGAAACCTGTCCGCGGCAACGGTTCTTTACCATTGACAAATCCCGCAAAAGATAGGATTAATACAAACATTAAAATTAAAGAGGTTTTCATACTTCCATCCTATATTATTTAGATATCCCTTGGTCCGTGAAATATAATTTGACCATAATCTTTTGATTGTCTGAATACTCTTCTTCTTACTGGTTCTTTCCCGTTTTTTAATTCTATATAATACATTAAAAATGTATCTGCTTGCATATTTAAACCATTCTGTAATTCCATATACTTATAGGTAGCTTTTACAATACCTTCTGCAAATTCCGGTGAGATCATGTATGAAGTAGCGGGCGGGACACCCAAGATCGCAATACCATTATCTCTTTTATAATCTTTGCCTTTATCTATAAATCTTTCAAACTTAAATTTAAGATCGTAACTATCCACAATTTCTAGATTTTTACGAGCATCATGTTCAAAACAAGCAATAGACCTTCCTAATTTAAGACACCTTTTCCATAATTCAAAATGAGTACAAAAACATGCTTTTTCTGTGTCGTGAATCGGAAGTTTTAATTTGCGTCCGTGCGTTGATACCTTATATTCTTGAAATCTTAATTCAGGAGAAAGTACTTCTGGAGAACGAGCGGGAAACATTTCCAAATCAATATCAAATTCTTTTTTAAAATGTTTTATGCCTTCTTTAAAATATTGTTCGGATATAGAATTTCCCTCAATCAAATGCATGAAATACATTATTACATTTTTTATCCGGTCTGTTCAGTATAACAATTGGGGCATGTCAACCTGGATTTATGTTTAGCTGATTCAGCAGGCATATTTTGTGAAAATGGAAGTTTGCATTGAATGCAAGTAAAATGCCTCACGTCAGAGTTACCAACGGAAAAATCATGTTCTTGTTTTACTAATACAGGCGTTTTAATATCGGGGGCTCTGAATATCCCGGTTCCTCGTTGACCTGTTCCTTTGTTGAGTACTCTCATTGCCATCCTAATTGTTCTTTACCTTCTTTAATATCTTTGAGTGGCGTAAAACTTTCCCCACATCCACAGACATGTCCGAATTTGAGACGATTAAATACAAAACCTTGTTCGACTAAATTTCCTATTTTATAATCAACTTCAACGTCACCCATTATATTATTTAGCAACTCATTATCAACAACTAAATTTACCCCGTGCTGTTCAAAAACCAAGTCAGTTGATTCTACATTATCTTCATAATCTAAACTATATTTCCAACCGGAACATCCACCGGATTTTGCTCCAACTCTAAGATAGGATGTTTCTGAATCTCTATCTTCTTGTAAACACATATTTAAAAATTCTGTAGCTGCTTTTTCAGATATTTTAAGTTCACATCCAGCTTGGTTTGTTTCCATCATTTGTTTCCTTATGATCATGCATGAACGATGTCCGACAACCACAAGCACCTTTGGCTGATGGATTATTAAATTTGAGACCTCGATCGTTTAAATCGTTAGACCAATCTATTTCTGTTCCTTTTATGTATAGATGACTTTTTTTATCCACCACGCAAGTGAGACCATGGCTTTCAAATTCTAGATCGAATTTAGTTTTTCTACTATCAAAATCTACGGTATAAGTAAATCCAGAACATCCACCACCTTTTACACCTATTCTACAAAATGTTTTACTATCAACACTTTGTTCAGCCATTATATCTAATACAACTTTTGCGGCAGTTTCTGTGAAACATATCATGCATTTAATTTAGCGGCGATTGCCATCTCTCTCTTTTTTTCTTTAGATTTACCTTTAAATTGAGGGGCATCAGAACTTTGAAAATCTTTAACTACATCTCCCATATCCGCATTTTTAACATCTATGCCTTCTATACGGATTCTGGGTTCTCTCTTCTCTTCGTTATTTGCTTTCTCTTTTTTCTTTTCTAAAACTTTCGCGAAAGCTTCGCGAAGCCCCTCTGCAGTCTCTTCTTCACCTGGAGGCCCTTCTTTTGCTAGGCGACGATACATTTTTACCATATTAGGTTTAGTAATTCTTTCAATTGAGACGTCTTTCCACACATCTGGCTTTAATTGACTTCGTAAATCTTTTCTGATTGATGATTTTGAAGAACTTTCAATAAAAATAGGATTTGGTATACCAGGAATTTGTATTTGCCAGAAAGCTTCACTCAATTCTTCATTTTTTGATTCCGCATCATATCCTGGATGACTAACTGTCTTCATAATTTCTTCTTTTCGCTTCTTTCTCTTTAAAGGATCATCTGGTAGACCTCCCATAGAAGCTTCCGCATGCATATGTTTTTTCCAATTATCACCTGTCTTTAAATCAGTCTTTCTTGTTTTTACATGAACATGTCCGTCAGGCAGTTTCGGGTTCCTTATCGCCTTTTGCATTTCTCGCTCTGAGCCCGAATGTGTAATTTTACCCTTTTCGGTACTACCTTGAACTATATGATGACTAAATTGTTCTTCTTCGATATGATCTTTAAATTTTTTCATGTTGCCTGCTTCTGTTTATAATCCGCTATCGCTGCTTTAATTGCATCTTCTGCGAGAACAGAACAATGAATTTTAACTGGTGGAAGAGATAACTCATCAACAATTTCTACATTATTTAAAGTCATAGCCTCTTCAACAGTTCTATTTTTAACCCATTCTGTAGCTAATGACGATGCTGCTATAGCTGAGCCGCATCCAAATGTTTTAAATTTGGCATCAACAATTTTGTTATCTCTAACTTCAATTTGAAGTTTCATTACATCACCACATTCTGGAGCTCCTACTAAACCGGTGCCAACATGGATATCATTTTTATCCAGGCTTCCTATATTCTTCGGGTGCTCGAAATGATCTAAAACTTTATCACTATATGCCATATTTTCCTTTCAATCTATTTATGAAATTATGCTTCTGGATTAGGCAAGGGCGGCTGGCTCGTGTTATAATTTAATATAGCAGATACAAATGAATGATAAACGCCGAGGGCTTCAGATCTAGGACTCGAAACTAATATTACAAACTTCTTATCAATTTCATATCTACCTAAATTAGCATTAGTAGGAAAAGCATTGGGAGATAATCTTTCAACGTTATGGTTCAAATCCACATCCCATTCCACAGCCCACCGAAATTGAACGGCATCTATTAATTCATATTTATCTCCTAAATCTCTAATTTTTGAGATAACTTCTTCACCAGTAGTTATTTTGAGCACCTTTATCTCATGGTCAAAAACCGCTTTAGATAAGGCTGCATCATGGTCGATCCTATGATCATTCACTTCATTCATATCGGAAATCCTTCTTTCAATTTTGTTATTTGATAGTGACCACAATGAGGGCACCATAATTTTTCATTATCAGGGAGACTTAAATCCATCTCTAATTTACTAGGAGTATGAGTATAACTCCACCATTCTTGACAACAGCCACAGGTAAAATGATATAAAATTTCTATTGTGTATTCATGAATTGGAGCCATAATATATTCGCTTTTAAATCTATATTATATAATAAAATTTATAAAAAATCAAGCATTATCTACGCTTATCTTGCTGGCCGTTTTGATATGCTTCAAAAAGAGCTCTCTCTGCGAATAAAGCAATAGTTTTTTCATGATCCATAGGTAATTGAGTCATTACATAGCTCATAAGACTATCCTTAAATTTTCTCTTAGATTTTGGATTTTGTTTTAGTTTTTCTTCGTAATTCAAATGTTTATCCCCACATTTGTTGTTCCAGTCTTTCGACCTGTTTAATGTCTTTGCGAAAATCTTTTATTCGCTGTCTAGCCGCTTCTTCCTTTTTTAACCTTTTTGCCATAGAAGGTTTAACAAAATATCTTCGTTTTTTCACATCATTGAGAGTACCTTCACGTGACACCACTTGTTTTAATTTTTGTAAAGCTTTTATAATATTTCGCTGGTCTGAATCCTTATGACCAATCTTTATTGAAATCATATTCTTCCATTTCTATCCAATGTTTATCATATGTTGATTTAAGATACTCTTTATCAACGTTAGTTTTATACCAGGGACCGCCTAAAGTAAAATGAGCGGCACCAATATCCTCCTTATCAGGATAATTTGGTTCATTTACTAACCAATTCCACTCTAAAGGAATTGATCCTATATATTTTTCTTCGGGTTCTGCCCACTCCATTTGATGTAAATAACTCATGGGTGCATGAAATATTTCTTTGCAAGTCAATGAATATTTTTCTTTATTAAATATCATAAAACTTGACCAATTCTTTCTAGGATAATTCACATTTTTATATTGTCCGCCCATTTTAACTTCGCCTCTTGAAACATAATTCTCATGCTTACAACAATATACCATTTTATTTTCATCTAAATCTCTAGCTAAACTCAAGGGATTTTTAAAAAATATAAAATCATCATCGACAAACGCTACCCATTTATTATCTTCATTATAATCAATTAACGGAACTAAGTATCTTGTTCTGGCAAAAGGATTGTTCGTATTTTTAACATAATAATGAGGAACACTATGAGTTTTTACTCCGAATTTTTCTAAAGAAAATCTACATTTCCTATTAACCTGTTCGCGTCCTGGCGTATATCCAACCCAAAAATCTATCATACTGATTCCATTATTTGATAACACGCATCTTTCCAAAGACTTATATCTTTTGAATCATTCGCTATATTTGTATTATTAATGTGATTGTAGAGTTCATTCATGTATCCTGAAAAACCTTGTTTTTTAGGCGGGGCAAACTTAAATTCTTTCTTAAATATTTCTACTAATTTTTCTTTTCCTATATCATTTACAAAAGCATCATTATAAAATATAGTATGATCTAAAAAAGGATTTCTTGACTCTATACAGCTCATTCCTAATGCCAAATTTGCGCCAATAGCTGCACAAGGGAGAAAGGATCTCTGATCCAAATACTTATTTGTTTGAGTTACATTATTAACTTTAGAGATTTGTTTTGCTACTTGATGTTTGTATTTAGCATTTAGGTTTTTTCCGTCAGCTACTCTAGAATATTTGGAAAGCTTATTATCTTTATATAAATCATAACCCCCAAATATTTCATCTGCTCCCTCTCCCGTCAACATTACTTTTACACGAGGGCTCATTGCTTTACCCATTATGTAATATCCAACATAACTCCAAGTATAGGGAATCATATATGATTTTTGAATATATTCTATTGCTGCTTCACACCATTGTTTTTCATCGTTTTTAACTTCCACTCTAGGCTCAAATCCATATTTTTTAATATCCGCCGAAGCCCAACATTTATCTTCATTAATTGTCGTTACATAATGATCTAAACTATCTTTAAAAAGAGCAGATATAACAGAACTATCTACTCCACCCGAAACTATTCCACAATTGACTCGATGGGTCGAATATGAACGTTGCATGTTTTTTAACAATTGTAATATATTGCCATCATAAACATGTTTCGGTTTAATAACGCGCGATTTAAGAGCTCTACCGCGCATGTTATAAGTGATTATTAAACCCTTGGGAAATAACTTAATATCTCTATAATGAGTTTTATCAAATATATAATGACGTGTTTGGTGCCAACGTTTGAGGAAGTCTTTATCTAATTTTGTTTTAACAGTTGTGGCAATAGATTTTATAGTATTACTATAAATTAAACAATTTTTATTATAATAGAAAAGAGGTACTTGCCCTATAGGATCTCTAATTAATGTTATAGTTAAATTTTTTTTGTCATAAACAGAAATTGCATATTGTCCGTTCACTTCATCAAAATTATAATCCTGTCTTCTTATTTTTTCTGCTAACCATTCCGTATCATTAGCGAAGCCCTTTGTAGGCGCGTTATATATTTCACCCACATATGTAAAATAATAATCGCCTGTATCAAATACTTGAGGACCCGGGAATGTTCCGGTGACGGGAAGAATACTTTGATGGAAAAATGAAGGGTTAAAGATAGCAGAAAAACTAATTTCTCCTCTTTCATCTATATCACTGAAATCAGTATCAATTAAGGATCTGTCACTTATACCAAAAAAACCACACATAATAACAATAATATTTAAGCTACATCCTTAATGTAGGTTATTCTTTTGGAATATCTGATTTAACTAGTGCAATAGCATCTTTCCATGTTGTAGTACCATTTATTTCATCATCATATAGCATTTCAAGTTGTGTGTCCCATTTTGGATATGAAGCCATCCGAAGCCTTGTCCATTCTGGCAGAGCTACCCACTCAGCATGTTCACCTTCTAGGCGCGCAAGATATGACGCGTTGTCGGTAGCCGTCTTATCCTCAATAGCCTGCTGCCTGTCCATCTCAGCTTGTATAACATCAACAGCTATTTCAGTTGCACCTTCTTTCCATACAATACTATTAATGTCCTCACCCAGATAATGAGTGTATTCTGCACCAAGTTCTGCTAGTGCATGTTTTATTTGAATAATCATGTTTGTATCTCTTTTACTGTTAATGTTGAAGACTGCGACAGTATCTCCGCTGTCGTTGTTCCATTTACTCTGGCTGTTACTGTTACAGTAGCACCCTTTGCGATTGTGGACGTATATAAAAAGGAAGCAAAAACAGGCAGTATCCAATCCGTTCCCACCGGTGAAGCTAACATCGTCTGTGCCTGGCCGCCTGGGCCGCCTTGTTGAATCCATTTATTATTGTAATATTGCGGATGCCCGCCTGACATTCCGTTTCCTATCGCGATGGGATCAGAATGACCTAAATCTGAACTACCGTTAACGATCCATTGTAATCCAATTTGATCTCCATCTCCCAAAATAACCGCTGTCCGCGTCTGTAGTAAATATTTAGAATTAGCTGCTTTTGCTGTAAAAGTAACCGTTAATGGACCGCCCAACACATGTGTAAATGTTACGGGAGTGACTTGTCCAGAACCCAGTGCAGGCAGAGTCAAGGTTATTGTGGTAGCATCAACAATTGTTGCAACTGCGGTTCCATTAGTCAACCATCCGGCACCGGAAGTGGACAGTACTGCTCCAGGCAAAATAGCTGGAGGAAAAGCAGTCGTGTAGTTAAATGTAGAAGAAGGGATCGCGGTTCCGCCTGAGCAAGGGAGCGCCGAGGACAAATTTAACGATATCCTGGAGCTAGGAATATTTACAACCGTGAGATTAGTTGGGCCATATGAGCCGCCAGAAATGGTTGAGGCAGAAGAAGTACCTGAAGCTAACGGAGTAGAACTTAACGTCATTGCTGACGAACTAGTAAGTGCAGTAATCGTAGCCGTGCCACCCGCACCCGAAAGCCAATCCGTTGTCGATCCTGGATTTGTAAATGTCAATGGGCCATATCCACTACCCACTGCAGGCTGGCTCATTATTATCGAAGTGGCGTTGACGACTATAGCTGTTGTTCCGCCGGCAATCCAACCTTGCGATCCGGATATTGTTGCTCCAACTAAAACTGGTCCGTATGGAGGGTTGTTGGTGAAAGTGAATCCACCTGCGTTAATGGTAGTCGAGCCGGCATTAACTGAGACTGAACCTCCATTAGGAGGGCCGGCCATTCCAGTAAAATATGAACTGCCGGTTACAACAGTAGGAGGAAGGGTAATGGTTGCTCCAACTGTAATTCCTGCCGGTAGATTACCTGAGCTAGGGCTTATTGAAGTACTGGAAGTTGATAAAGTCCATGTTCCGGGAGTAATAGTAGGAGGAGTGGCTTGGCTTGGAACGAATTCCGATCCAACATGAATTCTGGTATCCATGAGGGCGCCGCCATTTGTGTTAAGCGCAGTTTGACCAGTAATTACAGTGTTCCATAAACCTCCATCAGCGAATCCTTCGTTGAAGGTAGCAGTAGTTGAACCACCAGTGAACTGCCAGTTCTGCCCATCTGTAACGTTTGTTTCTCCAAAAGTTAGATCTGCAGCACTGGGCGCGCCCGATTTGGTCATGTTTGTTGATGATCCAACCATCGCATGTTCTTGGATTCCCGAACCACCAAAGTCAATCACGACACCAGGGCCTGTGGTTGTCGCTCCCGTAGTTGCTGCTATCTTTATCTGCTCTACACCTTGATCATCATTAAAAGAAATGTCCCCACCTGTTGCAGGCTGAAATATTAATTTTTGATTAGGTCTGGCCTTTATGATAGTATCGCCAGAGGCAGGAACACTAATTATGTTTGTTCCGCCCTCATCCTGTATTTTCAGGTTATCACCTGTCCCTGCTTTTATAATTGAATCTGCCATGGTTTAGCGACCTCTTATCCTATTTCTTCTACGGTTAAAGTTGTAGCTGTCGATTTTAAAGTAAGATCTCCGGTAGGAGCACTTACCATTCCTATTATAGTAACAGTTGCAGCAGCCGCAATTGAAGACTGATATGTAAAACTTGAAGACACTGGTAAAGTGAGTGCTCCCACTGTTGGACTAGCGGCTACGGTCTGATTACCATCATTGTTAGTGAATGCGACATGACCACCGGTCACTGACATACCGGAAAAAACTGTTGAGGTAGATCCTACCACAGTTCCGTTTACAGACCAATTAAAAAAAGCTGAATCAGATCCAGTGATAACAGTATCTAACTGCATAGCATATTTAGAGTTTGCAAATTTCGATGTAAATACCACTTGTAATATTCCGCCTCCAAAAGTAATATTATTTACTCCTGTGCTAGCAGTCATATCTGTGCCGGAACCTTGTACCACTTGTAAATTACCTCTCATTCCTCCGGTAGGATTATAAGATCCAAATGTAGTGGCTCCGGTTGTAGCCAATATCTTCAATTGTTCAGTACCTTGATCATCATTGAAAATAAGGTCACCGCTTGTCGCCTGTAAAACTAGATTTTGACCTGAAGAGGATTTTATTGTAGTATCTGCTCCAGCCATCACAGAAATGGCAGCTCCTCCTGCCGCATCTTGGATTTTTAGGTTATCACCTACTGCTGGTTTTATAATAAAATCTGCCATTTTTTTCCTTTTTAAATTATTCTGGTTTAGTAGGCCAAACTGGGTCAACTAACACATCATCATCCGCACCAGGAAATGAAAAATCCCTGAGTGCTTGTCTGTAAGTTTTCCATGCAGCTTTTTTAGCTGTTGGATAATCCGTAACAATATATTTATCACTTTCAGCTAATAGATTGTTGCGCTCTGCTCTAGCAACTGCAATATCCATGCGCTCGTCATTTTCATAAAAAACTGGATCGCCGGTTCCCATTTGTATCTTATTTGCCATATTGCTCTTTTTATTAATTGATCTTGTTATTAAATATTTTATGCACCATCAAAGCCGTAACCAACTCCATAATGTGTATATTGTGTAGAACTAGTGTTTTCTGCTATTCCATTCCTTAATCCATAAAGATATGCTCCTTCTCCTATCGTATCTTCACCCATGCCGCCCATGGGGTTCGAGTGCGTGTGGACGAAGCTTTGGTAGCCCGGACCGTGTACGGTCATATCTGATAATGGAAATTGTGCGTGTTTGAACCGCGTTTGAAGGCCTTGCTGCAGTATAGCAGATCCGCTGTTGTTGGGCGCTGAAAGACCTCTAAACTCAATAGCGGCGAATTGATAATTATATGCTTGTTTCCACATATCTGCTCCATGATTATATTGACCATCTGTTGTTGCGAGGGTGCACATTCCAGTTGTATATTGTCCATAGAGATTTTCAGTTACATAATTAGGACTCTCATAATAGGGATCTGCTCCATAGTTGCTGCAAGCTATCCAATGAAATCTAGGCGGCTGTCTACAACGTCCTCCGCCAACCTGAGCATTATCAATGAATATAGTTATTTGGGTCTTATAATGATCAAAAACTGATGAGCCTTGACCACTGCCGGCAGTGAAAGCTTGTACGGGAACTATATCTCCATTTTGGCTACTCATTATTGTAGATGTTCCATCGGTTTTTAGCGTTGTGGCGCAATAAGCGTGCTTGGCGCCGGCCTTCGCGGCAGCATTAAAAACAATAGATGGGCTTAAAGGACTTGTAGATGAAGCCGTGTTCATTTGTTGAATCCACATCTGCATTCCAAGGCGATCATTGAGTGCATAACATGATATACCTGGAATTTTTATCATGTATTGAGAATACCTGTGCTTGGATGAGGTCGCTAGTCCATAAGAAAGTGGAACTTTTAAAAGATGTGGAGAATCATTAGTTCCATACATCCAACCTCCTTCATAGCGTACAAGTCCTAAGTAATCCCATCCTAATCCCATCGGAATACGTGTACCGGATGCGTCCTCTGCGACCTTCGCAGCGCCCGTAGTGGAGGTCGAAAGATATGCCGGATACACTGGATTTACACCATGAGCTGATGTTCCGCCGGATTCTATTGCACCTTTTGAAATGGAATCTAATGATGTTAAACTTGAACCATCGGTCAATCCTCCGCCACCTGTAACGGTGTTTTCAATTGATCCTGCAACAACTGCTCCTACTCTTGTAATATTATCCTGAACAGCTGTATTAATTGTGCCTGTAAAATTTGTACCGGCGATAGTAGGTTGACCGGTAATACCCGATCCTAATACACCTGTTACATCAGTCCCAATAACATGACTTGAAGTTAATGTGCCTGTTGTAGCAGATAAATCAACTCCTGCACCAAGTACGCCGGTGGCTCGATTAGTTATATTAACTCCAAGATCAAGATCACCAGTTTTATTGTCTAAGAAATTATCATCATAGTTTGAAACTAAAGGTTGGGCATTTGTTAGTGTACCGGAACCCACTACATTAAAACCACCCGTAATAAGAGTCACTCCAGTTGGAGTTTCTTCTTCAAAAAGTTTTCCTAAACGTAAGACTCCATTAACAGTTAATTCACCTGTCTGTAGGAATGTTTCTGAAAGTAATAGCTTATCTGTGCCTACAGCAATAGTTTGTGCAGGAAGTGGGTATGTAGAACCTGTAGGATATTTTTCTACTAATGATGATAAGGACTCAACCGCTCCACTACCGCCTCCTCCTCCAGCAGATGTTCCTACTCCGTCAGCAATTAATAATTCTGTTGCTGAAAGCGCAGTTCCCGCGATAACAGAAGGTGTATCTGCAGTTGTAGATAAAGTTCCAGATGCATCTGATTGTAAATAATATACAGAACCAGGTGTTAAACCTGATTGGGCATCATCAATAGCACCGCCAGTTTGAATTGTTGCTGTAGCCGCATCTGCATATGCTCCGTCAGAAATTCCTATGTAATTAGTTGTAGTAATATTCGGAGTACCGGCTATATTAACTGCTCCAGTAGTAAATTTGGTTTTTCCCGATCCGGCAACATAACCACCGGAGCTGGAACCATCACCGTCAAACATGTGATTAACCATTAATTTAGTTCCGGAAGCATTCAATGCAGCAGTAAATTTTTCGTAACCGGAATTACTGTTCCAGGTATGACCATTCTCAGGTCCTGGAGTCATTTCCGTCGGAGTACCGTCAGCAGTTATTGTCGTTCCCGAGCCTGTAAGTAAAAATCTTTGTGCGTTGATTGTCTGTGAGTAATAAGAGGCGCCTGATGCAGGGCTCCATACACCGAAAAATTTGTCAGCATCATTGGGGTCCCAGGATATTTGCACTGGAGAAGCACCGCCATAATTCCAGCCTTGTCCGGAATCCAAAACAAAAAGTGAACCAAAAGTCACGCCGGTTCCTGCTACTGTTCCTAATACTAATTCCGGTGTTTCGGTGTAGTTAGCATTTTTCCGCCTGAATGAAAATAAGAGTTGATTTTGTCTATTGGGATTCCATTCCATGTAGTGATCATTTTCTGATCCTTCTGTGCTTCCGATTCCGAAATGAATCTGAATTGCGGAACCTTTAGTCATAGTAGTTGCGTTCGAGGCAAGCTCAATAATAACCATTCTAGGTTCACCACCGTTGTGGTTCGCAAACGTAGCAAAAAATTTGCCTTCCGTAAAAGGATCAAATCGACAACTTCTAATTCTAACAACACCACCGGTATATGTTCGATTGTCCAAACGATAAGCTGTTGTGCTAGCCGTCAACGTATGTGGTCCGGCTCCAACAGGTGAAATTATAGCTGATCCAGCATTATGGAGTTTCTCTCCGCTTGTTCCACCAACCGCAAATTCATTTTGCCAAGCGCATCTAAATCCTGTTCCTGTAAACTGTGAATCCCAATCGAATGAGAATGTAGCATCAGGAGTGCCCTGCTGGGAACCTCCAGAACAGTCTTGTCCTGCTTCAAAATCAAGTAAAGGATACCAGCTAAGTGATGTTCCTGTTACAGTTGCAACACCAAAGTGTGCGCCGTTGGTTTGTGTAGCGCCGGTTCCGTCAGTACCGTATACAGCTCCTATCAAATTAGCTTGGGTAGGATGAAATTTAAAAGAAATCATACTACCACCTTGAGGTGCAGCGGTTTCAATATCTACTGGAGTACCCCATGATATAGTTGTGCCTGTTAGTGTACCAACTACCATCTGCAAATAAGTTCCAGTTGCACCGGAACTATCCCAATATCCTACTACGAATTTATTATCGTCATTCGGATCAAAGTCTATAGTTGATCCCCATCTATCATTCCTTATATCGCCATTGACCCCTTGAAGAGCTGTACCCTGAGCATCAGTACTAACTCCTAGTGCTCCTTGTGGAATGGCATGTTCAACTTTTCCATCTGAGCGAAGAATAACTCTATCTCCATCAGCTAATGCACCGGAAGCTACAGCTTCAAATCTTCCGGAACCCGGAACTGCGTCAGCAGAAGTCCAATTTGTTCCATCACTTGTTAGAAGTTTTCCTGCTGTTCCTGCTACTGGTAATCCGGGATCTGTCTCAGCGTTGGAAACCCAATTTGTTCCATCACTTTTTAAAACGTATCCGGCTAATCCTGGAGTTGGTAATTCCGCTTCATCTCCGGAAATCCAATTTGTTCCATCACTTTTTAAAACTTTTCCGGCCACTCCTGCTGTTGGTAATTCCACTGGAGCATCTCCGGAAGTCCAATTTGTTCCATCACTTGTTAAAATTTTTCCTGTTGTTCCTGGTAATGGTAATTGCGAACCCACCACGCCTGGACGAGTGGCAGCAATTAATAATTCTGTTGCTGAAAGTGCTGTGCCAGCGAAAACGGAAGGTGTACCTGAAGTTGTAGCTAAAGACCCATTAGGTTGTATGTAATATGTAGAACCGGTTGTTAGGCCCGATTGAGCATCATCTGTAGCTCCAGAAAGTTGAATTGTTGCTGTTGCTCCATCAGCATATACACCATCGGAAATTCCTAAGAAATTATCTACAGTAAGATTTGTTACTCCTTCTGATCCGATTGTACCAGTAGTAAGTTGAGTATCTCCAGTCGTTTCAGTATGGCTCACCATAAATTTCCTTCCGGAAGCCGATGCCGCAGCGTGCCAAGGATAAGTTAGAGTATTATCAAACCAGTCGTGATCAGCAATTGTTACCGGGGAACCAACCTCCGTTATAGTAGTACCAGTAATATTAAAGGCTTGGCATATGAGGTCAGCTGACGAGGAAAAAGCGGTTGTTACGCCGTAAAATCTACCTTGAGCGGCGCCGAGTGCAAAGAAAATATTCCATGGTTGTGACGGTGCGGTGTACCCTGGATGGGAAGCCTCCCAGTCTGTGGCAGTTGGGGTAAACCTAGTTCCCCAAGATACTGAAGTTCCACTTACTGTTCCTACGCACATTGTAGCGGGATTATATGTCTTACCTGAAAATACGATTTGGTTTGCTATAGCAGGATTCCATTCACAGTAGGCCCCGTCATCACTATTATCTACACCTTGTCCCGTAAGCTGTATTTCTGAACCCAAACTAGGATAATTATTTGAATCTAAATTAACTATGCGTAAAGCGTGACCTATTCCGCCTCCTCCTGAAGGGTAATGATGTATCCAAAAGAATTTCTTGTGAGTATTAGGATCAAATCGTAAAGATTTAATTTGTCCACCGCCCCATTGATAATTACCAGCAGTGAAAAGCCCTCGTGGCCATGTTGCTGAACCTGGAGTTATAGTAGTAGCGTCCACAGTAACTTTACCTGCTCTCAAAACTGGCATTCGATAGTTAACTGCACCGGAATAATCAAACCAAACATCCATGCCACAAGCATATTCTCTGGTACTACCACTTGAATTGCGATCCCAATCAAAGCAGAAATTACCTTTTTCGAAATGAGGTACACTCGAGCCGTATGAAGCACCCAGATGCATATTAAGAGAAGATTTGGGCACAAATCGCGCAGTCGGTGCGTTTTCAATCATTCCAAATGTAAGTATTGGACTTTTTGTACCCATATAGTCGGCGCCGTATGCAATTGCTACCAAATCAGCTACATCTGGATGAAAATGTATAGCAACAGGACTACTATCGTTATCCGTAGTGATATCAACTGGAGTACCTAATGTTATAGTTGTACCAGATATTGTTCCTACTACGGCCCTTGGATAACCTGTTCCAACTGGCGCGTTTTCGTCTTTATATCCTATGATGAATCTATTCTCGTCAAGTGGATCCCAAGAAATGAACGCTTTCTGCTGTGGTTGATCTGTTTGACTACTGCCTTGAGCCACTGTAGGTTCATCCATCCTTCCACCCATCGTTTGCGATTGAGTATCGGTAGTTGGAGTATCCAGCGGTGCCGGATTATTGGCAACTAGTTTAACCTTTCCATCTGCCTGAAGAATAACTTTATTTCCATTTGCCAAAGATCCAGATGCAACAATTTGTAAAGTATCGACGGCGTAAGCTGCGGCGACTCCTGCTGCTTGAGCGGATGCTTGAGCCGCATTTGCTTTAGTGGTTGCGTCGGTTGCTGCACTGGACAATACTGTCGCTTCGGCTGCTACTCTAGTAATTTGATGTGCTGTTATAGCTGCGGTTGCTGCAGTTCTATCTAGTGTGATGTCTTTTAACACGGCAGAATCAGCTAATAATATTTTCGTTGTGCCAACTGCCGTTCCCACTAAAACTTCCGGTGTATTCGCAGTTGCAGATAAGACTCCATCTCCTTGTAAATAATATTTGGTTCCTATTGTTAAACCTGATTGTGCATCGTCAACTGCGCCGGGAAGTTGAATTGTTGCTGTCGCGCCGCTTGCATATGCATCATCGGAAATACCTAAGAAATTAGTTGCAGTAAGATTGGTTCCGGCTGAACCATAAAACGTAGATTGTGTGAACACAGGATCATTGGAAGGGTTTAAACCCTGGTAATAGAAAGCAAGTATTTTACTTCCAGTACTGGCAGCTTGGGGTGTCTTTGCAAAATTGCTTTCGGACTGAGTAGTTACGAGGTTAGTGGGATGTGAAATTTCTGTCCTGGTGTAAGGGGCAGATATGGTTGTACCGGTCCATGAAAAGGCTTGATGAAATAATGCGCCGTACATGCCCTGTGTATTTATATATCCTACAGCGAAAATTTTGTCTGCAAGAAACTCCATTATCCGCCATGGTGTTTTAACACCATATCCAGAAGTATGTATCTCAAGTGGGGCTCCTATTGTTAGAGTAGTTCCTGAAACAGTTGCAATTGCAATTGCAGGTTTATCACCATGGTTATCGCGGCACCATGATATTAATACAAGATCGGAGACCGCGGTATTCCACATTAATTCAGAATGAGAATACCGGTCAGCTCCACCACTTGCGTCGAGTTTGACTGCGGTGCCGAGGGTAATGGTAGTTCCTGATATAGTACCAATTCTCATCTGCATGTCTTGACTAGCGTGAACAGGTTGCACATATGCAAACTTACCTGCAGTATTCGGATCGAATGCAATAGGTCTTTCCCATGTATTGGTACCAATATTTGAGCCGTTATTTGTTTGTAGCATATGATCTGCCTGGCCCACGGTTCCGAAGGCAACTGAGCCACCATTGTCAGCGCATGTTCCGGCCATCAGATAAGTTTCGGTGCTTGAGCCCATCACGGGATCGTGATTGGCTTCCCAAGATAGAAGAAACCGATTTGTTGCGTTACCGGATCCTGTATACGCAGTATCCCAATCAAACATTGTATAAGCCCCGTAATAATCCATTGGCATACCGCTCGAGGGCATGTTTGTCATGCCGGATGATCCGGATCCAATGATGAACAGACCAGAAGAACCACCATAAGACAACAGAATTATCTTCATCCCATTCATTCCATCTGCCTGACCTATCGCGATTAAAGGGCTCTGCGGGGGCGTCCCTGGAATCATGGTGGAAGGATGATATTTTACTTTCGGGGCGTAGCCATGCGCCGTCCAAGGCATTATAAAAGGAGACAGAGGAAATGATATAGTTGAACCACTTATTGTACCTACACTAGCAGCCATTACATATTGTGAAACGTCTCTATAAATTATCACAAATTTATTTGGATCATTCGGATCAAAATCAACAGACTGGTATTGCGCAGCATTGGTTGAGTTGTGGGCTTGGGTTCTTGTGTTGGAACCATCATCTGCGAGCGGTGCTGTTATATACCCAATAGGATTTGAGACTATTTCAACTGTTCCATCTGATTTAAGAATAACTGATTGTCCATCAGACAATGCTCCGGTTGCAATGGCTTCTGTTGAACCACCGCCTCCGCCTGCTGATACTGCGGAAACCCAATTTGTTCCGTCATGTGTTAAAACTTCATCTAAAGCGCCTGATGGTAAATTGAGATGGCCTGGATCTGCAGTAGTCCAATTTCCAGCGCCATCGCTTTTTAAAACTTGATCTGTTGTGCCGGGATCCGGAATTCGGGAGTCGAACGTAAAGGGTGATCCTAAATATGCCATTTTATGTAATCTCCAAGAAAGACATTAATACATCCAAACTAGATGCGGTATCTGATGTTACGACGATTCTGTCCCCTACCATTAAAACAACTTTCTGATCACCGCCAATTGCTATTAAGCTAGAATTAGCAGGTATGGGTACGTCTTTAACTATATTCGTTACATTTGTTCCATCACTCATAGCAATAGTTGCTTTGACTTGAGAAGCGGTTATATTTGCGCATGACAACCCTATTACTGTAACTTCAGTGCCAGCTGGAACAGCTGATCCGACATCTGTAGCCGATGTTCCAATTGATCTTACTGTGGTATTCTTAAAAGTACTTGCCATGATTTATTTATCCTTTTTCTAGTACTATCCTAGAGCAATTGCCATTGCTATCGCAATTCCAGTGACAAACTGACCGGTAGCGGTTCCTGTCCCGACAGCTAAATCAGTGGTTTCCCAAAATAAACCGGAAGAATTGGAATACAGCTTATTCGCAGTTATCGCGGGCTTTGTTACGTGATCTGTTATTTTTATAGAAGTTCCAGTTGCAAGTTCTGCTACTTTAAGTCCACCTGTTGAATTAGCTGATAATAATGTAGATGCACTTGCCGCACTAGTATCATCAGAAGAAGTTATCGCGTGTGTATGCGATGTAGTGGTAGCGGCATCTGTAGTAATAGCTGTTAATGTATCCGGCGTGCCTAATGTAATTGTTTGTGTATCATTTCCATCCGCACCGCCTGGTCGAACAGATACTTGCATTCCATTGCCGGCAACAACTTCATCTAATCGGCCAGCATCAACCGAAGATTTCATCTGGGCATGTGTTCTATAATGGGCTACTCCACCTGGCGACAATGAAAGAATTCTTCCACCGGATGCTGGAGACCCACTTGGAAGATTTGCAAGTTTAAAATCTCCCTCTACTTCTATTCCGCCTGTTGCTTTAAATGGTACTGTTGACATGTCGTTTATACGCTATGAAAGGTTGCTTCTACTTTGGCTTCTATTTCAACTCCGTCTCCATTGAGAACGTTCATTCCTATATGAGTTGCGCCTGCTGTAGAACCCGAACCATCGGTTGTATCAAAAGTTATTGTTGCAATAATATCATGACCTAATCCACCATATTGATTATTTTCTACTGTTCCGCTTCCACTTTCACAAAATAGATACTTGCGAAATTCAGTTTCATTAGCTCCTGCTTTTAATTTCAGAGCCACCTCTCCGGCAGACCAATTCGCTATGGGAACTTCAAATAACCATGCATTAGCTGCGTCTGCGATAGTAGCATCTGCTACTAGAGTTCGTGTTATATCTTTTTGATACGTATCGGTCCAAGTAGTTAAATCTCCTCCAACAACAGCTGCTTTCGCTACTCCTAAACCGCCGGATGATATTAATTGGCCTGTTGTATTAGATGTAGCATTAGTTGTTCCGTCGGCGTGTACAACATTAGCAAAAACTGATTTAGCAACTCCTATACCGCCGTCTGTTCGAATAGAACCAGTTATACCACTTGATGAATCATCTGTACCGCGCGAATAAAATTCCAGAGCACTAACATTAGCATAAGTTGTAACAGTTAGGCTTCCTGTTGATAATCCACCATCAGTAGTTGTAATAAATGTAAAATCGTCTTCTGATTCATCCCATATAAAAGCAACATTCGCTGAATTACCTCTGTTGATCATAAGACCTTGATCATGGGTAGGATCAACTGAATCACCATTTGCGGATAAAGTAATTAAAGGATCACTGACACTTAAATTCGTTGCATTAACATAGGTAAGTGCACCGTCAACGAATAGGCTTCCATCAATAGCTACATTAGCTGAAAATGTAGCATCTCCGGCTGCTGCGAATTCTTCTACTTTAACTCCACCAGTTGTATTTGCTGCTAATATGTATTCTTGAGTTGCTCCGCTAGTATCATTGGATCCGGTAATGGCGTGCGTATGAGAGTCTACTGTTACAGCATCTGTAGTAGAGGAGGTTATTGTAGATGGTGTGCCTAGTGTAACCGTTTGCGTATCAGTTCCAACTCCGCCGCCTGCTTTGGCGGAAACAGTAATACCATCACCGGCTACTACTGATTCTAATTCACCTGCATCTATTTCTGCTTTTACTTGTGCGAATGTGCGGACATGGACATTAGAATTATTATCTAATTCTAAAATTTTTCCACCAGTTGCTACTGTACCGCCGGTAGAAGTATTATTAAGAGTTAAATCCCCATCTGAAAGAATTCCACTTCTTACTCTAAACTGTTTCATTGCCATTGTTAATCTTCCTTAAATGTTCTGCTAAAAGTTAAGGTGCCCATGGAGTTCCGTCATAATTGGTACACACTGTTCGATGAACAGTAACCACTTGTTGATCAGAAGAAGTAGTAACTTTTAACCGAACATCTGTCCCTAATATATCTGCCGCGATTCCGGGTTCAATTGAAATCGCACCTAATTCTACTTCACCATAAATTACCTGTTCTGTATCTGTTCCATCATGAACTAATGCTATCTCACCGGTCCAATATGCCGTCGTACCCAAAGTGTAATCTTCGCAGGTAACAATGTACTTGGCGGATCTGAATGTATTTATATTAAAAGTATCTGCAACAACCTCTCCTGCAGTAATGGCAAGTGTTCGTGAAGTAGAAAACATCATATCAGAATTAACTGTAAAAGTACCCTTAACCTGAAAATCTTCAAACTCTAGAAGATTTGTATTAACAGCTTTCCAAGCACTCAATGAATCATTATATTGCCACATCATACCATCAGCATATACTGATGCTGCAACGTCTTCTAATTCCCCAATATTTTTTTGAGAAATGTCTAAATTGTCCGGAGTAGTTCCGGGACCAGCAATCCACTTTGATGCAGCTTTATCCCAGTTTAAGATATCTCCATTTGCGATTCCCTCGATAGTAACATCAGTTAATGCGGATATTTTTAGTTGATCTCCAAATGCAAGTAATCTAGTTCCGGTGATAGTGGTAGACCCTATCATAACATTAGATCCAAAATCTAAATATTCAACACCATCTTGTTCTGTTATTCCAATCGATTTGGTAGATAATGTAAGAGTATTACCTTGAAGAAATAAATCTCCAAACGGGGCTTCCGTAGTACCCAAACCGACAGGATTATTACCAGGTTCCGGAGCTTTAGGTTTTAAGTTGACCGTTAAATTTTCTAAATCAATTATACCTAATGATACGGTTGCTTGCTGTTGCATTAATTAAATTCCTTAGATGTTCTATAGATAATTATCAAACACTGTTCGATGAACAGTAACTACTTGTTGATCAGAAGAAGTGGTAACTTTTAATCGAACATTAGAGCCTGTTATATCTGACTCAATTATAGGCATCATTGTAACTGAACCTATTTCCACGTCTCCATAAAGAGACAGTCCTGTATTTGTTCCGTCATGAACCAACATTGCTTGACCCATCCAATAAGCTTTGTTATCTGTGGTATAATCTTCACAGGTGACAATGTACTTAGCAGTTCTATATATATTTATATCAAAGGTATCTACTACAACCTGGCCGGCTAAAATCTGAATTGTTCGTGAAGAAGTATATCTTACTGTGCCTGTTGGGTGCTCGGCGGAGGTTCCAGAATTAACTGAAAACGTTTTAGCTTTAGGAAAATCTAAGTCAAGATCACTCGGATTGAGGCTTGCCCAAGCGTTCGCTGATGGACTATATTGCCACATCATACCTTCTATATAGGTATTGGGTGCAACATCATTTAATTCCGCAATATTTTTTTGAGAAATATCTAAAATAGCTGGATCAAGTGAGAAATCTGCTTGAACCCACTTAGATGTGTCCGCATTCCATTCTATAATATTTCCATCTTCAACTCCGGCTATGGCAACATCAGTTAATTCGGTTGTTTTTAATTGATCCTGGAAAGCTAGTAATGTATCGCCTGAAATTACAGTTGATCCTATCACAACATTAGATCCAAAATCTAAATATTCCACACCGGACATGTCCTTTATTCCGATTGATCTAGTTGATATTGTAAGGGTGTTACCTTGAAGATATAAATCACCAAAAGGTGCTGTTGTTTCACCTAATGAGGGAGCTTTTTCACCGGCACCGACTACTTTAGGTTTTAGATTAACTGTTAAATTTTCAAAATCAACGTTACCTAAATGAACTATATTATCTTGTGAAGCAATTAAATTGATTTCCCCTTGTCGCCCGTCTTCATACAGTAGAGTCATCTTTAACCTTCAAGAAGTAGTTTATTGCCGGATTCTAGTAAAGTCGCGCCTTTTGGACTTGCGGTGGGTCTTAATACTAATGAACCCTCTATCACGCGCCTGGTTATATCAAATTCAGAATTATGAATAACAATGTCGTAATTATAACGGCCGGAAGGAATATCATCGGATGCGGAACCCAATAATCTTAACTGTACTGCTCCCGTCGTCGGGCTTGTTATAGTTGTGGTAAATTTATATACTTTGCTTGCACCGGTCCACTTTTGAAAATAAGCTTCAGCCGTATAGCCTGTTAAATCAGTTGAGCCGCCGCTATCATTTTTAACTGTCAATGATAAAGTATAATCAGAACCTTGATCTGCAAATATATTTACAATGGATGCCATATAATTTCTCCTTATACATTATTTAGGAAAATTATAAATTCATAATTCCATCTAAGTTCCCCATTTATTTCCAAATAAATCTACATGTAATCTGGGGGAATATTTGAAGCCATGTTTCATTGCCATTTCAGCAACATTAAATTTTGTATTTTCTAACATTTCAGATGTTCCACCAACTGGCATTAAATAAATATCTATATAATCTTCCCACCGTGTGTATTTAAGTTCTATTTGTTTAATTTCTTCAATATCCTGTTCATCTTGAACGACAAATTTTAAATACAAATGTGAATTTTGTACTTCTTTATATTGGTGCCAATTTTCAGGTTTAATTGCTTTAAAACCCAATTCACCACTTATACTTAATTTTGGACTACATGACCACGTAATATGATGATCATAAAGACTATACTCATGTAACCATTTAAGAAATTCATCCGTTAAAGCAAATGTACTATTTGTTTCAAATGTAATATTTTTAATATGTCTAAATGAAGGATGACCTAATAAATCTGGCAATTGTTTCTGCCACATCATTGGTTCGCCGCCTGTAATCACCAAATGAATATCCTGTTTATTATCTTCATAATACCATTTTTTATCAGGACAAAGATCTATTAGTTTTTCAGCTATTACATCAGCCTCTTCAAATGTTGATAGATGCATATATTCTTTTGCCCAGCTTGCAGAACTATCACATCCTATTTTCATTACAGGTAATTCTTCAATACTCTTGTACTGACTAACATCAAGTTTTTTCCAAGGCATTTCATCTCGTGGAATTAATTGACCTCTGGGTTGTCCAAATCCAGGACACTCAAAATTACACCCGAATAATCTTAAAAATACACTCGGTGTTCCTACAAATCTTCCTTCGCCCTGAATGCTATAAAACATTTCAGAATGTCTAAGTTTTTTCACAATTCTTTTCTCTTCTTTTTTCAATTCTCTCTCACCTTTTTGTAATTCTTTTATGACTTCTGGAATTCCTGTTCCATCTTTATAAACCGTAATCATTATTCGTCTACGTCGAATAAATCTTCATTCCATTCTCTATGACCTTCACGCCATGCCATGTTGCTTTCTGTTTCACGTACTTCTACTCTATAACACCAGAGCCTTTCAGCTTCGGCCTTTCCCCACATATCGGGAATGAAGATTCCATTCATATATTTGTATAACATAGAAGAAAGACCTTCGCATCCAAGTTTTGGTAATACGGTGAGTTTTGCAATACCACGTTCTTGTAACTGTTTATAAAGTTCCATTTCTGGGTCATCTTCTGCTACCAATAATGTATGATCGAATTGCTCCTCTAAGAAACTTTTAAGTTCACCTAGTCCACCGTAATCTGCAACCCAATTCCTAACATCTAAATGATCTGTACCAAAAAAGAATCTCATAGTAAAACTATAACCATGAATAACATTACAATGACTATCCGCCTTGTATTGTCTATATGCACAAGGAAACTTATCAACATATTCTTTTGTGCTATTATATTTGTATATTCTTGGATCTTTATTCATATTCTTCTTCCTCCTCTCCTTCGGTTTCATCGAATTCATCGTCGATATAAGTATTAGCCAACTCTTTATTGAGCCGACGATGTTTTTTTGACATTTTTTTCAAAACGTCTTTACTAAAACTCTCTCTTGTTTTTTGTTGTTTAAATGACTTTGCCATAGTGTTGGACTCGAGGTTTTTATTTTTTTAAGTTGAGATCTCCGTTTTTTCCTCGCATTTTGTATATGAAGTTGACTAGCCCCTTCATAAAAAATCTTTCCTTTTATATGATCCATTTCATGTAAAAAGATGCGAGCAGATAAATCAGAAAAATAACCATTAAGAGGTTTGTTTTCGGCATCCTCCCAAGATGCAGATAAACTCTTAGGTCTACTTATTTTAATATATAATCCGGGATATGTCAAGCAACCTTCGGTTTCCCAAACAAATTCTTCCGACTCTTCAATAATTTGAGGATTAAATAATACCATGCCATTTCCTTCATGATTCATAGCGAATGCACTATATTGATAACCTATCTGATTTGCAGATAATCCTACCCCATCATAATATTTCATGTTTTCTATTAATTCATCTCTAAATTCAATAGGATCAATCGGAGGGCTCCAGAAACTAAATGGAATAGTTTCCCGTTCTAATAATTCATGCCCTTCTGGTAATAAAGATTTAATCATAATATTATACTAAAGTTTTTTCGTTTTTCAAATTTCATATGAACTCCAAATTTATCATACAAAGTATCTCCCTTGTGAGAAATTACAAAAACATTTATAGTTTCTCCCTGTTCATTGACTATCTTCATAAATTCATCTGTTCCGTCGCCATCTAAGGAACTATCAAATACTTCATCTAATATTAATAAATTAGTATTAACCGAATTTTTTAATTTAGCAACTGTCCTCCATGTAAACAATAGTGCTAGATCAATGCGCATCTTCTCTCCCTCGCTAAAAGAATCATACGTAAAATCATCCCTATATCTTGACTTTATCTCTTCATTAAAGTTCTCATCTAAATTAAAAGATACAAAGAAATTCATTTGAGTTAAATATTTGTTAATCAATTTATTCATGATTGGCAAATATTGTTTTATAATTCTAGATTTTATTCCTTCATCTTTTAAAATACTTTTGGCTGTTTCATTTATAAATTTTTCTTCAATTAATTCCTCTGTTTGAACATTTATTTCCTCAAACTCTTTCCCATATTCCTTTAATTTCTTTTTTTCATCATTTATATCGCCAGTATCTTGTTCTAAATGATTTATGCTTTCTTGCTGTTTTTTAACATATTGATCAATAACACTTATACCATTATTAATTGTTTGTACTGTTGTCTGGTGATCTTGTATGTTTTCTTGAATTGATTGTATTGAAGATAATCGATCTCTGATTGCATTAAGTTCTTCATCAATTTTATCGATTGCTGTTCTGAATTCTTTAATCTTTTCTTGCTTTTGAATAATTTCTTTGTGTTTGAAGGCGTGCTCGATGTTTTGTTTACATGTTGGACAATCATCATTTGTCTCAAAGAAGGTGATATTTTTTTGTTCGGAATCAACATTTCTGAGAATGGAACGTTGATATTCTGTAAGTTTATCATGCTTATTATTCACCTGTTTGGCATCAGACACTTCATTTAAAAATTCTTCTACTGATTTATTAATTTCATCAATTTGTTTTAAGCGAGAATCTTTTTCATCTAAGGAATTTTTAATATCTTTTTCATATTTTGAAATAAGAGTTTTGGTTTTACGTTTCAGTTGTAATATATAGTTCTCTTTTAAGTCTATTTTATTTTCAAGTAAATCTTTAGCTGATTTAGTTTTATCTATTTTTAGTTTATTCTCTATTGCATATGTTTTAAGAACATTATTCATAGAAGAAAATATTTGTATGTCTAACAAGTCCTCTATAATATCTCTTCTGTCTGCTGCTTTCAATTGCATGAAGGGGATAAATGAAGAATTCCCCAAAATTACTATTTGAGTAAATGATTTATAATTTAACTTTAATACACTTTTTTCTAAAAATTCTTGAAAATCTCTTACATTAGCATTTTGTTGTAATTGAACACCATCTGTTTCTATTTCAAGGAAATTTGGCTTAATCCCCCTGCGGACTAAAATATGTTTTTTACCAACTAAAAATTCTACCTCAACAACTGCTTCTCTTTCATTGACAGAATTTACTAATTGAGGTTTATTAACATTGCGAAATGGTTTACCAAATAAGCCGAATGTTAAAGCATCAAGCATAGTACTTTTACCTGCGCCGTTATCTCCGATGATAAGTGTAGTTTTAGATCTATCCAGATCTACTTGAGTAAACACGTTGCCGCTACTTAAAAAATTTTTGTAGCGGACAGCTTTAAATACTATCATTAATTCTCAGCTAAAAATCTGGGCTTGCTACCATTTTCGAATTGATATTCATTATCTTTTAGCTGATTTTTTAATACTTGAGATACGAGCTGATTTAATGTTATATCGTTTTCATGAGCCATCAACATCAATTTGTTTAAATCTGGCTCTTCTATTTCAACTTCTATATTTTTTGCTTTAGATTTTGTTTCTTTTTCGTGGGATTTATCATCCATAAAAATTCTCTCTGCTTCTTTCAATGAACAATTATGTTCTCTGGCTATTTCAGGTAAACGCTCACCATAAAACCAGGATGCGTTGTCACTCATATTACTCTAAGGTTAAAGATTCATTATACAGGTTTCTCATTAAAATGTCAAGTCTTTTTTTATCTGCAATTGTTTCCATTTGATCTATATATGAAGATAAAATAGTCATAGTATCTTGAGCTTCGTCAACGAATGTTTCGTCACTATCTAATTCAGCAAAAGATTCAACAACAGTAATATCTCCCACTCCTGATTTATACATTTTATCTAATATCACATCAAATAGATATGGATTAGTTTTATTTTCAACAATTATTTTAATATAACAATTTTTCCATTTATCAAAATCTACACCTTGAACTGTTTCCGCCGTCCATTCTAAATCGTTATAAAAATACTTATGAAACATTTCATGAGGATTTTCAACAAATGTTAATTCTCTGGTCTCAAAATCAAATATGTGAAATCCGCGTGGATCAGCATAATCCATCCAATTTGTTTGGTAGGGATTACCCGTATAATAAATGGTTCCGTTATCACTTTTATGATGAAAGTGACCGCTAAACACCATATCAAATTTTTCAAATAATTTACGATCTAATCCTTCTTGGCAGAATTGGCCTCTAATCATTTCGAATCCATTTACTTCGAGATGACCAAACATCAAATCACATTTAGTACCATTAATTAAATTAACAGCAGAATCATGATTTCCCTTACATATCCACGGCATCATTATAAATGTTGAATCGCAATATGTTAATTCACATGGGTTACTATAAGTTGTAATATTAGAATATTCTTTTAATAAAAGGGCTGGAGAATTTATTTCATTGGTAGTTTTATAGAATGTATCGTGATTGCCGGCTAACATATGGCATTCTATATCATCTTTTGCCATGGGATCAAAAAACATTTGTTTAGCATCATAAAGAGATTTATAATTGACAAACTTTCGTCTATCAAATACATCGCCCATATGTATAAGCTTTTTTATATTATGTTCTTTAAGATATGGAAAGAATATATTTTTGTAAAATTTGGTAAAATAACTAGAAAAAGCTATATTATCATTCCTGGCACCGAAGTGTGTATCCGTAAGTATAGCTGTTTTCATGAAGCTGTTTTAGCCTCTACCATATAAGGTACCAATGTATTAGCCGCACTTACTGCAGTTTTTTTTGATTTTCTTGCTTTCGCATCTTCAAAATCTCCTACGAATTTATACATATTTGCTTTTTGTTCTTCTGTTAAAACTTCAACGTTGAAGTGATGATCATCTTGGTCATGATCTGATAATGCAATACTATCAGATAGCATACTATTATTATGAATGGTTTTATATTTTATATAAAGTTGTTTTTTTTCTTTTTGAATTCTTCTAATAAATGCAAAATATATAATTTGGGTAAAATAAGAAAATGGATTAGAAGACCTTTCCGGATTAAAATTATGTGCAGATTGAACACAATTTTCTATTCCATCAGATATCATTTCATCTCTGAAAGTATAATTAACAAAGTTTGGTCTTAAACTTAGTCTTTCCGCAATTTTCATGAAACAGCTTCCAATATAATCTGGAATAATTGGAACTAGTTCTTCTGGATCTTTTTTCTTTACCTCAGCACAATGATTTTTATAACTAACCATTTCTTCATGAAATTTTTTATTATCAACATAATGTATTGATTTCGCTCTGGCCATGATTTACCTATTTTTTAGATGACTTAGTTTTCTTTTTAAGTGCTTTACTAATTACCGCTTTTACTGGTTTCTTTGCTACTTTTTTAACCGGTTTCTTTGCTACTTTTTTAACCGGAGGTTTGAGAATATTTATTTCCTCTTTAGCTGGTTTTTTTATCGGCTTCACTTCTTCGGCATCTTTTTTCAATGCTTCCCTATATACATTTACAATTTCATCCTGAAAATGCTGTGTATCTTTTTCCAACTTTTGCATTGATTCTAAGGTTGGATATTCTTTCTTTTTATGAAAAGATATTGTTTTTTTCATAGTATTTTGGGTAGATAACTCTTCAATATCAACATTAGCTATTTCTGTTGGGTCAAACAACTTCATTGTTTTTTGATGAAATTGAACACTCTGTGGAGTATAATCTCTCTCTGGAATCATTTCTTTCGGAGGAAATACAATTACTGTAGGAGTCCCTATAAGCTGTGCTAAGTAAGAAAAACCGCCGCGTGATGATATTAGATAAGAACAATTTGAAATTGCAGTAAAGAGCTGTTTAGGAGTCATAGTATAATCAAGATATTCTATGCTACGTTTGGATTTTTTCAATTCCGAATTTAAATCATTCCAATATTTATTAACAACCTTTTCATCTCGCGCAATCATTTTATCACCGATATTTTCAAAAGAATTTTGCGAAATTAAATCCCAGCCAATTGGAGGAGAATATTTGTATATGCAAACAGAATCTTTTTTGGGCCTACTCCATTGTGACTTAGTAGGATACCATTCCATTTGTGTTGAAAGAGGTGAAAACACATATTGCTCCATATTAATTGGAACATACTTATACCACATATTTCTATGAGTTCTATCTATATGAGAAAAAAGGCCTTTACCTTTCAAAGCACTTTTATAAGTTCTTAAAATATTTCCAAATGACCTTCTTATTTTAGTAAATTTAATTTCAATATCTGAATCCCATTCTTTAATCATATGTTCAATTTTGGCTAAAGTAGATTCTTTATTATTAAACCCTTTTTCGGCATGTGTATCGTCATATAAAATTTTTAATCTTATAGGCCTAATTTCATTTAGCCATAACCAATAATTCATATTACAAACAATATCGCCATAACCATAATCAGTTATTATGCTAACCATTTTAGACAGATCAACATTTAGTTCATTTAAAAATACTGAATCTATACTATTATGATGATATAATTCGTGTTCTAATTGATGATATTTTGCCCACCTATTAGTAGGTAAAAGAATCCTATTCCCATCAAATAAAACTTTTATTGCTTTTTCCTTATTCATAACTATACCCTATATTATACCCTATTTCTGTATTAATATCAACTGTTAACTTGCCGGTTGATTTTTCTGAAAAAATATATTATAATAAATATGTTGTCGGCACCGGAGAATATATAAAACTATATCTCGATGTGAAACATGCTATATTTAAACTGTTGTTCATTATATTGCGAAATTCGTTCTTTAAAATGTTTAAGAGTATAATTGGTATAAGATTTATAAGATAAATCATCAGCTATATCAAATAATACGGCTTCTGTTTTATTATCACCTTTTCGCAATCCTCTTCCTATCGATTGTAAATTTCTTATCTTAGACTTAGAAGGACTGGCAAAAATGATATTATGAAGATTCCTAATATTAATACCAGTAGAAAATGTTCCGAATGAAGCCACAATAATCGCGTCAGTTTCTTGTTCTGTAATTTTTCTAATTTCTTCTCTATCTGCTCCATCTACTCCTCCATGTACAAAAAATACTTTCCTATTACTCTCTACTTTTTCTTTTATTATATTATATAATATTTTACCATGTTTTTCAACAAATTGAAACAAAAGTAATGTATTTCCTTTTTGATCAACTGCTAGATTTCGAATAAATTTATTTCTTTTAGGATGTCTAACGAGGTAATCCATTTCCTCTTGATATGAAAATCCTTTACACTCTGCTTTTGATTCATCACTATAAGTTAGTATAAGTGCCTTAATAGAAAATTCTGAAAGATATCCAGCATCAATTAAATCTTTTGTTTGGGTTACACTAAAAACCGGGCCAAATAATCCCTCAAGAATTAGCTTGTGAGTTTGAGTATCATCTAATGTACCCGTTGTACCAAATTTATATCTACATTTTTTTAACTTGCTCATTACAGAAGTTAAGGATTTGGCTTTAAATAGATGTGCTTCATCACCCACCATAAACTCGAATCCTTCGAAATAGCTTTTGGGTAAATTATATATTGATTGCCAAGTTGATATAACTATTGGTTTATCAGTTTCTTTTTCTTTACCAGCCTTTATAATATGACAATTTTTTTCTACATCCCAGTTATCACTATATTCTTGAAAATCTGTATACATTTGTTGTGTTAATGATACAGTTGGCACTACTATGAGACTCCTTGTATTATAATACCTTAATAACAAATATATTATAAGAGATTTTCCGGAAGCTGTTGGAGATAAGAGTAAGCACCTATCATTTTGAATACAATGTGTTACAGCTCTTAATTGATAATCTCTGGGTTCTAGATTTAAAGCGTAGTTTCCATATAACCGAGAGCAATCAGTATCAGTGAAATTATTATTACCGAACGTAAAACTTTTATCAACTTGTAATTCATAGTCTCCGACCTCACAGAATTTTTTAACATATTCAGCAAGTCCATAATATAATCTCCCTGTTCTTATATCGAATAATCTAATTTTGCCGTCCCAAAATCCATTTTTGTAAGACGATGTGAATCTAGCATTTGGAACTTCAAACGTAAAATAATCATTTAATTCCGCAGCTTGACCTCTTTCACACTCTACTAATAAATGAACATCATCTATTTTTTTTAATATCATTGTCCCATTGTAAAGCGTAAAAAGTCAATTGCTGATTTAATATTATATCCTCTAGTATTTAGGGATTTGATAATCGATTCTAAAAACTCTACTTTTATCTTTTGATATTCTAATCTTTGATCAGATTCAATTAAATCTTCATCCCCATTTAGATATGTTTCTATTTTAGGTTCATATCCCTTAATTAATTTAACTTTAAATTGTTCCCATCCATGTTCTTCTAATTCTTCTTCACTCATTTTTCCAGCATACCAAATAGTTTTATACTTTAGAAGTCTTTTTTTATCGTAAAAGAATTTTTTTTTGGTGAGAGATTCATCGTTATAAATTCCTAAGTATTTACTATGAAGATTAGGGAGTTTTAATAATTCTAAATCTAATTTGGTATCTTCAATCTGACAATCTTTTTGCCACATTGTTTGAATATCACTTAATTTCATAATGTTTTATGTAGGTTCGTTTAGCCTTGTCATTGTATAATAATTATATTGGAAAACTATGTCTGCTGTAGAATATGTTATATCGGCAGCCATTATATCAAACTGAACTGCTCCGAGAGATTTAGGCCACAAATTATAAAAATCAAATCTTAATGAGGGATTTTTTGAACCAGTAAGAATGAATAAAGATCCAGTTGTATCAACTCCAATTTCTTTTCTTTTTTCATAATCCTTGAAACCGAAAGGTTTTCCTAAACCAATTATCCATGATTGAATTTCTTCCCAATTTCTTAGATATTCATCGACGATTATTGTTATTGAAAATTCATCAAATGTTACATTATCACCGGCAACATAATGTTGTTTATGGGGTGTGGGTATAGCTATTTCTGATATTGAAACACCTGGTAAATTAGCTGTTTGACAGTAAAATTGAGTTTCTGGCATAGCCGAGCAGAGAAATCTGAAGCCAGTAGGTGAAAGGTAATTTATATTATCTGAACCGCGTACGCCGGTGGATTTTTTTGCCATTGATACCTCGTGAGCATAAAAAAAGGGTAAAGAATCTAAGACCCCTTACCCTTATTTATATCACTTAATTTAATACAAGATTACATCAAGTTTGTAACAAGACATCGTCTGTAATAAACATTAGTATTATAAGTGAGTGATCCATCACTAGAAGCAGCAGATCCAGTAGAGAAAGGATTAGACACCATACCATAACGTGTCTTAAATCCAATCTTTGGCTGAAAATTATTCTCACCAACCGCACGTACCATTTGTAGTGGAACGTATGGGCAGTAGAAAAGTCCTGCATCATATGCGCTAGAACCTTTATATCCTAGTACAAACCAATTTGTATCTTGGATTGTTGCATATGGATCAACATATACTTTATAACGACCATTAAGTGTACCAGCGAATGTTGATTGTGTGTCATCAACGTTCAAGGCATCGTTACCGGAAAGAGCAGGTGTGTAATCAAGTACACCAGCCATTTGCAATGCGGAAGCAACATCCGAAGAAGTCATAAGGATATTACCTTTTCCTCTACGTGTGTCGTGCCCGATAGCATTAGCTTCGCGCTCTATCTGGAACATCAGTCCCTTGAATTTTTCAACCATCCAACGACCGTTTGAATCAACATCCATATCGAATGTTCCGGCTGTGGCTACGTTGTTCTGGGCACCAGTTTTGGCGTTACCATAAATTGTGCGGATAACTTCGCGGTTAATCTCTGCCAAAATTTCTGAACTCAAAATATTTGAGAGTTCGGTTTCAGCATCAAGACCATGAATTGCTTTTAGGTCTTGGGCGAGTTCCATTGTGTACTCACCTTTGAGCGCGCGTGTTTTCGCTGTAACAGTTACCTTATCGATTGAGAAGGCCATTTCAGCAAAAGCATTTGAAGCCGAATCGCCAAGTGCTTCACCAAGTGCCGTAGTCATTCCACGACCAGGTAGATATGCAGTTGAACTTGAAGCGGCTGCCGCAGGGTTACCATTAGCGGTATGTGCAGATGTACCATCAGCGTCAGTACCAGAAATACCAGAATCAGCTTCATTGAAAAGTGATTCTGAACCAGATTGACTTGCATAACGGGACTTCATGGCGAAAATTAAGCCAGTCGGACCTGTCATAGGTTGAACACCGCAAACATCGTATGCGATTAAGAGAGGCATACTTCTGCGAACCAAGGAAATAAGTACAGGGTCATAACCCTTAATATTTCCAGCTGTAGTACCCATTCCGGCACCAACTGCGTTCCCAGGAGCGTCCTCAAATAAAATAGTAGATCCGCCTTCTTCCATAATTGATTTTTCCTCATTCTCTAACAAAACAGCTGTTACTGCTTTCCTATAAGAATCTTTAATAGGGGGAAGATCAGGATGGTCGAGTACGGGACCCCATTTTTCTTGTAAGGTTTCAGACAAATACATTGTTATTCTCCTGTATGTATTTTATTTTAGTAAATTTAAATTTAAAAAAAATATTATCTAACATGTCTTGAAATAGCAGACATATAGTGTTCCATACCTTCTTGTATGGGTGCTTTTTCGCTTTCTTCGTCATTATTATGTGATTCAATGTCTTCGACCAGAGCAACTTTCTTTTCTTCCGAAGGAAAGTAATTTTCTTTAAGGACTTCTACTTTTTGTTCAAAATCCTCTGCATCATCAGCATCAACATTTTCTGCTAATTCTGCAACTTTTTCTTTCTGGGTCTCAGTAAGGTCTTTCGTCAATGACGATAAAACTTTTTCTTTTTTAACTTTTGTAAGTTCTGACTGAATGTCAACATTATTACTAATTTGCTCATTCAGTTCTGATTCTAAGGATTCAACCTTATCAAACAGATCATCTACTACATCAACCTTCTCATCTGGAATTGTAATGTAGTGTTCTGTGAAAAGATCTTTTAGTCCAACGAGGAACCCTTCGGTCAATTCTGAGCGAATTCCTTTTTCGATGGCTAATTGATTATCTTTTACCCATTCTTCGGAAACATAGTTGAGATAATTATCAACTTTTTCTACGATTTCTTGGATATATGAATCAAGTTCTTCGGATAATCGTTCTTGCATTTGCTCTTCAAGTTCTTGTTCCTTGCCGAGAACAACCTGATTAACTTTAGCTTGAACAGATGCTTCAAAAATAGTACTTGCCTTTACTTTGAAAGCATCAGAAAGATTTTCACCTTCGGTTAAAGCATCGATATCATCTTGAACATCAATGGGTGAAGAATCCTCTACGTCTTCTGAACCCTCTTGAATTGTTAGGGTACTAAGAATAGATTCAAAATTAGTTGCAATCTGATCTTTTTTCAGTTTGCCTAATTTTTCATAGACGGCAGCCATCATACCAGATTTGGTTTTTGGCATTTCATCTTCTTCTTTTACTTTAGCCATTGGTTCACCCTTATCAGAGTTCTTAGCTTTTCCCTTAACAGGATTACCCATTGCAGTACCGGAACCTTTAACTTCAGCAGGCGGCGAAACATCCGCAGCTTTTTCGCCCTTGGGACCTTCACCATCTTTTCCACCTTTATTAGGTGCGGGTTGATTTTTACTATCCTCTTGAACCTTACGTGCTTCCTGAACAAGACCTATCTCTTCCAACAATTCATCAGTCTCAGTGGCCGATAGCCCCTCATCTTCGCATTTTGATTTAATTTGTTCAACGAGTTCTTCTCTTGCCTCGCCGTCTAATTCTAATGCTTGTTGAGCTAATGTTTCTAGTTCGTTCACACTATTGGCAAGAGTCTGCTGCTGTTCGGCAGTTTCTTGTTCAGACATTTGCATTCTCCTTTAGAATATCTTTTTAGAATATTTGTTACTGGTATTATTTATAACATTAAAGCCTTGACATAAACTTTTCAAAGGATGAAACCAAGGCTGATTCATCCGGTCTAACTTTTATAAATTCTTTAACTATTTCATCTTTAATTTCTTGAACATCTGCTTCTTTTAAAAGTCCATTATTCCAAATCCATTCTCTGCCTTCCATGATACCTTCTACGAAGGCCATGGGCGCTGAGGGATCTGCAACAATGTCTCCAGCTGTTGCAAGATGAAAATCATTTTGTACGATTTGGGAACCACCTAACGATTTTAGTGAACCCATTCCTCTAGAACTTACTCCTAATTTAGCACCTTCATCAATTAAATTTTTGACAATTTTACCATATGGAGTTTCCATAATTTTTGCTTTTCCAATAAAATTTGCACCATCTTGTTTGAGTTCCTTAACCATATGTGAAACTCTTTCAAGATTTATCTGAGGTCCGTCCGGATGCCCCAATTCGCCAAATGCTCTATTGGTATCAATATATTGCTTAGAATACCTAGATACTTCATTTTGCATGGTTTCTAATGGATAAACTCGTCCGTTTCTATTTTTTTGTTCTGCTTGTAAAAATACACCTTTGATGTAGTAACTTTTTTGATCTGTAGAATTATCCTTCTCTACAAGCATTTCAACGTCTTCCATTAATTCGCAAATGAGTTTCATTTAATTCCTTATCTGAAGGCAACTTTGGTTAAAAATACACCGGCATTTGCCGCAAAAATTTGATCTGTAGGATCTTTTTCAATAAATGCCTCTGCACCACCTGCCATCCAGAAGCTACCTATCAAAACATCGCCTACAGTTTCTATGGTAACTAGATAATTAGTAGTTGTATTATTAAATGCTCGAACGCAAGTTGCTGAATCTACGTTGTCTCCCGCACCGGTTTGTACCGCGGCTGGTGCTGATACACCTAAAGCTTTAATCAATCTCATTGTTAAATATCCTAACTCGTGTTGTTGTTTTATTTATACAATTTCTTCGGCTATGATTCTGATTCATTTTTATCAAATAAATTAGAATTAAAATCTTTTTTTAATTCGGCTATACGATTCGAAGTTTTATCTTTTAAAATGCCCAATGCCATGTCGCGTGCGTTGTATTCTTTTCCACATAATATGTCGTTAACCATATCCGCTATATTTTCTCTACTTCTATTTTCCAACACTTTTTCTTTTCCTATTTGGTAAGCTATATACTCTTCCTCCTGTGAGCATTTCCGGTTTAACCTCTTCCGGTTGACCTGGTTCTGGAGGTGGAGCCGCTGCTCCGGGCTGAACATTAATCTGATTTGATGGATCAGCTACTGGATCTCCGGGTACTTGTGGTGGAATTTCTTGTCCATCCTGCTCAGCTTCCTTAGCTTCTTTTTCCATTTCTTTTTCAATTTTCTTTTGTTCGTCTGGAGTATGTCTTAGAATATTATCTTTAACGTATTGTTTAGATATATATGTCCCCACTAATTCCTCAACATCCCTCATCATATTAAATCTATCAGTCATTAATTCTTGAGATTTTAGCTCAGCAAAATGATTATCCAGTGCATAATTAAATCTGATTGTTTCTCTTAATTTGGGCCATTCAGAAGTATGAATAACATTTTTAAGAATTAATTGTTTTTCCAGACATTGATAAAATAAATGTGAAAATCTTATTCTAATTCTATCAATAAATCTTGAAAATTTTAATTCATCTCTACTAATTTCCGATGCTCTGCCTAATACAAAAGGTGTATCTGCTTCTAATCGTGACAAAGGAACATTTAATGATTGATATAATTTCCTTCTGAAATAATCAACATCGTCCATTTCACCTAGATTTTGACCGCCGGGTAAAGTAGTTATTTCTGTTCCTCTTCCACCTTCTCTCCGAGGAAGCCAATAATCTTCTAACATCGATTGATGCCGTCTATCATCTTTTATATCACCTGTAGCAGCATCATAAACTAATTTATTTTTATACCGAGTCATAATATCTTTGAGATATTGTTCGGCTTTCATTTTAGGTAAATTGCCTACGTCAATATAAAAAATTCTTCGTTCTGGTGCTCTTGCGATTCTATAAATTACAACAGCATCTTCCAGCATCCTTAATTGATTTAATCCTTTAATGGCTTTATGTAAATGAGAAATAACATATTTTTTATCTTTAGTCATTACCCCTGAATGGGCCATTATAATGGAATCTGGTGCAACTTTGACCCCCATCTGACTTGGAGTCAATAAACCCTTATCATTAAATAGATAATATTCATGAAATTTTGGTAATTTAAAGACGCTAGGTGTTTGCCTAGGGTCTGATTTTATTTCTCTAACCTTTTTAATTTTAAGAGCATCTATTAATCTAAGCTCTTTTATTCCTTGTTGAGGTTCCTTAGGATCAATCATTACATGATAATATATCCTACCTTCAATATACCATCTTTTAAAAATATCATATGCTTGATTATTAAAATCGAGCATTTTTAAAATGATATCAAATTCTTCATCGATTCGATTTTGCAGACCTTTAGATAAATCCGTTTTTGTTAAATCTAATTCAACTGGATTTCTATTTTGATTTGTAATGATAGCTTCTTGAATGATATTTTCGACAGCCATATCACATTCGGGGTGTTCATTCATTTCCCTATATTTCATGATCAAATCTGATTCAGTTTTAGCAGTTGCTTCTAAATCTAAGTAGGAAGCAAATGCTCCACCTGCAGATGTGGCTTCTACAGCCCCTTCTTCATTTTCGGGGTACGCCAGAGCTGGGAGGTCCGGCTTATTATCTCTCTCAATATTAAATCCAAATAATTTCATAATATAATTTTTAATTTAGTGTTAATCGGCTGCGGTAATCGCTGCCTGCGCGTGCAAGTAATAGTCATATTGCCAATCTATTGTGAATTCCTGAATAGTATTAACACTATCCCAGTTTAAATCGATTGCGGACATATTAGATGGCCAGCAGTTAGCGAACTTCCAAGTCTGATCATCGGTTCCATCTTTTTTAAACATTTTTAATTCAATATCAGCACAATAATTACCGCGTGTTCCGGAGCCAGACGAGCCGTAAAGATTTTTTTTCGATAGGTTTTTTTCCGGATGATTCATATCAGCCATCCAAGTAAGCATTCCTTGATAAATCGCACGGCCTTCATCGTTTACAACAGTTGTAGTTAACGGGCCAAATTCTCTACTTTCTCCTGCTACTTTTACATTTCTACCAAAATATGGAACTTCAATAGGAGTAATTGTGGAACCAGGTATATTCGATGCCTTACACATGTACGTCCAGTCGGTAAATCCGGCATATGCGTTGTTGGTCATTGTCACCATCATCAAATTAGTGCGCGCACCGCCGCCGGCCATAGCCGTAATAAAACCTGAAATAAAATCTGCCATTGTTAATTTCCTATATTACTTTTGATTTTTATAGAGCTTCCGATACCCAATAATCATATGCCCAATTAACAGTAAATTCCATTACAGCATCATTGGGTTCCCAATTAACATCAATCTGATCTATAGAGGTCGGCCAACAATTTTTAAACCGCCATACGTTTCCATCAGTAGCACCGGCTTTTGTAAATGTTTTTAACATCATTGTTGCGGTGTAGCCAGAGAGTTTTGCCATATGAGTAGATGCTCTTACATTACCAGCATGAGAATTTAATTTACTCATCCAATTTTCAACTTGATTTCGGATCACATATCCTTCATCATTTATAATAGTAGTTGTAAGATCATCATATGATCTATTACCAGGCATTTTTACCGCACGACCTTTATACATAACTTGCGTTACGCCTATGGTGTTGGCCGGTATTTGGATTCCCTTGCAGTAAAAATTGATTGCACCGGATGTTCCAGTATTGTGCTTTCGTGCCATGCTGATGGTAGCTTCGAAAAGAGATGCGCGAGCCCCTCCGGCAGTTAATTTTGATATAAAAGAATTAGGTCCGTCTACTACAAATCCTACTTGTCCTGCCATTTTCTCTTCCTTCGTATATTAATTAATTTATATTATTTATACGATAATTTATATTATTTATACTGCGTTTACAACTTCTTCAAATTCAACGCCACTTCTTACAGCAACGAAGTTCAGCAATACAAAGTTAATACTCTTAGTCGGTTTGACAAAAATACTTCCAATAAATTCATTTCGATCAATAACCTCTTGAGTATTATTAGATGTGTCACAAACTACTGCGAAATCTGTTATACCACCTCGGCCCTGAATATCTCTGAGGAAAGGTTCTACCGAAGAAACAAAACTGGATCTGGTAAAATCATCGTTGAATTCAAACATTGAAAATCTAGCAAAATTTGCAATTGATTTTTCTAATGTAATAAAAAGCCTTCTAACGTTGATTCTATCAAATGCAGATGGTTTAGCTAATAGAGTTTTATCTCCAAATAGCAATGTTCCTTGTCCTGCGAAAGAAACAATTGGATTTACTCCATTTTTATAAAGATGATCTCTTTCCGTTTTATTTGGATTCCATGCTAGCCTAGCAATATTTTTAACTTGACCTCTATTAAATCCTGCTGGTGAGAAGAAAAAATCTCTTTCAACAGTAGTTCGTACAACCAACCCTGCAGTGTCCGGATTCAATGGAACATATCTGAAAGTATCATTATACTTGTCGTATTGATATTTCCAGCCGCTGTCTATAACAGAATAAGAAGAACTTGGCAATAAATTTCTAAAATTATTAACCGCAGTTACTTCATTTCCATCATTATTAACAACATCCGATTGTTCTGGTGAAATGAATACCATACAATCTTTACGTGCTTCTGCAATATTATTAATAAGATATGAATTAACAACTGAAGAATTAGATCCAGTTATAACTAAAGATACATCAACATCTTCTGCTGATTTAAATTTATCATATCCCATAATAACATTAGCGTCAGTTAATTCTTGTCCGTCCACACCGCCTGTCATGCTAGCCGAGATATTAGTTCTGGATTGTGTATAAGATGGTTTAGAAGCAACATTAGCAGATGTGCCCCATGCAGCTGTATTGGGAGCTGTATCAGCACCTGTTCCGATTGGGTGTTTCATCCACCAAACATATTTGGATCGTCTATTAATTGCCTCTTTATAATAAAGTGCTTGACCATCTTCTGATTTAGCATCGCTGGCTACTGACAAAGCTGGGAATATTTCAAGAACAGTTCCTTTAACTCCTGTCCATTCTCCATCTTCATCTAATATTACTACATGAACTTCATCATTATACACCCCTCTACGAGATGCAAAATCGGAGGTATTTGGAGGATAATCAAAATTACCCGCATATTCCCATTCTCTGGTATAATTCACGCCAGTTGTGATAGCGGATGCACTTGGAGATATTGCTGTTGCTAAAGTTGCACTTGTATTACTTGTAATAGAAGCTACTTCATGTGCTTCGCCAGAGATAGTTACGTTATCTCCAACTGTTAGTTGCAGATCAAAATATGTACCTGTACCAGACATTACTTTTCTAGCGGAGTCGGTAACTTGAACAGTTCCCATTATTGATCCGAATCCGTCTTGACCCAATTCTTTAAAGTGAGATGATGTAGTTCTTGTAAAAGTAGCTGCGACAGATACGTCGGTATTTTGTGAGGATACAACTGTCATTCCTGAATCAGTACCAATTGCTGTTACAAGGTAAAAGTCAGTTCCGATATGAACAACATCACTTACTTGTACTTCTGATGTGAATGCTGTTGATGTTCCTGTGACTGTTCCCTCTTCTGCGGCAAAAACTATTTGCACGGTACCTGAAAGCACGTCGCCGGCTACATCAGCACCACATAAAGATACTTTCATTGAATTGCCTAATTCTCCGGCATATTTAGATGCAAATTCCCCGAAATCACCTGAAGGGCCTGATCCTCCATATTCTGAGTAATATGTATTATAATAAGCTTCATCGCTTTTAATTAAAACCGCGTTTGCGGTATCTGTAGTTGCGTTAAATGCTGATGAATTTGCTACTCGAACAACATTCAAATTTTGTCCGTAGGCTAAAAAATTCGCCGCTGAAAAAAAACTTAGATATGTTGAAGAGTCAGGCTTCTGAAAGTTTTCTACCAGTAGATCTTCGCTGCTTACATTAACAATTTTATCTATAGGTCCCCAGCGAAAAGCACCAGCAAAAGCACCTGCAGTTGTTCCGGTCTCAGGTACAATCGTAGTTAAATCTATTTCGCGAGTAACTACCCCTGGACTTACTGTAAATGCCATCTTCTTCTCCTGTGTATCGCTGAAAATTTTATTAAGTTCATATACTATTAGTTACTATGATTATTTATAATTTCTCGGTCTCTATCACCCAAATACATTATGACCAGTTTCTTTTAGCCTTTGGTCAGTTCTTTCTACTTTCCATCTTGTTCCTTGATCATCAACAATTGTTTCCGGTTCAAGGCCATCTTCAATAAATCCGAAAGGTAAATAAGATTCGTCTATTTCTTTCATTTTTTCAGAATACATCTTTTCTCTTAAATCAAAATCAGTTAATTCTTTAAAATATTGCTGATTTGTTAGCCATGCAAATATTACTAGGGTAATGACTAAATCATCATGATGTCCTTCTTCTGCTTCATATGATTCTTTTTTAGCCGAGAAAGATGTGAGTTCATATATTATATCATAATCTGTAATTATGAGTTTGTCTTCTTCTATTAAATTTTTTAATGTTTGACATCCTAATCGTTTAACTTGTTTTGTAGTTCTTACTCCCCACTGTGCGTTTTTTCCAAATCCACCGCCTAATTGCTGACCACCGCGACCTTTCCAATTCATCATTAACATATTTTCATATTCCATGTCCTGATGAAGAATTATCGCGACTTGTTCTCCTATATCATTAACCTCTACTAATACGAATGCATTATTGTAATGTTTTGCGGCTTTATAAACAAAGTTTGGATATAACATTGGAGATATTTCATTATCTCTGTATTTTGCAACTACCTTATAGGGCAGGCCTGTGCTATCAATAACAGTGAAAGCGGAATAATCTAATTGTAAGCCTTTGGCTGTATCAACTACTATTGTATAAGTATGCTTTTCTATTGGTTGTTCAAATATGTCTAAATTTTCATAGGTATGGACTGGTGTTTTAAATGGCATAGATCTTAATTTTGAGCCAGATATTAATGTTCTTGTGCTGCCAATAAATTCAGTTTCAAATTCTTGTGAAAATTGTCTTTCGCTTGTATTGCGAATGGTCTCTTGTTTCCAAGCAACATCTCTGCCAGGAATTTCAGACCAATGAACTTCAATAGGTATATAATTACTTCTTTTTTCTTCGGCGTCTACCCACATTTTATAAAATTGATTTAAACCAAGTGGTGTAGATACTATAAAAACTTTTGTAGTTTGCCCGGAAGAAATTGTAGGATAAACCGAAGTGAAAAATTCTTCTGCTAATTCTTTCGGAACGTGCGCGAACTCGTCTAGAAAAATAATATTAAAAGATGATCCCCTTACTGCCGAAGATGATGTCGCTGCAGCCAATACCTTTGAACCATTCTCTAATTCTATGTTACCTTTATTCCATGCCAATACACCTTGCTGCATCCATATAGGTAAATTTTCATATGATAATTTTAATCTATCTAATAATTCTCTAGCCAGAGATCCTTTATTAGCTAGTATACCTACTTGAACATTTTCGTTAAAAAGTATATAATGTAAAAAGAAGGCTATGATAGTTGTTGATTTTCCTGATTGCCGCGGCATCTTACATATCACAAAACGATTATCATGAAATGTGCGAACCATATTTTCTTGAAAAGGATATAGATTAAAATCTACTAAGCCGTGATCAACATGAATGATTTTTACATATTCTGATATAAAATGAACGGGATCGTCTTGGCATTTAAGATATTCAGTTAATTGTTCCTCAGAAAATTCTACTGGAACATTTGCTGCTTTAAGTTTTGGATTGCCTAGGTAATGTTTGCCCATATATTACCTGTTATTTTAATACGTTTTTCCAGTCAACGGAATCGTATGGAGTATTGGAATGAGGATCTGAAGTTTTTTTGAAATGTTTAAGATCAATGGAATTAATATATTGTTCATGATTCATATTGCAATAATCATCGCGCCTATATTTAACATTTGTTTTACGAATTTCTTTTCTAACTGTTACACCGTTTGATTCTTTTATTGCCCGACGCGTTTTTCTAAAATTCCATACCCTTATATGATGGGACATTAATTTCCTTGATTACCGACCGGATTTCTTATGCATGGTCATATTTTTTCGTGCTTGTTTTATTCTTTTAGGTTCATCTCTTATTATTTGTCGTCTCATTGGTTTCATTTTTCTATTAATAATTGCTGCTTTTAGCCCCTTCCACATTTTTCTTTTTCTGATTCCAGCTGCTCCTTTTGCCTTCATTATATTAGAAGGAATAACTTGCCTTTGAGTTCTGGTCCGAGTGGAAGTTGTTATTTTATCTGCAGTTTTTCTTCTTAGCTGAGATCTTTTCTTTTTGTTTTTGAAGGATTGTCTTTTATTTCTTATTTTTGATTGCCGGCCCAGCTTTCTCATTCGTTGGGTATACTTAGCAGCACTTTCTTTTTCAAATAAAAAGTCTTCCCCAAGTCCTAAATCTTCCATTTCAATCCATTCGAAGAAATCAGACAGCATATTATCTTCTTCTACTTCTTCGATAAATTCTAATATTTCTTCGTCTATTTTGGAAAGTTCACCAAATGTCAACATAGGGGGTCCTATCTTTTAAAAAAAGTGGCCGGCTGATATTACACTGAGTAATGCTATTATAATTGCGACTGCACTTGTAATGATAATTCTATTTTGTTTTAAATGTTGTTCAATAAATAAGGATCTCATTTCATCTATACTTGTTTTAACCTTATCAATTCTTTCATGTATTATTAATCTATCTTCTTTGAACGATTCTTTCAATTCATCATATTTTTCTTCCAATCGCGCATACCTTTCCGCACATAGATCGACATGCGTCTCCAAGCTATCCTTTTCGGTACTACTAACTTTTCGACTAGCCATCTCTCCCTAGATCTAAGTTTACAAATGAATACTATTATTCACTGTGCCCGTTTTGTGATTTTTCGAACTGTTCCATCTCTTTATGTTCCGGATCATCTTTTTCTTTAAACCAGTAGTCCGTGGATTTCCCGAGAACCGCGACATACGCGCCCATCAAAATATTAAGTAAATCGCGAGATTCGTCAGGCAGTGTGGCAAAAAACAACAACCATACTAAAATCAAAAACGTTGCAACAACAAACATTGTTATTATAAAGCGAGACCAAAAATTTAACTTTTTGCGCCGTTCGGTTCCTTCATAAATTAAAGCTTTCATCGGATCACCTTCCCATAATTTTTCTTCACTATCATGAATCATTTCATTAATTGTATTTATCTTTCCGTCACCCAGACGGTCTTTTTTATTAGGTATCGCCATAATCACCCTTCCTTGTAATTATATTTATATATTCTTATTTAACTAGGATCAGGCCCGGTTGCACTTTCACCTCTGACACATCCTAAAGAATTATACCTACTTTGTCTCCATGAATGAGTTTCTTCATTATATCTCATCCATATTTGATTACCAGTTGAATCACAATTTTGTACATATAGTTTTCCATTTATAGTAAACACTCCTGATTGTATAAAACCTTCAACCTTAGGTAGTGTCTCCATACTTCGTATCCATAATGGAGAGTTAGGGGGAGCACATGAAACGAGTAAGACAAGAATAAAAAGTATTATAAATGTTTTCATTTTTCTTCTTCTATTAGCTTAGCCTCAAATTCTCTTAAGCGCCTAAAAACACTTATTAATTCAATAATGGTAGGCCACGCTTTTAATAGATATTGCATTGATCCTTCTACTCTACCAAATGCTCTTATTATTTGTTGCATTACACCTAGAGTCATTACCCCTGCAACTATTGCTGGTGCTAGGAATACATAAGCAGATAATACGTTTGCTTGCAAGTATGCCATTCGACCAACATTAAAATATAGATAACGTATATAACTTAAAAAATGAATTTTACGAACATCCTCAAAGAATTCTTCTATTTTCTTTGGTCTAACAGTTCCATCATCTTCTGCTATTACAAGTATTTTTCTATATGCTGCTTCTCTTTTTTGTATATCATATTCTACACCAACTAAACGCAATATCCACCCTAATCCAATTAAAAAGGCAGTACCACCTAATGTCCAAAGTAACGCACCTGTAATCAATCCATATTCCCAATCACCAAAAAAGAATATTGGAATACCCATTGACAATCCAAATAATATAGGAATAAACTGAATTAAAACCATAACTGATTCAATTAAAGCTGTTCCTAAACCTTCCATTATACGAGTAAATTTAATAGTATCTTCTTGAACCCTTTGCGATGCACCTTCTATTGTTCTGGCTTTGTCATACACACTATGATACCATTCAACCATTGCTGTACGCCATCTAAACAAATAGTGAGCTGTAAAAAAACTTATTACAACATAAAGTGCAACGTATATTCCTGCTAGTGTAATAAATGAAAATAAACTTGCAAAATATTCTTCTATTGTAACTGCATTTGGTGTAGCAAGTGCTTTTTGTATCATATCATAAAAGACACCAAACCATTCATTTATTTTTACATCAATCTTTACTTGAACCCAAAGTGATCCCAAAATAATTATTGAACCTAACCAAGACCATAAAAACCATTTTTTGTTTGTAAAAAATCTCCACATAATAATCCTTTAAATTTATTTTTTTAATTTTGGCATTGCTCTAGAACCAAACCAAAAACTGATAATGGCGGCAAATAGCCCTTCAGTTTGTTCATCCCATACTACATCAAGAGTTGCGTTCAAATCACTACCAGTTTTAATCGCTTGATAAACCAATGTAACTTTAACACCAATAAATGTTAAAAAGAACACATAAGTTATAAAA
>Ga0209089_10000177_pt1 | contig 58732 bp, 58 predicted proteins | sample ArcticOcean_MG_C_FD_187431 | JGI IMG/M metagenome (GOLD analysis project Ga0209089, IMG submission 187431) | Marine microbial communities from western Arctic Ocean - ArcticOcean_MG_CB2_150 (SPAdes) (version 2) | ecosystem: Environmental > Aquatic > Marine > Oceanic | place: Arctic Ocean: Canada...
TTATCAATTTCTACTATTGTTTCTATCATTGATACTGAAGCACCTCGTGCTATCACGACATCATTAAGAGCTTTATAAGTATAATGTTCATTATCAATTTTAAAATCAACTTCCAACATTGATCTTTGTTCTATTCTTACTCCATCTAAATAATCTTGAAATTCGCTTACAGCTTTATGTCCTTCAACATCTGTCATAAAACCTACTGTACCCATATTTATTCCCATAACAGGCACATCAAATTTTACAGCTACAGATACTGCTTTAAGTAGAGTTCCATCCCCTCCTATAGCAACAACTAAATCCATATCGTCAACATTTTTAAAATTGTCTAATAGCTGAAAAGAGATTTTTGTAAATTTAGATAATAGTTCTTGATATAGCTGTAAAGCTTCTTTAGAATTTGAATTAATTACTACACATATTTTTTTATACATTGCTTCCAATAGCCTTTTCTATACTCCTGCTATAATACTGTCTAATAAAGATAATACTAAGTCAGGGTACAAACCTAAAATTAAAACCAGTATTGATGATAATGATGCTACTAAAATATAATTTTTATTGCTGATACCTTTTTGATCAAATTTATCCGTTGATATATATACATTTCTTAATATACCTAAGTAGTAGTATGCTGAAATGAATGAATTTATAACTCCTATTATAGCTACCCAAGCTAATCCATTATCTATCGCTGCACTAAAAACCAGTACCTTACCCATAAAACCTACTGTTGCTGGAATTCCAAGAAGGCTTAATATGCTCAAAGTAAATATTATTGACACATATGGATGAGCATGGAACAAACCTTTTAATCCTTCTATAGAAGAATTAGAGGTGAGATTAATAATATATTGTAAGCAGAAAAAAACCGACAAACTGGTAATTGCATAGCCAATTACATAAAATAATGTTGTTGAAGCTGCAGCAGGATTAGTAATCAAAGCTATAATTCCAACTAACATGTACCCTGCATGTGCAATAGTTGAATATGCAAATAATCTTTTAAGATCTTTTTGTAAAATAGCTCCTAAGTTTCCAATAGACATTGATATAACTGAAACTATTGAAAGAAAAATTATAAAGTTTCTAGTATCAAATCCATCAGAAAAAATATAAATAAATATTCTAATAGTAAGAACAAAGCCAGCTACTTTAGAAGCTGTAGATAAATAAGTAACAATAGGCATAGGAGAACCTTGATATGTGTCAGGAGTCCACATATGCCAAGGAGCAATAGATAACTTAAAGGCAATTCCTATAAATAAAAATACCAATCCTAAAATAGTTGCAGGATTAGTAGATGAAAGATTAAGGGAATTTAAGTTTAAAGAACCTGTAATTCCATATAAATAAACAATTCCCATCAAAAAAATTCCAGTAGATAAAGATGCTAATATTAAATATTTAAAAGCTGCTTCTAAACTAAATTTACCTCTACCGAAAGCAACTAATGAAATAATAGGCAAAGAAGCTAATTCTAGTGATAAATAGATAGTTACAAAATCAGTAGCCATTATTACAAGCAAAGAACCTACTAAAGAAAGTAGAAGCAAGCTTATAAATTCAGACTTAAACTTAATTTGATTAATTATATAGTCATAAAAGGCCAAAAAAATACAAAATGTAAGAGTAAGTAAAATTATTGCCATAAAAATATATAACTTATCAAATACTAATGTTTCAAAAAAAATATTTTTATTATTTTCAAATGTAATATATTGAAGAATCAAAATTAATATTGATAATGACAACCCAAACAATGAAAAAATAATCAAAAGAGATTTTCTTTTAATAAAAAAATCAACAATTAAAACAAATAAGGAAGTTATGATTAAAACTATTGGTGAAAAAATATATGTTAATTCTTGAAATTGCATTATCTTAAAATCTCCTTAATTCCCATATTGAAAAAGGTTATAAATATACTTGGCATGATTCCAATTATAATAATAGGAATAGTTATGATAACAGCAGGTAAAATATCATAAAAATTTCCATCAGTTAAATCTTTATAATCATATGTTTTATCGTTTTTTTCTAAATTATTAGAACCAAACATAGATCTTTGAACCATCCATAAAATATATCCAGCAGCTAAAACTACTCCAAAAGCAGAGATTATAGTATAAGCTGGATATATTTTATAAGTTCCTAAGAAAATCATTATTTCTGATACAAACCCTGAAAACCCGGGTAATCCTAATGAAGCCAATCCTGAAATTACAAAAAATAAAGCAATTATAGGCATTTTTTTTGCAAGTGATCCAAGTTTATTTATATCTCTAGTATGAGTTCTATCATAAATTAACCCCACAGTTAAAAATGATAATCCTGTAATAGTTCCATGAGTAAACATTTGCATAGCTGACCCATTAAGAGAATAAAGAGAATAAGTTGTAGAGCTAGTTATAGCTGCAAACCCTAGTAAAACATACCCCATATGACTTATTGATGAATAAGCAATCAATCTTTTTAAGTCCGTTTGCCTTAACGTAATAATAGCTCCATAAATTATAGAAATCGTACCTAATAAAGCTAATAATTTACTTACATCAAATATTGTAAATCCTTGTGTTTCTTGAAAAAAACCTAAATTTATTCTAAATAGTCCATAGCCTGCCATTTTTAAAAGGACTCCTGCTAGCATTATAGAAACCGCAGTTGGTGCATCTGTGTGTGCATCTGGAAGCCAATTGTGAAGTGGCCAAAGGGGCAATTTCACTGCAAATGCTATAAAAAATAATGTAAATATAACCGATGCTGGAATTATAAGGTCTTTTCCAGCAATTAAATCTGGGATTCCTATTAAGTTTATTTCTTGAATAGATACCATTGCTAGAGTGCTGACAGAATCCGATGCAAAAAGAGCAAGAATTGCTATCAGCATAAACGCACCTCCTGCTAGAGTGAAAATAACAAATTTTATAGCAGAGTATTCCTTACGTCCTGAACCCCAAATACCAATTAACATATACATAGGAATTAATTCAAATTCAAAAAAAATAAAGAATAAAAGTAAGTCTAAAGATGTAAATACTCCAAGAACACTAGTTTCTAAAAGCAATAGCCATATAAAATATTCTTTTACTCTAATATTCATTCTCCAGGAAGACATAAATGCGACCATTGAAAGCAGTCCAGTTAATAGAACCAAAGGAGCAGAAAATCCATCAATTCCTAACAAATATGAAGACTTTATATTTAATGAATTTATCCATTGAAAATAATCTATAAATTGTATTCCTCCTAAATCTCTATCATAAGAAATGAATAGAAATAAAGTTAAAACAAAAGTAATAATTGAAGAAAAAATAGATATTTGAATTATTCTTTTTCTATCCTTAAAAAGTAATAAAAATAAAGCAGTAAATGCTGGTAAAAAAACAGTTAAAGTTAAAAAATAATTAAACATATTGCTTCACCCTAAAATTATTAATATAAAAATTGAAATCACACCTGCAGTTACCATTGCAATACTATAAGTATGAATTTGACCATCCTGAAATTTTAAAGATCTTAAGCTTAGTCGACCTATAAATTTAGATAAATTAATGTTTATAGCATCAAAAATATTTTTATCAATCCATTCAAATCCACCGCAAATAATTTCATAAAATATATTTTGTACTATAAATTTTTCATATATATAATCTATAAAATATTTTTTATCTAAAAAATTATTAATACTATTAAAATATTTACTTTTATCTAGTTCTATTTTTTGTCGATAAATACTTATACCAAATAAAATTCCGATTATTGAAATAAATGTCGAAACCAAAGCTATAGAAAAGTTAAATTCATGAGATCCATGAAAATGAAACACTTCTAGACTTTTCTCTAAAAATAATCCAAATAAATGCTTATCAATAAATAATATATCTGAAAATACAGGGTTAGCAAAATAACCAATAAATATAGCAAAAAAAGAAAGCAATAATATTGGAAAGGTCATATATTTTGGAGATTCTTCTAAATGAACATGATCTAAAGTTTCAGGTACAGGGAGTTTCTTATTTTTAAGATCTTCTCTTTCTTTATCTCCACCTCCTCTAAAATCTCCGTAAAATGTTAAAGAAATTGCTCTAAACATATAAAAAGAGGTCATAAATGCAACTATCAATCCTATAATCATACAAATAAAACCAAGTGTTCCTCCATGATTGAAAGCTGATAGTATAATTTCATCTTTAGACCAAAATCCTGATAACGGAAATAACCCTGATAATGAAAATGAGCATATTAGCATCGAATAATAAGTATACTTCATCTTTGATTTAAGACCTCCCATATATTTCATATTGAAGGTCCCACTTGCATGATGTACTGATCCAGCACTTAAGAAAAGTCCTGCTTTAAAAAAAGCATGCGTAAATAAATGGAAAACTGCAGCAGTATAAGCCCCTAAACCTAATGCCATAAACATATATCCTAATTGTGAAATAGTTGAGTAAGCTAAAACTCTTTTTATATCAGTAGTAGTTAATGCCATAGTAGCTGCTATAAAAGATGTTGTAGCGCCAATTATAGCTACTAAAGTCATAATATTTGAAATTTGAAATAGAGGGAATAGTCTCGCTATTAAAAACACACCAGCTGTTACCATTGTTGCTGAATGAATCAAGGCAGATACAGAAGTAGGTCCTTCCATAGCATCTGGTAGCCAGGTATGAAGTGGAAATTGAGCTGATTTACCTATAGCACCAATTAAAAAGCCAAGTGAAAGTATTGTTGCAATTTTTGTAGAAATTTCATTGTTAATTATAGCTTGATAAAGTATATGTATATCTAAAAATTCAGGATTTACATTAAATAAATAAATAATTGAAAATAGAAATCCAAAGTCTCCTAATCTTGTCATTATAAAAGCTTTTTTTGCTGCTAAAGCTGCCGATTTTCTTTCATGCCAAAAACCTATTAATAAATAGGAAGAAACTCCCACTAATTCCCAAAAAACAAATAATTGAAGTATATTTCTGGACATAACCAAGCCAAGCATTGAACCTGTAAAAAGTGCCATAAATGAAAAATATCTATTAAAACTTTTATCTCCATGCATGTATCCTATTGAGTAAATTTGAACTAAAAACGAAATACCTGAAACTACTACTAGCATTATGGCGGTCAAAGGATCAATCATAAAGGAAAAATTTAAATCAATTTCTCCAATACTTATCCAATTGAAAACAATAGTAGAAGAAGCATTTTCTAAATTAAATATGACTATCAAAGAAAGAAAGAAGCAAATACCTATAAAACCTACATTTAATTGACCTGATAAATTATTTTCAGATCCTAGTATAGTTCGTAATAATAAAGAATTAATCAAAAATACACTGAAAGGTATAATAAGTATTAGTAATGTAATTAGTTCAATCAAAATTAATTCCTCAGTTAAATTTTTCTTATTATTTCGTCAGCAACATGTTCTCTACCTTTGGGAACTAAAATCCTAAAAGAAGAAGTTTCAGACCAATCTAATAACCCTTTTTCAGGCATAATTTTTGTTGGCAATCCCTCAGCTTCCAAAAGGTTTTTCCACGTTTCAGCAATAGCCAAATTATTTACTTTTTTATAATCTATCCACATTTTAATTCTTCATTTCTGATAAATCACTGAGTTCTACTGTAGATTTAAACTTACCTAATGCTAAAACTAATGCTAAAGCTAACGCTGTTTCACCAGCTGCAACTGAAATAATAAATAAACCTAAAATATTACCTGACAAAACATTAAAGATGTTCTCAGAATTTAATGATTGCAATATAAAATCTTCATGAATGCTATATCTAGTAAATCCTACTGCAGCCAAAACAACTGAATTAAAAATAAGCTCTAAAGACATTAAGGTTACAACTATATTCTTTCTTGTAAGAAGACCGAATATACCAATAGATAGTAATGCTGCAGAAAAAATTAATATTATTTCTAATGTCATATTATTTCTTTAACTCCTTCTTCTTCATTTTCTATAGTGTTTTTAGTTATAGTAATGGATCCAACTACACAAGCGACAATTATCAATCCAATCAATTGAAGGGATATAAAATATCTTGTTGCCAATAATGAGCCTAAAGGAATAATAGAATTATTAAATAATCCTTCTCTAACTTCCTTAATTGGTGTCTGGTCATTAGCTAGTGATATTGTTTGATCTAAAGGGTTTTCTCTATATTTCTCAAATAATAACTCTTTTACTAATGGATCTTTTATAGTTTCTTCTGTCGACCAATCAGAATTTAATATCACAAATAAAAGAACTAGAAATATTGACAATGATGCAAAAATTGATAAATAAAAACTGAAGCCTTTTGTAGTTGAAGAAGCTGTTTGTAAATCCTTTACTAATAGTATTGAAAAAGCCATTAATACAGAAACAGCTCCAACATATACAAGTATTTGAACAGCTCCTAAAAATTCAGCGTTAATTGCAAAATATACTACTGAAACACTAATAAAACTTAATGCTAAAGAAATAGCAGCTCTAAAAACATTTGTTCGAGTAACTACATACAATGCACTTATAATTCCTACAATAGATACAAGAATTAGAAAAATATTTAATAAAAAATTATCCATTAATCTTCCTTTTATTAACCCATTTTTCTTTTATTTTTTGGTCAGTTGGTTTTTCATGCCTTCCTGCATCTTTAGAATCAGGTATATTATCTTCCCAAGGATTGTATTCTTTTGATTCAAATTGAGGTCTAAACCAGCTACTTGGGTTTTTGGTTTGAGATGTTAATGTTTCTTTATCTAAAACTAAATCAACTCTTGAATAATTTGATCTTTCAAAGTCAGTACCCATATGCAAAGCATCATACGGACAAGCTTCTACACATAGACCACAAAACATACATCTACCAGTATCTATATCAAATTTATCAATCGCGTAATTTTCTCCTGCTTGCAAATTTTCTCCGCTTTCGTGAGTTACAATTTCAATAATTCCTAATGGACAATATTTTGCACAAGATGCACAAGCAGTGCATCTATCATCATACCAAACAAATTCATTCCCTCTAAATCTAGGAAATTGATCAATTTTAACAGGAATTGTTACCATACCAATTAACCCCATAACAAACTTTTTTGGATCTTCTCTTAATATTTTAAATATTGGTTTATTAATATGTTTTGAAAAAGCTAATAGTCCTACCTTTTTATCAGGATATTGGATTGTAAAAATTGGAGAAAATAAATTTTTGAAAGTTACAGATAATCCTTTAATAAGTCCTATTCCTAGCATTATTTACCTACTTTCTCAAATTTTGGAATTTCTGATCCTACAGGATAAATCAAAGATGGTTCTTTAATTTCAACGTAATCTTTTGTTTTCAACAATCGAATAATTATAAAAACAAAAGGTACTGTAAATATCCAATTAAATAATGCTATGTATAATAATCTATTTGGGTCAGAATCTGTCCATATAATAACTGATATAGAAGTAACTACAATATTTACTAATGTCAGTTCAAATAAACCTTTCCAAGCAAGATTAAGTACTTGGTCAATTCTAAAACGTGGCCATGTTGCTCTAATCCAAATTATCACAAACCATACTGCCACTACTTTTATAGTTAACCAAAATATTCCTGGTAAAAATGGCCCATTCGGACCTCCTAGGAAAAGTGTCGAAAAAACTGAAGATGCTGCAATAGTTGCTGCAAATTCTCCAAGGTAAAATAAACCCCATTTCATTCCGGAATAATCATTTTGATATCCTGCTGCTAATTCTGATTCAGCTTCTGTTAAATCAAATGGAGTTCTATTAATTTCTGCCAAAGATCCAAGAAAAAAAACAAATGCAGCGACTGGTTGCAATAATATAAAAGGAACTTTTTGGAAAATAACAATATCCATGACTGACATTGATTCAGAAATTAAAAGAATTCCAACTAAAGATAAACCTACCGGGATTTCGTAAGAAATTAACATTGCAACAGATCTCAAAGCAGAAAAAATTGCTATCCTATTAGCTGAAGCCCATGCAGCACAAATTATTGATAACCCGCTAATAGAAGTTATTGCAAGAATAAATAAAGCACTTACATTAATATCTACAGCATATAATCCTACTCCAAAAGGAATTACTGAAAAAATTATAAAAACAGGAACAACAAGTAATAAAGGTGCAATGTTAAAAATATATTTATCTGCTTCTTCAGGTACTATATCTTCTTTAAACATTACTTTCACTGCGTCAGCAACTGAAGTTAGAGTTCCCATAGGACCCCAACGATTTGGACCGCTTCTTTGTTGAAACTTTCCAAGTAATCTTCTTTCCCCCCAAATTGCTGCTAATACACCTCCTAAAACTGCATTAATAACAATAAATGCTGATAAGGCACCAGCTATAAAAGTAAGAATATAGTTTTGAAATTTAAATTCAGAAACAAATAAATTTAGAATATTTTCTAAAATGTTATAAATAAATTCAAACATTATCTATCTACTTCCCCCATATTAATATCTATACTTCCAAAAGTTACAAATAAATCACCAAATAAAGTTCCCACAAGCATGTCTTTCAATAGAGTTAAATTAATCAAAGAAGAGGATCGAACATGCCATCTGTATGGTGAAATAGATCCATCAGAAACTAAATAAAATCCTAACTCACCTTTTGAACCTTCAATTGCTGAATAGCAATCTCCTACCGGGGGTTTTACTAAGTTTGGAGTTTCATCATGGTGCGGTCTCACAGGACCTGGTTCTATTTTTTCAACACATTGTTTTACTATACTTAAACTTTCTTTCATTTCTTGAACTCTTAATATATATCTAGCATAATTATCTCCAGCAGTATGTGTCGGAATATTAAAATCAACTTGATCATAATAGTCATAAGGATCTGATTTTCTAAGATCCCAATTAACACCTGTAGATCTAAGTATTGGTCCCGTAATAGATGCATTAATAGCTTGTTCAGCAGTTAATACAGCTATTCCTTTAGTTCTTGAAAAAATTATTTCATTTGAAGAAAGTAATTTTTCTAGTTCTTCAATTTTAGAAGGAAAATGTTCAGTAAATTCTGATAGTGCATCCCAAAATTGAATCGGTGCATCCATAAAAACACCTCCTGGCCTTAAATATGAATTAGTAATTCTCGCTCCACACAACATCTCAAACATTTGAAGAATTTTTTCTCTTTCTCTCATTGCATAAGTTAAAGGTGTTCCCCATGCCCCTAAATCTTGAATTAAAAAGCCTATAGCAACTAAGTGACTAGCTATCCTTTGAAGCTCTGAAGCAATCATTCTCAGCCATACACCTCTAGGTTTTGGATCTATATGAGCGAGTTTCTCTAATGCAAGAATATATCCTTGATTATTAAGCATTGAAGAAACATAATCCATTCTGTCAGTTAATGTAACTATCTGTGTATAAGTTCTTTCTTCAGCTAGCTTTTCTGAACCTCTATGCAAATACCCGAAAATAGGCTCAAGATCAATTATAGTTTCTCCATCAAAAGTAACTCTCATTCTAAAAACACCATGAGTAGATGGGTGTTGAGGGCCTAGATTAATAGTTATTGGTTCACTTTTTACTGACATTATTTTTCTTTCAAGTCTGGAACCATAGATTGGCTATTTGTAACAAAATCTTTTCTTAAAGGGTGACCAGGAAATCCATCCCATAAAAGAATTCTTTTCATATTTGGATGGTTATTAAATTTAATTCCCATCAAATCGTAAATTTCTCTTTCTTGAAAATCTGCACCTTTCCAAATAGAATAAACACTGTCAATTTCTGGTTCATTTTTTCTTCCAAATCCCAACTTAACCTTAATTGTTGCTTTAGTAAGAGTAATCAAAGATTTAAGTTGATAAACTATTTCAAAATGGTCAAAGTAATCAACTGCGGTAACAGATGATAACAAATCAAAAGAAAAACCTGAAGTTTCTTTTAAGAATTTCATAACTAAATAAATTTTTTCTACCTCTATATAAACATCTTTTTCATTAGAATTTACTACACTATTTTCTATGTGATTAGATATTTCTTCAGATAGTAAATTCCCATTCCAAGTTTTCATGAATTATACTCCACCAGCTTTAACGCCCGCCAAGCTATATTTTTTTATTTTTTCATGAAGTTGCATTATTCCAAACAATAATGCATCTGGCCTAGGAGGACAACCTGGAACATAAACATCGACAGGGACTATGTGGTTTACTCCAGGTACTACTGAGTAACTTTCATAGTAAGGCCCTCCAGATGTAGCACATACGCCCATAGAAATCACCCATTTAGGCTCAGCCATTTGATCATAAAGTCTTCTTAATGGAACTGCCATTTTCCAAGTTACTGTTCCAGCTACTATCATTAGATCAGCTTGTCTAGGAGTAGCTCTAAAAACTTCCATACCAAACCTTGATATATCAAATCTACTCATTGCTGTAGCAATCATTTCAAATGCACAACATGCTAATCCAAATTGCAGAGGAAATAAACTTGATTTTCTTGCCCAGTTTAAGAGTTGATCTACCGAAGAGACCATAACATTTTTATCTAAATCATCATTATTAATAATCGGCTCAGGAAAAGGAGAAACATGAGTTGATTTCATAGAATTTATCAACCCACCTTCTTCTTTATCTAATTGTGTTGTAGATAAATCTAAAGGAATCCTATCTATTTTATCCATTCTAAAGCCCCCTTTAACCAAACGTATACAAAAGATACCGTAAGAATTGTTAAAAATACAAGTACACCAATAAAAGGCAATATACCCCAAACATTAGTTATATACCCATGGCTAACAGCCCAAGGGAAAATCAAAATCGTTTCCACATCGAATGCTACAAATAATAACGCATAATAAAAATATCCAAAACTAAATAAAGAAGGCCTTTCGCTAAATGCAGGATGCCCTCCTTCATAAGCGGCCTTTTTAATCTTAGTACTTCTACTTGGAGTAACTCCAAAGCTAGTTCCAAATTTTGCTGCTGCTAACATTCCTACGGGAACAATAACAGACAGTGCAACAAAAAGGAACAGCAAACTATATTCAGTTAGGTAACTTTGATTCATTAAATGTAAATCTCCTGAAATTTACTAATAAATTATCTATAAAATGAAAATTTTTTAAACTTTAGCTAGAGATTCAAGTTTATTTATTACTTTTGCTTTTAATTCTTTTGCTTCCATAATATCTGGTGATTTACCTTGTTTTTTCTTATCCCAAAGCACTTCATTATCAACAGTTACCTTAAAAGCTCCATCATTTCCTGGCTTCAATGATATTGCTATTGCAGTACCTGCTGCTTGGAAAAGTTCACTAGTCATCCATGCTGCTAAGTTAGCATAACCACAAGGAACACAATACTCAATTTCTGCTTCCATTTTCCAATCTGCCATAAAAGACCCCTTTGTAATTCATTTTTTTTAATTCCATAATCTACTATAATCTTATAAAAGGTAATCAATAATGCAACTAATGGAAAGTGCATTTTAGGTAAATTTATGAAAAATAAAGATATTGTAAGTCTAAAGAATGTAATAAGAGAAGATATTCCTAGGATTATTAATTGGCTTGACGATAAAGATGTTTATGAAAATTGGTTTGGTAAATATACTTACAATGAACCAGCTCATTTGGGATACGAACCTAAAAATATGATAAACGCCACTGAATCTGAATGGAATGAAGTCTTTCATGACCCTCATCATGAACCTCATAGGTCTATTTTTTCAATTTATCTAAACAATAAACACATCGGAGAATCACAACTTTCCATTGATGAGTCCCTAGGGGATTCTCAAATATCTATTTTAATAGGTGAAAAAAATTATTGGCATAAAGGAATTGGCACTGAAGCAACATTGGCCTTACTCGAACATAGTTTCTTGAACCTAGGCATGTATAGATGTTGGGTAGATATACCTGAATTTAATATTAATGCCATAAAACTATTTAAAAAAATTGGATTTATCCACGAAGGAACTTTTAGGAAAAGTAGACCTAAAAATAATCAGCGATATAACTCTGTTGTTATGGGAATATTAATTGAAGAATATACTAGTAAATATCCTGATGGAATATCAAGCCATGTTATTGAATGGGATGGAAAAGAGATTTAATCATTCCAGAATCTTTTTTGCATTGCGTTTAAATACTTATATGCAGACCCAGTATTAACCATCACAACTTTATCAGAATTTTTAATAATATTTTTTTCCTTTAACTTAATGGTAGCTGAAACTACAGCACCGCCCTCTGGAGCAGCAAAAACACCTTCTTGACTCGCAAGTAAAGATACTCCTTCAAGCATTTCATCATCAGAAATTCTTAAAGCTGTACCACCGCTTTTTTTTAAAATATCAAATATTATAAAATCTCCTACTGCCATTGGTACCCTCATTCCTGCAGCTAAAGTTTCAGGGTTTTTAAAAGGTTTAGCAAATTTTTCATTTTTTTCAAATGCGTCAACTAATGGAGAACATCCTTCAGCTTGCACACATACCATTTTTGGTTTCTTGTTTTCAATTAACCCCATTGTTGAAAGTTCTTCTATTGCTTTCCAAATTCCTACAATTCCAGTTCCTCCACCAGTTGGGTAAATAATAACGTCAGGAACTTCCCAATTTAATTGTTCAATAATTTCAAGACCCATAGTTTTCTTACCTTCAACTCTATAAGGTTCTTTTAAAGTTGAAATGTCAAAAAAATTATATTTTTCAGAAGCTAATGCAGAAGCTTTTCCAGCATCAGAAATATCACCTTCAACTAAATCTACCTTAGCTCCAAAAGCTATACATTCCATTTTATTAGCCATAGGAGCATCCTTTGGCATAAAAACATTTGCTTTAATTTTTGATTTTGCTGCATATGCTGACATAGCTCCTGCAGCATTTCCAGCTGAAGGCATTACTATTCCATTAATTCCATATTCTTTAGCTTTAGAAACTGCTGCTGATAAACCTCTAGCTTTAAATGATCCAGTAGGATTATTACTTTCATCTTTTACATATAAATTACTAATTCCTGATATTCTTGAAAGGTTTTTCATTCTCATTAATGGAGTATTGCCCTCTCCTAGAGATACTATGTTGTCATTATCAAATAAAGGTAATATTTCTTCATATTTCCACATATCACTTCTTCTATTTTTTAAATTATCTTTAGTAAATGTTTTTTTTGCTTTTTCTAAATCATACCTAGCCAATAAAGGTTTTTCAGAACTCGGACTTAATCTTCTAGCTACATCATTTGAAAATTTATCTCCTGTCAAAGAACATTCAAGGAATTTAAAGGTACTTAGTGTTTTAGTCATTTTTTTCCTACTAATTAATATTTTTTTTAAAATCTAATTTCAATCCCAATATTTCTTCAAATTTTGATGTAATAGTAAGTGCTACTTCTTCTAAATTATATTTTTTGTCACTTATTTTTTCGATAGATGTAACTTTAAGATTTGGCATTCCGCAAGGTATTATATTTTTATAGACTTCAAGATCATTATATATGTTTAAAGCAAAACCATGCATTGAAATATTTCTGATTATTTTAAGTCCTAATGCCGCAATTTTCTCACCTGTAGGTGTTGAATCTTTATCATAATTTTCATTAGAGTTACCATTAACCCAAATACCTCGTCTTTTTTTAACTCTATGACCATAGATATTATATTGATCTAGTGTTTTAATTATTACTTCTTCAATAAATTTTACATATTCTAGAATGCCCGAAAAATGTTTCTTTATATTTATAATAGGGTAGCAAATCAATTGCCCAGGATTGTGTAAAGTGACTTCACCTCCCCTATTTGAAATGACATGTAAAAAATTATTGTCAATAAAGTTTAATTTTTCTATTTCTTCTTTACTGATTTTTACTTGAGATCCATATGTAATAACATTGTTATGTTCCAAAAATAAAATTTTTTGATTCAAAACATTAGTTTGAGATTTTAAATTTATCTCTTCTTGAAGAGTCATTGATTCTAAATAGTCTAACTTTCCTAAAAAAAGTGCTTGTATATTTCTTGTTTTGTTTATCATAATTAAACTATTAAATTTTAATTTTAATTATAGGAGATTTAAATGATGAGAATTTCAAAAATATCAACTTTTTTTATGTTAGTTATAATTTCTTTAGCTTTATTTGGATGTTCAAATGAAAATATCGTAGATGTTGTAGGAGTCCCATCCCCACCAACAGGTAACATTGATCAATCAAAAGAATACACCGCAATATTTGATACTCAAGCTGGAAATTTCGAAATAATATTATATGACGATAAAGTTCCTTATACAGTTGAAAATTTTATAAATTTAACCAAATCTGGCTATTATGATAAAACAACTTTTCATAGAGTCTTACCTAATTTTATGGCCCAAGGAGGAGATCCTAGTGCTACAGGTTCAGGTAATCCTGGTTATAGATTCGCTGATGAGTTCGATGTTGATTTAAGGCACGATAGCGAAGGTATACTATCAATGGCAAATTCTGGAGTAAATAGTAATGGAAGCCAATTTTTTATAACCTTTGCTCCTTTACCTTTTTTGGATGCTTTTGATGAAAATAACAATTTAAAGAACTGCCCAAACATGAGTGTTTCTTGCCATGCTGTTTTTGGAAAGGTTATAAAAGGTATGGATGTTGTAAAAAAAATAAGACTTAGAGATCCAAATACAGATCCATTACCTGGAACAATAATAAATAGTGTTAAAATTATAGAAAAATAAGTACTATATGCTAATGTAAGGAATATCTTTAGCAAATCTTACTTGTTTCCCTGCTGAACCTATCCATTCTTTATTAGTTATTTTAATTTTCCCTTTGGCTGGCAAAGAATTAATTCTAATACTTGGATCATCTTTAACAGGATTTATATTAATAAAAACATCATTTTTATTAAATTCAAAAAAACCTCCGCTATAAGGAAGTTGAATTATATTTTTAAAATTCACTCTCTTTGGATAGATTATTTTTTCTAAAAAGGATCTTTTTATATTAGAAAAATCAACAATTATATTATTATCTAAGTCAGTTAAGAAACCTGAAATACTAACTTTCCTAAAGTAGTTCACTATAAAAAGAGATAAAAAAAGTAATAAATTACCAAAAATAATCCAATAATAATATCTAAATCCCAAAAAATAAATAAAGTTTGTATTTACCTTAGAATTAATCATTATTGTGGGAGTTGTAAAGTCATTTTCTAAATAATTAGTTTCTAAATATAAATCTAAAGAAACAGTTTCGTTTATTTTATCTTGTATTTCTAAATAAATATCAAACATATAAGATTTATCAGTTTCATCTAATTTTATTGGTTTAATACTTACTTTTTGATACTCTTTTTTATCAATTATTTTCAAGTTCAATTCATCAACTTCAACTAAATATGGATAAGAATTAACATTAGTTTCAAATGAAGCAATTAAAAATTCTTGACCAAACTTACCTTCAACATTTTCTATTTTAGTAATAGAAATTTCAGGATAGTTTTCAACCTTAATGTGGTCTTTATATTCGATAGGAGTAGATAAATTTTTCCATTGCAAAGTATAATCAATATCTATAATTGATTGTTGAGATATAGAAGGTAAAACAGTTGAATAAATGCCATCAAATGAAATTTTATCCCCTTTTTCTCCCAAGTCATTCATTATCTGTATAGTTTCAGTTCCTTTATAATCTTTTATTCTAACTTGCAGTTCAGTATCACTAATATTTGATAATACTGAATCTAGATATACTCCTACTTCTAATAGGATTTCAGAGGATACTGGATAAATTTTTCTTCCTATTGTTTTGAGTTCTAAAGGATTATATATATCAGTATAGATTTCAAATTTACCAGTTTCTCCATTAGTAATTATCGTCCATGTTCCAGAATCAGGAGAATTTATATCTAAAAATAATATTTTATCCAATTCCCAATAATTAAAATCTAAACCTTCTTTCAATTCAGTTCCATTAGGGTTAATTAAAGAAATTTTTGTTTTAATATCTTGTCTATAAATACCTATCTTAAATTTTTCTACCGTAGGAGGAATATTAATAAAGTTAGAAAGTGGCTTAGAATCTAAATTAGTTTCTAGAAATAATTTAGGATTCACTAAAAATAGTTGAATGAAATCTGTGTATGATTTATTTGTACCAAAGTCTATAAATGTTCCTTCTGTAATAGAAGAAACTTTACGAAAAGCTTCCCTATCAGCAACAAGTGAAGAAGGTAAAGCCATTATATTTAATTTAATTCCTGAAGTTCTATAAAGTTCAGATAAGTTATCAAGTTTTATTTGAGTAGTTTCGTCAAGATTATCAATTCTAATTGGAGAAATTAAAAAAAAATCTGAATCAAGTATATTTATATTTTCTACAATCTTGGTAAATCCGTCTGAAATAGCTAAATAATGATTTGAAGGTTGAAGATTACTATGCAATTTCATAGTTTTGATGAAATTATCAACTTCTTGATCAAGGTTTTTGCTACTTAGAGTAATTGGATTAAAATTATTTTGGCCATATCCCTGTAAAACTACAGTTTTACTTTTATCCAATAAAAAATAGTTAGAAATTTGTAAAATTATATCTTTTGAAGCTAAGAGATCTTTCTCATCATTAAAAATATTAACATCATAGGCTAAAAAAACAGTTGATTTTTCATCTTTTTCTTCCGCAAGCAATATATTTGATTCAATAAAACTACTAATACTAATAATTATAATCAGTATTATTCCTATGGAAAAAAACATAGATAATAAATGATCATAATTAAATATTTTTTTTAGAGAATGTTTCATTTTAAAATGATAATCTTTTTTTAAAAACAATGCCTTGAAAATTTCATTCAAGATATTAGAGGATTTTATAAATAATGAAAATTACGGAATTAAAAACTACACTTTTTGAATATTCACTTGATAGAACTATGGGTGATGCAAACTCACCAAGAGGCAGAAAAAAGGCTGGTAATTGCTTAGTTGAAGTATTAACAGATGAAGGTTTAAGTGGAATATCTTTAGGTGGGAGTGGATCTATTCCTCAAATAAAAATGTTATTCGAAGGAATTTTGTTAGGTGAAGATCCAAGAGCTGTCAAAAGCCTGTGGAAAAAAATGGTAGATAGATTTTTCAAAGGAGGACATGATGGGATTGCAAATGATGCGATTTCTGTATTAGATGTAGCATTATGGGATTTAAAGTCAAAATATAATAATGAACCTCTTTGGAAAACTCTTGGTGGAAATAATGAAAAAGTTAACGTTTATGCATCAGATATAGCACTACCTATAAGTGATGATGATATTTATCAATGGTACTATAAAATGGCTACTGAATTTGGCTTTAATGCAGGTAAGCTAAAGATAGGTTTAGATCAAGATTCTGATTTACGCAGATTACAATTAATGTATGATGCCTTAAAGCATTCTGGTAAAGAGCCCATATTGTATCTCGATTCAAATGAATATTGGTCTCCAAAACAAACAATCAGAAAAATATCTGAAATGGAAGAAAGATTTACGCTTGGTTGGATTGAAGAGCCAGCAAGAAGATGGGATTTTCTAGGGTTAAAAAAAGTTTCTAACGCCCTTCAAACACCTGTTTGTGCAGGAGAAAACTTAGATACTCTTGGAGATTTTTTACCATATTTTCATCATAGATCTGCTGATATTATTCAAATAAGTCATGGAATGACAGGGATTACAGGTGCTCTTCAAATTGCAGATGCTGCTTTTGGTCTAGAGCTTCCCGTTACTCTCGGAGGATCTTTTGGAATTATACATGCACATATTGCAAATGCTATTCCAAATTGTATTACAATAGAAGTGCCTCACCCTGAACCAGAAACAAAAGTATTTACTAGTGATGTAAAAATCAAAAATGGAATGGCTAAAGTGGGCAATAAACCTGGGCTTGGAATAGAAATAAATTATTCTGAGTTATCAAAAAACGAAGTAACGAATATATCAACAAGATCAGGACCAAGCCCGTATGGTAGAAGACCTGGAGCTGGATTATTCGAAGTTCCCCCAACTAAAGATGAAGTTAGTGAGGCAAGAGCAAAATGAAAATTACTGATTTTAAATTAGAAAAATATAAAGAAATACTAGATAGACCTTTAGGCGATTCAAATAACCCTTCAGGAAGAAAAATAATTGACTCAAGCGTATTAGTTATAAATACTGATGAAGGAATTTCAGGAGTTGCTCCATTAGGAAATGATAAGGTAAATAATCTTTTCCATTTACTAGAATCTAAGGATCCTAGAGAAGTATTTTCTCATTGGAAAAATATGATTGATTTTGTATTTAAAGGCGGAGATGAAGGAGAACTACATAATGCAATATCTGCTATAGATATTGCATTATGGGACTTAAAGGCAAAAATTAATTCTGAACCACTTTGGAGAACCCTAGGTGGGAACGATCCAAAGTGTAAAATCTATGCTTCAGATATAGGCTATAACTTGTCAGATGAAGAATTATTTGATTTTTTTAGTAATATGGCAGAAAAAGGAGTTGATTCTGGAAAAGTTAAAATTGGCCTTTCTAGTAAAGATGATATTAGAAGAATAGGAATAGTTTATGAAGCACTTTTAAAGGCATCTTCTAGACCAAGAATTATGATCGATTCAAACGAATATTGGTCAGCAAAACGAGCAATTCAGACAATTAAGAAAATTGAAGAAAAATTTGATATTTTTTGGGCAGAAGAGCCAGCAAGAAGATGGGATTATAAAGGTTTAAAATTAGTATCAAATAATATAAAAGCAGCAGTTTCCACAGGAGAAAACTTAAATAATGTAGGAGACTTTTATCCTTTATTAGCAAATCAAGCTGCAGACATATTAAATGTAAGCTCATATCAATCTGGAATAACAGGATTAATGCAAATATCAAATTTTGCTTATGCATACGAAATACCCGTTACAACGATGAATTGTATAGGTAACTATAATGCTCAAATCGCTGTAAATATTCCAAATCATGTAATGATGGAAGTTGTTGATCCAGGAAGAGAAAAGGCTTATTCTAAGTGGAATAATAATATTGAAGATGGATTTTTACATTTAGATGAAACAAATGGGATAGGATTAATCGTAGATGAAAATTCATTAAATAAGTTAAAGAAAGAAAGTATAGGTACAGAGTCTAGCTTGCCTCCAGGTAGAAGAACAGGTGCTGGACTTTATATTAAAGATATAGAAAAAGGTGAAGTAAATTGGAAATAGAAAGAGATATATTCTATGAAAATAACTAAAATCACAAGCCTTCCTATTCAAGATGAAGAAGGGAAAATTTATTTTTTTGTAAGAGTTGACACAGATAAAGGTATTCATGGACTAGGAGAAGTAGGTATAGCTCGCCAAGGTGAAGCTATTGCCAAAGCAATAGAACATTTAAGTGAGATTGTAATTGGTGCTGATCCTTGGGAAACTGAAAGATTATGGCAAGTAATGTTTAGAAGCTCATTTTTCCCTGCAGATAAAGTTTATTCATGTGCAATTTCTGCAATAGATATAGCCCTTTGGGACATAAAGGGCAAATCAGTTAATATGCCTGTATATAAATTATTAGGTGGTCCATATAGAGATAAAGTTATTTGTTACCCTCATACTCAAGGAGAAACGTTAAGTAAATTTTTAAGTATTTGTGAAGACCATCTAAATAAAGGTTGGAAATTCTTAAGATGGCACCAGCCAACACAATTAGAAAATTTTGAATCAAATGTTTTAGAGCCAAGAAAGTCCATAAAATATGCAGTGGAAATTATGGGCGAGGTAAGAAAGCAATTCGGATATGAACCAGAAATAACATTTGATGTTCATACAAGATTAGATCCTCCCGAAGTTATACAAATGTGCCGAGATATGGAGTCTTTAAAACCATTTTTTATAGAAGATCCCATTAGATCAGAAAATCCAGGAACTTATGAAACAATTAGAAATAAAATAAATCTTCCAATTGCTGCTGGTGAACAATGGGCTACAAAATGGTCATTTAGAGAAGTAATTGAAAAAGAATTAATTGATTATGCAAGAATAGATTTATGCATTGTTGGTGGAATTACTGAAGCTTTAAAAATTACACATTGGGCTGAAACACACTATATAAACATAGTCCCTCATAATCCTCTTGGGCCTGTCTCTGCTGCTGCTTGTATAGCATTATGTATGGCATCAAGTAATGTTGGTGTTCAAGAAATGCCAAAAGCACCAGGAACATATGTAAGAGATTTATTTCCACAACAGATAGAATGGAAAGATGGATATTCATGGAGCCCTGATACTCCAGGTTTAGGAGTAGATATAAATATGGATGTAGCAGAAACCATGAGGGTTAATCCAACCGGATTTTCACCGCAACTTAAAAGAGAGGATGGTAGTTTTACAAATTGGTAACAAGAGGCTTTTTTGGTAAAAAAGAAAATAATGATAGAGTTCCTCCTGGTCAATATATAGAAAATAGATTTCCAGTACTTTCTGCTGAGCCAACTCCAAAGTTAGATATTAAAGATTGGAAACTTTCTATAACAAAAAATGATGAAGAGATAGCCAAAATTGATTGGAATTATTTATCAAATATAGAAAGTAAAGAAATAACTAAAGATATTCATTGTGTTACTAGATGGACTAAATTTGATATGAAATGGAAAGGAGTAAAAGTATCTACTATTTTAGAATCATTAAACATAATTCCTCCTACTAAATGGACCATGATAGGTTCTTCTACAGGATATACAACAAATGTTCCTTCTAGTGATCTTTTAAGAGAAAATACTTTAATTTCATATTCCTATGAAGATGAACCTATTACTCCTGAGCATGGAGGACCTATAAGATTAATTATTCCTCATTTATATTTTTGGAAATCTGCAAAATGGTTTAATAAAATAAATTTCATAGAATCTGACAAGCCAGGATTCTGGGAAAATTATGGCTATCATATGTATGGAGATCCTTGGAAAGAACAAAGATATTCTTAAAAGAATGAATATACAATATTTTGAAATAGCTAAAATATCTAAAAAAATAATTGTCAATAACGAACTTTGTATTATTGAATTTGAAATAGATAATTGGGAAGGACATATTCCTGGACAATATTCAGAAATATGCTTAACTTCAGAGGATGGATATGAGGCAATAAGACCTTATTCGATAGCCAGTGAACCAAATAAGAAAACTCTAAGTTTTTTACTTGAAAAAATACCTGGCGGAGAAGTTTCAACTTTTTTTTATGATTTCTCTTTAGTTGGAGATTTAGTAAAAATTTCTAAGCCTATAGGACAAAGGTTTATTTTAAAAAATGACTTTTATCCTATAATGATTGCATCAGGATCTGGAATAGCTCCCTTCTTGTCTATGTCTAAATTCTTAATAAAAAATAAAAATCCTTTCACTTTATTTCATTGGTCAAAATATTTTAACGGTTTAGTAAATTATTCTTTTTTATCTAAAAATAATAATCAAGCTAATTATCTTCCTTATGTTACTCGTGAAAAGCAAAACAAATGGATAGCTGGAAATTCTAGGATTTCACTTGAGAATTTTAAAGACCTCAAAGAAAACAAGAAATACGAAATCTATATTTGCGGATCAGATTCTTTCGTTGAAAATGCTACTGAAATTATAAATAAATCTAATTTAGATTTTGAGTTAGTTACCGAAAGATTTGGATCTTAAGGATTAAATCTAACTACATTTTTTATAACATTATTTTTCTGGTCAGCATATTCTTCATAACTTTTTTGTAAATCAGATAAGTCAGAAATATGAGATTTTAATGACTTTGGATCCCACCAGCCTCTTTCAGCGAGAGAAACTAATTCTCTTATTTCAGCAATTGGTTCTGGTGTAGTTGCTATTTGAGTTGCATGAATATCTATATTCTTTCTAAGCATTAAACTATGTTCAAACTCAACAAAATCTGCAGTTACAATACTAAATGTAATAAATTTACCCTCAGGTTTTATAATATTTAGACATGTATTGAAACCTGCTTCATTTCCTGAAGCATCAACTACTACATCAAATAATTCATCATCAGTTATTTCTTCTGTTTTTTCTATCAAATCTTCAAGAGAAACATATTTTATAGTTTTTGTTGCACCTAAAGAAATACTTTTATCAAGTCTATAGCTATGTTTATCAATACCAACAACTTCGGCTGCTCCTTGTTTAGATGCAAACATAGTAAATGATAAGCCAATTCCTCCTTGACCTAAAATGGCTATCTTCTTTCCAAAAATATTACCCCAATGTTTCGCAGAATACAAAACTGTTCCTGAATGTTGAAGCATTATCCAATCTTCTAGATCTCCCCAATCTGGGAGTTTTATGATTTTATCATGACTTTGATCTATATATTCAACAGCCCCACCTGTTCCCAAACTTCCATCAGGATTTCTATAATTTGGAATAACAATAGCTCTGGTACCCACAGGGTATCTGTCATCTTTAGATTCTACTGCAATAGAAGCTACTTCATGAATAGGCATACCAGGAGGCAATGGGTAATCTTCTTCTGGTAAAACCTTGTCAAATGCACCATGAATATCTGATCCACAGATCGAAATGCAATCTGTTTTAAATCTTACTTTTCCTTCTTCTAATTCACCTAGATCAGGAATATCTTTAATTTCTATTTTTCTGTATCCAGTTATTTGAGCTGCCTTCATAAATTCCCCTTATATGGTGGGTCCGGCAGGACTTGAACCTGCGACCAATCGGTTATGAGCCGACTGCTCTGACCACTGAGCTACGGACCCCTATGCTTTATTATGTATCTATTGATCTAAAATGTATTATACATTTACGTAATAGAAGAAAAGGTTTAAACTTTATAAAATAATTATTTCACATAAAAAAGCAAAAATAGGACTCTAAAAATGAAAATTACAGATATTAAAATAAAAATTTATAGATGGAAAAGGAGCGTTCCAATTACTAATGGTCTTTATACCTATACACATAATGTGCTGAACATAATAGAAATTGAAACTGACAATAGTGATATAACAGGGATTGGAATTTCATCAGGAATAGAGATGAGCCCAAATGTTGGAAGAGAATTAGTTGAACACTTCAAAAAAGGCATCATAGGATTAGATCCTTTAGATAACGAAAGAATATGGCATGAAATGTGGAGGCCAAAATTAGTAGGTAGAAGAGGTATTACTACAAGAATAATATCAGGAATAGATATAGCTCTTTGGGATATTAAAGGAAAGGTTGCAAATTTACCTGTATATAAATTATTAGGGGGATTTACTAATAAAGTTGATACATATATAGCCGGTGGATACTATGAAAAAGGTAAAGGATTGAAAGAACTTGCAATAGAGATGGAAGAAAATGTAAATATGGGAGCAAAAGCTGTAAAAATTAAAGTTGGAGCTTTATCAATAAATGAAGATATAGAAAGAGTAAAAGTTTGTAGAGAAGTTATCGGAAAAGATGTAAAGCTAATGGTAGATGCAAATAATGCTTATAGACATTATGAAGCAATAGAATTTGCTAGAAAAGCTGAAAAGTTTGATCTTTTTTGGTTTGAAGAGCCAGTTGAACCTGATGATTATATAGGACAAGGAGAAATCACCAGAGCAACTTCAATCCCTATTGCAGCAGGTGAGAATGAATATACTAGATATGGTTTTAGAGATATGATAAACCATAGAGCTGCTGATATCTTACAACCTGATTGTCTTGTTTTAGGCGGAGTTACTGAATTTATGAAAGTATGTGCATTAGCACAAAGTAATGACTTAGATATTGCTCCCCATGGAGCTCAAGAAGTTCATATTCATTTAGTTTGTGCAATCCCCAATGGCTTGATTCTTGAATATTACAGAGATACTGTAAATCCTATGCACGGTAAAATTTGGGAAAATGAATTAATTTTAAATGATGGTTATGTTTACGCTCCTGATTTACCAGGTTTTGGATTAAATCCTAAATGGAAAGACCTTGAACCATATAGAGTTTAAAATAAAGAAATTATATAATATTTATAGAGTATATAGAGTATATAGAGTATATAGAGTATATAGAGTATATAGAGGAATTATATGAAAGATGTTTTTGAAGCAGCAATAGAAGAAATCAGAAATAATAGAAAATTTGTTATTTCTACTGTTACCAGAACGATAGGCTCTACCCCACAAAAAACTGGGGCTAAACTTTTGGTAAGAGAAGACGGATCAGGTGTAGGTACACTAGGAGGAGGGTGTGTAGAAGGAGATATATGGTTTGCTTCTAGTGAAAAAATAAAAAGAAAAGAAGATGCTGAAGTTAGACCTTATGAATTAAATGAAGATTTAGCTGCAAAAGATGGATTAGTTTGTGGAGGAACAATGCATTTTTTAATTGACCCAATTGAAAATAAATCCGAATTTGAATTTTACTTGGATGAAATCAAAAAAGCATACAATGGTGATAAACCCGTTGCTTTAATACAAATGCTAGATTCAGATTCAAAATTAGAAATAGGGAAAAAAATTTTAGTAAGAGAAGATGGTACTAAAACTACAAATTTAGTAGATGATAAATTTGATGAAAAAGTAATAAAAGAAGCAAGACAACTAATGGCTCTAGGTAAAAACAAAACACTTCAAATGGAAGGTAAAACCATCTATATTGAAGCTTTTACTACTCCTCCTAAACTACTTATTGCAGGAGGTGGACATGTTTCTAATGCAATATCAAAGCTAGCAAAACCTTTAGGGTTTGAGCTAAATATTTTTGATGATAGAAAAGAGTTTGCAAACAAAGAAAGATTTCCTGAAGCTGATGAAGTTAAGGTTGCATCTTATAGTGAAGGGTTTAAAAAGTTTAATGTCAATGCAAATACTTTTATAATTATTGCTACTAGAGGTCACAGACAAGATGATGCAGCTACAAAAGCAGCATTAGACACTAATGCATCATATGTAGGCCTTTTAGGTTCAAAAAGGAAAACTATTTTAATTATAGAAAAATTACTTTTTGAAGGAATAGATGAGGATTCTTTCAGTAAATTAAGAGCTCCTGTAGGTCTAAATATTGGAGCAAGAACACCAGAAGAAATAGCAATATCTATAATATCAGAAATATTATCTTTCAGACTTGGTGGAGACCAAAAATCAATGATGTTAGATAAAAAATATATTGATAATATTAGATCTAAAATATTAAAGACTTCCAATATAACTAATTAAATTTATGAGTTCTACTATAGATGCTTTAATTCTTGCTGCAGGAAAATCTACAAGAATGGGCTCAACAAAATCATTACTCAATTGGAGAGGTGAAGAATTAATTAATTACCAAATTAATTCTTTAATAAAATCTGGTTGTAAAAAAATAAACTTAGTCTTAGGACATAATTCTGAAAATATAATTAAAAATATTAAAAATTCAGAAATAAATATTATTTACAATAAAAATTTTGAAAAAGGTAAATCTTCGTCAATATTATCTGGTTTGAAGTCTATAAATACAGAAAATGACAATCTTTTAATAATTGGTGTCGATCAACCTCGGCCACTTTGGTTTCTAAAATCTATTATAGAATTTCATATTAATTCAAATAATATAATTTCTGCACCATTATTTAAAAACAAAAGAGGTCATCCTATAATATTTAACAATATTTTTTATAAAAAAATTTTAAAAATCAATCAATATAAAAATGGACTAAAGGATATTTTTAGAGAAAATAACCGTTTAGTAAAAACTATTAATATAAACTCAGAATGGACCCATTTGGACTTAAATGATAAAAAAACATATGAATTAAGTTTGGATCTAAGTTTAGAAAAAAATGAATAAAAGAAATAAATATATAGATGAAATAATTCAAGACACCTTAGATTTCATTGTTGAAAATATAAATTGGAAAATTTCAGAACATGATTTATTACAGTTTGTTTTAGGTAAATTAGAGGAACAAAAAATCATTTTTACTGAAAAAACTACTGTGTCATTTGATGAAAATAATTTAATTAAAAACTATAAACCAAATCCTGAAAATTCTAAAATTATAAGAAAAAAAGGTATTTTAAATATATGTATTTCATATATAGAAAATAATTCTAAGAATATCCTTTTAAGTAAAGAAATTAAATTAGAAGAATTATATTATAAATAAAATAATAGGAGATAAAAATGCAAAACTCACTTCTTAAAAATAAAATATCTATCGTAACAGGTGGTAATGGGGGAATTGGCTTAGGAATAGCAGAAGGCTTAGCGTTACAAGGAAGTACTGTAATAATAGCTGCTAGAAATAATATAAAAAATATTTCTGCATTAAAAAAACTAAAAGATATTAATGCTAAATGTGAAAGTTTTGAACTTGATGTAAATAATTCAGATAGAATAAATTCATTAATTGAATTTGTAATAAATAAATTCGGTAAAATAGATGTTTTGGTCAATAATGCAGGTATTACAAGAAGAAGTGATGAACCTCATTTACTTTCTAAAGATGATTGGAAAGATGTTTTGGATACAAATTTAAACTCGATACATGATATTACTTCAAGTGTGTTCCCTCATATGAAAAAAAACCAATCTGGAAAAATAATTAATATAGGATCAATGATGTCTATTTTTGGAAGTGGTTACGCATCTGCATATGCAGCTAGCAAAGGTGGTGTAGTTCAATATACTAAAAGTTGTGCAGTTGCATGGGCAAAATATAACGTTCAAGTAAATTCTATTTTACCTGGCTGGATAGTTACTGAGATGACCGATGGATTTAAATCTAAATTTCCTGAAAGGTATGCAATGATTATAGAAAGAACACCAGCAGAAAGATGGGGAATACCAAAAGATTTAGCTGGTACTGCTGTTTTCTTGTCTAGTGAATTATCTGACTTTGTTACTGGAACATCTATAGCAGTTGATGGAGGATATAGCGTTTGGTGATTCTATTCTATACATTTAATTGATCTATTTTATTTTAGACTAAATTGGAATAGTGTAGATTATATTTACTAACTATAAAAATGATTTAAAGGCCCATTGCCATCACCTATTTTATACGCTTTATTAATAGCATTAGTAACATAAGATTTTGCACCTTTAACAGCATCTACAAGACTTTTATCATTTGCCAAAAAAGCAGTAATTGCAGAAGAAAATGTACACCCAGTGCCATGCGTTGATGTTGTATCAATTCTTTTTTCAGAAAAAAATTCGAAGGTTTTTCCATCATAAAGAATATCTTCTGCAAATTCAGATTCAAAAAAATGACCTCCCTTGATAAGAACAGATTTTGGCCCATAACTTTTTAATATTTCACATGCTTTAAATAATTTTCTTTTGTTAGTAATTTTTAAACCTGTAAGAGTTTCAGCTTCTAATAAATTTGGAGTGATCACTGACGCTAATGGAAATAATTTTGTTTTTATAGATTCAATAGCATTTTTTGAAACCAGAATATCTCCTGATGTAGCTACAATTACTGGATCAACAACTAAAATTAATTTATCAATATTTTGTAGTTCATTTGATACTGCAGAAACAGAATTTTCTTCAGGCAACATTCCAGTTTTAACTGCCTTAAAATTCATGTCGTTTTTTATAGCCATTATTTGGCTTTCAATCATGCTTTTAGGAATAATATGAATATCATCAACACTTTTAGTATTTTGAGCTGTTATTGAAGTAATTACAGAAACCCCATAACACTTTAAAGATGCAAATGTCTTAAGGTCCGCTTGTATTCCAGCTCCTCCTCCGGAATCTGATCCAGCAATTGTCATGCATATAGGTAATATTTTTCCATCTGGTTTCATGATTTTACTTTAATATGATTTAGGTTATAAAATTATTATAATAATTATTCTAGCAGAGGTGAAAATGTCTTGGAAATTCAAAAACATAATTCCTAATTTAAGTACCATTACAGAAGGTCCATGTTGGAATGGAAATCTTCTATTGTTTTCTAACATAGCAAACAATAGAATTTTATCTTACAATCCTTTAAATAATATAGTTCTAGAGTATGCTACTGACACTGGAGGAGCAAATGGTCTAAATTATAACTCAGATGGAGAACTATTTGCATGTGAAGGAGATAATAGAAGAATATCTCTTTATGGCAGCAATGGTAGCAAAGAAACTATCGTTGAAAGTTTAGATGGAGAAAAAATAAATAGTCCAAATGATCTTGCAATTAATAAAAAAGGTTCAATTTATTTTTCAGATAGAGTTGGGGATATAAATCCTGATCTAGGAATAAGTTTTTCAGCTATCATATCAGCTGATAAACAATCTGATGGAAGTTATAAAAGTACAAGAAGAACGTTTGATACTTCTATGCCAAATGGATTATTGTTTAATGAAAATGAAGATATTCTTTATGTTGCTCAATCTGATTATAGAGCAGATCAAGAAAGAGAGCTAAGATCTTACGATGTAAACAAAGACGGGTCTCTAAGCAATATGAAAGTCCTCCATAATTTTGGGGCACATAGAGGAATTGATGGAATGACTTTAGCCGCAGATAAATCAGGAGAAACATACATAGTTGCAGCAAACGGTTGGGAAGTGTCAGGACCTGGAGGTAATATTACTGTGTTTGATAAAAAAGGTAAAATAGTAGAAATTCATAAAACTCCATGTCAAAGGCCAACAAACTGTACTTTTGTTGGGAATAAAATTTATGTAACAAGTATAGAGGGACATCTTTTAGTATCTGAAACAGACTTAAATGGAGTCCTTCTGTGGCCTTAAATTTAAACTAGTTATTTGAAAACTCGGTAAAAAGCAGGTCTTCAATTTTTAATTCATCTTTTAAGAAATTATTATTCTTCATCCAATTGTAGGTTTCTTCCCACTTTTTAGTATCTTGAAATCCAAAAGGAATAGATTTAGATTCCCACATAGGTATTAAAAGTTCTATACCTTTTCTTTCAACATCTTCTTCTACAATTTCTTTCCCAGCAATATTAATTACGCTAGATATTGATTTTTCAGGATTTTTTATTGCAAATTTATAACCTTTAGTAATGGATTCAACAACTTTTTCTACTTCGATTTTATTTTCATTTAAAAAAGTTACGTTAGTAATCAAAATTAATTCATAGTAATCTGGAACTCCCCATTCTTCTAATCTGATTATATTTATTTCGTAACCTTGTTGTTCCATAACTATAGATTCATGCGTCCAATAAGCCCCAATAATAGCATCGACTGATCCAGAAATTAAAGCTTTTACAAGTTCAAATCCTACATCTATTGTTTCAACGTCACTTATATCTAAGCCTTGATTATTCAAAACAGTTTTTAGCATAGCTTTATTAGAAGGAATTCCAGGAAAACCAATAGTTTTACCCTTAAGGTCCTTTGGGGTAGAAATATTATTTTCTTTTAAAGTCATAATTGAATTTAATGGATGTTGAGCGATACTTAATACAGAAATTACATCAAGGCCAGCTGATTGAGCTTGTAAAACATCAGGTTGATAAGAAAGTCCAAAGTCATCTCTTCCACTAGCCACTGCAGAAATTATTGCTGTAGGGTCTGAGGGTGTATAAATTTCAAAATCTATTTTTTCATCCTGAAAAAAACCTTCATCAATAGCAGAATAAATTCCTGCATGATTAGAATTAGGATACCAGTCCAAGGCTAATGATATCGATTCGTTATTTTGGCAACCCAAAAAAGCAAATAAAACAAATAAGCTAAAAATTATTTTTTTCATAATTAAACTCCTTTTATAAATTTTTTTTCAGCTATTTTTACCAATAGAAATAGCAATGATGCAAATAAAGATAATAATAATATAGATGCAAAGACTCTTTCTGTATGAAAAAGAGGTCCAGAAACTTTCATAATCCAACCTAAACCAGCTTTAGAACCAATCCATTCTGCTACTACAGCCCCTATAACAGAACTAACTGAAGCTACTTTCAATCCAGAAAAAAAACTTGGTAATGCTAGTTTAATTTTCAGTATTGAATAGATTTGATAATTATTTGCACCCATAGTTTTTAACATATTTTCCATGTCAATATTACTACGTCGTAATCCATCAAAAACTCCTATGCAAACAGGGAAAAATGATATTAGAAAAACTACAATAATTTTTGATAAAAAACCAGCTCCAAACCAAACAATAAGTATAGGAGCTAGAGCAAATATAGGAATGACTTGTGAAGCAATTATGTAAGGTAGAAAAGATCTTTCTAATATTTTAGATAAAGTCATAGAAAATCCTAGAATTGATCCTAGAAATATTGCAAAAAACAATCCAACAAAAATTTCAAATGCAGTTACAAGAGTATGACGAAAAAGAAAATGCTTAGAATCAAATAGTTCAACTAAAATAGCAAAAGGAGATGGTAAAAGCCATGATTCAAAAACTTGTAACACAGAGAGAATTTGCCATATAAATATCAAACTAATAAAAGATAATAAAGGTAAAAAACTTTTAGAAATTTTATTAAAAAAAATATTAATCAATGGATTTTACCTTTCTCAAATTTTCAAGTAAAAGTTTTTTCAAATTAAAAAATTCATTATTTATTGTTATTTTTGTATTTCTAGGGTGTTCTAAAGTAATAGGTAATTCATAACTAAAATTATTTTTACCTGAACTCATAATTATCACATGATCAGATAAAAAAATTGCTTCTTCTATATCGTGAGTTACTAAAATAATAGACTTGTTTATATGTTCTTTTATTTTTTCTATCCAAGAATATAATTCTAGACGAGTAATTGCATCTAATGATGCAAAAGGTTCATCAAGTAAAATGAATTCAGAATTTTGCAGAATAGTTCTTAATAAAGATACTCTTTGTTTTAATCCTCCTGATAACTCATTAGGAAAAAATTGTAGATATTCTTCAATTCCTAAAATTTTTGACTTTTCAAGCATATCTTTAAAATTATTTTTTGTGTCATTTTTTTTTATTTTAAAAGGTAGCATTACATTTTCTTGAACAGTTAGCCAAGGAAGCAACAGATCTTTTTGTTGCATATAAGCAATTTTCCCTAGTCTTTTTGAACTACCATTAAGTTTTATTTTCCCAAGAGATGGGTCTAAAACACCTGAAATCATCTGTAATAAAGTGCTTTTACCACATCCACTATGACCTAAAATTGCAATTGTTTTACCAAAAGGAAAATTAAAAGATAATTCATCAATTATAGGAGATTCTCCAGAGAAGTTATAAGATATTTTTTCTAAAACTACATTTTTGATTATTATTCCCTCCGCTAGAATTATCTAGTTCAGGTTTTATGGGTCGGTTTTTTATAACCCTCTCAGCTATTATTAGCTCCCCAAATAAAAATTTACTATTATAAATATACAATAATTTATATTTTTGTGAAACTTTATAAATAATTAGTAAAATAGTAATTAAGTTATAAAAGAAAAAATTAAAGGAAAATCATAATTAAAAAAACTTGTTTAAATATATTTTTTATAATATTTTTTTTGTCATGTTCAAATGAAAGTAATTTTAATGAAGTATTAAGTGTTCAAGAAATAATCAATTTATCAAATGATGAAATTATTGATTCAAAATCTTTTACATTTAGCCTAAAGCATAAAGAAGGATCTACAGAGCTTCCTGGAGGTTATAATATTTCACAAGCTAAAGGAAATATTGAAAAGCCTAATAAAATATTAATAGATGCAGATATAATTTCAAATAATTTCCTTATAAAAGTTTCATATCTCTCTTTAAACCAAAGGTATTGGATAACAAACCCAATATCATTTGATTGGATGGAAACTCCAAGTGAAGATAATCCATTTTTAAATATCAATCCAATTAATATATTAAGTGATATTTATTTAGAAATAAAAAACACTGAAATTATTGAGTTTAAAAATGATGAATACAGATTAAAAGCTCAAATAAATTCTAATAATTTAACATCTCTAGTCGGAGATATAATAATTATAAATAGTGATGTTGATATAGAGTTGTTAATAAATTCAAATGGGTTTGTGAAAAAAATATCTATTTTTGGAAGAGTTCAACCTAATGATACAAAAAACACTATTAGAGAAATTAAATTTGATAACTGGAATGAAAAATTAAAATGGATAGAACCATAAGCTTAAAAAATAAATTATTCTTCCTATCATTATTTTGTATAACTGTTTTCATTGCCGCTGATGATCAAACCGTAATTGTAACTTTATTACCAAGTATGGTTCTAGATTTAAGAATATCTATTGGTGAATTAAATAAAGTTTCTTGGACAATTACTTCTTACTTACTTGGATTTACGCTAATTATGCCAATAGCAGGAAAAATATGTGATAAATATGGATATAAATCTACTCTAATTATTTCTTTAATTGTTTTCTCATTTGGATCTTTAATGATAGGAATAACTAACTCTATTCCTAATAGCCCGTTTTTCCCATCAAAATTATTATGGATGATTTTTTTTAGATTTATACAAGCTATGGGTGGTGGAGCTATAATTCCAATTTGTATGGTAGGAGTTTCTTTGATTTTTGAAAAAAAATATTGGATTTACGGATTTGGCTTTATCGGAGCCTCTGCTGAACTTGGCGGAGTGATTGGACCTTTGTGGGGAAGCTTAATTGTAGAATACTGGAATTGGGAAAGTGCATTTCTAATCAACATACCTATATCTTTTGGAATAATATTATTAATTTATCTTTTACCTAATAGTAAACCTGGAAAATCAAAAATAAAAATTTTTGATGCAATATTATTTTCTTTCGTTATTATTTTTACCACATATCTAATATCTGAATATTCAAAATTAAGCCCTGTAAGTTTTGTAATAATAATCGCTATTATACTTTTACTGTGTATTTACATATATAGAGCAGTTAAAGGTTATCAAGATTTTATTCCATATGAATTATTTAAATATAAAACTTTTATAATTTCTTTTACAACACATTTTTTTGTAGGCGCAAGTTTAATTATTATAATGGTAACAATACCATTATCAGCTTCAACTATTCATGAAATGGGAAATTTAGATATAGGGTTATCTTTATTGAATTTAACATTATTTATTGGAGTAGGATCAATTTTAGGAATTTTTTTTACAAGATTAAGTAATTTTTTTACTATAAATTTAGCTGGAATAATAACTTCAATTGGAATTTTTTTGTATTCAATTAATATTTCAAAATCTCCAAATGAATTAGCTTATATTTTTTTTATAATTGGAATAGGTTATGGTTTATATATTGTACCTATACATAATTTAGGACTAGATAAAATACCAGAAAAAATTAGAGGAATATCTTCTTCTATGATATCTTTTTCTAGAATGACAGGTATGATTTTTGGATTGTCAATAATGACAACTTTTGGCACTTCAAGATTTTCAGATTTAGTATCAGGTATGAAAATATTTACATCAAACTCAGAAGACCAAAAAGCTCTTGTAAACAATATAAATCTTGCAGGAATAGAAGTTTTTCAAGAATTAATTTATGGAGCATTAATATTCTCAATTATGGCTTTTGTTTTAGGGATTATTTTACAACTTAATTATTTATTAAAAAAAAATAAAAGAATTAAATAATTTTCAAATAGCAACTACTGAAGCAACAGCATAATTTCTTGAATGGCTTATAGAAAGTGCTATTTCTTTAATCCCCAATTGGTTGGACTTTTTTTTTGCATTCCCATGAAGTATCACTTGAGGTGCTTTACCTCTAGCTCTATATACTTCTATTGACTTCCAAGGCACTCCCCTAATGCCAGTGCCAAGTAATTTCATAACTGCTTCTTTAGTCGCAAACCTAGCAGCAATTTGAGGAAATCTACCTCTACAGTAAGAAATTTCTTGATTAGTAAAAATTTTACTCATAAATCTATCTGGATATTTTTGACAAATATCTTTAATTCTATAAATTTCTATAATATCTATTCCAGTTAAGAGCATAATTATGTAATCAAATATATATTTAGTATAAAGTTAATTTTTTTTAAAGAAAGGAAAAAATCATTTCAAAACTAATTGATGGTAAGAAGATAAGTAGTTCGATACAGGAATCTCTTAAAAATCAAATAACTGAAATTAAATCTAAGTATTTAAAAGTACCTAGATTAGTTGTTATATTAGTTGGAAAAAATCCAGCTTCAATTTCTTATGTTAAAGCTAAAGAAAAAGCTTGTGAGAAAGCAGGAATTATATGTCACGTAGAAAGATTAACCGAAGAAACACCTGAAAAAAATCTAATAAAATATATTGAAGCCCTAAATGTAGACTCTGAAACTGATGGTATGATAGTTCAATTACCGCTTCCAAAAAATTTGAATGAAGAAAAAATAATTCAATCCATATTACCTCAAAAAGATGTAGATGGACTTACAAATGAAAATTTAGGACTGCTTGCTTCTGGGCAACCTAGATTTGTTCCTGCAACTCCGTTAGGTGTTCAAATATTATTAGACGAAATAGGAATTAAAACTGAAGGATCCAACATAGTAATTATAGGAAGAAGTAAATTAGTAGGTATACCATTAGCTTTATTATTATCATCTAAATCAGATCTTGGAAATGCTACTGTTACTATTTGTCATAGTAAATCAAAAGATATTAAATCATTAACCTTACAAGCAGATATAGTTGTAGTTGCTACAGGATTCCCTAATACTCTTACAAAAGAAATGGTGAAAAAAAATTCAGTTGTTATAGATGTTGGAGTCAACAGAATAGAAGATAATTCTAAGAAAAATGGTTATCGACTAATAGGTGATAGTAATTTTGAAGAAATTTTTGATATAGTTTCAAAAATAACTCCAGTCCCAGGAGGAGTAGGACCAATGACTATCTCAATGCTCTTAAGCAACGTAACTAAAGCCTTTTTAATGAATAATTATAATAAAAAAATGTAAATGATAATTTTAAAGCTAGATGTAAAATCAAACTTCAAATAAAATCTCTCTATGGCTACACTAAAACAAGAAAAAAATAATAAAAATATTAAGCTTTCTAAAGTTGTTGATGAGAAAAAAGAAATGCTTGAACTATATAAGCAAATGTTTCTAATTCGACAATTTGAATTAGCATGTGGAGAAAATTATACAAAAGGAAATATACGTGGTTTTCTTCACTTATATATAGGGCAAGAAGCTACAGGAGTTGGATCAATTTCATGCTTAAATGATGAAGATTACATAGTAACTCACTATAGAGATCATGGTCATGCTTTAGCCAGAGGATTAGATGTAAATAGATCTATGGCAGAACTATTTGGTAAATCATCAGGTCTTTCAAAAGGTAAAGGTGGATCTATGCATCTATTTGATTCAGGGAAAAAGTTTATGGGAGGGCATGCAATTGTAGGGGGTCAATTTCCACTTGCTACTGGATTGGCACTTGCTTGTCAGTACAAAAAAACAGGTGGTCTAGTAGTTTGTTTTTTTGGAGATGGATCAACAAATCAAGGGACATATCACGAAGCTCTAAATTTAGCTTCAGTTTGGAAACTTCCCATACTTTTTATTTTAGAAAATAACAAATATGGGATGGGATCTTCAATAGATAGAGTCAGAGCTGGAGGAGAAGATTTTTATACTGGTGCAAATACCTATGACATTCCAGCTGCTCAAGTCGATGGAATGGATGTTTTAGCCGTCAAAGAAGCCACAAAAATTGCAGTAGATAAGGTTCGTCAAAATGGCGAACCTTTTTATTTAGAATGTAAAACGTTTAGATTTGTAGGTCATTCTTTAGCTGATGGTCAAAAATACAGAAATACTGATGAAATAAAAGAATGGGAAAAAAAAGATCCATTGATTAAATTTCCAGAATGGATATTATCAGCAGGAATTGCAAATAAAATAGACTTAGAAAAAATTCAAGAAGAAGTTAATCACAAAGTTGAAGAAGCTGTAAATTTTGCCGAAACAAGTTTAGAACCAAAAATTTCAGAATTATATGATGATATTTATAAATTAGATTAAAGGATTATTTATGCCAGAAATAGTTATGAGAGAAGCTATAAAGATGGGGTTGAATGAAGCCCTTGAAAATGATCCTAATGTTTTAATACTTGGAGAAGATATTGGAGCATACGGGGGAGCTTATGCTGTTACAGATGGCTTTCTTGAAAAGTTTGGAGCAGAAAGAATTAAAGATACTCCGATTTCAGAAGCAACTTTCATAGGAACAGGAATAGGAGCAGCTAGTGCAGGTTTAAGGCCTATTATAGAGCTTATGTCAATAAGTTTTTCTCTAGTAGGATTTGACCAAATTGTCAATATGGCGGCAAATTTAAGGTATATGTCTGGAGGTCAAATAGATGTTCCTATGGTAATTAGAGCACCTACAGGAGCTGGGGTTCAATTAGCTGCTACTCACTCTCAAAGTTTTGAAACATGGTTAGCTGAAGTTCCTGGTTTATATTGTGTTTGTCCCTCCAATCCAAAAGATGCTTTAGGGCTATTAAGAACCTCAATCAAAACAAATAATCCAGTAATATTTGCTGAACCAGCTTTATTATATGGAATAAAAGGTGAAGTTCCTGAAGAATATTATGAAATACCATTAGGCTCTGCTTCAGTTTCTAAAGAAGGTGAAGATATAACTCTTCTATCCTATGGTGCTGGTATGGGTGTTATTAATGAGGCTTCAAAAATTTTGTCCGAGAGAAATATTTCTGCAGAATTAATAGATCTAAGATCTCTTAATCCTATTGATTACAAAACTATTGGTAAATCTATAAAAAAAACCAATCATCTTCTAGCACTTGATACTTCAAGAAAAAACGGTGGAATAATGGGTGAAGTTGTATCAAATATTCAAGAGGATTTCAATGATTGGCTTGATGGGCCTATAATAAGAGTAGGAGCAAAAGATGTTCCTTGGCCTTACAATAAAAATTTAGAAAGAGCAGTTTATCCATCTGCTGAAAATATTGTAACCACAATATTAAAAAAATTAATTAAAGTTTAGGAGAAAAATTTGGTTAAGGAAATAACAATGCCTTCCATGGGTGCAGATATGACTGAAGGCACTATAGTTAAATGGTTAAAAAATGAAGGCGATAAAATTTCTAAAGGTGATAAACTTGCTGAAATAGAAACAGATAAAACTGTTGTTGAAATGGAAGCTTATAATGAAGGGTTTTTAAGAAAAATATCTGCTTCAGAAGGTTCAAGTGTAAAAGTAGGAAAAGTTATTGGCTATATAGGTAATATGGATGATGATATTCCTGAAATTTCTATTGATGATCAGTCTAATGAAAAAATAATAGAAGAATCACCTAAAGAGACAACTACTGTTTCAAATGAAAAAGAAAATTCTAAAAAATCTAGCCAAGTAGATATATCAGTGAACTCCGAATCTATAAGAATTAAAGCATCACCTATGGCCAAAAGGTTAGCCAAAGAAAAAAATATTAAACTTTCTAGCGTTATTGGAACTGGCCCAGAAGGAAGAATTTCCAAAGACGATGTAAATAACTATATTCCTGGTCCAACATTAGTTTCGTCATCTGATATTGTCACAGGTAAAAATGTATATTTAGATGACTCTGATATTCCTCTTAACTCTATGAGGCAAGCAATCGCTAGAGTTACGTTAAGATCAAAAACTGACATTCCTCATTTTCAAGTAACTGTTGAAGTTGATATGACAGAATCAATGAAAATGAGAGAAGATATTAATGAAGATTTAGAAAAAAAAGGACTTAAGGTTTCAGTAAATGATTTGATTTTAAAATCTACTGTAAATTCACTTATAAAGTATCCAAAATGGAATTCTTGTTTTGATGGAGATAAACTAATTGCACATTCAGGAGTTAACCTAGGTATTGCAATAGCTCTTGAACAAGGATTAATAGTACCTGCAGTTTTAGATGCTCAGAATTTAGACTTGATATCTTTGGCTGTAAAATCAAAAGATCTAGGAAATAGAGCTAAAGGAAATGGAGATCCTCTATCTAACGAAGAGCTTACTTCAGGAACTTTTTCTACTTCTAATTTAGGAATGTTTGGAACTCACTCATTTACAGCGATAATAGTACCACCTCAAAGTGGAATAATTGCTTTAGGAGTAGTGAAAAAAGAACCAAAAATAATTAATAATGAAATTCAAATAAGGCAGATAATGTATGCAACTATGTCTGCTGATCATAGAGTTGGAGATGGAGCAGAAGCAGCAATTTTCATGAATGAATTTAAACAATTATTAGAAAAACCTTCAAGATTATTATTATGACATCTAAAGTAAAGCTTGTTAGCTTCTCTCAGGCATCTAATGAATTTGAAAACCTGGGTTTAAAAGATGTTCAAGAGCTTATAGCATTTTGTGCAAGAGTATCAAATCCATCAAACCAATTAAACTCTGAAACTAGTGAAAAATTAATTAAATATTTAATTAAAAATCATCATTGGTCTCCTCTAGAAATGGTGAATGTATGCCTAGAAATTGAGACAACTAGAGATATAGCAAGACAAATATTAAGGCATAGAAGTTTTAGTTTTCAAGAATTTAGCCAAAGATATGCAAATCCTACAGAAGATTTAGATTTTGTAATAAGAGAGACACGTCTTCAAGACACAAAAAATAGACAAAATTCTATTGAAAATATTGACTTAAAACTAGAAAAAGAATGGAAAGCTAGACAAACAAAGGTTATTAAAGAAGCTATAAATAACTATAAATGGGCTATAGAAAACGGAATAGCAAAAGAACAAGCAAGAGTTGTTTTGCCAGAAGGAAATACTGTCAGTAGGTTATATATGAATGGGACTCTTAGAAGTTGGATACACTATATTCAATTAAGAGCTTCACATGGTACTCAAAAAGAACATATAGAAATAGCAAAAGCATGTGCACTAGTCATTACAAAAATCTTCCCTATGGCAGATAGTTTATAATTAAAAGTAAATTTTTAATTATAAACTTTATGAATAATTTAATAACAGTTGACATAGGTAATACTAATATTGATATTGGTTATTATTTGAATGAACATTTGATAAGTACTGCAAAGATTTCTACACAAGATAATAAATCTGAATTTGAAATAGGTAGTTCTATTAAATCACTTTTAAATATACAAAATGAAAGTTTAAAAAATTTAGATATTATAATAAGCTCTGTTGTTCCAAATAAGACACATGTTGTCGCTAAAGCATCAAAAATAATTACAGGTAAAGAACCTGTAATTTTAAATCATAATTTTGAATTTCCAATTTCAAATAAATATCATCCCCCAGAAGATGTTGGAATTGATAGAATTGTTGATAGTATAGCCGCAGTTAAACTTTATGGAGCACCTTCTATAATTCTAGATATTGGGACATGCTTAGTATTTAATGCTATCACTGAAAAAAAGGAATATATAGGAGGGTCAATCCTTCCTGGTTTATACATGGCCGCAGAAAGTTTAGCATCGTCAACCGCATTGTTAAAGCCGGTAGATCTAAAAATTCCTGAAAATATTATAGGAAGAAACTCATCTGAATCTATTCAATCAGGAATTATTTTTGGTTATATTGAAATTATTAAAGGTTTTTTTAAAATGTACAAGGAAATCATTTCAAAAAATAAAGAAATTAAATTAATAATAACTGGAGGAGGAGCTGATCTTATTACTCCTAATTTAGATATTGAATTTATTTATAATGAAAATTTATCATTTATAGGGTTAAAATACATATATGAGTTACTCAAAAATAATAAAAAATAAGAATATAGTACTTTGTGTTACTGGCTCTATAGCAGCATACAAATCAATTTACCTTGCATCTTTATTGGTTAAGGGAAAAGCTAATGTTCAAGTTATTATGACCAAATCAGCATTGGAGTTTGTTGGTCCATCTTCTTTTTCTGGTATCACTCACAATTCTGTAGTAACTGGGTATTATGATGGTAAGTTTGATTTAGGGATAGACCATATTGACATAGCTAAAACAGCTGATTTGGTAGTTGTGGCTCCTGCAACAGCAAATTCTATAGCAAAAATTGCACTAGGAATATCTAGTGAGCCAATTGTTGGCACTATATTAGCAACTAAAGCTCCTATTTTAATTGCACCTGCAATGGATGGAGAAATGTATAACTCAATTCAAGTGCAAAATAATATAAAAATATTAGAGAATTTATCTATTAAAATTTCTGGACCAGAAAAAGGAAGGCTAGCTTCAGGAATTGAAGAATTTGGAAGAATGACAGAACCTGAAAAACTTCTTGTAGAAATAGAAGAAGTTTTTTCAAAAAAAAAAGATTTTAATAACTTAAAAGCTATAGTTACGGCTGGTGGAACAATTGAAGAAATAGATCCTGTAAGATTTATATCAAACAAATCATCAGGAAAGATGGGAATAGCGATTGCAGAAGCCTTGAGGGATAGAGGAGCAAAGGTAACTCTTATACACGGTAATTTAGCTAATAATTCTATAACTGGTGTAGACAAAGTTCATATAAAAAGTGCTATTGAAATGAAAGATGAAATACAAAAAAGAGTAGATTCTTTTGATTTAATTATTATGTCAGCAGCAGTTGCAGACTATAAAATAAAAAATAAATTTAATAATAAAATTAAAAAAGAAGATATTACTCACTTAGAATTAGAAAAAAATCCGGATATATTAAAATCAATAGATGGAAGTAAAATTATAAAAATTGGATTTGCAGCAGAAACAGAAAACCTCCTAGAGAATGCAAAGAAAAAATTAGCTACAAAAGATTGTAAACTAATTGTAGCTAATGACATAACACTAGCTGGGAGTGGTTTTGGATCTGATTATAATAAAGTTACTTTATTAGATAACAAAGGTTGTGAAGATTTACCTCTTATGAAAAAATCAGAACTAGCTCATAAAATATTAGATAAAACTAAGAACTTTATAAAATAGGAGAAATTACGTGAAACTCTACTGGAGAACAAGAAAAGTTGGAATGGATTTAGTAGTCGAAAATGATGAAAAAGATATTTTTATTGTTGGAGGGGTTAGAGAGACTAAAAAAGGTGGTATTGAAGCATTAGCTAAAACAACAGGCTACGACCCATCAAGAGCTATAAAAGGTTTAGAATCATTAGAGCAAGGAAAGACTTTCGTTGAGAATTTTCAGCCTTGGTTAGAATTTTTTCCTGGAGAAGATTTAAATATAGAAATAGAATAGGAATAAAATGGACATCAAAGAAATAATTAATGGCCTAAAAGAATATGATTCTGCTACTGTGCAAAATGCAATGATTAAAATTAGAGGTTTTGTAAATGAAAACATAGATTATACAGGACCTGAACTAAAATCATATTACATTGAATCAAAACCTGTAGTTGGTATTGCTGTCACCTGCAAAGTAACTCCATTACAAGAACCAAAGTCAAAAATAGATTGGGATGAATATTATAATAATATAGATGCTTCTGATCTACCTGTAATAGGAGTTATAGTTGATATAGAGAAGAAAAAAGGCAGAGGAGCAGTTATGGGTGATGGAATGGCTCTTAAACATAAGACTTTAGGTGCTGTAGGGGTAATAAATGGAGGATCTATTAGAGATGTCCCGGGTATTGCAGAAGTTGGAATGCCTGTTTGGGCTACAGGAAGAGTTCCTGGACATGGACCTTTTAATTTAATTGAAACTCAAACAGAAGTTGAAGTAGCTGATTTGATAATTAATGCCGGTGATTTACTTATTGGTGATACTGATGGGGTTACTAGTATACCTTTAGATATTGCAGAAGAAACTCTTTTAAAATGTAAAGAAGTTAGAGATTTTGAAACTAAAATATTTGACGAAATGAAAAAAAAAATTATAAATATAAAGGAAGATTAGGACTTAGATCTTTATAATTATTTATCACTTTTAATTATTATTTCAGTAGTAAATTCCTCATCATTAGATTCTTCTTTTATGAAATCAAAGCAACCCGAAGCATTACTAAAATCATCAATAAAAAACTCTAAAGCTTCTAAATTATTTTTTTTAGTAGATATTTTTATCTTTTGAACAGGTTTACCTAACCCAATTCCTTCTAATGTCTTGGCCTGTCTTATTGAACGAATACTTTTCATAGCTATTTCAAGTAAATTAGAAGATCTAGGTTTACTATAATTTAAAAAATCTTCTTCATTTGGCCAAGAAGATTCATGAATAGATAAATAATTAGTTTCTTCTGAAAAACACCAAGACCATATTTCATCAGTAATTGTAGGTAATACAGGAGAAAGCAATCTAAGTACTACTGATAAGCCTAATCTAAGAGAAGTAACTGCAGAATTTTTCTCATAGCCAGTAGAATTAAATACTCTTTTTTTAACTAATTCTAAATAATTATCAGTATAAGTATTCCAGAAAAATTCTTCTGTAATTTGTAAGCCTTGTGAAAATTGAAATTTGTCATAATAATTTGTTACATTTTTAACTAATTCTTTTAATTCTTCAATAAATGAAGCATCAAGATCTTTTAAATCATATGTCTCTTCTGATTCATGCGATAAAACAAATTTTGCAGCATTATAAAGTTTGTTAACAAGTTTATTTCCTACTACAAATACATTTTCATCATACGTAGTATCAGTACCTAACCTTGCTGATGCAGCCCAATACCTAACTGAGTCTGATCCATATTTTTCAATTGTTTCTATTGGCGTAATAACATTACCTTTAGATTTACTCATTTTTTTTCTATCAGGATCTAAAATCCAACCAGATATTACAACATTTTTCCAAGGTATAGAATTATTATGCAATAAAGATTTTACAATTGTATAAAAAGCCCAAGTTCTTATAATTTCATGACTTTGTGGTCTAACATCCATAGGAAAAACTGATTCCATTTCATCTATACCTTCTAAGCCCCAATTAGCTACAATTTGCGGAGTAAGAGAAGAAGTAAACCAAGTATCAAATACATCTGTTTCACCTATAAATCCATTAGGTTTACCTCTTTCATATTCATTAAATCCTTCAGGACAATCAATTTCAGGATCAATTGGTAGATTATTTTTATTTGGTAAAATAACAGAGTCAAATATAATTTCAGATTTCTCATTAAGCCTATACCAAATAGGTATAGGAACTCCAAAAAATCTCTGTCTACTAATACACCAATCTATAGAAAGATTTTCGGTCCAATTTTCAAACCTTTTAGACATATAACTAGGATGCCAATTTATATTATTCCCAATTTTTAATAATTCTTCTTTTTTATCTATTATTTTTACAAACCACTGCCTTGAAGATATATATTCTATTGGCGAATCTCCTTTTTCATAAAAACGTACTGGATGTTGAATATTTTTAGGTTCAGCCATTAAAGCTGGGTTATTATCATTCGAATTTTGAATTGTTTTCAGCATTTCTAGGATAGATTTTTTTGCTTCTTTTAGTGATTTATTTCTAATTTTATTAATATTATTATTAGCAATTTCAGGTTTTTTACTTATCCAATTTTCTTTTGAATTTTCACCATTAAATTTAATATCTAAAATTCTTCCGTCTGATCCAAACAATTGTCTAAGTGGTAATGAATTTTCTCTCCACCATAAAACATCAGTTTGATCCCCAAAAGTACAAACCATTAATATACCTGTTCCTTTTTCCATATCCACTAATTCACTAGGAAAAATAGGAACAGGTGCAAAAAAAACTGGAGAAATTGCCGTTTTCCCAAATAAATGCTTATATCTTTTATCATCTGGATGAGCAGTTATACCTACACAAGAAGCTAATAGTTCAGGCCTTGTAGTAGAAATAATAATTCCAGATTCAGAATTTTCAACTCCAAATTTTATATCATGATAGGCACCAGGCATTTCTCTATCTTCAATTTCTGCTTGAGCTACAGCAGTTTGAAAGTCTATATCCCACATTGTAGGAGATTCAAATTGATAAATATGATTTTTTTTATATAAATCTAAAAATGAAAGTTGTGCTATATTTCTTGATTTGTTATCGATAGTTGCATATTCATCTTGCCAATCTATAGAAAAACCCATTCTTCTAAACAAATCTTTAAATACAAGTTCATCTTTTTCAGTAACGATATGACACATTTCTATAAAATTTTGTCTATTAATCACTAAAGGTGATAATTCATCTATTCCTTGAAGTTTTTTTTCTTTAGAGACATTTAAATTTTTTATATAAGGAACATTATTATCAATTCTAACTCCAAAAATATTTTGAACTCTTCTTTCTGTTGGTAGTCCATTATCATCCCAACCCATAGGATATACAACATTGAAATTTTGCATACGCTTATATCTAGCGATTATGTCTTGATGAGTATATGAAAAAATATGACCAACATGTAAAGAACCCGATACAGTGGGTGGAGGTGAATCTATAATAAAAGATTTTTCTCTAGGTAAATTTTTTTTTCTAGTGTAAATTTTTTTTTCTTCCCAAATATTTCTCCAAAAAAGCTCTTTATCAGTAAAATCAAACCTTTTCGGCAAACTTTTAGGATCAATTATTTTAAATTTTTTATTAATTTCTTTTCCTCCATTTTTATAAATCATAAGTTATATTTTCTAATTATCAAAAAACAAAATCAACTTTTTTTTCAGTTGAAGACATAGTAGATTTTGATAAAAAATTTTTTTTTGTTTCTGATTCTAATAATTTATAGAGAAACTTTGTTCCTTTTTTTGTATCTGAAGCAAGCTTCGAAGGTTCTGATATTTTTATTCTTTTTTTAAAACACCAATATGTAAAATTTTCATCATCACTTTCATCAAAATTATTTATTATAATTTTATTATTCTTAATAAATTCATTAAACATATCATCATAAGAGGATCCATAAATTTTTATAAAAGTATCATCCGTTTGAAATTTGAAAAAATTCCCATAAGATATTTGTTTTTTAAAAAATTCTTGTTCAACAAAAGTTATTAGACATCTCTCAATTATTATTCCATATAAAAATGATAAATGAGAAGTATATTTTTCAAACCCTATTAAATTCTTAAATTTATTTTCTGAAAAAGTAGCAAATAAATGAGGTTCTGAAAGCCAATCCAAAGCCAGATCATATAAATCTGTATTTAGATTTAAATGATCAATTATATAAATTGCCAATCTTTTCCAGTTAAAAGCTTCTTTATTGATTATAAAATTATAGTTTTTTTTATTATCAATTTTCCAATTTTTAATAATACTTAAAATATGAATTTTAAAATTAGATGAATTTATATTAGAAAATTCTTCTATAGTTTTTTTTTCTTCATTAGTAATTAATTGCATGAGAAGATCAGATTCTTTTCTTTTCGTTTTTTTTATTTAATCTATCAAGTCTTCTTCTTTCTTTTCTAGAAAGAGTAGAATTTTGATTTAAGTTTGCATTAGTTGATGCAGAGGACATATTTTGTCTAGTCTGTTCAAAATTAAAATTCTTTTTTTCTTCTGTATATTTTTTAGAATTACTTCTATTTTGGATAGAACTAATTCTAATAGCATCACTTACTATTTGAGACTTAACGTCTTGAATTAAAACAGCAAACATTTCAAATCCCATTTTTTTATATTGAATCAAAGGATTTCTTTGGCCTACTGCTTCCAATCCAATAGACTGTCTCATATTATCCATAACTGTTAGGTGTTCAACCCATTTAGAGTCAACTGCGTGAATAAAAATTTGGCTATCAAGTTTATTTGAGATTTCTTTAGAAAGATTATTTTTTCTTTGATCATAAATTTTCTTTGCATCTTTAATCAATAATTCTTTATCAAATGTTTCAATATTTCCTAAAGAATTTAAGTATTCTTCAGGAAAAAAATTTCTTAAAAAAGAAATTTTATTTATATTATTATCATCATTATCATGAATTTGATCAGGTTCAACAAAAAAATTATTTATTTCTTCTTCTAAATAATTAAAAATATCTTCTTCTAAATCTAAACTAAATAAACCTTTATTTCTTATTTTATAAATAACATCTCTTTGTGTATTCATTACATCATCATAATCAACCAAAGTTTTTCTTATTTCAAAATGGTATGCTTCAACTTTAGTTTGAGCAGATTCAATTGATCTAGAAATCATTTTGTTTTCAACTGCCTCATTTTCATCCCATTTGAACATACTCATAGCTGATTTAATACGATCACCACCAAACCTCTTAACTAAGCTATCATCAGTTGATATAAAAAATTGAGTAGTACCAGGGTCACCTTGCCGTCCAGATCTTCCCCTTAATTGATTATCTATTCGTCTTGATTCATGTCTTTCAGTACCAATTACATGTAAACCTCCAGATGAAATTACTTTATTATGATTTGATTCCCAATCTTTATCACTAGAGTAATTTTCAGGGTTTCCTCCTAAAATGATATCTGTTCCCCTACCTGCCATGTTTGTAGATACTGTAATCGAATAAGGAGCTCCAGCTTCAGAAATTATTGATGCTTCAGATTCATGCTGTTTAGCATTTAAAATATTACATTTTAAACCTTGAGATTTTAATAGTTCGGATAAATATTCAGATTTTTCAATTGTAGTAGTACCAACTAATACAGGTGTCCCTTTTTCATTTAAAGTTTTTATTTTTTTTGAAACAGCATTCCATTTTGAATTTTCAGTCATATATATTTGATCAGGTAAATCATCTCTTAAAGATGATTTATTAGTAGGAATTTCAAGAACTTCTAAATTATAAATCTTCTTAAATTCCTCTGCTTCTGTTGCTGCAGTTCCTGTCATACCAGATAGTTTTTTGTAAAGTCTAAAATAATTTTGTAAAGTTATAGTTGCATAAGTAGAAGACTCTCTGTTTATAGAAACTGATTCTTTAGCTTCTATTGCTTGGTGTAATCCATCAGAATATCTTCTCCCCTCCATTAGCCTTCCTGTAAATTCATCAACTATAATAATCTCAGCGTCTCTAACTACATATTGTTCATCTTTTATATAAAAATTACTTGCTTTAATAGAATTTTCAAGAAGATGAGAAAAAATTTGATTGTTTTCAGAATATAAATTTTCAATATTAAGTTCTTTTTCAACTTTATTGATTCCAATTTCTGTTAGAGCAACAGATTGTCTTTTGGAATCTATTTGAAAATCTTCTTCTATTTTTAATCTTGATGCAATTTTTGAAAACTTTTTGTAATCTTGAGTTTTATCTTGAGAAGGTCCTGAGATAATTAAAGGGGTTCTTGCTTCATCTATAAGAATATTATCTACTTCATCAACAATAGCAAAGCTAAGAAGATCTTGAACTTTTTCTGATTTATCTTGAGACATGTTATCTCTTAAATAGTCAAAACCAAATTCATTGTTAGTCCCATAAACTATATTAGAATTATAAGCTTCATCTCTATCAACCTTGATAAGTTCAAGTAGTTCAGATTCTTCATTTTTTTCTAAAATCATAGAACCGCTATTTTGAATACAACCTACAGTTAATCCTAAAAATTTATAAAGCTTACCCATCCATTCAGCATCTCTTTTTGCTAAATAATCATTTACAGTAACTACATGAACGTCATTTCCAGATAAAGTATTTAAATAAGCTGCTAAAGTTGCTATAAGAGTTTTACCTTCACCTGTTCGCATTTCAGCAATTTTTCCTTCATGAAGGCATATTCCTCCAATTAATTGAACATCAAAATGACGCATACCTAAGCATCTTTTTGAAGCTTCTCTAACTACTGCAAAAGCTTCTTCTAAAATTAAATCTAAAGAATTTTTAGAATTATATTTATTTCTTAAAATATCAGTTTGATTTTTTAATTCATCATCAGTTAAATTTTCATAGAAAGATTCTAAAGAATTGATTTTTTCTACAATCTTATAAAGAGCTTTAATCTCATCTTCATTTGAATTACCTATAATTTTTTTTAGAATATTAAACATAGACTAAAGAAACAGAGCTCCAACAGAATCTCCTCTATTTGTTCTTTTTATTGCTTCTCCCAAAAGTTCAGAAATTGATAAAATTTTTAGTTTGTCACTCTTATAGTTTATTGGAAGGCTATTAGTTACTACAACTTCTTTAATTTCTTTTGAATTAATAATATTTTCTATGGAAGCTTCTGGAAATACACCATGGGTAGCAGCTACATAGACATCTTTAACTCCATTATCTTTTAATAATTTAGAGCCTGCTGTCATTGTTCCTCCAGTATTTATTTCATCATCAAAAAGAACAGCTGATCTATCTCTTACATCACCAATAATGTTTAAAGTTTCTACTGTATCTTTATTGCCTATTCTTCTTTTTTCAATAATTGCTAATGGAGCTCCTAATTTATTTGCAAAGTCTCTTGCTCTCTTTGTTCCACCAATATCTGGTGAAACAACAACTAAATCATCTAGATTTTTTTCTATAAAATATCTAGCTAGTATAGGTAAAGCGGTTAGTTCATCAACGGTTGCTGAAAAAAAACCTTGTACTTGGCCTGCATGTAAATCCATAAGCATAACTCTATCAGCACCTGCAGTAGTAATTAAATCAGCAATTAACTTACCCGTAATAGGCACTCTAGGTTGATCTTTTTTATCAGTTCTTGCATATGAATAATATGGAATAACTGCAGTTATTCTACCTGCAGAAGCTCTTTTAGCTGCGTCTATCATGATTAATAATTCCATTATATGATCATTTACTGGAAAGGCCGTAGGTTGAATTATAAAAACATCTCTTTCTCTGACATTTTCTAGAATCCTAACAAAAGTATTATCGTTAATAAATTTGAAAACTTCAGATTTAGTTAGTTTTTGTCCCATATATTTAGCAATATCATTTGCTAAATCATAATGAGCATTTCCACTTATAATCAATGGGTCTTTTTGTAAATTTTTATTTGTCATAATTTAACTCTTATTCATAATTTATCAAAAAAAATCATTAAAATGATAAGTTTTGAGAATAATAAATGGGTAAAAAAAACCATATTTATATAATCTTAAAAAAAAAAAGATTATAATTTGTTTATAAAATTTTAATTTATGGATATTTATTTAGCAAGCCCAAGAGGATTTTGCGCCGGAGTGGTATTAGCTATAGACCTTGTAGAAATAGCTTTAAAAAAATACGGTACTCCAGTGTATGTAAAGCATCAAATTGTTCATAACCCCGTTGTAGTTTCAGAAGTTGAAGAGATGGGAGCTATAACTGTTGAAACTGTTGCTGAAGTCCCAAATAATTCAACAGTTGTTTTTTCTGCTCATGGATCTCCTCCAGATGATTATACATTGGCAAAAGAAAAAAACTTAAGAGTTATAGATGCAACATGCCCTCTTGTTACAAAGGTTCATAATGAAGCAAAAAAATATTCTAAAGAAGGTAAGGATATTATTCTAGTCGGTCATAAAGGGCACCAAGAAGTTATCGGGACCTCAGGTCAAGCAAATATGCAAATAATTGATGATAGAGAAAGCTTCAATTTATCTATTAATTCTAAAAAAGACAAAGATGTAGTAGTTCTATCTCAGACAACGTTATCAGTTAGAGATACAGAAAATACAGTAAAAAAAATAAAAAAAGTTTATCCGAATGCAAAGATAAGAAACGATATATGCTATGCCACAACTAATAGACAAGAAGTTACTGTAAAACTTGCAAGTAAAGTTGATTTAATCCTGGTAGTTGGAGCATCTAATTCATCAAACTGTAATAGATTAAGAGATGTATCTATCCAATCAGGTACACATTCATACTTAATAAATTCTTATGATGAAATAAATCCAAAATGGTTAGTTGGTATAAATAAATTAGGATTAACATCAGGAGCATCTACACCTGAAAATTTAGTATATGAAATAGTAAAAAAACTTAATCCTAATAAAGTTATAAGATTTCATGATATTGATGAAGAAATAAAATTTGAAATTCCAAGAAAAGTCAAAGAATTATTGGATGAATGAAAAAAATAATTTATATATGCCTTCCAACATTAATATTTGTATTAATTTCATGTGCTCAAATTAATAATAAATATCATGATTGTCCTTCAAAAGAAAAAGATTTAAATTATGAAATAACAAATATTACACTAAGTAATAATTCAACTAAAATACCTTTAAACTTATACCTTGGTGCCACTAATGAAGAACATACAAGAGGCTTAATGTGTTTAAGAGATTTAAAAAATATAAATGGAATGTTATTTAGTTTTCAAAAAGAACAAATTTCAAGTTTTTGGATGTATAAAACATTTATACCACTAACAATAATCTATTTTGATTCTAATAATCATTCGATAGATTTTTTTGATATGAAACCATGTAAAAGGAATTTATTTCAAAATAAAAATAGCTATAGACAAAAGTGTTACGAAGAATCAAATAATTATATTCCTAAAGGAAAATATATCAATTCCATAGAAATAATTGAGTCATTTGAAAAATTAGAAGAAATAAAATCTATTTTAAAAGATGACAAACTAAAACTTATGATTAATAATTAATTTTATAATAATCAAATTAAGGATTTCATTTGGCATCATTAATTTTAGTAAGACATGGAAAAAGTCACTGGAATAAAGAAAATAGATTTACAGGGTGGACAGATATAGATTTAGCACAAGAAGGAATAGCAGAGGCAAAGTCTGCTGCTAAAGATATCAAAATAAAACAAATTAAAATTGATTTGGTTTATAGTTCAATTTTTTCTAGAGCATACAATACTGCAAAAATTATACTTGAAGAAATGGATACTAAAAATATAGCGATAAAAAAGGATTGGAGATTAAATGAGAGGCATTATGGAGATTTACAAGGTTTAAATAAAGAAGAAACTTCAAAAATATATGGGGCTAAACAGGTTTTAAAATGGAGAAGAGACTATTTAACTAAACCGCCACTATTGAATGAAGATAAATTTAATCAAGATAAATCATTATCAATTTTTAAAAATATTAACCACAGAGATTTTCCTAGAGGAGAATCTCTAAAAGATACTTTAATAAGAGTAGAAAAATTTTGTGTTGAAATATTATATCCAAAATTAGATGCTGAAAATAACATTTTAATATCAGCACATGGTAATAGTATTAGAGCAATGATAAAAATATTTGAAAATATATCAGATTTTGATATAGATAAAATTGAAGTAGCAACAGGAAAACCTATATTTTATACCTATCTTAAGAAAAAATTCATTAGAAAATGAAATTACACGGTATCGTTTACCTGTAAATGTGTACCCTTTACCGTGTACACGTAAAAATAATTATGACAAATAAAAAAAAAATATATTATGGATGGTGGGTAAGTCTTGCAGGTAGTTTCAATACTTTTATTTCAAGTATTCCAACTTTTACAGGTGGAAGCATAATCTTTAAAGCTATTGAAGATGAATTTGGCTGGTCACGGGCTATTGTTTCGGGTGTTTCTTCATTTGGGCGGTTTGGGGGTGCTTTATTAGGTCCAGTAGAAGGATATCTAAGTGATAGATTTGGTGCATGGAAAATGATTCTATTGGGTTTTATTATTGCAAGTTTAGGATTATTTTGGTTAAGTACTATAAATTCTATTCTTTTTTACTATATTTCTTACCTAGTAGTTTCAATAGGTGTTAGTATTGGAGGTTTTGTACCCTCAATGGCAACTGTTAATGTTTGGATGCCACATAAGAGATCTACTGCTATGAGTTGGGTTATAGGAGGAAGTTCAATTGGTGGATTTTTCATGCCTTTTATGGTTTATTCTATAGAAGAGTATGGTTGGCGTTTAACTATGGTAATTTTAGGAATTATTTTTCTAATATCTGGTCCAATAATTTCTTTAGTAATGAGAAAAAAACCTGATATTTCTATATTAGAAAAAATTAAATCTAATCCTAAAGTTATTGCCAATTCTAACATGTCTCCCAAGGATGCTTTAAAAACTCAGCCTTTTTGGATTCTTGCATTTTCACATTTTTTTGCTAATATTTCTGTTGGTGCAATTTCAGCACATATTTTTTTATATCTTACTGACACAAATGGAGTAAATTTAAGTGTAATTGCAGCAGGAACAATTTTACCTATAATGTTTATGTTCAATTTTTTAGGACAAATATCTGGAGGACTTATTGGAGATATGTTTAATAAAAAAATCTTAATACCTATTTTTTTAATTATTCAATCTTTAGCAATAATAATTCTTGCTTATTCAAATAGTTATTTTTTAGTTATCATATTTTGTATAATTTATGGAGTAGGTTTTGGAATGAGAACTCCAATTTTTCACGCTTTTAGAGGTGACTTTTTTGGAGGAACACATTATGGTACCATTTTAGGTCTGAATGCGTTTCCAATGGGAATTGGAATGATGGCAGCTCCTGTAATTGTTGGATACTTATACGATACTTATAATAGTTATTTTTATTCTTTATTGGTTATGTCATTACTATGCGCATTATCATGTTTTCTGATAGTTATAATTAAAAGTCCTAATAAAATAAAACAATAAATATAAGATGAAAAAAATAAAACATATTGAGCAAATTGCAGATGAATTTGGAATAGATTCAAAATCTCTTGAACTTTATGGTAAATTCAAAGCTAAAATACCTTTAGATAATATAGATAAAAATCAAAAATCAAAAATAGTTGTTGTTACAGCTATTACTCCAACACCACTTGGAGAAGGTAAATCTACAACTGCAATAGGACTTACACAAGGTTTAGGAAAAATAAATAAAAATGTCGCACTTACTATTAGACAACCATCTTTAGGCCCTGTTTTTGGTCATAAAGGAGGAGGAACAGGTGGAGGTAAAACTACTGTTGAACCAGCAGTAGACATAAATCTTCATTTTAACGGAGATTTCCACGCTATGGAATCTGCACATAATTTACTATCAGCTATGGTAGATAATGCAGTTTATAGAAATATAATAAAAGATTTTTATCCTGAAAACATTACATGGAGAAGAGTAACTGATGCAGAAGATAGATCATTAAGGTCTGTAATATCTGGTACAGGTGGATCTACAACCTCTCCACTTAGATCGACTGGATTTGATATTTCTGCAGCTTCAGAGATTATGGCTATTTTGGCTTTAACAGATTCTTATAAAGATTTAAGAGAAAGACTTGGAAATATAGTAGTTGGATGGAAAAAAGATAAAAGTCCTGTTTTAGCTAAAGAAATAAATGCAGTTGGTTCAATGATGGCATTACTTAAAGACGCTATAAAACCTAATTTAGCTCAAACTGTAGAAGGTCAACCAGCTATAGTTCATATGGGGCCTTTTGGAAATATAGCACATGGATGTTCATCAATTTTAGCAGACCAAGTTGCTTCATCATTTGCAGATTTTGTTATAACTGAAGCTGGATTTGGAGCAGATTTAGGATTTGAAAAATTTATGGATATCAAAGTGAGACAAGGTGGGCCAGAACCTTTTTGTGCAGTTATTGTTGCTACAATTAGAGGATTAAAATGGCATGGTGGAGTTGATATAAAAAACTTAATGGATAAAAACGACAAAGCAATTATAAAAGGATCAGAAAATTTAATAAATGCCATAAGAATAGTCTCAAAATATGGATTAAAATCAGTTGTAGCTATAAATCAATTTCCAAATGATACTAGAGAAGAAATAAACTTGGTAAAAAAAATATGTGAAGAAAATAATTCTGTTGCTATTGAAGCTAATGGATTTGCACAAGGAGGAGAAGGAATGATTGACCTTGCTTCTTATATTTCAAATTTAGATGAAAGCAATAATGAAGTTTCTTTACTATATGAAAATGAAGAATCTCCTATAAAAAAAGTAGAAAAACTTGCTAAAGAAATTTATTCAGCAGATAAAGTATCTTGGGGTCCTATGACTAGAACAACTTTACGGTTATTTGAAGCACAAGGGTGGGATTTTCCTATATGCATGGCTAAAACTCATCTTTCAGTTTCTGCTAATCCTAAGCTTAGAGGTGCACCTACTGGACACACTTTACCAATAAAAGAAGTAAGAATTTTAGGTGGAGCTAGGCAAATTGTAACTTTAGCTGGAGATATAATCACATTACCTGGTTTGCCAAGTAATCCTAATGCTTATGATATAGATCTAAATGATAATGGAGAAATTATAAATATTTTATCCACTTAAGAATGATTCAAAAGATAGTGATTTCTTAAAATATCTTCCCCATAATCTCCATCAAAATCTCTTAGAACTGAGTGGATATGATTAGCTCCATTTTGAACATTGTCATATTCTATTAGAAAGGAGTCATGTTTTACAGTATAGTAATGACCTTGAGATATTTCAGTTGAACCGGCCCAAGAAAATTTTGTGTTTTCAAAACCAATCGCCATAATTTTTTTTAGATATGTATCAGCAAAAGATGAATTATATCTTTTAATATATATTTTTATTATATCCAATAAATTTTGTCTTTCTTTATCAGCTAATTCAGTAAAATTTATTCCTTGATTAAAGTTTGAAGGATCAAATGTTCTATAATTAGCTGTTAAAATATCAGAATGAGCATCTTGAGTTATTATAGCTTTTCCTTGTTTTTCATCACTAAAAGATTTAATTAGCTTTCTCGCTTGATCTTCTTCAGGTGCTAAAGCTCTAAATCCTTTATGAGGGCCTTCTATCACCCTGGCAGGATTTGCTCCAAAAAAAAGTGGATGCATAGAAAAATCAGATCCTAGTATATTAACAGTTAAGCCTATATGATGGCCCCCAATTCTAAATCCCCAAGGTTTATTTTCAGAATTAGGTAATCCAAATATTGCCAGCCAATATCTTTCAGAAGATCTAACCCATTGTCCTGATCCACCTTCAGAGTTATGGGAATGAACAGCTTCATAATCACCTAAAATAGTTTCTAAATTAATTATTGATTTAGCAGTTTTATAACCATCACTTGAATAAGAAAGCTCTAATAAATCGTAGAATAATTTTCTTTGAGAGGGCTTCATATCAAAGAATAACAATCCGTTTTGTTGATGTGGAGTATAATACCAAACATACCTCTCTAGGTCATCAAAAGAAAATCTTACTTCTCTCAATTGATTTTTATTCAAAGAATCAAGAATTTCAATTATTTTATTTGATAGTTTTTTTATTATGCTATTATATGGTTGCATTTAAAATCTAAGATTAATTATTCACTTTAAAATTATTTTTTTGTTAAAACATTATTGATAGTATAACACTTAAGTAAAAGTATTTAGAAGATTTATGAAAATTACTATAAGTGGTTCAAGTGGTTTTATTGGTCAACACTTGATTAGGTTTTTCTCAGAGAAAAACTACAAAACAAATATTTTAGTTAGAGATAAAAAAAAGCATATACACAAAACTTTTTGGGATCCTGATAACAATTATTTAGATGATAGTTTAATTAACAACTCAGATGTGATAGTTAACCTTAATGGCAATAAGATTATCCAAACTATTCCTAGAAGGAAAAACTCTGATTTAAAAAATAGTAGAATTAAACCAACCAAAACTTTAATTGATTCTATAGTTAAATGTAAAAATCCTCCAAAATTGTTAATTTCTGCATCTGCTTGTGGATTTTATGGTAATAGGCCTAATGAAATTCTTTCAGAAGATTCTCCAAAAGGAATTGGAATCTTACCAGATTTAGTAAATGAATGGGAATCAATACAAACTTTAAAAAACACAAGAATTGTTTTTTTACGACTTGGAACTATAATTTCTCAGGATTCTCCAATGATAATAAATATGAAAAGATTTAGTAGTGTTATTGGAATAAATAAACTAGGACCTAGTAGAAATTTCTTCCCTTGGATTTCACTATTTGATTCATTAAGAGCTATAGATCATATTATCGATAACGAAAATTTAAGTGGTCCAATAAATCTCACTTCAGAAAAAACAACTAAGATGAAAAATGCTTTGAAAGATATAAATCTTTTTATTAGGCCTGTAGTAAAATTTCCTATTCATAAAAATATAATTTCTTTAGTATTCGGAGAAATTGGAAAGGAATTATTTTTAAACGATCAAAATGTTATTCCTACAAAGCTTATAAATTCAAATTTCAATTGGAAGAAACCTACTATAAACGAAAGTCTTACTTAGATTCATTAACCATTTTTCTAAGTACAAATGGTAATAACCCTCCATTGTAATAATATTGAGCTTCAATTTCTGTATCTATCCTAATCAAAGTATTAAATTGTAATTTTGTTCCATTTTGCTTAGTAACATTTACCTTAATATTCGAATTAGGAATAATTTTTTTTTCAAGGCCTTCAAAATCATACGTTTCAGATCCATCAAGGTTTAAAAAGTCAGGGGTTTCTTCATTTAAAAACTGCAATGGAACAATACCCATTCCTACTAAATTTGACCTGTGAATTCTTTCAAAACTTTCAGCTATAACCACTTTTACACCAAGTAAAGCAGGACCTTTGGCAGCCCAATCTCTTGATGAGCCTGTTCCATATTCTTTACCAGCGATAACAATTAAAGGAGTATCAGATTCTAAGTATTTTTCTGAAGCTTCATAAATTCTCATTTTTTTATTTGTTGGGAAATGAATTGTCCAGTCTCCCTCTTCTTCAACTAATTGATTTCTAAGTCTTATATTTCCAAATGTTCCTCTAACCATTATGTTATGGTTTCCTCTCCTTGAGCCATAAGAGTTAAATTCAAATCTAGGTACATCACTTGATATTAAGAGTTGACCTGATGGAGCAGATTGAGGTATTGAGCCAGCTGGAGAAATATGGTCTGTAGTTACAGAATCAGATAACATTACCAAACAACGTGCTTCTCTAATTTCGTTTTTTTCTGGCAAATTTAAATCAAAATCTTCAAAATATGGTGGCCTTTGAATATACGTTGAATCAAATTGCCAGTTAAATTTATCACTTTTCTTAGAAGTAAGCTTTTTCCATTCTTTTGATCCTTCAAAAACAGATTTATATTCGTCTATAAACATATCCGAAGATAAAGATTTTTGAATCGTATTTTCAATTTCTTGAGAGGATGGCCATAAATCATCTAAATAAATTGGGGTTCCTTTTTCATCATACGAAATTGGATCTTTTGTAAAATCAATATTTACAGTTCCTGCAAGTGCGTACAACACAACAAGCATAGGTGAAGCAAGATAGTTAGCTTTAACTTGAGGATGTACTCTTCCTTCAAAGTTCCTATTCCCAGAAAGAACAGCTGAAACAGAAAGTTCTTTCTGTTCAACTTCTTCTGCTATTTCTTGTGGTAAAGGTCCAGAATTTCCAATACATGTAGTACAACCGTAACCTACAGTTTGAAAACCTATATTATTTAAATACTTATCTAATCCAGCAGCTTCAAGGTATCTACTAACTACCCTAGAACCTGGTGCAAGAGATGTTTTTACCCAATTTTTAGGTTTAATTCCTTTCATTGAAGCATTCTTTGCTATTAAGCCTGCTCCAACCATTACATTTGGGTTAGAAGTATTAGTGCAACTAGTTATAGCAGCTATTACCACAGAAGCATTATCTAGTTCAGAATTATTTATTTGTTCTTCTTTTAAATCAAAATTTTCGTAAAAATTTGCCTTAACATCTGATAAAAGAAGTCTGTCTTGAGGTCTTTTAGGCCCAGCTAATGAACTTCTAACTTCAGATAAGTCAAAATCAACTATTTTTGTAAAACTTGGAGCTAACCCATCATAATAAAGCTTATTTTTTTTAGTGTATTTTTTTACTCTATCAATTATTTTTTCATTTCTTCCAGTCATTTTTAAATAGTCAATAGTTCTTTCATCTACAGGAAAAAAACCACAAGTTGCTCCATACTCAGGAGCCATATTTGAAATAGTAGCTCTATCAGTCAAGGATAATTTACTCAAGCTAGGACCGAAGAACTCTACAAATTTTTCTACTACTCCAATTTCTCTTAATCTTTCAACGATTGCAAGTACAATATCTGTAGCAGTTGTTCCTTCCTTAATATTTCCAAATAAATTTACTCCTATTACTTCTGGAACCTGCATATAATAAGGCTGTCCTAACATTACTGCTTCCGCTTCAATTCCACCAACTCCCCAACCTAATACACCTACTGCATTAATCATTGTAGTATGAGAATCAGTACCCACACATGTATCTGGATAAACTATGTTTTCATCTGAAGTTGAAAGTACGATTTCAGCCAAATTTTCAAGATTAACTTGATGAACAATGCCTGTTCCAGGAGGAACAACTAAAAAATTAGAAAAAGCATTTTGCGCCCATTTTAATAATTTATATCTTTCTTCATTTCTTTCAAATTCTCTTGATATATTCAAATCTAAAGATGAATTTTTAGCAAATGAATCTACTTGAACAGAATGATCAATGACTAAATCTGATCTTACAATAGGATTAATTATTGATGGATCTACACCAAGGTTTGAAACTGCATCTCTCATTGCAGCTAAATCTACAACAACTGGCACTCCAGTAAAATCTTGAAGAAGTACTCTTCCTGGCATGTATGGAAATTCTTTATCTGGTACTGAGTTTTTATCCCATTTAAGTAATTGTTCAATATGCATTTCATTAGAAATATTTTTATCAAATGATCTCAAAACATTTTCTAATAAAACTCTTATTGAAAATGGTATTTTTTCAATATCAATTTTATGATCTGAAGCCAATGAGCCAATATCAAAATAAGCTCTTTCACCTTCTAGTAAATTTAACTGTTTTTTATAATTTTTATTATTTAAGCTTAAAGACATTCTCTCCCCTATATATCAAAGTCTATTTATTAATTTTAATGTTACATTCTATTATCAGAAAAAATAGTTGAAATGATTCAAATAGCAAAATTAATAAAAAAAAATACCCCTTTTTACTACGGCTGGGTCATTGTAGCTGGTTCTGGTTCTACAATGTTCGTTAGAAATGCAGCAGCAACACTTACTATATCAGTTTTTGTTTACCC
>Ga0209089_10000179_pt1 | contig 58358 bp, 50 predicted proteins | sample ArcticOcean_MG_C_FD_187431 | JGI IMG/M metagenome (GOLD analysis project Ga0209089, IMG submission 187431) | Marine microbial communities from western Arctic Ocean - ArcticOcean_MG_CB2_150 (SPAdes) (version 2) | ecosystem: Environmental > Aquatic > Marine > Oceanic | place: Arctic Ocean: Canada...
CGGAGCCCGCGGACTGCGGTCCTACTTGGAGCAGTCCTCCGGAGTCCACCCAAGCTATAGAACCTCCTCCCGCACCAATGCTATGGACGGCGACAGATGCCATCCCCAGATTATCTCCGGTCCATTGCGGCCCAAGCCAAGTATCTCTGGTAAATTCGACTTGTCCATCGCGGATCAGACTGACGTCAAAGGTTGTGCCGCCAGCATCACAAACGATCACATCATTACTGAGCTGCTCGGCGTTGGTATATGCTAACGCCGCTATGGGGGCCATGGCAGGCCCGGACTTCACTAGAAAAATGGGTTTTTCTACTACATCTTGCAGATGCATCACCCCACCAAAAGAAGTACTCACTAGTAAATCGTTTTTATACCCGGCATTTATTAAATCTTGTTCAAGAGTGAGGAGATATTCTTGCATTAAGGGTTTCAGAGATGCATCAATTGCAGTAGATGATGCCCGTCTATATTCTCTTAAGATAGGATTGATTTCACTTGAAAGAGTATAGGGAATTCCAGGTAAAATTTCTTCAATCAAACCTGCGATTCGCTTCTCATGGACTGCGTTTGCAACTGACCAAAGTAGGCATACGGCAATTGCTTCTATCCTCTTTTCGGGAAAAGTTTTTAGCAAGGACGTAACTTTCGTTTCGTCCAACGGAATTTCTATACCGCCTTCAGCACTTATTCTTTCAGGAACCTCAAATGTTAGACTTCTGGGAATATAGGGGTCGGGATATTCGATTCGAAGATTGTGCGTTTCCGATTTCCCACCTTCTTTTAGAAGAAGCGTATCAGGAAACCCTTCGGTACTTATGAATGCAGTCCGAGCGGTTTTTCTCTCGACTATTCCATTGGTTGCTCGAGTTGTGCCGAAGATGAATAGAGCTGTTTCACGCAACAAATCCCCTACTGATATATCAAGCTCGTCTGACGCGACCTCCAAGGCGGCTGAAATACTAGCAAACGCTCTTTTTTTATCAGTAAGTGCTTTACCCACAGTAAAGCATCCAGTTTTGTCGGTCACGACAACGTCGGTAAATGTCCCACCTGTGTCAACGGAAATTCTATAAGTCATCAATGTCTCGCTTAGCGGTCGAAGTGTAAGGTTTAATTTTTAGTTTGTTTACACGATACCATAGTCTCTTGTTTCCCAATAGGTAGCTATGTTCGCTTTCTTGAGAATTTGAGGTTTTTATTTTTAGCCCATGTTTCCTGGGCGCACCATTCTTGATAGCCTGTTTAAAGAGATAATCTTTGGACCTTCCATGTAAACGTGGCACTTTTTAGAAAAAATACTGCATATTCAGGGTTGAGACTATTAGGATTGCTTTAAATGGTGATTTGTTCGCGATGGCTTATTTGTATGAGCTTACAATATTAACGGTTGCTGATTAATTTGTAAGTACACGCTGTTCTAGTGGATCTACAAAAAGGGTGGTATTAGAGAAAAGTACTTTTATATCCAATGGTGGACAAAAATGTCAGCAATTCGTCTGGTTTTTCTAGTAGAATATTTGCCTCAATGGTGGCTATTTTGAGGGCCCATGGTTTAGCAATGTAAACCCCGTCAGGCCTGGAAGGGAGCAGCGGTAGCATTAACTAGGCGCATGGTAACCTTAGAAATAGTCACCGCCGTTATTTAGGCCTTTAGGTTACGCAATATCGAGATATCTTATTATGAGTTACGAAGTGCTGGCACGGAAATGGAGACCGACATCGTTCAATGATGTAATAGGGCAAGCTCATATTTTGCGTGCATTAGTGAATGCATTAGATAGTGGGCGGATACACCATGCTTACTTGTTTTCTGGCACTAGAGGCGTAGGAAAAACAACGCTGGCGAGAGTGCTTGCCAGAGCTCTAAATTGCGAGAAAGGCGTGACAAGTAGCCCATGTGGTTCGTGCAGCTCTTGTACAGATATAGATGGTGGTCATTCAGTTGATCTGGTGGAAGTAGACGCGGCATCTAGGACGAAAGTCGAAGAGACTCGTGACTTATTAGACAATGTTCAATATTTGCCTAGTTCTAGCCGATATAAGATTTATCTGATAGATGAAGTCCACATGTTCTCTAAGCACTCGTTTAATGCGCTTTTGAAAACTTTAGAGGAACCTCCCTCCCACGTGAAGTTTCTGCTCGCTACTACTGATCCCAAGAAAGTGCCTGTAACTGTGGTATCACGGTGCTTGCAGTTGAATCTCGCTAAAGTTGAAAAAACAGAAATTTCTGACTATTTAGCAAAAATATTGGGTCTAGAAGGAATATCGTTTGAAGAGAATGGGCTTGCCACAATAGCAAAAAATGCCGGAGGTAGCGTGCGTGATGCTTTGAGTCTCCTCGATCAAGCAATAGCACATGGTGGTGGAGCAGTTAAGACCGTCAATGTTTTAGCAATGCTTGGGGCCGTTGAACAATCGTATATTATTTCATTGTTGAAGTGTTTGGCAGTTGGTGACGGGCATAATTTAATAAAAGCATGTAGGAATTTTGGTGTCTTTGCGCCTGATTACAGTTTGGTTTTGAGTGAGATGTTATCTATTTTAGTTAAGATTGCGACAGTGCAAGCTCTTGGTTCAGAAAACCAAAAAGTCGAAGATGATGAAGAGATTATCGAACTCGCGCAGGATATTTCTGCTGAAGACTGTCAATTATTCTATCAAATTGCATTGGTTGGTCGAAGAGACTTAGAGATTACACCTGATCCAGAGTCGGGTTTCGAAATGAACCTACTGCGGATGTTAGCCTTTAGGCGGGAAGCTTTTCCCGATGCTTCTAATCAAGAAAACTCTTTTGGTTTGGACAAAAAAAAAAGTGAGCGATTAGTAGTCCAAAGAAATTTTGACACTGCAATAGAAGTAGAACTTCACAATAATAGAGATTGGCATAATGTTGTGAATAGCCTAAATGTTAACGGTCTCGCGCGCGAGCTCGCGAGACACACAATATTTATAAAGTTGTCCCAGAATTCTTTGATGTTGTCTGTGGCATCGAAGCATGACAAGTTGATGCAGAAGAGGACAGTTGAAACTTTAGAGCAACAGATTTCTTCTTTTTTCGGCAGAGAAATAAAGCTTTCAGTAGCTGTCGCCGAACACAATGCCACAGCTTTATCTTTATCAGAGCAAACTCTCGCGGATGAACTAAAAGCACAGAAGACGGTCGAAAAAAAAGTACGCGAAGATTCTACTGTTCTTGCCCTTAGCGAGAAATTCGATGCGGTAGTGACAACAGTACTTAGAAAAAAATAGCTGCTACTTAGCAGAGCGTACTAACATTAAAAAAAGCGGAGTATCACCTACAATGAAAAATGGACTTGGAAATATGCTAAAGCAAGCTGAAAAAATCCAAAAGGAACTTGCTTGTTTACAAGAAGAACTGGCGGAAAGACGTGTTACTGGAGAGTCTGGCGGAGGGATGGTTAAAATAACCATGAATGGCAAGCGTGACGTTGTGGCCGTAAACATTGAATCTTTAGCTATTACCGAAGATAAAAGCATGTTGGAAGACCTCGTTGCAGCTGCTGTGAATGATGCAATACGACGAGTTGAACAGTTGTCATCTGAGAAAATGGCCGATATTACCGCAGGCATTGAACTTCCTGCTGGTATCAAATCACCTTTCTAGTAGAATTCGCTTAATGAACTTTTCACCGTTACTTGCCGACCTGATTCAGCGCTTGCAGTACTTGCCAGGTATTGGGCCAAAATCGGCACAAAGGATTGCATTTTACTTATTAGAACAAAATAGGGATAAAGCGCGAACTCTCGCTAGGGCGATGGCACTTGCGGCAAATGAAATTGGTAGATGTCTTTCATGTCGTACGTTTAGCGAAATTGATAGATGTGCAATATGCAGTGATATATCACGGGACCATTCTCAGATTTGTGTTGTTGAAAATCCATTAGATATATTGGCTATAGAGCAGGCATCGGCATATCGCGGTTACTATTTTGTTTTAATGGGTCGACTGTCTCCATTAGGGGGCATTTCCGCCGAGAGTATCGGCATTCCTTTTTTGGATACGAGACTTAGTCAAGGAGAAATAAAAGAAATGATTGTAGCAACCGGCACCACCATGGAGGGTGAAGCAACGTCACACTATCTAAAAGAATTGGCTAGTCGACAAGGCGTGGCTGCTACTCGTATAGCTTATGGGGTGCCCGTTGGTGGCGAGCTAGAGTTTGTCGATAGTTCTACTTTGTCTAGGGCCTTAACCAATCGGCAATCATTTTAAACGTTGGCTGTATATGCACATTCGGGTGCTAAATTGTTTATATAATTGGGATTGAATGAAATAAATCAAATATTGTGAGCGGAGTTTTTGATGGAGTGTTCTGACGGAAATCTTGTTTGGATTGATCTGGAGATGACAGGTCTTGAACCAGAGACAGATGTAATCATTGAAATTGCTACAATAGTTACGAACGTTGATTTAAGCGAACAGGTTGCGGGTCCGGTTTTGGCGGTTCATCAGGCAAAGGAAGTGCTTGCAAGGATGGATGAATGGAATACTAGACAGCATTATTCCTCCGGTTTGGTTGAAAGAGTAATAAACAGCCAGACAAGTGTAAGTGCGGCTGAAGCTGCCACACTGAAATTTTTGAATGAATATGTCTCTGCAGGCGTGTCACCAATGTGTGGGAACAGTATAGGCCAAGACCGCAGATTTATTTATAAATATATGCCGTTACTAGCAACATTTTTTCATTATAGGAATCTAGATGTTAGTACGCTTAAAGAGCTTGCTATCCGTTGGGTTCCAGAATTGCCTATATTTCAGAAATCTAGTGCGCATCTCGCGATGCAAGACGTACAGGACTCAATTGACGAATTGAAATATTATCGTAAGCATCTGCTGAGAGTCTCTGAAAAGCAATAACGGTATCTATGGTTAACAAGTCCAGTTGGAAGATGTCATTAGTCCGTTTAATGGAATTAACAGGTGAGTTTCTTTAGGGATTCCGTGATGAATGATTTTTTTGAAAAATCAACCGTGAAATTTATTGCGAGCGAAGTAGAAATGGAACTACTGGGCGCTCAAATTGCACGTGCCACAGTTAAATCTTGTATCTTATATTTAGACGGGCCATTGGGGGCTGGTAAAACAGTACTAGCTAGAGGCTATATTCGTGAGCTGGGGTTTCTCGGCCCCGTTAAAAGCCCCACGTTCACTCTTGTTGAGCCTTATAATTTTAACAATTTAGTGCTTAATCATTTTGACTTATATCGCCTAGAAGATCCTTGCGAGTTGGAGTTTATGGGCATAGAAGATTATTTCCCCCCTGGGGCCAATGTAATAATTGAATGGGCGCGGAAGGGACTTGGTGTTTTACCGATACCAGATTTATACATAGCTCTTGATTATCATCCGCAGAAAGATGCTAGGGAAATTAGCCTGGTTAGTGGGACTGATCTTGGTGATGAGATTTTGTTAAAGATGAGTGGCTGGCAGGAGTGACTTTCAAATCCCAAGCAGTGAGCTTTTCTTCGTATCATTTCTTTCGATGGTCGTTAAAGGCTATCACCATGCTCTATATGATTGTATTCATTAATGAAAGCTTTGCTGGTGTTAATGCTGTTCGTATGTCTAATCAGTTTGATACTGCACGAGTGGTTTTTGATCTAGAGGAAAGAAGTCGCTACACGGTTAGTAAGTTAGAGAATCCGGCAAGAATAGTTGTAGATTTTAGTCATAAAATCTCTGGAAATTTAGCCGATTTTCCCATAAAAAAGAATTGTTTTGTGAGAGGGTTTCGACATGGGTTACACGGATCAAAAAGTGAACGGTTTGTCTTTGAGGTAAGAGGTCGGTCAAAGCTTGTATCCTTTCTATTAGAGCCTACTGGTGAAATTGGCTATCGTCTCGTAGTTGATATCCGATCTTCGGAGATATTGTTATCTGGTAAAGACCCTTCTCTAGAAGGAACAGCAAATAAGCCCGCCAAAAGCAAAAAGATTATAGTAGCAATTGACGCCGGCCATGGTGGGAGAGATGTGGGTGCGATTGGCGCTAGTGGGACGTATGAAAAGGATATCAATTTAGCCGTTGCCGAAGAGTTAGCGAACCTTGTAAAAGGAAACTCTAGTATGGATGTGGTACTCACGCGTCGTGGAAACTCTTACGTCAAGCTTCGCAGGCGGCTTGCCGTGGCTCGGAATCACAAAGCTGATGTGTTTGTTTCCCTCCATGCCGACGCATTTAAAGATCCTCAGGTCAAAGGTTCGTCGGTTTACATCTTGTCTCGCGATGGTGCTGATGGGGAAGCTGCTCGCTGGCTTGCCGACAAGGCAAACAAAGAACAATTGGTTGGGGGAATATCTTTAGACAACAAAGATAGTTTGCTTAGCAGCGTTTTGATCGACCTGTCACAGGCAGCGTCCATAAAGGCAAGTACTTTGCTGGGCGATGCTGTGCTGAAAGAACTTGTAAAAATAGGACCTTTGCACAAGAAAACAGTTCAAAAAGCTGCGTTTGTTGTTTTAAAGTCACCGGACATCCCTTCTATTCTAATTGAGATGGCTTTTATTTCGAATCCATTAGAAGAGAAGCGTTTGACTAATGCGAAGTATCAAAAAGATTTGGCCTTGGCAATTTATGAAGGAATAGTAAACTATTCTTCTGGGGGGGACTCCGAAAAAACTGGGATGATATTTCGAACGCATAAAGTAATCCGTGGAGACAATTTGTCAGATCTGGGGAATCGCTACTCCGTGTCGATCAGTGACCTGAAGGAGATGAATAATTTAGACAGTAATCTTTTGTTTGTGGGTGATACACTTAAGATACCTACTCTAAGTGGGAGAAGCTTTCGTGAACACCGAATTGTTAGAGGTGATACGTTGTCTGACTTAGGCGTGCGTTATGGGGTCAGCGTTATGGGCCTAAAGGATTTTAATGGGCTTCGTACTGAAAAAGTGTATGTAGGGGATATCATTAGAATTCCATGGTAAAAGTAATGAGATATTTTCTTTTAGGTTCTCATGAATTTGATTGAGTCGGATCGCCAAGCTATACATCCGCTGTCGGATCTCTTGATTAATCAAATCGCAGCTGGAGAAGTTATAGATGGCCCCGCCGCGGTTGTGAAAGAACTGATTGAAAATAGTCTGGATTCGGGCTGTTCGGCCATCGCGGTTTCTCTTGCGGCTGGTGGCCTCGACGAGATTGTTGTAAGTGATGACGGGCAAGGTATTTTATCAAAATATCTTTTGGCCGCTATCAAGCGTCACTCGACAAGTAAAATATTAACAGTTGAACAGCTGCTACAAGTTTCGTCTTTAGGTTTTCGAGGCGAGGCTTTGGCGAGTATCTGTTCAGTTGCGGACGTTTATCTCTGCAGTTGGCATGCGGAGGAGATGCATGCCTGGTCTCTGTCTGTAAAAGCAGGTTGCAAGCCGATAGGGCCACAACCTGCTCAAGGTAATTTAGGCACGCGGGTCTCAGTTTCAGGTTTGTTTTACAATATCCCCGCTCGGAAGAGATTCTTAAAACAAGCTAGAAGTGAATATCTTAAGATCAAGTTTTTAGTTCGACAATTTGCGTTCGCATTTCCATCCGTATCATTTTCTTTAAAGGATCCTTCTTTCAAAGGATTGGATTTTATGGCGGCTAGTATCCTTGAGCGGCATAGTCGATGGGACAGGTTGTTTGGTAAGCGCTTCCAAGACGGTGCACGCACAGTCAATATAGAACGCTCGGGAGTTAAGATGCTGGGATGGATTGGAGGCCCTGAACTAGCGGTGAGCAATACTGACAACCAGTTTTTGTCCATTAACAGCCGTATTGTTAATGATAAGTCTATTTCTCACGCAATAAGAATGAGTTTTGCTGATGCCATTCCCTCCGGTCGCTTTCCTGCCTATGGACTTGCTCTCTGGGTCCCCTTTGAATCGATAGATGTCAACGTTCATCCCAGAAAGCTTGAAGTACGGATAAAAAATATCCGCGAGTTACATGACGTTATTTATGCGGAACTTAATCGTACACTTTTCAGGCGCCCTGATGACCGACCCAGCTATTCGGCCAACAAATACGTTCACTATTCTGAGGTCGTGACGAAAGAGCAACCTTGGGTCAGTAGACCTGTCGCTTACAATGAATATGGGAGACCCACATTTGTTATTGGGAATCAGTTTTTCATTCTTCTTAGTCAAGGGGAAGCCAGAGCGATCGATCTAAAACTGGCTTGGAAAACTTTATTACAGCTTCGCTTGAATTCGACTGAGACTATTATTAGTAAGCCATTGTTAATACCTCAGAGGCTTGAGGCATTAGAAAAATCGGTATTGCTCGTTGCAAAGAGTGAAATAGAAAAATTTGGCTTTCACTTCTCTGACCTAGGTTTAGCAGGAGAGGTGTTGCGCGAGGTTCCTATAGTATGTCCTTCATTTTCCCCCGAGATTTTTTTGTCTACTCTGTGCACACTTTCTCTCAGTGAGCATGCTCTTATAGAGAGTATTTCAAGTGCTGTGAGTAATGCGATTTATTATGGTACGTTTGACAAACCTAATATAAAACTCTTTCAAGAGTTGATTATCTCTGCGGCGTCGCTGTCCTATGATTGGACGTGTTTTGTGTTCGATTTGGATGCGACGACGCTCTCGAAGGCCTATGAAAGTGGTATGTGATATTCGCTATGAAGGCCCTTTAGTTTTTGTTATGGGGCCAACTGGTGTCGGGAAAAGTAATTTCGCTGCTAGATTGGCTGGTTTTTTTCCTCTTGAAGTCATCAATGTTGATTCGACTTCTGTATACAAGGATTTAAATATAGGCTCGGGGAAACCAAATAAAAAAATTCTTGCAGCGACTCACCATCATCTGCTTAGTTTTTGCGAGCTAGGTGACACCTATTCTGCCGCCAGGTTTCGAGCTGATGCTCTTAAATCGGTATCAGAAATACGGACTAGAGGGAAAGTTCCTGTTTTGGTTGGAGGGACTGGTATGTATTTTCGTATGCTCGAAAAAGGTATGGCACTACTTCCTGAGGCGAACACGGAAATTCGATTGAATCTACAACGGCTTTTGAAGAAAAACGGCGTAGAATATCTACATTCTATTTTAATCAAGTTAGACCCTTTATCTGCTGATCGCATAAATCCAAATGATTCCCAGAGGATTATCAGGGCAATCGAGGTGTGCAGAGTCTCAGACACTCGCATGTCACTACTTATGCAGTCTACTCATGAATCTTTGAGCATCCCTCCCGTAAAGTTCGTTCTTACTTTCCGAGAAAGGTCGGCTATTCACGAGAAGGTTTCGTTGAGATTTCATTCTATGTTGGAGCAAGGGTTGATTAATGAGGTGAGTCAACTTCGACGCACCTACCACATGTTTAGGAATTATCAAGCTCTTAACAGTGTAGGATATAAGCAGGTAGGAGAATTTTTAGATAATGAAATTACTTATAAACAAATGATTGAGAAAGCCATTATTGCTACGCGTCAGCTAGCTAAGCGTCAGTTGACATGGTTGAATCGAGAGGACAGGTCCATTTGGTATGAGTGGTCAGAGCCAGACAAAAATGTTGAGAGTGTGTTGGAGTGCCTCACTAAGCGAGGCGTAGTGGGTTGAGCATTAATTCGATTTTAAGATGAATGTTGGTTAAATAGCTTAAAAACATCTATTTAGAGTATTGTTAATTTCAATGTCAGTGACACAAGAAAGCGTATTGTTACTTAATATCGAGTTGTCGGCGGAATCGCCGACAGAAGGAAGTGAACTATCTGAATTGGTGGTGGCTGCAGGACTAATCGTAGTAGGTGAGATCCTCTCTAAGCGAATAACTCCTGACTCAAAATTCTATGTCGGTAAAGGCAAGGCCGAAGAAATCGCTCTTTTTGTAAAGCAGCATCAAGTTCAACTAGTAATTTTTAATAAGGACTTGTCTCCAGTACAACAGCGTAATCTTGAGAAGCTGGTTTGTTGCACTGTTATCGATAGAACGGGCTTAATTTTGGATATTTTCGCCCAGCGTGCGAGATCCTTTGAGGGCAAATTGCAGGTCGAGCTAGCGCAGCTAGAATATTTATCAAGTCGATTAGTGCGGGGTTGGTCGCATCTGGAACGTCAAAAAGGTGGGATTGGCTTACGGGGACCTGGAGAAACTCAGTTAGAGACTGATAGAAGGCTGGTAGGCGGCAGGATCAAACAAATCAAGTCACGTTTGAACAAAGTGAAAAAACAGCGTTTTCAGAATGGGCAATCCCGTAAAAAAGCGTTACTTTCTACGGTCGCTTTGGTCGGTTATACCAATACTGGGAAATCGACCTTGTTTAATAAGTTAACGGGTAATAGTGTGTATTGCGCAGATCAATTGTTTGCAACATTGGATACGACAATAGGCGCATTAGTAATTAACGGTGAGAATCCTATATTGCTTAGTGACACCGTTGGTTTCGTCCGAAGCTTGCCGCACAATCTCGTAGAGGCTTTTGCTGCCACACTGGATGAAACACGCGAAGCAAAACTCCTGCTGCATGTGATAGACGCCAGTGATCCGCATAGGGCACAACGTATTGAGCAGGTTACGGAGGTCCTTCATAGTATAGGGGCATCTAATGTGCCGGTGATCGAAGTGTATAACAAAATCGATAAGATTTCTGATTGCGCAACACGCGTAGACTATAAAAATGACTTAGGGGCGCACAGAGTGTGGATTTCTGCAGAGGCTGAGATCGGCCTCGATCTGCTGCTTGGTGCAATTTCTGAGCGAGTTAATGATGAGAAAGTTGCGGAGAGGTTAAGGATTAAGTGCGGCGGTGGGGGTAGACTTAGAGCTATGCTCTATGAATGGGGTGCTGTAACTAATGAAATGCCAGGACTAGAGGGAGAGTGGGTTATAGAAATATTGCTATCGAGAGCTAGATGGCAGATTTTTAGCAGCAACAAGGACTACAGCAGTTTTGTTTCGGTTGAAGAAGGAAACGCATCGAATTCACCGCAGTCGAGCTATTAATCACACTTTCAGATTGCTTTTGATGCTATCATCGATTGAACAAGCTATTGCAGGCTATTACAATCTTAGATCCTGCTAATGTAAATACTCAATTTAAAGAGAGATTGATAAGTATGTCCTGGAACGATTCTAACGGAAACGATAAAGATCCTTGGAAAAACAAAGGAAACAATCAAGGCCCGCCTGACCTCGACGAGGTTGTTCGACGAATGCAAGAGAAATTAAGTAGTGTTTTTGGTGGCGGAGGTAAAAGGAAAGGCTCCGGAAATTCAGGACGTGGTGGACCGTTTCTGCTTGTGTCAATTATTCTATTATTGCTGCTGGCTTGGGAAATGGTTTACCGTATTGATCCTGCAGAAAGAGGAGTGGTGCTGAGGTTCGGGTCGTTTGTTTCGATATTGCAGCCAGGACCCCACATCCGATTCCCTAGACCTGTTGAACAGGTGATCAAAGTTAACGTTGAGAGGATAGCGACGCTGACATCTGAGTCGGCAATGCTTACTGGCGATGAAAATATCGTCGACGTGGAAGTGGCGCTCCAATACCGCATAAAAGACGTAAAGAATTATCTATTTGCTATTGCTGATCCAGACGTGTCTGTGAGAAGAGTTACTGAGTCTGCAATTAGAGACATTGTCGGAGGAAGCACGCTATCTTTTGTTATTACTGAGGGAAGAGCGGAGATCGCTACAAATGCTCAGATTTTAATTCAGAAAATACTTGATCACTATGATTCTGGGATTGATGTTACTAGTGTGAACATGCAGCCAGCTAAGCCGCCAGAACAGGTGAAAGCGGCTTTTGACGACGCTATAAAAGCGCGTGAAGATGAACAGCGCAAAATTAACGAAGCAGAAGCCTATCGAAATGAAGTTGTGGAAAGGTCGGCGGGTGAAGCGGCGCGAATTCGACTGGATGCAGAAGGTTATCAGAAGAGCGTTATTTCTCAAGCTAAAGGTGAGGCAAGTCGATTTAAGCAGCTCTATTCTGAATATGAAAAGGCACCAGAAGTGACGAGGAACAGGCTATATTTAGATGCTATGGAGGAGGTAATGAGTAGTTCGTCTAAGGTAGTGATGGACAATGAAGGAACATCAAATTTGATGTACCTGCCTCTCGACAAACTTTTCCAGCAGACTGGCCAAAAAACTCGATCAGTCGACAATATCGATCCAGGTGTATACCAGCCTGCTACCGAGGTCACTACGCGTCAAAGACGTACCCCTCGAGTTAGAGAGAATAGGTAGAAAACGGATAATTTTAACGAGTTATTTTTTTATGACATATAACCAAATGGGTTTGTAACTGATGGCTAAACAAATATCTGGATTAATTGGAGTTCTCATTCTTATTGGATTCTATATGTGCACGTTTCGAGTTTATGAATATCAGCATGCCATACTGTTCCAGTTAGGGAAAATTCAGCGGTCTGAATTCCAACCGGGACTTCATTTTAAGTTACCCTTCGTGCAAAACGTGAGGACATTTGATAGCAGATTGCAGACTTTGGACGCGGAACCGCAAAGGTTCTTAACCGGAGAGAAGAAAGATGTGATTGTAGATTCTTTCGCACGATGGAAAATAAATAATGTTGTACAGTTTTACAAATCTAGTGACGGTGACCCGCGTAGGGCAGGTCTTTTACTGTCTCAAAAAATCAACGATAGCTTGAGAAGTGAATTTGGTAAAAGGACCATTCATGAAGTAATATCCGGGGATCGTGGATTAATCATGCAAAATGTCACCCGTATTGCTAACGAAAGAGGTCTTGATTTAGGGATGGAAGTGTCAGACGTGAGGTTGAAGCGGATTGACTTGCCGACTGAGGTGAGTAGCAATGTTTACGAGAGGATGAGATCGGAAAGATCCAGGGTTGCTAGAGAATTCCGAGCGAGAGGTGATAAAGTGTCTATGACTATCCGCGCCGATGCCGATAGACAAAGAACAGTCATATCTGCCGAGGCATACAAAGATGGTCAAGAAATGCGGGGCTTTGGGGATGCAGGAGCTGCTGAAATCTATGCAGAAGCGTATAATAGAAATCCAGAGTTTTATGACTTCTACCGAAGTCTAGACGCATACAAGTCTTCTTTTAACAGTAAGAACGATGTTCTACTACTTAACCCTGATACTGAGTTCTTTAAGTACTTTGTAAAACCGACGCAGTAGTACTGGCGCTATAGCGGCGTTTCTGGATTTGACCGAGATTAAAAGATAGCTGATTTTCGTCTTGTGAGGTATACCCATTTTTTCAACCTTGCTAGAATACCCTCATTAATTTAACTGAGTCTTTGTGAGTAAAAGATTAGTGTAGTGCAGCAGGATGAGAATGAGCCTAGCAGTCTAAATTTCCGATGTTGAGAGAGGTGGGAATTGAAACATAAGAATAACTGGTTGCTCCCTGACGGAGTAGATGAATGTCTTCCTGACGAGGCGCAGCGCATCGAGTGTCTTCGGCGGGAGATGATAGATATTTTATCAAGTTGGGGTTACCGGTTAGTGATTCCGCCTATGATTGAGTATTTGGAATCACTCTTAGCTGGGATGGGGGAAGATTTGGACTTACAGACGTTCAAGTTAACCGATCAAAGGAGTGGTCGTGCAATGGGAGTGCGGGCTGATATTACTCCTCAGATAGCGCGGATTGATGCTCATCGACTACCTTCGGATATTCCTCAGCGGTTTTGTTATGTCGGACCGGTAGTCCATACGCAGCCAGAAAAGTTCGCTGGCTCGCGAAACCCTTTGCAAATTGGTGCTGAAATCTTTGGTCATAAAGGGATAGAGAGTGATGTTGAAGTCATCACTTTGCTTCTTGAGTGCCTTTCCGCCGCTGGTGTCCCTAAGGTCACCTTAGAGGTCGCACATATGGAAATATTTCATGGGATTTGTGAGGGGCAGAATTTCGATCTAGGATTCGAGCAAAATATTTTAGAGGCTTTGTTGAAGAAAGATAAGTCTGATCTTTACGTCTTGTTAGAAGATGCTGACGCTAGTGAAATGGTTATAAGGCATCTTACAGCTTTACTTGAGTTAAACGGGGGCGTTAGCGTCCTAAAAACTGCTAAAGTGAAATTGGCTGGTGCACCCGATGGGGTGCAAAATGCTCTTGAGGAACTTTCTCAATTATCAGATATTATTACTACAACGATTCCACATCTTGATCTGCACATAGACCTTGCGGAAATGCGTGCTTACCGCTATCACACCGGGATTATGTTTGCAGCATATATTGCGGCTGCTGGCCGAGCGATTGCATGGGGTGGGAGATATGACAATATTGGAAGACTTTTTGGCAGAGAAAGAGGTGCTACTGGCTTCAGTACTGATTTAAAAGTTCTGGAGGGCTTTTTATCAAAAGCAACTAGCGAGACTGACATTGTTTATGCGCCTGAAGGTTACGATAAAAGTCTTTTAGAGGCGATCAGTGATTGCAGAAAAAAAGGGACAATTGTGGTGCAAGAATTGCCTAACCAAACTGGTGATGGAGTGGGCTTAGGCTGTAATAAGTTTTTTGTGAAAATAGATGATGTTTGGGAAATTAAGACAATCTCTGATTAGATTGGATTCAGTTTAATCGAAAAATGTAAAAAAAGGGCTAGGTTTGGGAAAATCGATTGTAGTCGTTGGCACTCAGTGGGGCGACGAGGGCAAAGGTAAAATAGTTGACATGTTGACCGATCGGGCAACTGCGGTTGTTCGCTTTCAAGGTGGGCATAATGCGGGACATACGGTGATCATTAATGATGAAGAAACCGTGTTGCATCTTGTGCCTTCAGGTGTATTGCGAGAGAACGTTAAGTGCCTTATAGGTAACGGAGTTGTGGTATCGCAAGAGGCATTAATGGAAGAAATTTTGATGTTAGAGGCTAGTAATGTTCTAGCTAGAGAGAGGATTACTATCAGCCCTTCATGCCCGCTCATTCTTTCCTACCATGTCGCTCTTGATAGGGCGAGAGAAAAAGCTTCCGGTAATAATGCTATCGGGACTACTGGCAGGGGCATTGGGCCTGCTTATGAAGACAAAGCCGCGAGACGTGGATTGCGGATTGGTGACTTGGTAAATGGGGAACGGTTTGCAGAGAAATTGAAGATGACTTTGGACTATCACAATTTTGTACTTGAGCATTATCATTCTTTGACGCCTATAGATTTTAATGCTCTTTTTGATGAGCAAATGTTATTCTCGGAGCAGATAATTCCACTCGTTGGCGATGTTAGTAACATTATCGAAGAGGAAAGTAACAGCGGAGGGAATATCCTTTTTGAAGGTGCTCAAGGGACGTTCCTTGATATCGATCATGGCACTTATCCTTTTGTGACTTCATCGAACACAACCGCAGGTTTTGCAGCAGCTGGCTCTGGTTCTGGGCCGTGTATATTTGATTATGTGTTAGGGATCACGAAGGCTTATACCACTCGAGTTGGAGCAGGACCTTTCCCAACAGAATTGTTTGATGATGTGGGACAGAAGTTAGCGGCTAAGGGGCATGAGCTTGGAGCCACTACCGGAAGACCCCGTCGTTGTGGTTGGCTAGACGGGGTCGCTTTGCGACGCGCGCAACAATTAAATAGTGTATCGGGGCTTTGTGTGACTAAATTGGATGTATTGGACGGCCTCGAAAGTATTGCTATATGTGTAGGCTACGAGTGTTCGGGTCAACTATACGACACAATGCCATCTGGGGGAGATGAAGTAGGGCGCATGACTCCAGTCTACGAGTTCCATTCTGGGTGGGATCAATCTACTGCTGGCATAACATCTTGGGAACAACTCCCGGAAAATGCTCAGGCTTATATCACAAGAGTTGGACAAGTCGCTGGTGCCCCAATCGATATAATATCGACCGGTCCTGAGCGTTCAGAAACTATTGTTTTAAGACATCCTTTTGAATAAAAATTTTAATATGGCTCTAGCTTTATGACAATTGATCCAATTGATCTGGTGAAGCAATGGTTGATCGACGGGCAGAAAAGCGAGGCTAGTGTGCCCGAAGCAATGTCAGTAGCAACTGTTGACGAGTCAAATAGCCCTTCCATCAGACTAGTCTTATTGCGAGGGTTTGATGAGAGAGGATTTGTTTTTTATACCAATATAGCTAGTAGTAAAGCGGAGGCTATTAACGGAAATAAGAGTGTGGCGCTTGGTTTCCATTGGAAATCCCTTTGCAGACAAATAAGAGTTCAAGGAATTGCCTCTATGGTGGCCAACGAGGAGGCAGACAAGTACTTTGCCTCTAGAGACCGTGGGTCCCAAATCGGTGCTTGGGCTTCTCGACAGTCATATGTTCTTAAAAGTGGCAAAATTTTGGAAGAAGAGGTCGAGTACTACGCCAAAAAATTTGGTAACGCTTCGATTCCTCGGCCAGAATTCTGGTCAGGTTATAGAGTTTCTCCTGATAGTATAGAGTTCTGGGAGGAAGGAGAGAGCCGGCTGCACAAACGGCGTTATTATTGGAAAGAACGGGGGATTTGGAAAACTCACCTTTTATACCCATAACGGCTTAAGTCGTATATAAAAAATTGCTAGGTTGCTGTCCTAGCTATATCGCTGATAATCCTCTCTAGGTGATTTAGCGTTCTACAGGGATCGACTTTGTCGCAGCATGCCCCCAGCTTTTTCATTTCAGAGTCTCCGGTGTTCCAGAAGCTGCGTGGCTCAGGATTTAGCCAGATAACGCGCTTAGCACGATTATGGATCCTTCGCAAAGCTAGGTGACCTGAATCTCCGTAGTTTGATCGCGCATCTCCCAATATCAAGACAGTAGTTCGGTGGTCAATTTCATCGCCAACTAATCTTTCAAGTTCAGATAGTGCACCTCCATAATCCGTAGAGCCGGAGCCCCACAGCCTTATGGTTTCAGCTAATGCAACTTCAGCAGAGCTACTTTCGAAAAGTCCTGTCACTTCGCCTAAGTAATTTGAAAAAGCAAAACTTCTGACTTTAGGGATAATTTCACTAACGCTGTAAAGAAAAAGCAGTAAAAACCGAGCGACTTGAGATACTGAGCCTGAGACGTCACACAGGGCAATTACTTTAGGGCGGTCAATTTGAATACGCTTCCACACCGTATCAAACATGACGCCATCATATTGGATATTTTTTCGAATTGTCTGGCGAACATCTAAATGGCCCCGTTTAGCTCTTCGGCGTCGTCTGGAGTGTATCGAAGTCAGTTTTTTCGCCAATTTTGTAACTAATTGCTTCATCACTTTAAAGTCGCGAACTTCTATTCTCGCTAGTGCAGTTTTTTGTAGTATTTCTTCTCGAAGGTTGTTGGCACTATTAGCGGTATAGAGCAGAAGGCTTTTCTCAACTATGTTCGCTACGTCCTCAATGAGTGACGCTTTCAGATTTTTTAGCGTAGTAAAATTCGACTTCTCTTGATCATCCGAGGAGCGCTGATACAGATGTTCATCGACAGAATCGATACCAATTTTTTCAAGGATTCTTCTCATATAGACACCGCGTTGAGTGAATATACGGATATTTTGTAGCTGGACATCCTGAGCTGCTGCTGCTAACAACTGCTGTAACGCAACTTTATCTTCAGTCTTTAAAATACTGAGCAGCGTTTCTCCCTCTGACGAACCTAGAGTGTCCGTAGTATTTCTGCTTTCATCCGTAAATTCAAGAGAGAGCAGCGGAACAGCGTTAGTTATCAAATGAGGTTGCGTGTTTTGGTTGAAGAAAACGTCAAAGCACTCATCGAACCTTTTTTTATCATCTATCCCTTTAGCTAACGCCATTGAAAGGGAATACTTTAGTAGCAGTTTGTTTTCAATCCCGATTGTTGTTAGCACTTTGTTGGCATCTATACTTTCGGCAGTGGAGACTGCTACGTTTGATGCTCTTAAAGCTTTTATAAAATCTGGAAGCATAAAGCTAGCGTTTAAGAGTCTTTAATAGCGTTGCGAACTAAGGCAGTAACTTCAGGGTTAGTGTGCTCTATATCATCTTGAAACTTGAGGAGTAAGTTGAGCGTGCTTCTCACTAATTGCGGCTGTAGGTCTGTTGCATTTAACAGTGTCAATGCTCTAGCCCAATCCAAGGTCTCACTAATAGAAGGTACTTTTTTGAGGTCTAATTTTCTGAGAGATTGAACAAAATTAACAACTTGTTTGGAAAGTGCTTGCGGTAAATCAGGAATTTGAGTCTCGATGATTTTCTGTTCGAGCTTGTGTTCTGGAAATGGGATGTATAAATGCAGGCAACGACGTTTTAGCGCATCGCCAATTTCCCTGGTGTTATTGGAAGTTAAAAAAACCACAGGGGGTGTCTTTGCTCGCACCGTTCCGATTTCTGGAATTGAGATTTGGTAGTCTTGCAGTATCTCCAAAAGAAATGCTTCGAATTCTTGATCTGATTTATCGATTTCATCGATGAGCAACACTGCGCCATTTTTTTCCCATAGCGCTTTTAGCAAGGGTCGTGGCTCTACAAAAGCCTCGCTAAAAAATATATCGTCGAATGCGTGTAGCTTATCTACCGCTTGTGTCAGGTCGCGAGCTCCGTCTAACATGTCCGATAGCTTTTCTTTTAAAACTTGGGTGTACAGCAGTTGTTTCCCATATTTCCACTCATATAGCGCCTTAGATTCGTCCAAGCCCTCGTAACATTGCAGCCTAATGAGAGGCTTGTCGAGAAGTTTAGAAGTGGCAATAGCAAGTTCGGTTTTACCGACTCCTGGTGGCCCTTCTATTAGGATAGGTTTGACGAGTGCCTGAGCCAAGTAAAGCGCGGTCGCTATTTGACCAGTCGCTATGTAGCCGTTTTTTTCCAACTTTTTTCTGGTCGTTCTTATTACTTCTTCACTCGACAATTTTGAGATTTGCGACACTATAACTTTCCTTTTATATAATTTTTTCCATTATCTCTTTTGGCATTCTTTAAAAGCTATCTCGCACTTGCTGCTAGTTTTCGTGAAATATTTTTAGGCAGTGAATCAACTCGAGCGAATTCTTCAAGAATAACGGGATTTGGGCGTTGAGAAGCTATAATTTTTTGAAATTTGAGCAACGACAGGTTTTAGTTTCCCCTATGTTTGAGCTTCAGTTCGTGTCTAGGGCATATTTCCCCTTCCTCTAGAACACGATAGTACCAACTGGTGACACCAGTCGTAAAGATGAATGGGGCAACACCTTGCTGTTTATATCGGACATCAATCTACCAGCATGGTTTTCTAGGTTCAGAAAGCTGTACGTTTGCAGGCCGAACTAAAAATATCACCTAGATGTGTGTCTCCTTCAGTTACTTCAACGATACTAGTGTTTTCTCCGATACTTCCTGGCGAGAAAAGATGTTTTAAAATAGGGGATTTTTGAGAGAGGACGACGTAATACTCCAGAGGGGAATGATACCGCACTTTTGTTTCGCTCTCATGTACGTTTTATCCCCGACAAACTCGTTCAGAAGTCTTTGTTTATAGAGTCTAACTGGCTTGTTAACTTCCTCTTTGTGTATGCCTGTCCTATTGCCTCTTTCTCCCATGAATGAACATTTGCCAACACAGATTTATCGAATAAGAAATTTTTCGTTAAGTAGATTCGTTTTATCTGTAGGGTAACTAATGCAACATATGAGAGAATGTATTATAAATTGTAAAGAAGGAAGTGTTGATGGCTTTCAGGGCAATACTGTGGGATTTTGGTGGCGTATTTACAACCTCTCCATTTGATTCGTTTAATGAATTTGAACGTGAAAAAAAATTACCCTTGGACTTTATTCGTGGAGTAAATGCGGTCAATCATCAAAGCAATGCGTGGGCTCAGCTTGAGTCTAGTTTGATTGACGCTGCAACATTCGATACGCTTTTTTTAGCTGAAAGTGGAAAATTGGGGCACGCAATTCCTGGGTCCGAGGTGCTTTCTCTTATTGGTAAACAGATTGTCCGGCCTAGGATGGTAGAACTCTTGAGAGTTTGTAAAGAAAATTTTGTTAATGTCTGCTTAACCAATAACGCACGGACCGGTAAGGGTACTGCAATGTCAGGTTCGGATGAGTACGCGAGAGAAGTTTCTGGTGTGATAGAATTATTTGACCAAGTGATTGAATCGAGTAAGGAAGGTGTTAGGAAGCCAGATCGAGCTATTTATCGTCTGGCATGCGATAGGATGCAAATCGATCCGCATGAGGTTGTATATTTGGATGACCTTGGTGTTAACCTCAAGCCAGCCCGTGATATGGGTATGAGTACGATTAAAGTAATTAGTGAGAGTCAGGCGATATCAGATTTGAGCGCTGTTTTAGGAATAGATGTCAGATAAAGCGCAAGCCAAAATGACATCCGAGGAAGGGGGAGTTGTAAATGCTGGTTTTTAGACAATTGTTTGACGAACCCTCTTCTACCTATACTTACCTTCTGGGCGATAGAGAGAATGGACAAGCTATTTTGATCGATCCTGTCTTTGAGCAGGTAAAAAGAGAACTGGCTCTTCTACATGAGCTCGATCTTAGCTTAAAAGTTGTGCTCGACACACATTGTCATGCAGATCACGTTACTGCTGCATGGCTGCTGAAACAGCGGAGTAACTGTGAGATAGCAGCTGGCTTAGCCTCAGGAATTTCAGGGGTTGACCTATACTTGGCAGACGGAGACAGTGTCTGCTTTGGCCAATACAAAATAAAAGTGCTGTCTACCCCCGGGCATACTAATGGGTGTACGAGTTACCTCTTAGACAGCCATTCTAAAATATTTACAGGAGACACTCTTCTTATTCGGGGATGTGGCAGAACAGATTTCCAAGAAGGCAGTCCTGCATCGCTTTACCAATCGGTCCGAAACAAAATTTTCACTTTGCCCTCTCATACGGAAATTTATCCTGCGCATGACTATCGAGGCCTTACCTCGACGAGCGTTGGGGAGGAGAAACAGCATAATCCGCGTCTTGGAGGTAGAGTTAGTGAGGCAGATTTTGTTGGGTACATGAATAATTTGAATTTACCATACCCTAAAAACATCGATTTCTCTGTTCCGGCGAACTTGGTATCTGGTGAGCCGGAGAACAAGAAAGATCCATTTGATGAAAGACAATGGGGGCCTCTGAGATATACCTTTGCAGGCTTTTGGGAAATTGAGGCTTATTGGTTGCAAGAGAATTTAGACAAAGTATGTGTTGTGGATGTCAGAGAAATGGAAGAATGTAGTGGTCCGCTCGGCTTTATTTCTGGATCTATGCTGATACCTCTTGATCAACTCAAGAGTCGATTGGGAGAGATTCCTAGAGATAAGCCCTTAGTAACTGTTTGCAGAGCTGGTAGCCGCTCTGCACGAGCATCTTTGACTCTGCAAGAAAGTGGGTTTTCTCAAGTGGCGAACCTTACTGGCGGAATGTTGGGATGGTGCTCCTTACATCACGTCCCCAGTGATTAACTTCCTTCTGCGCGGAATGCCTCACGAGCTGCTTGAGACTAAATGTTAGAGTTAGACATATTTAAAAATTAATGTCATTGGAAGAAGGTTATTTATGAAAATCGACAAAATGCTTGCGCCTAGTTCGCCCAAGAACATTGCAAAACAAGCCATGGAGGATGAACGCAGTGGCTTTGACTGTGTTTGGACATTTGAGGCGATGAGTGATCCATTTTTGCCTCTTGCCCACGCTGCTGCGGCTACTGAAAAGCTTGAGATAGGAACTAATATTGCCGTGGCATTTGCTCGTTCTCCATTTTCTATGGCCCAGATCGCGTGGGATCTGCAACGCGACTCCGGAGGACGTTTTCATTTAGGTCTAGGGACTCAGGTGCGTGCGCATATTGAGCGCCGATTCTCTGGGCAATTTGATCATCCAGCGGCCAGAGTAACTGACTACATTAGATGTGTGCGAGCTATTTGGGATTCATTCCAAAATGGAACGCGGCCAAATTTCGAGGGCCCTTATTATAAATTCAAACTCATGAATCCATTTTTTGACCCAGGACCCATTCCTCATCCTTCGATACCTATTTATTTGGCTGGTGTGAATCCACGGATGTGTCGCGCAGCAGGAGAAGTGGCTGATGGTTTTCATGTGCACCCCGTGCATTCAAGAAGTTATTTGCAAGATGTTGTGCGACCCTCTATTAGTGAGGGGGCTAAATTGGTAGGAAGAGAGATAGGGGATATCAGTTTGTATGCGCCAGTTTTTGTAATCACTGGCGATACGCAGCATGAAGTGGATTCGATGGAGCAAGCTGTCCGTCAGCAAGTCTCTTTTTATGGATCTACTCCAAGCTATGCCGCTGTTTTAGAGCATCATGGGTACGATGACTTGAGTTCCAAGTTGAATGGCTTGATGAGGGAAGGTAAAACTAAAGAGATGGCCGCGGCAATTCCAGAAAATTTGATCAGTGAAATAGCTGTTGTCGGAGAGCCTCGTCAAATTGGCTCATTGCTAAAAGAGCGTTATGCTGGAGTCTTAGATCGTGTTTCGGTGTATCCGCACACCATGGGGGCCAATGTCGAATTCAGGAATTGGTCAGGGCTTGTTGCGGAAGTACATGCTTAGTTATCAGGATAGTTGCTTGGTCGTTTTTCAAGAAAAGCGTTAATCCCTTCTTCAAATAAGCCGGCACTTGCGCAAAGAATTTGGCCTCTATCTTCCAATGCCACTGTAGCTTCCAGACTAGAAGAATCGATAGATATTCCAAGACCCTCTTTGGTTAACCTTAGCCCAAGAGGTGACGTTTTGAGCATATCTTCTGCCATGCTAAGACCCTCTTCTTTCAGTCGGTTTTGGGTGACAACCGCCGACACTAGACCCAAGCTCAAAGCTCTTTCGGGTGTAATGAATCGACCTGTCATCATGAGTTCTGCCGCAACAGATTGCCCAACAGACCGAGGTAGAAAATAGCTAATTCCGACATCACAGCCGGTGAGACCTACTTTAACCATTGCAACATTTATTTTTGCATCACTTGATATGATGCGAACGTCAGACGCTAGGGCAAAAGCCAGCCCACCTCCAGTTGTAGCACCATGGGCTAGACAGATAATCGGCTGTGGACAGCGCCTCATCCGAACATAAATTTCGCTGACTTGCCTTTGAAATCGTAGTCCTATTATTGGTCCTGCATTTACACCATTGGCCGCTTTAAGGTCGTAGCCTGCACAGAACGATCTCCCTGCCCCTTGAAGGATAACGATCCTAGTTTTATGATTGAACTGAAGCTTCCCAAAGTAGGCTTGTAGTTCTTCACACATTTCCGGAGTTATTGTATTCAAATTTTCTGGCCTGTTAAGGGTGAGCCAATCTATGTTGCCTTCGCTTTCAACAATTATAGTTTTATATACCATACTCAATATCCTTGATATTTCTTAGTAAGGGTTCCTAGCGCAAGTTGAATAACTGCGTTGCAGTAACAACTTTGGACACTATAATTTAAAAGTTGTCTTTTTAACAATGGCCGACACGTTCTGGTAGCATGTAAACACAGGTTTTAGGGATAGAAAATGTCGCGAAATTATTTTGATTTAAACGGAAAAATAGCGTTGGTTGCTGGTGCCAGCCGAGGTATAGGCCAGGCTATAGCTATAGCCTTAGGAGAGCATGGAGCCCACGTGATCGCCCTTAGTCGAGGTGAGGGTGGTTGCGATGAGACGATAGAGTCAATCCATGATGCTGGAGGTTCCGGAGAAGGAATAGCTTGTCATATAGGCAGAATGGATGATATTGCTAAGGTCTACAGGCAGGTTGATGGAGAACATGGAAAGCTAGATATCTTAGTCAACAATGCTGCTGCGAATCCTTACTACGGCCATATCTTAGAAACAGATGCAGCATCTTTTGCAAAAACAATTGATGTTAATTTACGCGGGTATTTTTTCATGTGTCTAGAAGGCGCAAAGCGCATGAAAGTTAGCGGCGGCGGTTCTATAGTTAACGTTGCGTCCGTAAATGGTGTGACCCCAGGTGACAAGCAAGGAATCTATTCCATTACTAAAGCAGGGATCATCAACATGAGTAAAGCCTTTGCTAGGGAGTGTGGGGAATTTGGGATTCGTGTGAATAGCTTAGTTCCGGGTCTGACTCAGACACATTTTGCACAGGCATTGCACGACGATGAGGAGTTTATGTCATATCACCTTCCTCGAACACCGCTAGGTCGTGGTGGCATTCCTGAAGAGATGGTGTCAGCTGTTCTTTATCTAACTTCTGACTATAGCAGCTATACTACTGGCTCTTCCGTAGTTGTCGATGGGGGTTATTTGGCGTAGTCCTTAAATTGTGATTAGCAGTTGAAAAGCCTGACACAACGACTATGTTTTTATATGATAAGACAGCACGTTTCCTAAGTTAACTAACAGACATACGAATTTCGAAATTATCATTGCGAGGTATTTTATGAGCTTGTTAATAAGTCCACGAGATATGGATTTCGTGCTGTATGAGTTGCTGGATGCCGAGAGTTTTACGCAGTCGGATATTTACTCCGATTTAGACCGCGACACATTTAATGCGGTTATTGATACAGCAAAAAAACTGGCGGAAGATAAGTTTGAGCCCTTCGCGGCGAAACTAGATGCAAATGAACCAACGTTTGATGGGAAAGTGGTTCACATTATTCCTGAGGTAAAAGACGCGCTAGATGCCTATGTCGAAGCTGGGTTCATGGGCATCGCCGCCGATACAGATTATGGTGGGATGCAGTTACCATGGGTTATAGCCCAAGCAGCCTGCGCCTATATTGCAGCCGCTGATATTTCAGCTAATGCATACCCATTTTTAACGCATGCTGCAATAAATTTACTGTCTGCTTATGCTTCGAAATCTCAGAAAGACTTGTATATGAAGCCTTTAATTAAGGGACGATTTTTTGGTACCATGTGTTTGTCTGAGCCGCAGGCTGGATCTTCGCTTTCAGATATTAAGGTGAAAGCGGAGAAAAAAAGCGGTGGCTACTACTCAGTCTCAGGCACAAAAATGTGGATCTCTGCCGGCGATCATGAGTTATCAGAAAATATAATCCATTTGGTGCTTGCGAAAATTCCAGGAGCAGACCTTGGAGTTCGAGGAATATCACTTTTTATTGTGCCTAAGTATCGCGTCAATGACGACGGAGGGATAGGTGATCGAAACAATATTGAGCTTGCTGGCCTGAATCATAAAATGGGTTTTAGAGGTACAACCAATACTGTTTTGAATTTCGGCGAACATGGCGAGTGTCAGGGGTTTTTAGTTGGGGAAGAGCACCAAGGACTTTTTTACATGTTCCATATGATGAACGAAGCTCGTATAGGCATTGGAATGACGGCAACGGTATTGGGATATAGTGGGTATCTGCACTCTCTTGACTACGCTCGCAATCGACCTCAGGGCAGGGCAATAGGTCAAAAAGATCCGACTTCTTCGCAGATACCCATTATCGAGCATGCAGACATTAAGAGGCTATTGCTGGCTCAAAAATCAGCGGTAGAAGCATCCTTATTTTTGGTTTTATACTGTGCTTCTCTTTTGGATCGATTAAAAACCAGTAGAACAGAGAATGAGAAAACAGAGCTATTATTGCTTTTAGACATTTTAACTCCAATAGCAAAATCATGGCCTTCTGAGTTTTGTTTAGAGGCTAACAAGCATGCGATTCAGATCCTGGGGGGGTATGGTTATACCCGAGACTTTCCATTGGAACGGTTTTACCGAGACAATCGTTTGAACCCAATCCATGAGGGTACTCATGGTATACAAGGGATAGACTTACTCGGTAGAAAAGTCATCATGCAGGATGGTGCAGCACTTAAAGTTCTATTTTCATCTTACCAAGATACAATAAATAGTGCTGAGAAAGTTGAGGGGTTGGATTTTTATGTAGAATCTTTTTCGTCAGCAATACAAAAGCTTGACAAAGTAACGAGCACTTTGGTTTCCCCAGAGTCCGGAAGCATTTTGGAGCGAACGGCTAATGCTACGATTTATTTGGATGCTTTTGGGCATATAGTGATAAGTTGGATGTGGCTTCGACAAGTTGAGGTGGCTATCAAAGAACTGACAGGATCCGAATCTGATTTCTACAACGGAAAAATGCAGGCTGCAGAATACTTCTTTCGATACGAGCTGCCTAAAGCTATCGAGCGGTTAGAGTTTCTTGAAAAAATAGATACCACCTGTATACAGACAGAAAACGATTGGTTTTGACTTTAAAAATTGTTATCAAGATTGGGGATACGTGATGGGCTATACATCTGAAATCATGAGCTATGAGGAAGCGCAAAGAGATCTTCAATGGTCACCTCCAGAGCACTACAATTTTGTGAGAGATGTCATTGATAAATGGGCAGAAGATCCTGAGAAATTGGCTATAAAATGGGTTGACGACTTTGGCAATCGAAAAAAACTTACTTTCTTTCAGCTCTCTGAACGGTCCCGACGTCTCTGTAATGCTTTTGAAAAAATAGGGATAAAGCGAGGAGACACGGTGGTTTTGGTTCTCGGAAGAAATCTAGAGTGGTGGGAAATTTTGACCGCATGCATCCGTATGGGGATTATTTGCTCTCCTGGGACGACTCAACTGTCTTCTAAGGATCTTTCATACCGGATGAATGCTGCTAGTGCAACGTGTTTTATCAGTGATTCGGAAAACTCCGAAAAAATGGATCAGGTCGCCCATGAGTGTCCGACAATGCAAGCACGCATTCTCATCGATGGCGAAAAGCAGGGGTGGTTGTCGTATGAAAAAATAGTTGGGGCAGAAAACGATAGTTTTGTAACAGCTGATACGCTCTTTGAGGAAGATGCCCTTTGCTATTTCACCTCAGGGACTACAGGGCACCCTAAAATGACTATCCATAATCACGGTTATGGGTATGCACATCAGATCACAGGGAAGTATTGGCTTGATTTGTCGCCCGATGATTTACATTGGAATATTAGCGATACTGGCTGGGCAAAAGCTGCCTATTCCAGTTACTTTGGTCCCTGGAACCAAGGTGCCACGCTTTTCGTTCACCACTCGACTACTTTTGACCCAGCTCAAAGCCTTAAACTCTTGGCTGAAAACCCTGTGACTACTATGTGTGGTGCGCCGACAATATATAGAATGTTAGTGCAACAAGATCTAACGCAATACTCGTTTCCTAGCTTACGACATTGTGTAGGCGCTGGAGAGCCTTTGAATCCCGAGGTGATTGAAACGTGGAAGAAAGCTACCGGCATAACTGTTCGTGACGGTTACGGTCAAACGGAAACAGTTTTGGTCTGTGGAAATTTCCCTTTTCTGGAGCCACGTTTTGGTTCGATGGGAAAGCCTATGCCAGGTATTCAAATGGGCATTATAGATAATGCTGGAAAACTTTTGTCTACAGATATCGAAGGTGATATTGCCATTAGAGTAAGCGCGAAACGTGCACCCGGACTTTTTGTCGACTATCGAGGCGACGCTGCACGATATGACGCTTGCTTTATTGGGGATTGGTACATTACAGGAGATAGAGGTTACGTAGATGAAGATGGATATTATTGGTTCGTGAGTAGGGCTGATGACGTGATCCTCTCGGCAGGGTATCGGATTGGCCCTTTCGAGGTTGAAAGTGCTCTCATAGAGCACCCCTCTGTTGCTGAGTCTGCTGTAGTTGCTAGCCCAGACGAAACACGTGGCGCTATAGTTAAAGCATTCGTTGTGCTTGCTCCGGGTTTTAAAGGTAGCTCTCAATTGGCGGATGAGCTAAAAGAACACGTCAAAAATGTTACAGCACCTTATAAGTATCCTAGAAAAGTTGAATTTGTAGAAAGTCTTCCAAAAACTGTGAGTGGGAAAATACGGCGGATAGAGCTTCGTGATCGTGAAGCTGCTTCCAGCTGAAATGGCAGATAGTTACCTCCTTTTTTCTTGTTTCCTTGACTAGAGGGAATAAAGATTGAGCGCGCCTTCTGAAGAAGGAAATACCGGAGTCTACAGAGCCACCCTAGTTATGGTAATGCTGAATTCAGTTAGCACAGCTATGATGCTGACTGGAGTAAATGTAGCTTTGCCAAATATTGCGCATGAGCTTTCCATTGATGCGATCGTTTTAACGTGGATCCCTATGAGCTATTTGATGGCTAGTGCGGCTTGTGTATTAACTTTCGGCAGACTGGCCGACATGTATGGTCGGAAACGTATTTATTTATTGGGAACCGCAGGTGTAATTGTAACGTCTGTTTTAGCAGCATTTTCTGATAATGCTAGCCAGTTGATCGCTGGTCGCTTACTGCAGGGTGTTTGTGCAGCTATGCTATATGCGACAAATGTCGCAGTGATTTCATCTGTTGTGTCACCTAAGCAGCGTGGTGCAGCAATAGGGTACACGGTGTCGGCTATCTACTTAGGTTTAGCTTTAGGGCCAGTCTTGGCAGGTTTTCTTGTCGAATACGTGAGCTGGCGAGGTACATTTTTTTTGCATGTCCCTTTGGCTTTAATTGTTTTATATATAGGCCTCAGGCATGTTCCCGTGGAGTGGCGAGCCGAAGACTTAGGACGATTTGATATCTTAGGCTCTGCAAGCTATGGACTTTCTGTAGTGTGCTTGATAGTTGGACTATCGTTCTTACCCAGTGGGACAGGGGGTTTTTTGGTTCTAATCGGTCTTTTGGGGTTAGTTTGGTTTTATAGGCATGAGCTCAAAGAGCGTCACCCAGTTTTCGATGTAAGACTTTTTCATACCAGCCGCGTATTTACTGTTGCGTGTTTTGCTTCGATGATTATGTACACGACAACGTTTGCAAATGTTGTTTTAATTAGTCTTTATCTGCAGTATTTAAAGAACGTCGCCCCGATAATGGTAGGGTGTTTATTGATGTTGCAGCCAGTCATTATGACAATTGTTTCCCCGGTTGCGGGTAGACTGTCTGATCGAATAGATCCCCGAATATTGGCTTTGGTTGGAATGGCAATAACAGGGTTCAGCCACGGTATTTTATCTACTTTAGATAGTAACACGTCAATGGAGCTCATAGGACTTTGTATGGCTTTAAATGGTGTGGGCTTCAGTCTGTTTTCGTCCCCGAATGCGAACTCTATAATGGGCGCTATTGGACGGAAAAACTATGGTCGCGCTGGAAGTGCCATAGCGGTCATGCGTGTATTTGGTCAGATGAGTAGTATGGCGCTGGTCACTTTAGTCTTTACGCTAGTTATTGGAGCAAGGAAAATAGAGCCGATCATATATCCTGAACTGACTGAAGCAATACAGACCTGTTTTACTATTGGTGCCTGCCTGTGCCTATTTTTCGTTCTTGTTACTTCTGTATGGTATAAAAACTCGGGCGTGTCGTAAGTGGCTTTTAATGGCTCGATGCACCATCGTGCCTTGGCCTCGCTGTACATCCCGGGTCTATTTGTCGGGATGCCCGGTCAAGCTTTATTTCTTTTGCTTCCCTTATACGTCTTAGACATTGGGGGCTCCGTGGCTGCTGCTGCTGCCGTCATAGGATTTCGCGGGGCCGGTATGTTGGTGATGGGAGTTCCAGCAGGTTGGCTGACTACAAAATATGGATATAGAAAAGTCATAACGTGGTCAAGCGTGTTGATTTTATTTTCCTTCCTATCTTATGGTATATGTCATTCGCTTAGCTCGCTTTATATTCTGGCATTTGTGCATGGACTTGCTAGTAGCAGTTTCTTGTTGGGCCGGATGGCATGTATATCCTCTTCTTTTTCCAGTAGTGAGCGAGGGAGGGTTATTGCAATGATTGCCGGTGTTTTGCGATTGTCGACTCTTATTGGCCCGCTTATCGCCGGTTTATGTGTTGACAAATATGGCTTCGCGGTTACTTTTCAGCTTTGTGGGACGATGGTCTTTCTAGCGAGCGTTTGCACCATCAGTTTCTTAACTGAGGGCCCCTCCAAGGGGCAGGCACTCAAATTGTCCGCGATTCCGAGTTTTTTGTCTGAATATAAGCAAATATTTCTAACTGCTGGTCTGGCTGCATTTGGGTTCATGTTTATGCGATCGGCTAGAACTGTTCTGATTCCCTTGATGGGTGCGTATTTAGCTTTTGATGCAACAGTTGTGGGCTTAGTCGTTTCAATTTCAGCTGCCATAGACTTAGCACTTTTTTATCCTGCAGGCATAATTATGGATCGTTGGGGGCGCCGTTTTACTGCTGTTCCAAGCTCTATTATATTTGCACTGTCGTTAGGAGCTATTTCACTGTGTGAAAGCTACTCGGGCTTATTAACTGCCGCAGTCGCGGCGGGTTTTGCAAATGGACTGTCGACGGGAATCGTAATGACGCTAGGTACTGATCATGCCCCGGATAACAAGAGGGGAGAGTTTCTTGGATTCTGGCGTTTGATAACCGACTTTGGTAATGTTTCAGGACCCATGTTAATCAGCGGTATGATCTTGGTTGCTTCGTTACCCGCTGCTGCTCTGATGACCGGCTGTGTCGGAGCGGCAGCGAGTGTTATTGTGTACCGCCATGTAGATGAAACTTTAGCAAAGTAAGCAGTGAAATTATTTGAAAAAATTTGGCTAGACCACATCGTATTGCGGGCGAGGGACGCTAATGTTCTGGTGAGCTTTTATTCTGCAGTTTTTGGTGCTCATATTGAACGACAGATAGGTACTGAGCTGTTTCAGCTAAGAGTAGGAGAAATTTTAATTGATATTGTTCCTTTTGATAGTCCTATAGCGAAATTGGGTGGGTCAAAGCCTAATGAAGGAAAGAATATGGACCATTTTTGTCTGAGAGTTGAGCCATTCGATGAGAATGAAATTAGGGCTTGCTTGACCCGCTTGAATATTGAGGCTAGTTCAACTGTCCAAGTTTATGGCGCAGATGGTTATGGTCCTTCGCTTTACTTTGCCGATCCCGAAGGAAACCGTATCGAGCTCAAGGGTGCACCCTCTGGCAAGTGATATGACCGTGCTCTTAACTGGTGTGAAGGGTGATTTTTTTAGTCTTGTTAGCTGTTTACAATGTTGATTTTCCCCCATGCAAAAAATAGCTTTTGTGCGGGAGCTGCCTTTCCCTGCAAGCGAAGCTGCAATGTGTCCATTATCATTTTCTGAACCAGCATCATTTCTAATCCCTCGGATTGATCAAGCTTAACCCACCTTAGATCCTCTAGCTCGCCATCTCCAAGCAAACTACCTACTAATTTTTCAAACGCTATGGAAAAAAAGCGCGCATGAAAGCGGATTGGCTGTATTGAGGGCGTTATCGCCCGCCCCAGATAATCTAGCTCCGATAAGTTGGGTGTCATTCCCCGTTTAGCAAACTCACTCCAAGTTTTGTGGTTGCTGGTGCCTAACTTCCCTGTTTCGCCGAAGAATAAACCAGCTTCTTCAAAAGACTCTCTAATAGCAGCCATAGCAATTGCATTTGCCTTTTTTATAGAACCACCTACACCCATGAGTTTGACAGAAGCATTACCCAATTGTTTTTTCGGTCTGACTCGATAGTCAGACCTTTCCACAATACCGCCCGGGAAGACATATACCCCAGGTTTGAAACGGGCCTTACTTCCTCGTCTCCCCATTAGGACTTCATAGCCCATTCGGTTCTTCCTATGGATAACAAGGCTCGCTGCATCACGAGGTTTAGCTGGGGTTGTTAAAGATTTTTCGTTCATAAAATATAATCAGACTCTTTATTTAGTGTTTGTTGATATTTTAATTATCAAACTTTATTCTTACACAGAATCGTGAAACGGTATTCTTCTCCCTCTTGGGTAAAGTTCACTAGCTCGTGCAATGTTGAGTTACAGAAAGCTTTAAAATCTTCTTCTGAGTTTGGATCCGTTGCAATGACTTCAAGTATCTTTCCCGATGATAGGAGATTTAGTGATTTTTTTGTTTTTAGAATGGGTAGTGGGCAATTTAATCCCCTTGCATCAAGCACTTCGTCTGCCATATCGGTCCTTAGTTTGTTGAGTGGTTTTTTAGCCTGTAAGGCCAATGCTCATTTGGGTAGACAGTTTGCATGATTTCACACCCCTTTTCGACCGGTAGCTGCCCCTTCTGGGTGAAGACTCGCATAGGCACTGTCCCTAGTATACATTCGAGAAAACCATGCATTGATATTAATCAAGGCGTTGTCGATTTGTTGCCCCACTCCTTCTCCAAAATCCAAGGCGCAAAACAAAACAATATCTGCCAAAGTAAAATTGTCTCCACAGACATAATTTTTTCGGTGCATCAGGCGATCCAACCACGCAAGTCTTTCCTGTACTATTGAGGCAAGCCCCTGAGCAGCCTCTGGTATGCAGTATACTCGGTTACGAAAAAGTTCAAGCCCTACGGAATATCTGAAGCTATTATAGAGATTTTCAGTGATGTTCTGCTCTATCCTTCTTAACCACATACGATTTAAGGCTTTTTCACTGATAGTGGATCCTATTAATGGCACGTCAGGAAAAACCTCCTCTAAGTACTCGCAAATGACCACCGTCTCGCTGATACATGTTCCATTATCGAGTATGAGGCTAGGCAGCTGACCGGCGGGGTTCAGGTCTAAATAGGTGTCTTGCCTATTCTGCCCTTCCAAGATGTCGATTTCTTGAAATGGAATAGTGATTCCTTTTTCGAGTAAAAACATTCTTACGATTCGAGGGTTTGGCCCTGGAGAGTTAAGGAGGTTCATTGCTTCAACCTTTAAATTAGCAGTTAGCCTAAGGAAAAATAGAGAAGGACTTTAAAAATCATGTTTTTGAAGCGCGATATTTTATTTTTTCTAACCAACGACTGACATTTCTTCTATGAGTGTCTAGATAGTTCCCTTCCTTAAAATACTTGTCGTAGAAGCCGGTTTCTAGTCGATGGGCTTGAGTATAGTAGCGAACAAAGATACTAGGTACGGTGCCAGGGAATTTGCCAAAAGTATCGTATATATATTCTGCTGTAGCGACGACAGCATCGATTGCCTCTTCGGTTGGAATAGAGACAGCGCTTTTCACGCGTTGATTGTCTTTGAACGGACCGGGCGAGGCGGTGTCATAGGCGCCGTCTTTTCCGAATTTAAGCTCCAAAAAAGCTTCAACTGCCGAACGCATGTTCTTATAAAAAGGTGGAGAGAACGCTTGATATAAGCCTTCTATGCCTAAAGGATTAGGAACTCCCCACCCATCTTTTTTCTCGAAGCTGAAACCAAGGCCCGGTATCCCTGATTTCGCGGATGCTCCCATGATGGTGAAAGGATTAATTCCCGAATAAAACCAGCCCCCCAAACCTAGTGGTTGTAACGCTAGGCTCATATTGTGTCCCATGACGCCCATTTCGACTGCACATGTAGTTAGGATGTATTGCTCTAGGTATGACAAGGGATACTTTTTCTTAGAATCTAGCAGTCCAGACTGCAAAAAAGGTTGGAGTTTCCCAGCCGATCGCCCATGCATATCATCATATGTCATGTAACCTGAGCCAACTACGATAAATAGCATTGCCAAAAGCTGCTCAGAGACATTCCCTACGGGAATAAATAATGTAGAACCTGCGGTGTTTCCGTTCCAGAAATTGTGGGTACTATAGTGAGGTGCTTCTCTGGGTGGGTCAATTCTCTTGTCTGATAACTGTCTTGTGTGCGTCTTTACTGCGCTTATGAGTGTTTCGGCCGCATTGAGTCTCTGACCGTTCCAATTACCATCTTGTACCGCATCACGTGTGCTCACATAGTATGTGCCATCATCTTGGGTATAAAACAAATCTGAATTTCCTATTCCTGCCGCTGTGGGAACGGTGCGGCCAGTGTAACGAACAGAATAATTGCAGAGCCCTTCCTGGGCTGCGCTGTGAGGGATGCCGTGATGCCAGCCAGAAGCGCCAAGTCCCGCAGCAAGGATGACTGATCTCTCAAAGTCATCAATCGGTGTTGGAGGGAGATCGGAATTGTATTTTAATGGCCCGTGTGGAATGTTCATGCCCCAACCAAAGCGTCTTGAACGTCTGCTGAATAAAGATTTCAACAAGGGAAATTCGTTAACTTCAGAGAGAAGGCGATTCCATTCCTCAGCCTTCTTACTGGAACTGGAAATGTCGTTCAAACTCGCCGCGCTGGCCCCGGCCCCAGTCGCCAGAGCGGCCATACTAGAAAGGTATAAAAATGCCCTACGTGTCAATCCGGCTTTCTTTTCAGACATCTTCTACTTCCACCTGTTATGTTAGAGTCATCTTACAGCCAATATAGGTTGGTCGCAAAGTGGCTATTCTTTCAAAAGTAGACAGCTTTATCGTCGGAGTTTAAATAGCTTTTTTAACGCCTAGCATGCATGGTATCGCTTGTAATACGAAATTTTTCAGGCTGCGCTGGATCACATTAATTTGCGTTATCCGCGTCATATGACGCTGGCCAATATGGTAGAATCAATGCCAAGTCCAATTCAAGATAAAACATGTTCTGGGCAGGCATCTTAAGGGGGACTGTTTTGAAGTCAATTTACCATAACTCATTTAAGGACATGATGAACGACGTGGTGGACTATGGTAGTTGTTGCGAATGCGGGGCTTGTGTGGTTGCGTGTCCACACAATGTCATTAAGTATATTGATGGGAAGCCTAAGCAAACGGCAAAACCTTCTGCCCCCTTCGATTTTTGCGGTGTTAGTGAGGGCGCCGGTTGTGACGTATGTGCAACTGTTTGTCCTCGTCTTTGGCCACGAGAGCAGCACTTAAAAGATGCCGTTTTTGAGGGAGATCGGCCTTTCGAAGATATTTTTGGAGTTTTTCGAAATATTTTCGTCGCACGAACAAAAAGAACGGAAATTTCTGAAGTCGGACAAGATGGAGGTGTAGTGACCGGCTTGTTGGCCTGGGCCTTGGAGGCGAAACAGATTGACGGCGCTATAGTGTCTACGGTTGGCGAGAAGGATAAGCCCTGTTTTCCTTCTCCTAAGGTAGTCACGACGCAGGAAGAGATAAAAAGCAGTGCGGGCAGTTGGTACACTTATTGTGCTAATGAAACAGTTTTGCCGGAAGTAGTCGAGCGTGACCTAAATAGTGTGGCGTTCGTTGGGGTTCCTTGCCAAATAACTCCTCTGAGGAAGATGGAACATATGGACCCGAGCTTTCTGATTGGTGAAAAAAAGAAGCCGAAGATAATTGGGAGACAGCGAGAATTTTTACGAGGGTTCTCAAATAGAATTTCATTTAGTGTTGGTCTTTTTTGCACCGAGGTATTTAGGCCAGAATTGATGACAGAGCGTATTGAAAAAGATCTTGGTATCCCTTTGACAGAAGTTACTAAATTTAACGTCAAAGGTGAGGTTCTAATCTATAAGAAAGACGGTGATATCGCAAAAATTCCACTGCAAGAGGCTATGGATGATTATCAGCGCCCGGAGTGCCATCATTGCGGAGATTTCTCAGCTGAAATGGCGGATATTGCGTGTGGAGGGGTAGGTACTGAACAAGCAACCATTGTTGTAATTAGAACGAAGCGAGGAGAGGAGATTTGGACGGAGTATGAGAAGTCAGGAGAGGTTGAAGTCGAATCCATTATTGATAATAAACGCGCTTGGAACATATTGCTGCGCTTAGCGCGGCGTCAACGTAATCGGGTGCCTTTAGGTCCAGAACGCTCTGGCACGGCGAGTGGACTAGAACAATATAACAAAGACCAAGCCGCCGGCAATATTCGGGGCTTTCTTTCTGGTTTAGGTAAGGATCCTCAGACCATAGAGGAACTTATGCAGGCTGCTTATGGAGACGATAAGGAATCGGGCGGGGAAGTTCGATTTATAGCGGGCCAGCCGATCCCAAATGATCCAGGGATTAACGATGAAGGGAAGAGAAAGCTTCCACCTCCGTTGGGTAGCGATGTGGGGGGAGACTCTCCGAAATAGGGTTCAATTTTTTAGATAGCGAGTTCTATCGAAGGCCTTAAATTCTGTTGGAATGTTTTTGATGTCTTGTATGACCTCTAGTGGGAGGTCTGAGGGTATTTCGTAACTTTGACTTGCCTGTAAAGTATCTACAAGTCCTCCAAAGCGATTACGGATTTTTTCAACTATTTGGGCATGGGTTCCTACGGCTGCACATGCATGCAATAGTTCCTCTGGCACTTCTTTGGCTAGTTGGTCCCATTTCCCTTGTTTGGTTAGTAAGTTGAGTTTCGGACCTATATCTTCAAAGCCAGAGCACTCCAGTACAGGCCAGTAGGCTGGCGTTGAGGCATAAAAACCAATTCGGTATCTTACCCATTCAGAAATTTTGATTACCGCCTCTTCAGTTGGACCAGTCGCTAGAAAGCCCCCTCCTGAAATTTCAAAGCTCTTGCGGTTAATATTTGATTTGCAAAAACCGTTCCTCAGCTTTGGTATAACCATTTTTTCAATGTATTCTTTTGTACAAAAAGGGTGTAGTTGGATGCCGTCGGCAACTTCACTTGCCAGAGAGATCATTGATGGGCCCACTGCTGCCAATGTAACCGCTGGGGGTTCTATCGCAGTATTTTCGGGGACGAAATTTGGTGGCATCAGTGAAAATCTGTAGTGCTCTCCTGCGAAATCCAGAGCTTCTCCAGTCTTCCACGTTTTCCAAATAGCTCGTAAAGCATTAACGTATTCTCTAAGCCTTGGAGCTGGAGCGCTCCAAGGAACACTAAATCTTTTTTCATTATGTGCTTTAATTTGTGGACCAAGACCTAGTGTTAGCCTTCCAGTAGAGACATTATTGATGTCCCAAGCTATTTGAGCAGTGGACATGGGAGACCTTAGAAAAGCGATGGCGACTCCAGTAGTAAGTTCTATGCTGGTAGAATGGGTCGCTGCAATTGCAAGTGGGAGAAATGGATCATGGCGATTTTCAAACGTCGTGACCCCAGTAAAGCCTTTTGCTTCCAATTGTTTTGTCAAGGCAGGGACTTTCTGTAAATTGCTCTGGTCGACACTGGTGAAAATGCGCATATGGTGTGTTCTCGTGATGATTGCACTGATGAGTTTTTTGAATTACTAATATTATGGCAAGATAATAGAGTAGTAAACAGCGCACTGGGAGTGTGATATGGGGAAAACAAGAAATTTGATTTGTAGCGGGCATATAATAATCCTGGCATGGCTGATGCCATTCCATTTGACCATGGCTCATGGGCATGGTGATCCGGCTGATGAGCGTGGCATTTGGGAATGGTCGCCAGAAGAGATTAAGAAAGAGGTTACTCGTGTTCGTGCGGGTAAGGATTTGACTCCAGAAAGTTGGCCAGATGATGGGCGGGTGGCTGTTAGCTTGTCATTTGATGTGGATACTGAGCCCGTTTGGATGGGTTTTCAGGAGCAGTCTTCACCTTCTTATATGTCTCGCGGTGAGTATGGCGCTCGGGCTGGAATGCCTAGAGTTATGGCATTATTAAAACAGCATGACATTCCGGCGACGTTTTTCATCCCTGCGATGTCTATGGAGCTGCATCCTGAAATCATACCTATGATTCAGGAGAATTCTAGAAACGAATTTGGCTTTCACTCTTATGTACATGAAAATCCAATGCGACTTCTTCCGTCACAGGAGAGAGCTGTATATCTTAAAGCGATGAAGATATTTGAGAAACATGTCGGAAAGCGACCTGTAGGTTTTCGATCGGCTGCTTGGGACCTAACCGAGTCAACGATAGACATAGTCAAAGAGATGGGTTTCCTTTATGAAAGCAGCATGATGGCGGATGATAGGCCGTATGCGTTAATTTCTAAAGGCGTAGATACTGGGTTGGTGGAGTTGCCTGTAGAATGGATCCTAGATGATTGGCCGTTGTTTCAGATTTCTTGGCCTAGCAGTCACGTAGCACTTCGCAATGCTGAAGATGTTTACTCTATTTGGAAAGATGAGTTTGATGGGGCATATGAGGAAGGAACTATATATATCCTCACTATGCACCCTCAAGTAATTGGGCACAGATACCGTATAGCCATGTTAGACAGACTTATAACCTATATGAAGAGCAAGCCCGGTGTCTGGTTTGCTACTCACGAAGAGATTGCACGTCACGTTAAGGCTGTTTCAGGGAAGTAGTTTTGAATGTAGTTCATCACTATTTCGACTATAAAAGCCCTTATGCTTATTTAGCGCAGCAGGCTAATTGGGAGCTAGCAGCTTTACCTAATGTTCAAGTGTGTTGGGTGCCTTACACATTGCAAATAAAAAAGTACTTGGGTTGTGCAGAGCTAGGAGATGATGGAATAGATCTGGTGGGGGAGAGAAATGATCACCAATGGAGACGAGTACGTTACTCTTATATGGACTGTCGTCGCGAGGCAAACAGGAGAGGACTGACTATCTTAGGGCCGAGAAAAATATTTAACAGCTCTTTGGCACATATTGCTTTTCTGTATGTTTTGAAAACTGCAGATTCTCGTCGCTATCACGATGCTATATTTGAGAGATTTTGGCGACGCGATTTTAATCTTGAGAGCGATAGAGAGCTAACTGACCTAATGAATGAACTCGGATACGATGCTGAAGAATTTGCGTCCTACTCTAAAGGTATTGGATTGGAGGAGTATGAAACCAAGCAAATTGAAGCTGAAAGTCTGGGCGTCTTTGGTGTTCCATCATGGCGGCATAATGGTCAATTATATTGGGGCCTGGAGCGGCTCAATTTGTTAAAGAAAACTTTAGATGAATAAACGAGTCATGTTTAGGCTGCTGTGTAAAATGAAAGGTCTATTCCGCCTTATGTTGTTATGTTTGACTCTGGCATCTTAGCCGGCTGCGCAGGAGCGCTTGTAGAACAGACTGGTGATGTCGTGATTGCTGTAGCTAAGGTCCCGTTTAAAGTAGGCCAAGCTCTCGTGGATTTGGTCGTTGGGACGGATAAGGAAAAGGATAAATAACTTAATCTCATGCTCGGAATAGAGAGTCTGCATTTTTTTAATTAACATTTCAACTTTAAAGTGCTAGCTATGGCTAATTCGTTTAACACTGCTGATTATGTGGATTGCCTGAAGCCAACTTCTATCGTAGATAGTGATCATCCCCATGTTGTTGCCTTTGCGAAATCACATGTTATCGGCGCTACTCCTCTTTCAAAGGCAGTGTCTCTTTACTATGCGGTTAGGGATAAAATTCGGTATAACGCTTACGACCTTGATTTGACGGTTCGTGGACTAAGCGCTAGTCGGGCGATTGAAAAGAAAGGAGGATGGTGCGTTAGTAAAGCAGTGCTTTTGGCTGCGTGCTGTAGAGCGTTAGATATCCCTGCGGCGTTGGGCTATGCCGATGTAAAGAATCACTTGTCGACTGAGCGGCTCAGACAAGCGATGGGTACCGACGTTTTTTACTGGCATGGCTATACTGCAATTTGGCTAAACGGCTTGTGGGTGAAGGCAACTCCGGCGTTCAATGTTGAATTATGTGAAAAATTTCGGATACGTCCTTTGGAATTTGATGGTGAGCGAGATTCCATCTATCACCCGGTCGATATGGATGGTCGTCAGCATATGGAGTATCTCGCATATAAAGGAGAATACTCAGACGTACCGATTGGAAGAATTGTTCAAGACTTCAAAGAGCTATACCCCAACTTTAGAGACTTGAAAGATAAAGACTTTAACCAAGAGGTTAATGCCGAAGTATCCCCTTAGACGCTAATTTTTTCGTCTGTTTAAAAATTGTCTGCGTTAGGGTAAAAAAGTTGTTGTCCATTCAGCTCAAATCGAGCGATAGTCTCTTGTCCATCTGGGCTAAGTAGCCATTCTATGAAATTTGTGGCGCTCTTTGTGTTTACATGGGGATGCATTTTATCATTGACTAAAATCAGGCTGTACTGGTTTGATAGGGCTTGATCCCCTTGATAGAGCACTTTGCAGCTTCCTTTGTCTTTATAGGAAATCCAAGTAGCACTATCTACAAGAGTATAGCCATCTAGCTCAATAGTCATGCCCAGTGTTCTTCCCATACCGCTCCCCACTTCAAGATACCACGAAGCCTTTAGGTCTATCGAAATAGCTTCCCAAAGCTGCAATTCTTTTTTATGAGTTCCGCTCATGTCACCTCGAGAAATCCATTTCGATTTGGAAGTCGCAATTTTCTTGAGTGCCTCAGCCGCTGAAGTCGCTGACTGAATGCCTGCTGGATCATCACTCGGGCCTACTATAAAAAATTGATTATACATAAGCGGTTTTCGAACGATGCCATAGCCATTTTTTATAAAGGTTTCTTCAGCGGATTTGGCATGCACCATGACCACGTCGGCATCGCCATTCGCAGCATTTTTAAGGGCTTGCCCCGTACCCACCGCGACAACTTTGACTTCTATCCCTGTCTTAGTTAGGTATATAGGTAGGATATAGTCAAACAAGCCAGAATTTTGGGTAGACGTTGTCGACTGCACGAGAATTGAATTGGAGGCGACTAGGCAGAAACTGGCAGAGAAAATGAGAGCAGGGCACAAAAATATTAACTTACGCATCATAAACTCCTTTAGAAACTGAAACTTAATTGCAAGTAATTATAGAAGATATCCTTCTTATAGGACTCATTGCCCACATCATTCGCGTACTTTCCTGATCTGAGGTACGTAGAGCCGATCTCGAGTTGACAGTTTTTCGGAGCTAACTTCCACCGCAGTCTTGTCTCAATTTGCTGGCCTAAAAATGAAGAAGCAGTACCTATTGGATCAGACATTTCTGCGGCAACCCAACTGTCCCCGCTATTAGCGCGCCAAAATCCTCTATAACTCATCATGAGTTGGGTACGGCTATTGGGTACTATGGATAATCGAAGCCCAGGGCTACTAATGTTACTTCGGTTGAAGGCACCAAAAATACCAACAGGCCCATAGTCGAAACGACGAGCACCATAGAGGCTGTCAAAACGGCCGCTATTTCCATCTAGAGACGAATCATCTCCACTTGCGTAGTCATATTCGATCGATAACCTAATTCGTTTTTCTGACTTGCCTGTGTATCCCATCTCTAAATGTTGAAAGTGCGCAAAATGGTCTAGATTTTTTTTACTAGCTTTAGATGCCCTCATCTCCCCAACTTGAAAAATGGACTCGATCAGATAGTCAACAGCACCATTCTGTTTGGGTAAGTAAAGTCGAAATCCTGACGTAATAAGTTCTCGGTTTAAAGTACTAGTTTTTGTCGTATCGTCTTCGTCTAAACCAAGAATGTAGATTTCGCCTTTGTGACCTAAAGGCAGCTGAGCAAACCTATAATCGATACCCCAAAGTTTCGTTGCACCGTTTTCTTTGTCAAATTTTATTGTGTTTTTTCTTAAGTGAGGAATGGAGTTAGGTGACCGATTAATAGGCATTGTGTAAAAAATTTGTAATTGATCGCCTGTGCTGTTCTGCCACTTCCATTCCATGCCCGTAAAAGAGTTGACTGTATTTCTGAATTTGGTACGTGCAACCAACCGTCCGCTACCCATATTTAAGGTTAGTCGACCCATCTTAAGAATGGATTTGTCGCCACTTTTAAAAAGATTTTTTTGTTCAGCAGAAATATATCCCTGAATGAGTTCCAATGGGTTGACATGGGCTGTCGACAGCGGTGTTCCGTCGTCATCTAGATACGCTCGTGAGTCTCCAATCTCAACAGCAAGCTCAAAAGAATCTAAATTAAGGTTGGCAAATACGGTCGTTCTTTGGACTAGTATTTGGTCGCTACCGTTTTTCCCGTGTCGATATTGATGGCTTAGGGTTTCGTATCGGGTACGGTGAGTACCATTTACCGCAAGCCACTCAGGTAGCTCTAGGGTTTTTTGCAGTCTAAATGACCCGTCGGATGCGGCATGTCCCAAGGAGAAGATGAAAGACAGAAATCCTAGGAAGAGTAGTTTGGTGTATGCTCGCATCGGGTAAAGTTGTTGCCTTTAAGCGTAACGCTAAATAGGGTTAATATTAACATTATTGGCATTAATACCCACATTTTTTATAAGTTATGCACAAATTTACAAGCTTATTAACAAATTTATTAACTTTACGGATTGGAACTGCCAGAGGTTTATATTAGATGGGAACAAAAAACGGCAACTTAATTCAGGCACTAGGTGCGCGAGATGGAGGAGTTATTTGCTTCGTAGGGGCTGGTGGTAAGAAAACGACGTTGTATGCTGCCTCTCGCCAATATGACGGACGTGTTGCCATCACTTCAACTTCTCACATGTTCAAATACGACGATCGGTTCGTGGACAGGGTGATTGAAGATTATAGCGGCACTTGGGTTGATGATAATCAGAGCAGGGTGGTCGCGTTTTCCGGCAAAACAGATACACCGAATCGGGTCGGCGGCCTTGCGGCTGATCATATCGAGGACGTTTGGCGTAGCCGACAGTTCGGCTTGATTCTTATTAAGGCCGACGGTGCCCGCTCTCGCTTGGTAAAGGCACCTGCAGAGTATGAACCTCTAATTCCTTCGTTTACAAATCTTGTGGTACCGATCGCCTCCGCGAAAATACTAGGACAGCATCTAGCAACGGATATCGCACACAGGCCTGAGCTAATCGCCAAGATTATGAATATCGATATAGGCGACAAGATATTCCCAGTCCATTTGGCTCAACTGCTGAGTTCTAAAATAGGCAGCCTAAAAAATGTAGGAAACGCTCGTGTATGCCCTATACTGAACATGGTCGATGATGCCGACACTCTGGCTCTTGCGATCGATACTGCTCATATCGCACTCGAGCTTACTGAGCGATTTGATCAAATAATTCTCGCAGAGATGAGACGCTTGCGTGTTGTGAAAATCATCTCTCGATGAATGTTATATTAGCTTTTTAGGATTTTAGCCATGGATTCTATAAAGTAGTCAATATTACTGCTGTTAACTCCCGCAACGTTTATGCGACTAGAATCGACCATGTAGATAGCAAATTCTTTCTGAAGTCTAGCGACTTGGCTCGCATCTATTCCAAGAAAAGAAAACATCCCCTTTTGCTTTTCTATAAAAGAAAAGTCTTGGTCTATTTCTCGAGTTAACCGGTTGGCAAGTTCTTTACGAAGCAGGTTAATCCTGTCACGCATTGTGCTGAGTTCCTCTATCCACTGAAGATTGAGCACTTTGTTACTTAAGATTGTTTCAACAATCGCGGCTCCATGTGCAGGTGGCATAGAGTATATGCCCCTGACCACCGATCCTAATTGGCTTTGAACGACAGCTGTTTGAGCAACACTTGGACATACTATTTGTAGGCTTCCGACTCTTTCTCTGTAGAGTCCGAAGTTTTTGGAGTATGAGCTGGCCACGATGACTTCAGGACATCGTTCAGATAAAAGTTTGACCCCTATTGCATCCTCTTCGATGCTATCCCCTAAACCTTGGTAAGCTAGATCTATGAACGGTGTAAATCCTTGTTTGTTAGCTAAGTCTGCGATGGCTTCCCAATGTTGCGGCACAAGATCGACACCTGATGGGTTGTGACAACATCCGTGTATTAATACAGCATCTCCTGCTGGGACGTTACTCAAGCTTTCTAATAGACCCTCCGTATTGAGGCTTCGCGAGCTTTTCTCATAGTAGGTATATTCCTTCAAGAGCAAACCTGCATTTCCTAATAAAGGTTGGTGGTTCGCCCAAGTCGGATCACTGACCCATATTGTAGTTTTGGGCCGTGCTCTTTTTATTAGTTCAGCAGCTACTCGGAGCGCTCCACAGCCTCCTGGCGTTTGAACTCCCGCAATGCAATTGCTTTTTTCAGCTTGATTGTTATCACCAAACATCAAATTTCTAGTTAGAGTATTGAATTTAAGAGTTCCGGCCGGGCCTATATAACTTTTTGTTTGTTCGGTTTCGTGGCGGGTTTTTTGCGCTTCTAAAACACTTTTCATTATCGGTGTAACACCAGAGTCGTCACGATAGACGCCAACGCCTAGATCTAGTTTTTGTGGACTTGCATCGTTTCGATAAGCAGCCATTAAGCCTAAGATAGGGTCGGGATGTAATACCTCAAGATTCTCGAACATTAGTTAATTCTCTCCAGTGTTATCTTTTCGTGTCTTATTCCTTGCCCGTAGTTGGCAGGACTGTAAATATGGATTGTAAGACTTTTTCTATTGAAATTGTTAATAGCATTACTTCATAAAGCACAAAATTATATGGTAATTTACAAACAAAACTATTGATCTAGCGAAGCTGTTAATTATACTGTATAAATAAACAGTACTTTAAATGAATTAATAGGTCTCTCCCCGTTGTACGCAGAGCTTCATTGTCTAACGAATTTTAGTTTCCAGCATGGCGCTTCTCATCCTGAGGAGTTAGTCAAAGCAGCTTCAATGCTTGGTTATAAGGCTATAGCTATCACCGATAGATGTAGTTTTTCCGCTTTAGTAAGGGCTCATGTCGAAGCCGAAAAGCAAGATATAAAAATAATTTCTGGTAGTGAATTTTATTTCGTTGACGGCACTAAAATAGTTCTTTTAGCCGAGAATTTAGAAGCATATAAGAAAATCAGCACTTTAATCACCAAATCAAGAAGAAGGAGTAACAAGGGTGACTATGAAATTTCGCGCTCCGACTTAGATGACTTTGACTCAGGGATCTTGATTTGGCTCCCCAACTACAATGAAACAGATCTCAGTTGCGCCTCTTGGCTTTCGGGAAAATTTTTAGGGCGAGCGTGGATAGGAGTTGGTCTTTTTTATAGTGGATTAGACCAATCACGTTTAAAGTGGGCGTATAGATTATCTGGGAATTACGGCTTACGAATGACTGCTGCTGGCGATGTGCGGATGCACTCTCATAGTCGACGGTCGCTGTTAGATGTGCTGACAGCGATTAGATTAAGTGTCCAAATCGAGGAGGTAGGGACTCGTCTGTTTTCTAATGGCGAACATTATTTAAGACCAGTAAAAAGACTCGTATCTATTTATCCAAGTGAATTATTAAAGGAAAGCTTGAGAGTCGCTGATCGATGCAAATTTTCATTGAAACAACTTGTATATGAATACCCACGTGAAATCCTCGATGATAGAGAAGACAGTCCTTCTCGGCTGAGAGATTTAGCTTATGCCGGAGCGAAACAACGTTTCTTGAAAAAAGACGTCAATCAATTTTTAATTTGTATCGATCGTGAAATTTCTTTAATTAGAGAGCTCGGTTACGAGGGCTATTTTTTAATGGTTCACGATATTGTCTGCTTTGCAAAAAGTCACGGTATTTATTATCAAGGGAGAGGATCGGCTGCAAACTCAGTAGTTTGTTATTGTTTATTTATCACCGAGGTTAATCCAGATCATATTGATATGCTGTTTGAGCGGTTTATTTCAAGGGAGCGTAATGAGCCGCCAGATATTGATATTGATTTTGAACACGAAAGACGTGAAGAGATTATTCAATACATCTATCAGAAGTATGGTCGTGAAAGGGCTGCGATAACAGCATCTGTTGTCACATACAGGTCTCGTAGTGCTATTCGAGATGTAGCGAAAGCATTGGGAATAGATGCATGGCAAATTAAAGAACTTTGTTCTGAGAAAATCAGATGGGAATGCGCTTCTCAAGCAATTATAGACATTCAGAGTGTAGGTTTTGATTTGCAAAGCCAGACTTTAAAGCATCTTGTTTTTTTAGTGAGCCAATTAATAGGATTTCCAAGACATCTATCTCAACATGTTGGTGGCTTTGTAATTACAGACAGTCCACTCTCAGAGCTAGTCCCTATTGAGAATGCCACAATGGCTGATCGTACTTTGATACAGTGGGATAAAAATGACTTGGAGGCTTTAGGGATACTAAAAATAGATTGTTTATCACTAGGGATCCTAACAGTTATTAGGAAATCTATAGAAATGATTAATTCAGACAGTAAAGAGCCGTTTTCTCTGGGTTCTATTCCACTTGATGATGAAGCAACTTATTCTATGATTCAGAAAGCAGATACTGTGGGAGTGTTTCAACTTGAGTCTCGAGCTCAAATGTCGATGTTGCCTAGGCTAAAACCTAATTCTTATTACGATCTGGTGATCCAGGTTGCAATTGTTCGTCCGGGCCCTATTCAAGGTGATATGGTTCATCCATATTTGCGTAGACGCATTGGTATAGAAAGTTTTGACTATCCCGATGCTAAAGTTAAAGAAGTATTAGGGAGAACTTTAGGGGTTCCATTATTCCAAGAGCAGGTAATTAGGCTTGCGATGGTGGTTGCTGGATTTACCTCAGGTCAAGCTGATGAACTGCGTCGTTCAATGACGAGCTGGAAGGACGGGAAAGCATTTAGCTCTCTCCGAACGCAATTTCTTTCTGGTATGGGAGATAAGAGGTATACAAAAGAATTTTCTGAGAAAATTTTTAACCAGATCAAAGGTTTTGGGAAGTATGGATTCCCCGAGGCACATGCTGCGAGCTTTGCGTTACTCGCATATTTTTCTTCCTGGCTGAAATGCCATAAGCCCGCCGCTTACACAGCAGCTCTTTTAAACAGTCAGCCGATGGGGTTTTATGCGCCGTCACAGCTGCTGCAAGATGCTAGACGTCATAATGTAGAGTTATTGCCAGTAGATGTTTTAAAAAGTAATTGGGACAGTACGCTTAAGGAAGGTGGAGACGGTAAGTATGCTATACGTATTGGCTTGAGAATGATTAAGGGATTGGGTTTTTCTGCTGGATCTCGTATCGTAAAAGCATGTTCTTTTCATTTATTTAAAAACCTCGATGACTTAGTTGGTCGATCAGATTTGTCGCGCGCAGAAATACAGATTCTGTCAACTTCTGGTGCGCTAAAGAGCTTAGTTGGGAATCGTTATCAGGCAAGCTGGCAATCCTTAGCTGTTAGGGGGACTACCGGGCTTTTTAAAGGAGTTGGGAGAGAAGGCCCGATACCTCTTTTGCCTGTCCCCGAAGAGGGGAAAGAGATTGTTGCCGATTACGCTAGTCTTGGTTTTACGTTAGGGAGGCATCCATTATCTTTATTACGTCCATACCTAGGCGATTATGTTCTTGCAGAGACGCTACCAAGTCTGTCACAAAGTACGCGGGTAGTCTTTTGTGGATTAGTTATTGTGAGGCAACAACCAAAATCAGCTAATGGGGTGATGTTTCTTACGCTTGAAGATGATACAGGTTCTGTTAACTTAGTTGTTTGGCGGAAATTATTACAAAGATATCATCACGTTATTACGAAAGCCCAGCTACTTTCGGTGGAAGGAGTAATACAGCGGGAAAGTGGCGTGATTCACTTGATCGGAGAGACGTTTGAAGATCGCACAGAATTGCTAGGACAGTTGGATTTCGCATCGAGAGACTTTCGGTAATACTATAAAAGCGATTTTCATTTCATTATGGATGTGTGTGCGAGGCTTAAGCTATGGTGGCTTTTGGGTAAAGAAATTGTCCACAATCGTTGCATTCCAGCGGAGTCTCCGTACAATCACGATTTCTATTTTGTACTGTCGCATTTTTGAGCGTTAATTAATGAAAAAGCCTGAAAAAAAGCCAAATAATCCTCAGTTTTCCTCAGGGCCTTGCCCTAAACGGCCAGGTTGGGAGCCTGCGGTGTTGGAAGGTGCCTTATTAGGGCGTTCTCATCGTTCCAAGCCAGGCAAGGCAAAACTGCAAGAAGCTATAGAAAAGACACGAAGAATACTCGCTGTTCCGGCTGGATTTCGTATAGGAATTGTTGCTGGATCTGATACTGGCGCGGTTGAATTGGCTCTGTGGTCTTTGCTCGGTGCCAGAGGAGTTGACCTTCTTGCCTGGGAGAGCTTTAGCCAAGAATGGGTAAGCGATGTCGTAGATGTATTAGGCATAATCGGTGCTGAAAAGCATGAGGCCGCATATGGCGAGCTTCCCGATTTAACGAAGGTCAATTTCAAGAATGACGTGGTGTTCGTTTGGAATGGGACAACCTCAGGTGTTAAGGTACCGAATGGAGACTGGATTCCCGACGATCGTGAAGGACTGACTATTTGCGATGCCACATCGGCGGCTTTTGCTATGGAGCTACCTTGGGAGAAGTTAGATGTTGTTACTTTTTCTTGGCAAAAAGTACTTGGCGGAGAAGCCGCTCACGGGGTGATTATTCTAAGCGAACGAGCCGTAAGCAGACTAGAAACTTTCGTTCCACCGAGACCTTTGCCAAAGTTATTTCGACTTACGAAAAAAGGAAAGATTGACGAGGCTATTTTCGAAGGAGCTACAATTAATACCCCATCAATGCTTTGTGTAGAAGACTATTTAGATGCGTTGAATTGGGCCGACTCTATAGGGGGCTTAGAGTCCTTAATATCTCGCTCTCAGTCGAATTTGTCAGCGATAGAGGCCTGGGTGCGTAGTACTGGTTGGGTAGACTTTCTTGCAAGTTCTAGTGAGAGTCGCTCCAGCACCTCTATTTGTATCAAGATTATTTCTGACTGGTTTGTTTCTTTTCCTAACGAAAAGCAAGTGGCTATTACTAAAGAAATGGCCGGTTTGTTAGACAGTGAAGGCGTCGCACACGATATAGATGGCTATCGGAATGCGCCTCCAGGTTTGAGAATTTGGGGTGGAGCGACTGTAGAAAGAACTGATTTGGAAGCTCTTTTGCCTTGGTTGGACTGGGCATATGAGACTGTTTCAACGAAATATTTGTAATAGAACGTTAGCGAAAAAAAGGAATTTTGATGAATAAAGTCTTTGTAGCTGACGAGTTGGCGCCTGAAGGAATAGCAGCATTAAAAGAGTATGCAGAAATAGAAATAGATTTTTCCCCTGGATTGACAGCAGAGGAGGCTATTCCTCACGTAATAGATGCTGATGCAATTATTGTCAGAAGCGCTACAAAATTGAAGGGTACGTTACTTGATGCAGCTTCAAAATGTAAGGTGATAGGCAGAGCGGGTATTGGTGTAGACAATATTGATTTGGATGTGTCCACGGAGAGAGGGATAGTTGTCCTCAACACCCCGGATGCAAACGCAACTACAACCGCTGAGCTTGCTATAGCACATATGTTTTCTTTAAGCAGGAAACTGCCTGAAGCCGATTTGTCAGTAAGATCTGGAAAATGGCAAAGAAGTAAGTTCGTCGGTGCTGAAGTGTCTGGCAAGACGATTGGAATAATTGGGTTTGGCACGATTGGGCGACTCCTATCAGAAAGATGCCTAGGTTTGAAAATGAACGTTGTTGCATTTGATCCCTTCGTTACAGAGAAAACGTTTAAAGAGCATGGGGTAGAGAAAAAAGACCTTGATGACCTAGTTGCAATATCTGACTACATCACGTTGCATTGCCCAGTGACGGATGGGACGAGGGGACTTTTTAGCCGCGAGAGACTGTTTGCTATGAAACCTGGTTCTCGTATCATAAATTGCGCTAGAGGAGGTTTGATCGATGAACAAGCCCTATGCGATGCTGTTAATTCTGGGCACTTGGCGGGGGCTGCTCTGGACGTTTTTGAGCAAGAACCACCGATTGGCTCCCCACTGTTTGCCGTCCCAAATATTCAATTCACTCCTCATCTGGGAGCATCAACCGAAGAGGCTCAGATGGCGGTTGGTGTTGAAATAGCCCACCAAATTGCTGCTTTTTTGATTAATGGAAAAATCATAAACTCAGTCAATGTTCCTAGTGTTGACCCTGATAAGTTACAGCAACTGAACCCGTATATGGAGCTGGGAACCAAGTTGGGAAAAGTACTGTGCCAGATGGTTGAAGGCCCTCTGTCGTCTGTTGAAATTGGTGTTTTTGGTGAAGCTTCAAAATTTGATTCACACCCTATCGCTAGCGCCTCAATGGTTGGGTTACTTTGTCGGCATCATGCCGTCCCCGTTAACCAAATAAATGCTCTGCATTTGGCCCGAAGACAAGGTATAAGCGTGACCAAAGTTAGCTCGGCCGATTCTAAAGATTACCTTTCTTTGGTTCGCATAACTGCTCAGAGCTCAGAACAAACTGTCATTTTAGAAGGCGCAATCTTTGACGAAAGCCGGCCAAGGTTGGTGAAGATAAATGGCTATGAAGTTGAGTCGCCTTTAGAGGGACACCTACTGATAACCAAACATGCAGATGAACCAGGTGTTGTCGGTAAAATTGGCGAAGCGCTTGGCAAAGAAAATGTAAATATTTCGCGTATGCAAGTAGGGGTGGCGGAAGACACTCAGCTAGCTATTGCAATATTGGCTATTTCGGACTCGTTGAGTGAAACTGCGTTAGAAAACATATCGAAAATAGGCGCCGTTGAAAAAGTTCTTCAAGTGTTGCTGTAAAAAAATACTGCTACGGCTATTAAAATCTAAAAATACCGTAACCAGGCTCTCCCGGCTGAGCATTCAACGATGCGCTAATGGCTATTCCGAGGGAGTTTCTGGTATCTATTGGATTAATAATTCCATCGTCCCACAATTCGGAGGTTGCGTAGTAGGCCGACATCTGGTCTTTGAACGCTTCAAGAGTCTCTTCATAAACCTTGTCTAAGGTTTTTTGTTCTACTTTTTCTCCCGTTCTTTCTAATTGCCGTTTTTTAACATCTACAAGCGTTCTTGCGGCTTGTTCTCCTCCCATAATACCAATTTGGTGGTTAGGCCAAGAAAAGATAAATCTTGGATCGTAAGCTCGACCACACATTCCGTAGTTTCCTGCGCCAAAAGAACCATGACACATTAGTGTGAATTTCGGAACGTGTGAGCCGACAATTGCTTGTATTAGTTTCGCTCCATCTTTAGATATACCTTTAGCTTCGTACTCTTTTCCAACCATAAATCCCGTTACATTCTGGAGAAACAGTATTGGGGTATTATTTTGGTTACATAATTCGATGAAATGGGCAGCTTTAAGCGCACTATCATTGAAAATAACGCCGTTGTTGCCCAATATCCCTACCTTGTAGCCCCATATGTTTGCAAAGCCACAGATCATTGTAGTTCCATAGACAGGTTGGTATTCGTGGAACCTACTTCCGTCGACTATACGCGCAATTACCTCTTTCATGTCAAAGGACTTTTTTATATCAGTTGGGAGAATGCCATACAGATCATCAGGATCGTAATACGGTGCTTCGACAGTATCCCTTCGCGCGAGCCATTTAGTGGTTTTCTCCCATTGATGAACTATTTCTCTGCCTATTGCAATAGCTTCTTCTTCGGTGTCGGCAGGGTAATCGCACACACCGCTGACTTGTGTGTGTAAGTCACATCCTCCTAGCTCATCAGCCGTGACGATCTCTCCTGTCGCAGCTTTTACTAGCGGGGGGCCAGCTAAGAAAACAGCACCTGTACCTCTCACAATCACTGAGTAGTCTGATAACGCAGGAACATACGCGCCTCCAGCGGTGCAGTGGCCAAATACTAGTGCTAGTTGCTTAACATTCATTTTGGATAAGGTGCTTTGATTACGAAACATTCTGCCTGCCATGTACCTGTCCGGAAAGATTTCAGATTGAAGAGGTAGAAATCCGCCAGCGCTGTCACAAAGGTGTACTACGGGCAAGCGATTTTCGATGGCTATGTCTAGAGCGCGTACAATTTTTTTAACCGTCAGTGGATACCACGCACCACCTTTTATACTGTTATCGTTTCCTATAATAATTACTTCTTGCCCGCTAACAATTCCAATTCCCGTGATGCAACTGGCACTTGGAGAGCCTGCATCACCAGCACGGCTCCCTGCTAGCGTGGAGAATTCTAGAAAAGGAGTTCCTGGATCCAGCAGTTTGTCCAATCGTTGCCTAGGCATCAATTTGCCGTGACCCGCTAGACGATCTATGTCCTTTTGCGGTCTTTCATGGCGGGCATCATGCTGTCTTTGCTTAAGTTCGTCGGCGAGCCCTTTGTTATAATTATAATTGGATTTAAATTCTGATGATTCCGTATGGATTTTTGATTTGATACGAGACATTATTGCTGCGCCTTAAGTCCAATTAGTTCGGTATTTTTTTCAAAAGCCGAGTTGATTTCTGCATGTATGCTCTCGACCTCTCCGTCACGAGGGGCAGTTATATTGATTTGCATTTTCATCGATTCTATAACGATCAAAACGTCGCCAAACATTACCGTCGAACCTGGCTGGCAGTTGACGCTAACTACTATTCCAGGCATTGTTGCCTTGATGATGTCTTCGTTTGTAGTCGCTTTTTGAGTCGCGCTAATGTGATCAAGATATGGCAGTGTGTAGGTACGGCCATCACATCTTAAATAGATGGCTTCTTCGTCTTGGGCCCACCAAATTTTTTTCAGTTGGCCGTTAACAAGCATAGAAAAATAATTTTCAGCAATTCTAGTGAAATCTTTTACTGCAAAAGAGATCCCATCAATTGCAATAGTTAATTCCGGATGGCATTTAATGATTGAAACCTCATGTTTTTTCCCATCTAAGTGGAATTTATATGATTGGCTCATCACAAATTCCTCCATTCGCCTATGGATGCGTGTGGTTCGGGCGCATCGAAGGCTAGAGACCTAAAGTCATCAAGCCCTAACGATGCGGCTAGAAGCGCACAAGCTATCTCGTCTTGCACAAGATTAGTAGGTTTTAGTTCTTCCTCATTGTCCGTCAAAAAACCGGTGTGTATATTACCCTCTGCGAACTTAGTGCTTCTTATTATCCGGCCTAAATAGTCAATATTACTGCTGACGCCTAACAGCACTAATTCATCTAAAGCCTTTGTGATTTTTTCTATAGTTAGGGTTCGATCCTCAGCATGGCAGATCAATTTTCCAACCATAGAGTCAAATGCTGGAGAAATAACCTGACCTTGCTCAACACCCGAATCAAACCGCGCATCGATGGCACTTGGAGTCGCGAGTACTTTTATGACCCCTGTGGCAGGTCGAAAGTCATTTTCTGGTTCTTCACAGCAGATGCGGCATTCGATTGCATGGCCAGATTGTTTAATGCTTTTTTGTAGCCAAGGTATTTGCTGTTTGCTGGCAACTATTAATTGCGCTTCTACTAGGTCTACAGAGCAGACTAACTCAGTTATAGGGTGTTCTACCTGCAGCCGGGTATTCATTTCGAGAAAGTAGAAATCATCATTCGGGCTAAGAATAAATTCGACAGTCCCTGCATTTAGGTATTTTGCTTTCTTTGACAGGTTCACAGCGGCTGCACATATAGAGTCTCTTAGTTGAGGAGACAATGAAGGAGCAGGGGATTCCTCAATTACTTTCTGGAAACGTCTTTGGATTGAACATTCCCTTTCATACAGATGAATGACATTACCTTTTCCATCCCCAAGTACTTGAACTTCAATATGTCGGGGCTTTTCAATATATAACTCGGCATAGATACGGTTATCTGCAAAGTAGCGTTCTGCCTCGCCCATTGCCGTTTTAGCCTGCTCTTCGAGAGAGTTTACATCATGCACAATACTCATTCCCTTACCCCCACCTCCTGCTGCAGCCTTGATAAGGAGTGGGAAACCAATTTTTTGAGCTTCTTTTACAAAGCTCTTTAAGTCCCCATTTTGGGTTACGCTCGGGGCGACTGGAATGCCATTTTTTTCAGCAAAATCTCGAGATAAAATTTTATCTCCCATGAGCTTAATCACATCAGGTTGAGGTCCTATAAATACTATCCCCGCAGCCTCGACGGCTTCTGCGAAAGACGCATTTTCAGACAAGAAGCCGTATCCGGGGTGTAAACACTCAGCAGAAGAAGATTGTGCGGCTTTAATGATTTGCTTGGAATCTAAGTAGGCGGCGGTTGGTGTGTCAGCAAACAACTGAATAGCAATGTCTGCTGATTTTACGTGCGGGGCTTTTCGGTCAGCATGGTGGTAGACCGCTATCGTTTGGATGCCTAGCGACTTTGCGGTGCGTATTACCCGACAAGCGATTTCACCACGATTAGCTATTAGAATACTTTTAAACATTGATTTTGCAGCCCCTTACCAACTTTCACTTAGGCTATTTTAGCCTAGAATGCCATGTTTTAGCTTTTTGCCGAAAATTAGCGCTATTAGATCTTATTACGAATGCACGTCAGTGATCATAAACAAATGACTAAGCATATGCTACACGGATTGTTATAGATGACTAACTAGATAGTATTAGACGGTGCAATTGAATCTGGGACGATAGAGGGTTTCTGTTATCATATTGATTTCAATAGTTAACTAAGGCATTTAGTATGCGTATCGCGAGTTATAACTACCAAAGCGTCTGCCATGTTGGAATGCTATCTACTGATATGAGCTCGATTATTTCCTTTGATATCCCCGAAGCTAGGGCGAAAATGGGACTTTTAGCATTATTCGACAGTGCGCCTTCTCTCCTTCCGCTTCGCAATGCTGAAGAACCAACGCCCTTAGAATTGGTTGAAATCCTTGCGCCTATTCCCAATCCACGACGGAATATTTTTTGCGTGGGTAAAAATTATTTCGCGCATGTGCAAGAGATAGCTGCTGCAGGCTTTGATATCCCTGATAGTCGCGGTGATGCCCCTGAGGTTCCTATTATATTTTCAAAATTGCCTGACTGTGTTGTTGGGCACAATGCATCGATACTTTACAACCAAAAAGTGACTAGACAACTTGATTACGAGGCCGAGTTGGGTGTTGTTATTGGTAAGGAAGTTAAGGGAATATCACGGGAGGAGGCTATGGACTGTGTTTGGGGTTACACCATCATCAATGACGTGAGCGCTAGGGATGTGCAAGCTAACCATAAACAGTGGCTATTAGGTAAATCCCAGGATACTTTTTGTCCCATGGGGCCTTTTGCAGTGTCTAAAAACCTTGTAAATCTAACAGATACTGCTATTAGGTGTTGGGTTAATGGCGAATTGCGTCAGGACGGGAATACGGCGCAAATGATTTTTGATGTCCCCACTTTAATCGAGACAATTTCTGCTGGGATTACGCTTTACCCAGGAGATGTTATTGCTACAGGGACTCCTGCGGGTGTGGGTGCCGGCTTTGAGCCACCTCGATTTTTAAAAAACAATGATACTGTCACTATAGAGATTTCTGGTATAGGGACGCTCACAAATCAGGTGATTTCGGAATAAAGAGACTTCCTTAGGTGGTCAGCCTTCGATAAATATCGGCGACTTTTAGAGGTAATTTTTTTACCTCGTCGATGACAGCATAATTAGCGGTTCCATACATATGGGGTAAATATTCCTGGGCTTCACTATCTATGGTTATACAAAATGCGTGCACGCCGCTTTGTTTCATCTCAAGGAGAGCATGACGGGTATCTTCAATTCCATACTGTCCTTTATAGCCCCCGTAGTCTTCGGGACGGCCATCTGAAAGTGTTATCAATAGTTTGGTACGCGCATGCGTTTTCTGGAGTATTTGACCTAAGTGTCTTATTGCGACGCCCATTCGAGTATATGCTTTAGGTCTAATTCCGCTTATTCTCTGTCGAACTTCCAGAGAATAGTTTTCTTTAAAGTTTTTTATTGAGTAAACCTCACACCGCTTGTTTGTCCTTCCAGAAAATCCATAGATTGCATAACGATCTCCTAGTAGTTCTAGTGCTTCACAAAGTAGCACTAATGACTCACGTTCAGCGTTGTTAACCCATCCGAGAGTCGAACCGCTCATATCAACCATAAACATGACCGCTACATTCCTCTCTTGATTACGGTAGTTTGTATATAAGTGATCGCTTATATCTTTCCCTTGCGCTAGATCAATATGAGCGTTCACTATGGCATCAAGATCAATATCATCACCCTCCGGCTGCCTTCGTTGTGGTCTAGATTCGCCCAGCACCGCTTCAAAGCATTTTTTTATGGTGCGCAATGCCCCACGATATTTTTCCAGTGTTTCAGAAATAAAACTTTCATTCCCTGGCGGGACAACTAACTCCCGAAGCGTGCAAAAGTCCTCACGAAATCTTTGTCGAGTACAGTCCCATTCAGGGTATTGGAAAGTGCCTGTTTCATTAAGATCAGGATCAGGATCACCTTCAGATTCTCCATGTTGGGCTTGTAGTGCATCGGAATATTCTCCTTGCTCTAGGGGTTCCATATGCTGATCAGGAATTTCACCAAAGTCTTGCATAATTGACCCAGCAAGATTCTTGAGATCGTCAGATAGTTCAATAGGCTGCCCGTCTAATGTTAACTGGAAATTAGTTTCACTCGGTTCCCCGTCACTGCTGTCTCCTTCACTGACTTCCAGCATTTGTTTGGGCACAAAGTCATCGTCTTCCGTTTGGTTTTTCGGGGCATTTTCATCTCTTAGCTTGTCTAGCGACTGCTGAAAAGCAATCTGCTCCTGCTTTATACGAGAAAGCATAGTCTCTCTAATTCGATCTAAAAAAATTTCTCCCTGATAGGGCTGCAAGGTAGGCAAATCAACATCAAGAAAGTGGTTGATATTTTTGATTGTATCCATGCCAGTTGAAGTCGGATCACTTAAGGGGCCAGCTCGGTCACGCCACAGTTGCCACAAAATTACAACATCAGCATCACGATGTTCAAATTCAGAAAATTCTCTATTCAGGCCAGGGAAGTCTCGTGCTATACAATGATTAAGTCTGATACATTCCAAGCGATTAAAAATGTCGAGGGACTTCTGATCGTTATACTCGGTTGTAAGTTTTTCCAGCACTTGAATCCGCCATGTTCCATACCAAGTTTGAGCCCATAAGTGGGCTGCTGTTAGTTTATAGAGAGTGAAATTTTGTTTAGGCTGAGGGAAAATAGAAATACTTTCGGGCAGGAATAACCCTTCAGTGTTGGTATATGTCTCGTCGTGACTTGCAATTTTGAGTTCTCTTCCGCCGAGACCTCTTATGAAATGTTGTAGGAAGAGATTGGTTTGTTGGAGAGAACATCTAACCCCTCTATTTTTCTGTTCATCGGCAAAGCCGTCGATATCTTCGAGTGAGATAATTGCTTTTCCGAGACCATAGTTGTCATACCTTTTCAAGAATAAGTCTATCCATTTTTGAACATCGGCATCGATCATGCAGTCAAAAGCTTTTGGTACGAAAGAGATGAAATGTGCTGCGAGTTCGGCGTTAGAATCAGCTATCAATTGAGCCCATTGATAGATGAATACTTGTTGCTGGTCGTTAAGGTTAGCAATTTTCGAGATGATCGCTTCTAGATTAGAGTGCCTGCTTAAAGCTGGCCCTGTGATTTCTTCTAGATCTTTTTGTATTCGAATACGATAGAGTAAATTCTGCCTTGATTGATTAGCCATTTAGATTGTAAAACTTTTTATACGGATTTGATTACTGGTCTTTTAAAAGATTGACCGACTTAGTTCATGTACAGCTTGGAACATATCCGGCTCATCTGTCAACGCTTGGCTAATGGCCGTATCTATAGCATTGACGGGAGTGACATTACTATGGATAAGTTTTCCGGCATTTACCAATAATCTTGTGCTAGCCCCTTCTTCCAAACCATTCCCTTTGAGGTTTCTAGTCATGTGTCCTAGTTTGACTAGCTTGTGGGCTATTGATTGATCAATTCCGCTTTCTCTTATTACGATAGCTTCTTCGGTAGCGGCTTCAGGATAGTCAAATTCTAAGGCTACGAACCTTTGTCGAGTGCTTTGTTTAAGATCTTTAAGAACACTTTGATAGCCAGGATTATAAGAAATGGCTAAACAAAAGCTACTAGGCGCTTCAAGGAGCTCGCCCAGTTTCTCAATAGGTAATAGTCGTCTGCCATCGCATAGCGGATGTATGACTACTGAAGTATCCTTCCGTGCCTCGACAATCTCGTCTAGATAGCAGATATACCCGTGTCTGACTGCACTAGTAAGAGGTCCGTCCACCCAGATTGTCTCTCCCCCTTTAATAAGATATCTGCCAATGAGGTCGGAGGCGGTCAGGTCGTCGTGACAGGCGACTGTCACCATAGGGAGTTTAAGATACCAGGCCATATATTCAATAAAGCGGGTTTTACCGCAACCAGTGGGGCCTTTTAGTAAAATTGGCAGTTGATTTTTATATGCTGCTGTGAAAATTGCGATTTCATCCCCAACCGGCTCGTAGTAAGGCTTTTTTTTGACGAAATTTTGCTCGTTTTTTATGGTGGTTTTGCTCATATAGAAAATTCTTTCACGGTTTAATCGTTCGATTATACTAAAGTCACGGGACGAGGGTGGCGTCTGCTTTACTTTACGCGGTTCCTTGATATATTTTATTCGGTAAGCAAGTTATCGTAAATATAGGCGTTTAGTCAACGCAGATGAAATGTAGCAGGTAATTTTTATGTTGGAAAAATTGAATCCTAAATCTATTGTTGCGCCTTTTAATGATGCATATCACCATGTTGTTGTTATTCCTTCTGGCGCCCGTGTAGCTTATGTTTCTGGTCAGATAGGTCTTAATCCCGATGGGACTCTTCCAGCCACGGTGGAGGAGCAAGCTGACCGAGCATGGAATAATGTTGTAGAGTCGGTTAAAGAGGCTGGCATGTCGGCTACGGATATTGTTAAAGTGAATGTATACCTTTTGGACGAGAAGGATTACCCTGCGTTTGCCGCGGCACGTCATAAGTATCTCGGCAATGCTCGGCCAGCATCTACTGCAGTGCTAGTTAAACAATTAGTCTCGCCAGATTGGCGATTGGAAATTGAGGTTGTTGCCGCTGCAGTTTGAAACCAGTCTGCAGCCAGGAATTTGTCTTAAGCGCTAAATGCTGGTCGTCGACAAGGACGGGGTTATCTTGAAACGATAGACTG
>Ga0209089_10000182_pt1 | contig 58252 bp, 61 predicted proteins | sample ArcticOcean_MG_C_FD_187431 | JGI IMG/M metagenome (GOLD analysis project Ga0209089, IMG submission 187431) | Marine microbial communities from western Arctic Ocean - ArcticOcean_MG_CB2_150 (SPAdes) (version 2) | ecosystem: Environmental > Aquatic > Marine > Oceanic | place: Arctic Ocean: Canada...
AGCAAGGTATTATGGCCATATTTTGATAATGGAATTAGATTTACTTGCCCTAATGTAATTTTTTCAGCTCCAGTAGTAATAAGTCTTCGGTCATATGACCTTAATTGAAGTGCTAATTCATTAGATGGTTGTGTAGAAATGATGTAAAATGCTAAATCTACATCGTGAGCTATAGCTGCTTGAGAAAATTCTACATAATCTTCTGGAACAATCACATTTAAGATTTCTGTAGCTCCATCTGTATGCGAGATTCTTCCTATTTCTTCAAATAATCCTCCTATTTCCTCCAGATTACTTATAGTTGTACTAAATCTTGGAGTATTATCTAATCTAGACTCTAAATCTTCTATTCCTATTGTTTCTGGTATATCTATCATTTTTATTATTAGTATTTTTTGAAAGTATAGTTTAAAGATTTGAAAAATCTTTAACTCATTCAAAATTATTTATTTTTAAGACTATATAAACCTTCCTATATGTAATTATTATATAGTGGTAACATATAGAATATATCCGTTGTGTAATTGTACCTATGAAATTCTGTATTTAAACCTTTTGTGAAAAGGTTTATTAATGGGCATTTTAATTTTAAAATTTAAAATTTATTACAATAAATCTTATTAACTTGCTCGTGGTTTTTATTTAATGAATCCAGAGGAAACACATGAGAAGATAATTGGTGTCTTAAAAGAAAAGGGGCCTAGTTTGCCTATAAATATAGCTAAGGCCCTCAGTATAAGTAGTTTATTTATTTCTGCCTTTTTATCAGAATTGACAAATCAAAAGAGGATAGAAGTAAGTAGTTTGAAAGTTGGAGGTAGCCCTTTGTATTATATGAGGGGTCAGGAAGAAAAACTAGAAGATTACTATAAATACCTTCATCCAAGAGAATCTGAAGCATTTTTATTATTAAAGGAACATAATGTATTAAAAGATAGTGATCAGGATCCTGCAACAAGGGTGGCTTTAAGATCTATAAAGGATTTCTCAATTGGGTTTAAAATAGATGATGAAATCTATTGGAAATTTGTTTCGGTTCCTCAATCTGAAGTAGATTCTATTTTTAATGGGGGTAAGAATGAAATTAAAGAAGAAGATAATCGTGAAGTTAATGTAGAAGTTAAGGAAGAGATTAGGGTGGACTTAGTTGAGAAAGAAAATAAAGTGGCAACCAATGAAGTTTCTTCTTCCATTATTTCTGAGAAAGTTGAAGGTGTGCAGGAGAATCAATTATCTGAAGCAACAATTGTTAGCAAACCTAGGGAGGTGGTTGTAGTTAAGGAAGAAAATAATGAATTTCAAAATCCGCTAGTTGTTAAGGAGGAGAAGAAAAAAGGAAAAGTAAAGTCTGAATTTGTTGAAGGGGTTGTTGGGTTTATTGAGAGGAAGGGGTTGTTGATTGTTGAAGAGAAAGAGTATAAGGTTAAGGAATATAATTGTATTGTTGGAATTAAATCTGAATTGGGTTTAATAAATTTTTTAACGCAGGCCAAGGATAAGAAAACTATTACTGAAGGAGACTTTAAAAAATTGTTAAGTACTGCTCAATCTATTCCATTACCAGCATTTATGCTTTATACGGGAGAAATTGGTAAGAAGGCTAAAGAATATCTAGAAAGATATAGCAGCGTATTAAAGGCAAGAAGAATTAAAGCATAATTAATTTGAAGAACTGCATAACAATAATGTTTATAATACTAAAAAATCATTAAATAATAAGCTTTAAATAGGGTGAATATGAGGTAATATCATGGGAAGAATTAAGTCTAAATTGATCAAGAGAACAGGTAATAATTTGTTAGAGGATGATAAATTTAGTGGTGACTTTGATTCTAATAAGAAGGTTTTAGGTAACTTGATGCCTGGTAAAAAGGTTAGAAATCAGGTTGCAGGTTTTATTACAAGAAAAAAGAAGGAAATAGAAGATAAGGCAGCAAAGGATGCTTTAAGTCAAAAAAAGTAGGTGTAGTATTCAAATAGTGTATATATAGTAAAATGACTGAAGAAAATAAGGATTCGAAAGGTGAAGAAGGTTCTGTTGATAATCAGGAACCTAAGGAAGGAGTTGATAATATTATTTTTGTAGGGATTAAACCATTTATGAATTATGTTACTGGTGTTGTTATGCAATTCCAGAATAAAGGTCAGAATGAAGTTATAGTGAGTGCTAGGGGAAAATTTATTAGTAAGGCTGTGGATGTTGTTGAAGTTGCTAGGAGAACTTTTTTGAAGGATGAAGACATTAAGGTCAAGGATATTTCAATAAATAGTGAACAATTTGAGAACAAAGAAGGCAAGAGAATTTTTGTAAGTACTATTGAAATTAAGTTAATAAAACCGGTTTAGTTTAGAAATAAAATTTAATGTGCCATATTTACTTAATAATAATATTAATTTATTAATCTTTTTACTTCCATCCCTAAATCACCTTCAATTGTTGGTATAACTGAAACTTCTACAATAGTTCCTGGGACTTCCAAGTTTGTGAATGTAAATTCTTTAGTTTCTAATTGTTTAGGTATATTTTGTGTTTTTTCAATTGTTATAGAAGAATCCTGTTCTCTATGAAAAATAAATCTTAATGATTCCATTTCTCCTCTAATAGTTTTAACTTTTATATTTATATTTCCATTAGGAAGAACTTCTAATTTATCTATTTGAATTTCAGTTGTAAAACTATTAATTTCAATTTCTTCGCTAGAATTACTTATGGTGCTGTTGAATACATTCCAAACAATAACTACTAATCCCAAAACAACTAAGATTATTAATACTGTTGTAATTACTTGAGATTGTGCTTTTTTATTCATTTTTATTTATCCTTTTTATCTTTATGATTATCTTTCCCTTTTTTCTTAGATAGAATTTTATTGACCTTGTAATCTACTTGATCTAGTTTTTTCTCCATTCTTTTAATTCTTTTGTTTCTTTTTATGTTTAGAACAATGTTTACTATTTGTAAAATGAAATATACTATAAAAACTATTCCTACTGTTTTTAGAATTGTTACTAGGGTAATGATTCCTGCAGAAGTTTCTGGAGGGAGATTCTGTAAAATATCTGAACCAATAGTTAATGTGTCTACCATCTTTTTTTATATTATATATAACATGAATAGGTTTTTAAATCCTTATTTTCTTCCATAGGTATGGCTCTGTAGCTTAGCAGTAAAGCGCCGCTCTCATGAGGCGGAGATCGGGAGTGCAATTCTCCTCAGAGCCATAACCTTCAAGGTTATGGCTAGAAGAATTTTCTCCTAAAAGATTCAGAAATCTTTTTAGGTCCAGAGAATTAAAAATTCTCTGGCCGCTCACTACTTACGTAGCTTCGCAAGTGCAATTCCTGAAAATCTTTAAGATTTTCAGTCCCTTCGATTCTTATGAATCTTCAGATCTCCTCAGAGCCATTTTTGGTTTTGGTATCTTATAGAATTAGAACTCAGGATATTTCTCGCGAGTAGATTTATCGATTAATAAAATATTTCTTGGTATCTTATAGAATTAGAACTCGAGAATATCATTGCGGTTAATTTAGGGGTTAATAAAAAGTTTAAAAATTTTTTGAAAAAAAACTATTGGTATCTCCAATTATTATTTTTATAAGTATTCTTGTGGTTAGGGTTGCGACTTTATGAGAAATATAAAAAATATTGATATCTTATACAATTATATCTTGGAATATCCTTGTGCTAGATTGTGGGTTAATAAGATTTATAAATGTAAGATGTGTTGATCTGTTATGGCTGCATCTGGATTAACAAAAATTAAGTCTGCAATATTAGCTTTAGTTATAGCAATCGTACTTGCGAGTTTAGTGGGGTATACAATTAATGTATTTGATCCAAGTCCTGAATGGAATGATTATTGTAGTGAATCTATAAGGGCTCCAAAGGTTGTAGGACAAGAATTTGTTCAAGTTACTGAATCAGATTGTAATGGAATGGATGGATCTAAGTGGGAGAATGGTTATTGTAATCAAAATTATCAGTGCCAAATGGATTATGATGGTGCACGTGATAAACATAGTTTGACTGTGTTTTTAGTTAGTGTGCCTGCAGGATTAATTGCATTATTTTTTGGAGTTACTTTGGGACTAGCTAGTGTGTCAAGTGGATTGATGTTAGGTGGGGTGTTTTTGGTATTTTATGGTACAGCCAATTATTGGAGTAATTTTTCAGATATAATTCGCGTAGTTATATTGGCTATAGCTTTGGGGTTATTGATATGGTTAGGGTATAAGAAGTTAGAACATTAGATAATTGAGTAAAAAAATCATTTTTGTATCGATATCCCATATACCTAACTTAAGAGTATTCTCGCGTTATAATTTCTGAGATAATAAGATAAATAGTAATTTAATCGGAATGGAATTTTTTTCTGAGGTTGCTTAATTTTTGTTTGTATTTTTCTATATCTGGATCTTTTTGATCTAAGATATTTAACTTATGCTCCGCTTCTTTAATTAAACTATATTCTATCTCTTTTGAGTGATATTCTGCAGTTTCTAGATTATCTTCTGAAATATCTTTTTCTAATTTAGCTAAATGATTTTCTATTTCTTTTTTAATACTTTCAATACCTGTTTTTAGTCTCTGAGGAATTGAGATAACCACACCCTTTAGGTGTGGTGATTCCTCTAGATCCTAAACACAATGGCCTGTAACAAACCACGCCCCCTCAGGGCGTAGTGGCCCATTGTGTTTTTGATAAGATAAGATATATAAATTAACCATGACTGATTGTTGTATGAAAAAGAGTGTAGATAGAACCTACTTAGGTTCGATTGTATTGGGTTTGAATGATGCGTTAGTTGAACTGACAGGTGTGTTGGCTGGTTTGACTTTAGCTCTGGCGAACAGTCAGATAATATTAATTTCTGGATTTATTACTGGGTTTGCGGCTTCATTATCTATGGCGGGATCCGAGTATTTATCGACAAAGGCAGAGTGTCGTCATACGAAAAAGGATAAGAAGGCAGGTATATGTAGAAGTCCTGGAACTGCTGCTACCTATACAGGTATAGCCTATTTTATTACTGTACTTTTATTGTTGTTTCCCTATTTGATCTTAAGTAATGTATTATATGCACTTTCTTGGACCTTAGTTAATGCAGTTATTATTATTGCAGCCTTTACTTATTATGCGAGTATAGAAAGGGGAGAGAGTTATTTTCATAGATTCTTTGAAATGTTAGCAATAAGTATGGGTGTAGCAGCGATAAGTTTTGGGATGGGATTTTTAATTAGGATTTGGGTGGGCGGACCTGTTTAGTTTATTGACTATTATCTAATATAGATTATCCTAATTTATTATGGGTAATCTTTAATGCCTAGATTCATAACATTTTATTTTTTGAAGGTCTACATGTGTTGATGCAATTCTCATATTATGTTTCATTTCTATATTCCCACCATTATATTCAGGCCTATAACTTTCTTTTTCATAAATAAGGCCTGCACAGACTGGGATTGCAAGAATAAAAGCTCTAAAATCGCTATCTAATATTGAATTAATTCCTGCTAACATATAATTAAATGAATGATTGAAATATTTAAAAGAATATGTGTGAAGTTTAGGTGCATGGCGAAAAGCTATCGTCTTTGTTTCTAGGTAGAATGTGCATATGGAAATGATCTACCATGTTATCAATCCCATTTAGATGTAGATTGAATCCATCGCATTTTTCATTATCAACTGTTTGCAAGGTTAGCTTTTTAATTGCTTCAAGTAATTCATTGCCTAATGTATTTGGTATGTCTAAAATAGATTTGTAATGGTCTTTAGAAATTAATAATGCATGCCCTTTCATTTTAGGTTGATTGTCTAAAATACCAATAAATTTGTCATCCTCATAAATATGATCTACCTGGATTTCACCATTTACTATTTTACAGAATGTGCAGTCTGTTGTCATTTTAAATTATTTTACCTGCTTCTTCAAACTTTATTTCTTGGTTTATTAATTTTCTTAAGGTGTCTTTTAGGTCCTTTGTTTTTATTCTAATTTGGGAAGTAGTGTCTCGGTCTCTGATTGTTACATCCTGATTCTTTGGAGATTCTTCATCGATGGTTATGCAATAGGGAGTTCCTATTTCATCATTACGTGCATAACGTCTTCCAATTGAACCAGATTTATCATAATTACAATTAAATTCAGATCGAAGATCTATTAAAATATCTTGAGCCATATCTATGTATTCTGGTTTTTTGATTATTGGAAATACTGCTGCTTTTACTGGTGAAAGTTTAGGATTTAACCGAAGAATCGTAGTTTGTTTTTCTTTGTTTTCATGATATGATTCAAGCAAAAATACTATTAATGCCCTTCCTACACCTAGGCTAGGCTCACATACAACGTGTGGTAGGACCTTTTTACCTTCTATTGTTGTAATTTCCATTGAAGACTTAGAATGTTCTTGGTGTTGTTTTAGGTCAAAATCACCTCTATTTGCGAAACCTTGAAGTTCTCTCCATCCCATTGGAAAATTATATTCTAAATCCCAGGTATCAATTGCATAATGTGATTTCTCATCTTTAGTATGTTGTCTTATCCTAAAATTATTTGGATTAGCTCCTAATCTTGTGAACCATTCAAACTCTTTAGCTATCCAGTAAGCATGCCAGTCAGTTTTTATAATTCCTGATTTATACGCTTCATAAATGTCCATTAATTCAGGTTCTTTATTTTCTTTTTGTTTATTTTCATCATAGATTAAAATATGGGTATCTTTTATTTCATCAATATAAGGGCAGCTTTGATTTGGTTCTATAAAGTATTCTATTTCCATTTGTTCAAATTCTCGTGATCTAAATAAGAATTCTCTAGGAGAAATTTCATTCCTGAAGGCTTTACCTATTTGTGCTATCCCAAAAGGTAATTGTAATCTTGCGTTTTCTTGTACTAATTTGAAATTAGCAAAAATTAGTTGTGCTGTTTCTGGCCGAAGATATGCTAGAGTAGAATCTTCTTTAATTGGACCTACTTGAGTAGTAAACATGGGATTGAATTCTCCTTTGTTTTCAAAATCTCCTCCACACTTATCGCATTTTGTTGAATCAAGTTCGTGTTTATCTACCTTAGATTTGTGATGGCATTTTTTACACTCTACTGCTATATCTACAAAACTAGCTACATGGCCACTTGCTTCCCAGACTTTTGGATTTGTGATAATTGATCCGTCAATTGCCACAATATCATTTCTTTGTTGGATGTGAAATTTATGCCATTCTTTTTTTAAATTGTTAACAAGTTCAGAACCTAGATGTCCATAATCCCAGAATCCTCCTAATCCACCGTAGATTTCTCCTGAAGGATAGATGAATCCCTTACGTTTACAGAAATTGGCTAACTCTTCAATGGTTATTTTTGTGGGTTCACTAGCTATTTCTTTTTTTACTTTTTCTTGCTCGGGTGATTTTTCTTTCTTTTCCATTTGTTTTATTTTTTCTGCCTTTAGTTTGGCTTCTTCAAGGTCTTTGCCTAGATAGGCAACTACCTTACTTTTTACTTTATCACCAACCCTTTCTGACTTTTGTAGGTAATAGTATTCTTTACCCGAAATCTTTTTTTTAACTATGAATGCCATCCTATGATTTAACCACTACGTTGGGGTTTAAAAACCTTTTTTTAGGTTTTTAACTCATTCAGATTTTTAATCTGAAGATTTTTAAATATTATGTGTGGTGCCTATGCTCGAAATCGTTGTGTTCTTGGAATGTTTGAAGGTAATCATATATTATTCTCTCAGAAACTTCTCTAGCTGTTGTAATCATGTATTGTGCAGATTCAAAATTTCTTAATCTTTCAACATTTTCATCTCTAATCATTTCATGCATTTGTTCCCATGCTAAAGGAACTGCAGAATCTGTTAATTGTTCAAATGTTCTGCAAGCTTCCAGGGAGGGTAATTCTAATTCTCCTGTTCTTGCAAATAGTAATTTCTTTGGTAATTTTACTGCTTTTTTTATTGTTGAAATTGTTTTTTGATATAATACTTCTGGATCTCTTTTATAGATTAAGGATTGTAAGTGGGTGTTTCTTATTGATCGTAGGTTCATTGCTGCACTGTTTAGTGGGCCTGATTTGTAATTTAATCCATTTAGGGTATCTCTTAAGTCTGGACCTGATAGGATTAATCCTCTCTCTTTAATATGGTCTGTGAAATCTGAGGTGTATGAAAGGAATCTTCCATCTAATGAGCTTCTTTCATCCATTAAATTAAATTCTAGGTCTAATGGATGATCTCTGGTTGTCTCTTCAAGGATTTTGGCCAGTTTATAGACTTTAGCATTATTTAGATATGGCAATCCTGGGAAAATAAATCCTCCATCAGCATCACTTGTTTTTGGTCTAAATCTTTTTCCATCATCTTCCCATAATGTTCCGTATCCATAGAAGCAAACATCTGAATGATTTTTTTTGTAACGCCTCAACAATTTTATCAATTGTTCTTAGATAATTGTCTCTAGTTAATTCTGGCATGGAATTTGGTGATTTATGTTATTTATAATTATTATTGTAAAATTTGTAAGGCTTTTTATATTGTATTAGATTATTAGTTATATGAAAAAGAGGGTGAAAAGAAAAATTGCTAAGGGGCATGATAAGGAAAATTTAATTCCTGAAAGAAGTTTTAAGAGTTTCTTAAAATTGGCCTTCTTTTTGTATTTGTTTATACTTGCTATCCAGTTGATAAAAAAGGCAAGTGGGGAAATAGCTCCTGACGCGCAACAATTTATATTTGCTAACTTAAGCCCATTGAAAGCTATTGCTGCTGGGTGGTTTAGTACTACTGTTGCCCAATCTTCTGGGGCGGTAAGTAGTGTGGCTATTAGTTTTGTTGGAAATAATATTATTGATTTACCTACTGCAGTTTATATTTTAGTTGGGGCGAGTATGGGGACCACTATTACTGCCTTGATAATTAGTTTGATTACTGTTACTAGTAAGAGGAAGGATTTTAGACATGGATTTGAGATTGCATTATGTTACTCAATTTATAGTTTTATTTTAGTATTCATAGTATTTTTCTTGGAATATTTCTTTGCTTTTTTTTCTAGATTATCCTTATATCTTGCACTTTTGTTTGAAGGTAATTTTTCTTATTTGAAAGTACCTGATGTGGTAGATATAGTTACAGGACCTTTAGTAAAACCACTTTCTGATAGCAATTTCTTTTTTGTATTATTAATAGCTTTTTTGATTCTAATCTTTGCCCTGAAGCATATTAGTAGGGCGATAATGGAGGTTTTAGGGGGAGAAGTTAAGGCTAAGTATTTTATTAATCGGCATTTTGATTCTCCTATGAAGGCTTATTTTTTAGGTGTAGTTTTAACTGCAATAGTTTTTTCTTCTAGTATTACTATAAGCCTATTAGTGCCATTGGCTGTTAGCGGACTAATTGGACTAAGACGTTCTATACCCTTTATATTGGGGGCTGATTTGGGAACCTTTACAGATACGTTTCTTGTGAGTTTGATCGTTGGTGAGACAAATGCAATTGCTGCAGCTTTCTCTTATGCATTGTTTGCAATAATTGGCGCTATTATATTTTTACCTAATACAAACTTTTTGTTTCGCGCTACAAAGTTTACATCTAAGAAATTGATAAAAATAAGTCGTAAAAAAGCGCTTTATGTCTTGTTGTTATTTGTTTTAATCCCACTAGGGATAATTGTGTTTTTTTGAATATGAAGATTTAAAAACAGTTAGTTCTTACAACTTTCATGCAGGGATCGCATACAGAAAATATAATTTTCTGTCTCTTCGGAATTATAAATTCCTCAGATAATGGTATTGCGAAAATATAAAGGTTTAAAATAGTGAGTTAATAGGTGAATATATGCAGGGATCGCATAATGGTATTGCGCGGGGTTGCAGACCCCGTTTTCCCGGGTTCGATTCCCGGTCCCTGCTTTTTATAATCAAATAAAAACAGCTCTGTCCGGAATGCTTCCGGACGAAGATAATTAGTAAATTTTCACGAGGTAAACTCGATGAAAATTTGCTGTCTAACCATAGAATTATGTGACTCCGGACAAGACCATAAAAACAATAATTATAAATACCTCATTATTTTACATGTTAAATGGAACAAGAATCACTACCAAAAAATAAAGATGAATTAAAAGAATTTATTTTAGAAACAGTTAATGAGGCCTGTGAAGATTTTATTCCCAGATTATCTGATGATGAACAAGAAGAACTTGACAGGCTTCATGGAGAATCATTAAGCAAACCCATAAATAAAGACGATTTTGTGGCGCTATAATTTAAAAATGTATGAAGTTATTGTTCATAAAAAAGTAGATAAGTTTATTGATTCCTTAGAAAATTCTTCAGTCATAAGGGAGAAACTACAACGGTTAAAAAATTTTAGGTCTAAGACTCCTGTAAATTTAGATATTTCAAAATATCGGGGAATGAAGAATAGATTTAGAGTAAGAATTGGGGATATAAGATTTATTTTTGATGTTATTGTTCAAGAGATCTATGTGAGAGAAGCAAATTACCGAGGAAAGGTGTATTAATCTAATTATCTGAGGAATTAGAAAACCACGCTCTAAATGGTGTGGGGGTTCCTCTAGATCCTAAACATAAGTGCCTGTAACAAACCACACCTTTTGCCCGGAGGGTACACCTTAGGTGCAAGGTGTGGGGACCCATTGTGTTTTTGATGCTTGAAGAAAAAACTACACTACCTCTATACATTTGTACTTATATACAAGGTTCCTGCTTATAATTAATTTAAGATGTTAGATGATATAGAACAAAGATTAAAAGATCCTATTAGGATTACAATTGACGATATTAGGTCTTCTTATGAATTTGGTTCATTGTTTACCCAATTAAGAAGATCGAAGTGTTTTAATTCTCGATCATTATTTACTGGAGTTATTGGTAGGGGATATGAAAAACTAGTTAATTTTGGGAATTATAGATATCCAGATACCCTTTTTGCTTATACTAAATCTGAGTTAGAAAATCAATCTCTTCATCCTGAGGATCCTGATAACGGAAATATTTTTACTCATTTAAGAATGGTGGAGGGTCCTGATTTTCATGGGGGGAGATATATTGTAGTTTGGGATTCTCAAAAATTATATCAGGGTGGGCCCCATATTGAATCGGAATATGGTTTTTTGCAGCCTAGTAGAAAATATGATTCTATATTTGGAGTAATACCTATTGAAGTTTTTGTTTAATAATGCACCCCTGACAATTCAGAAATTATAAATTTCTGACTCTTCAACTTCTTGATGATTGAAGACTTAAAGAATTATAAATTCTTAGTGCTGTCTGTCGCATATAATTTCACTATGTTCAATTATAAACGCCCCTGACAGCTTAAAGAATTAAAAATTCTTAGTGCCGTCAGTTTCAATTTAATCTCAATACAATCGATTAAATACGCCCCTGACAGGATTCGAACCTGCGACCCCCTGCTTAGAAGGCAGGTGCTCTATCCAGCTGAGCTACAGGAGCATATAAGGTTAAGAAAAAAGAACTGTATATAAAATTATGTTTTTATCAGCACTGTCCGGAATGCTTCCGGACGAAGATAATTTGTAAATTTTCACGAAGTAAATTCGATGAAAATTTGCTATCTAACTATTGAAATATGCGACTCCGGACAAAGCTTTTTTATCTAATTGGCTTAAGTTTTGGAGTGATAGAAATGGGTTCGTTGGCTTCTCTAACTGATCTTCTATGGGACCTGAAAATAAAGAAAGTTCCAATGGCAATGAATAATAAGAATCCTAAATATGGAACCCCCTTCCCTTCAGTAACATTGAATATTGCATTACCTGAAGTTTTAGACTTTCCAAGTATTACTGATTTTTTGATATAATTTTTTGAGTCAGTTGGGTGGGACATAAATACGGCATATACTCCCTTAGGATTTTCTTTAAGGTCTATTTTTACATCTCTAACAATTAGGTTATCATTATTAATAGAAAATTGATCTTTTATTCTATTGATTTCAAATCCATCTGGATTGTTCACCCAAATTTCAACATAGGTAGATTCTCCAATGAATCCTTGATTATCAAATGTATAGATTATATTTAAGAAATTTTTATCTGAACTTAATTCTCTAATTTTAATTGCATCAACACCATTTGTTATTGAAATGCTTGTTTGAATTGAAGTTGAAGATTGATCACAACTTAATTGTAATCCTAATGGATATTCTTGAATAAGGGCATCCTCAGGAATATTTAATTTGAAATTAAAATCCATATTTGAATCTGCAGGAATGTTTTTTGTTTCATCACTATTTATCCAATTTTGTTTCTCTGAAGTTAAAATAAGGGCGCAATTTGTTAGTACGCTATCGCCTATATTTTTTGCATTAATATTAATTAACTTTGAATCTCCTTTAGAAAGTGTTATATCATCAAACTCAGAAATTTCTAGATTATTATTTCCAATATCTGAAACTGAAAATCCTACTATGTTTGTTCCCAAGATTAAGAATCCTAAAATTCCTAAAGCGATTAAAGCTAATCCAAGAATCTTTATTGCACCGTCTTTCATTATCTAAGACAACCTAAGGTTTTCTTCGATGTATCTTTCCTAAGGATGCTACCTTGTAGTTGTTTACCTCTTTTCATAAATCATGATATGATTTATTGTTTTTAAATATTGGTATGGTTTTTAAAGCAGGATCTGTAATATATAGGATGGAAGACATAGAAATTAAAAATTTCAAACCTCCCATTTAAATTGGAAGTGTGAAAATGGAAGATATACTAATAACTTTTTTAGGAACTGGTAGTGCGATACCTACAATTAGTCGTAACCATAATGGAATCTTTTTTAAATATAAGGATAAGGGATTGTTAATTGATTGTGGCGAAGGGACTCAGAGACAGATAAGAAGAGCTAAATTAAATATTAGTAAAATAACAGATATTCTAATTACACATATGCATGGAGATCATATTCTTGGGCTTCCAGGATTATTGCATACAATGAGTAAGGCCGGATATGAAAAAGAATTAACTATATATTGTCCTAAAAATGCTGCCAAGAACTTGAAGAAATTATTAGAAATAACTGGAGTTCATGGTATTAAGTATAAAATAAGGGAAGTAAGAGGGAAGTTTATAGATAATGCATATTTTTCAATTACTAGTCTGTCTTTAGAGCATGATGTTGTTTGTAATGGCTATATGTTTGAAGAGAAAGATAGATTAAAAATTAATAAGAAAAAGTTGGTCAAATATAAAATTAAGGGGAAGGACATTGGTAAGCTGACAATGGGAAAGAATGTTAAGGTTGATGGAGAGACTATTAAATATAAGGACGTGACTTATTTAGAAAAAGGTAGGAAGGTAAGTTTTGTTTTTGATACTAAACCTTGTAAGAATGTTGGTAAATTGGTTAAAGATTCTGACTTGGCAATAGTTGAGGGAGTTTTTTTGGGGAGTACAGATCATGGTAAGAAGATGGCTAGTAAATATAAGCATATGACTATTGAAGATGCTTGTAACGCTGGGAAAAAGGGGAAAGTCAAGGAATTAATTATTAGTCATATTTCTCAGAGATATGAATATAAGGAAAATTATTTGTTGAAAGAAGCTAAGAAGATATTTAAGAAAGTTAGGATTGCTAAGGATTTGATGGTTGTTTCTATTTAGTTGCTATAGTTATCTAGGGGTAATAGTGATCCATCTAAATTTTCTAGGCAAAAATAATCATTTTTGACTAGGGCTCCAACCTTTACTTTTGCCTCTTCTATTTTCTTTACTAATGCTTTAGGTGGCTTTGTTCTATTTCCAGTTTGGAGTTGTCTAATGTAATTTGGCATACCCTGCACACCTAGTAAATCAAGGTATTTTTGTAGTGCGGGTTTTGTAACTCCTACCCCTCCACCATCATACATATATTTTAGCATATCTTGTCCTAGATCTTCAGCACATTGGTATCTTTGACTTCTGCCGAATTTTAATGATTTAGCTACAATATCTGATAATTCTTCTCCAACAATAGTTACATCTTTAAGATCTGGAAATCCATGTTCTTGTGCGTGACCAATACCACTTAATATTTCTGTTATTTTTTTGCTAGTTACACCTGCAGTTAATGGATTTTCTCCGGTTAATGATGAGTATATTGTTACACCAAAACTATAGATGTCGCTTCTATTATCTGGTACCTCTCCTCTTACTTGTTCTGGAGACATATATCCTGGAGTTCCAGCATATTCTCTAATTTGTTCTAATCCATCAGATTGTAATATACTCAACCCAAAATCTCCAATTTTTATGTTACCATTTTCACCTACTAGTATATTTGGAGGTTTTATGTCTCTATGGATAACTTTTTTGTCATGGGCATGTTGTATTCCTATTGAGGAAGCATATACAATTAGCCCCAAAAGTTTTTCTGGTATTCTTATTCTCATTTTTGAATGGGTTTGTACTATTTTTTGTAAATCGGGCCCATTTACATCTTCCATTGAGATGATGGCTATTTGATTATTTTCAGGACCTACCCTATAAAGTTGTTCAGTAGAAACAACTTCTGGAAGTGTCAGTGTTCCTGCCAATTCTGCTTCTCTAGCTAGATCTTCTAAGGATTCTGAGCTTCTTCTTGACATTTTAAATGCTCTTGGTTTTGAAATCCCTGAGATCTCTTTACCTCTATAGACTACCCCCATCCCTCCAGATCCTATTACTTCATCAAACTTCAGTTGTATTACTCCTTTTAAGTCCATAGTTTTTCCAACTAATTTATCAGCAAAACTTGGATCATTAGCAGTCCATAGTCCCTCTTTTACTGATACCAATAATGTTTCATCATTTACCCCTGCCATCTTAGAATTAATATGAACTAGCTTATAAGAATTATTATTTTATACCAAGTACTTTGTATACTTTCACTATCCCTGTTATATTTTTTAGTTCGAATTCTCCGAATTTTTCTGCTTTGATTTTAGTCTTTACTTTTTTGTAAGATTTCTCTGTTATTAGTACTTCTCCTTTACTAAAGGCTTCAAGTCTTGAAGCTATATTTACGGGGGCACCAATTGCTGTGAATTCAAGTTTTTCTTTTGAACCTAGAGTGCCTATTGTGCATGTGCCAGAATCTATACCTATACCAATTTCTATAGGGTCAAGATTTTTTGCAACTATTTGTTTATTTAAATCTGTTAGATCATTCTTTAATTCAATTGCTGACCTGATAGCATTTAATAGATGGTTTTCATCATTTACTGTTGCGTTGAATAATGCCATTATAGCATCTCCTATGAATTTATTTATGAACCCATTATTTTTCTTAACTATTTGGCTAGCTTTTCCAAAATGCATGTTTAGCATCTCCATGATTTCCTTAGAATCTTTATTTTCAAATATTTTAGAGAAACCTCTTATGTCTGTGAACATGATGCTGATATCTTTTTTTTGCATTTTTGTACTAAAATTCTTTTTTAGTATATTATGATCTACATAACTTCCAAACATTTCTTTTAATAATTTCTTCTCTTTTTGTTTTTTAACAAGCGAATCTTTTAATCCTTGATTTTGTTTTCCTTGAACTACTACTGTGCCATCTACTACCTGAGTTAGGTTTTTCTTGAATTTTCTATTTACTGCTAATACTAAAATAAATCCAATGAAAACTAGAAAGAATCCTAAATAGAATATATTGCCGACTTTATCAGTTTCAATTATTGCTGAACCTGTTACTTGAGAGAGTCCTTGAGATAATTTCTTTATTGCTGGCCTATTATCTACAATTTCAATTGTTCCTGGTTTTATAGTTCCTTGTTGGGTAATAGCTTTAAGTTCATAGGTTCCTGAGGGAATTTCTGATTTTAGATCTATTAACATTTTTTCATTAATGTTAAGATCCAGGCTGATTGGTATTTGGTAAATTGTCTCACCGAATTTTGCTTCAAAATTGAAATCTTCAATATATCTGACATTACCAATATTTGAAATTGTGATTATATCTTCGTTTAAAGTTAAGTCTATTTCTTTTACTTCTTTTACATTAAATTTAATCGTATCTTCTAAATCCTTAAAAGAAGACTTTACTAAATATTCTCCTGGAGAGAAGCCAGATAATTCTAGAGAAATCTGTTCGCTTGAAGTTAATGATTCAACTATATTTTCATCTGGATCATATACCCTATAAGTTATTGTTGAAATCATTAGATTTTCAGTTTGATCTTTAACTATTGCCTTAAAAGATGCTGATTCATTGGGATCTAATTCTACTTGTTCAATTGAAATCTCAATTAGACTAGGAATTTGATTGATACTTATAGATTTAGATTCTTCTACATTATTTCCTAAATCATCTTCGGCAAATACTTGGATAGTTTTCTCTCCAGCCCTTAGTGTTTTATCTAAGTCGATAATTATTGAGAATTGGCTATTAATTATTTTTTCAGAGTATTCATAAATCGCATCTCCAGAGTCAGATAGTTTTACAGTTAATTCAGTGTCAGATTCAAGAGTTCCTTCTAATAGGATTTTTTCTCCTGGATTGTATGTTTCTTTATCTATAGAAAATTCTAATTCTAATTTATTTGTTATTTTTATTGGTTCTGAAGAAATTTGTTCAATTATTGTGTCTTCTGAATTAACTAATGCTATTTCGATTTTGCATTCTCCTACAAAGTTTTCATCAACAATAATTGCAGGAATATCTATGAAATTAGAAGTGAATGGAATTTTGAAGAAATTTAAATCGTCACTAGGGCAATTTATTGTTGCACTAACAAATGATTGTTCTTCATAGTCTGAGTTTACAGTTGCTGAAATATCTATAAGTTCTCCAATTTTGTATTTTTCTAAGGGAGGATTGTCTATAGTTATTGTGGCTAATGCTAATTGCATTGTTAGTAAGACTACTAAGGTTAATAGCACCTGTTTTTTCATGATAGGATAAGTAGGAAGAAGTTTTTAAGGGTTTTCGTGGTTTAGGCATTTACTAGAGCTTGGTTTTCAATAGCATTTCTTGAAGCAAACCAATAATCTTCAAATTTTCCTCCAAAATAATCCCATTGATCATTTTGTCGGTTCCATAATGTTATTGGATTGCTTATGGAATATGAGGGCCTATGACCCTCAATATTTAATGTTAATGATCCTGGCATTTGATCTCTTATAATAGACCCATATGCTAATCTGGAGGCAGATTTAGGGTTAAATGCGGCATCTAAGGCAGTTTCTAATATTTTTTGATTATCTAAGAAACCGAAAGAGAAATGATAGAACCCAGATCTATGTGCTTCTGGAGATATTACACCTAATTTAAATTCGGTTATTTTAGTTGGTCTTTCACCATAAAAATCTGTTGAATGAGGATGATTTCTACTAAATTGTCCGTCAGATGATTCTAATGAATATCTTTCTGAAGGTAGGTTATTTGATAAATTTATTCTTACATATTCATGGGAGTTTTGTAACCATTCGGGTAAGAATATATTTGGACCATCTTCTTTCTTTCCTAATTCTACTTCAGGGTTAAGATAAAAATTTGGATTTTTTTTAAAAAGTCCTGTCAAGCTATTCCATCCTATTGCACCTAGCACTCCCCCTAAAATTCCTACGCTTCCTGCTGTAAGCATACCCCTTCTTGATAAACCTACTTTTTGAACTTCTTCATCTGGCATGTCGATATTAGTTATTTTCTTTATTTAAACATTATCTCAGTTCACACTATCTTTAACATATTATTAGAAAACTCATCCCGTGCTAATCTAAATGGGCAAAAGCTCAATATTCTTTATTTTTATTTCGAAACACTTGCTGGAGAGATGAAGATAATTGTATCTCCTCGAAGAAATGTAAGTCCCATATTTCTTCTCTCGTCTCCTTCGATAAGCTCTTTAGCATTGTCTAACACAGTATTAATGTGTATGTCAAACGCTAAAAGAGTTCCAACCATTTGTCGGTTGTTCTTTAGTTGAACTAACACTTCTTTTCCTTTTGCGTTGTTCAACACGTCAAGTGGTCTTTCGATTCCGTTAACCATATTGTTAGTTTACTAAATGAGTTTAAAAATGTATGTTTTAGAATCTTATTAGAAACACTCAGAAAATTAAAATTTTCTGATCCTTTCAAAGCACAGCTTTAGAAAGCTTTAAAAGTAAACATTTTCTAACTATTCCATGGGATATGGAAGAAAGATATCAGGCGGAAAGTATCATAAACTTAGAAAGAAAAAGAAGTTTGAACTTTCTGGTTTAGAGAATAAAGTTAAGTTGAAACAAACAAAGGCTAAGACAGTCAGAGGCCTAGGTGGGAAAAAGAAGAAAATAATTTTATCTACAGATCACGTTAGTGTTACTGATCCAAAAACTCATAAGGCAAAGAATGTTAAAATAAAAACTGTTCTTGAAACTCCAAGTAATAATTTCTTAGCGAGACAGAATATTTTAATTAAGAGTGCTATAATTGATACTGATCTAGGAAAGGCTAAAATAACTAATAGGCCTAGTCAAGATGGAAATGTTCAGGCTGTTTTAGTTGAATAAATGTGGTTTCTTTAAGATAGATAATTATGATAAATTGCAGCAATTAATTTCTTCAGGAGAATTTGATTCTCGTATTGCTAAAGATGTTGCAACTGAATTTATTGAAAGATTCCCTTCACATCAAAGATTTCATAATGATCGATTATGGGTTTCTAAAATGTTTGGATTAGATAGCAATTTACAAAGATCTGCAGCTCTTGGAGTTTTTGATAATGGGTGGCAGGGGTATTATGAACCAATTACTGGTTACGGATTTGATTTGAATACATTTTTAATTGATCAAGGTGTTTCATCAGATGATTTGCCCGAATATGAAAATGTTCATCCAGATTATAATATTGTCTTTAGGGAATTTGGGTTAGCGGTTAATAGGATATTTGATCTTGGTTATACGGAAAGTGCCGTGGATGCTTGTTATATTCCTAATTTATTTGATGCGATGGCTTATCCACATAATTTTGATTCTTCATGGGTTATTGGTTCAAGAGATTAAATAGTATTTCTCTAAATGTAATTGAACTGGTTTTATTATCTCCTAAGAATAACGCGATTTAAGAGGTCTTAGCGATTATAAAAGTAATTTGAGAGATTTCAATAAAAACAAGGGAGAATTGTGACAAAGTTCAATTCGAAAAAATTAAAAAATAAGTCTATTTTTGAAAAATTCAAAATCGGTAGCTTTAAATACCTTTAGCGATATCTTTTATAAATATTACTAAACGTTTATAAAATAATTTTAAAATGACTGTTAAAAGATGTACAGAGTGTAGCGGAACAAATATCAATTGGGATGACCAACAGGGAGAAGTTTTCTGTGGGGATTGTGGAACTGTTCTTGAAGATGCAATGGTTGATACTAGTCAGGAACTTCAAGGGAGTTTTGATTCTGGAGAGAAAAAGGGGAGGGGTGGAGCACCATTATCTATGCAGAAGTTTGATAAGGGACTTACAACAAACGTTGGAGAGGTTAGTGACATTTACAAATTGGATTCTGGTAGCACTCGTAAGTTTTTAAGACTTAAGAAATGGCAAGAAAGAGTAAGTACAAGTATTGAAAGAAACTTAAGACTTGCAATGACTGAACTAAGACGAGTTGCTAGTTTTTTGAATTTACCTGAAGTAGTTAAGGATGAGGCAAGTAGAATTTATCAATTTGTTTTACAGCGAGGACTCGTAAGAGGAAGGTCAATGGAAAGTGTAATAGCCGCTTGTATTTATGCAGCATGTAGGAGTTATGATATTCCAAGAACGCTTGATGAGATATCAGCTGCTAGTGACGTTGAACGAAAAGAAATTGGAAGGACTTATAGATTTATAGTTCGTAAGTTGAAAATTAAAGTAACTCCAAGTAGTCCTAAGGATTATATTCATAGATTTGCTTCAGTTTTGAAACTGAGTCCAAAGACTCAGAATGAAGCTTTAAAAATTTTGAAAAAAGCTGAGGGTAGTGAGTTGACTAGTGGGCGAGGTCCTGCAGGAATTGCTGCTGCTGGTTTGTATGTTGCTGCTTTATTAAATAGTGAAAAGAAAACTCAAAGGGAAGTTGCTGACGTAGCTGGAATTACTGAAGTTACAATTAGAAATAGATATAAGGAACTTTTAGATAAGTTGAACTTAGAAGAGAAGTTGAAGATTAAGGAAGCTGAAGTTGCTACTAAGAAAAAGAAAGCAGCTGCGGCGGCGGCTGCGGCGTAGTGTTTAAATAATCAAATAGATTCTATGTGTTATGAGATTTACTGAAAGTAATGTTAGGAAAGGATTGGGTAGATTTGAAGTTAGTGGGCTGATTGCAGGATTAGGCGATGGAGGATTTGTTTTTGAGGGATTGCCTATATCTGGGGGACGAGGATTTGTTCCTAGCGAGACTTCTGGGTGGATTTATTTGAGAGAACGTGATGAAAGTTACCCTCATTGTGATGATGGAGGGGCTGAAGCTCCTATGGCATTTATTCATAAGGGTCAGGGAGGATATAAGGTAAATTTGCTTTACACCCATTTGAAATTTCCTGGAGATTCTCATAATAGGTTAAGGGAATATCTTAAGGCTGCTTAATTCTATTAATAGTTAGGTTTTTATAGGAAGTATTTTTATCAAATATATAAGTGCGGGAATGCCAGAGCGGTCAAATGGGATGGGTTTAGGACCCATTGGCTTAGTGCCTTCGAGGGTTCGAATCCTTCTTCCCGCATAATGGTCTTTAGACCATTTAGGAGATGAGGATTCTTCACCCTTTGACTTCATTGAAGTCTCAGGCTTAATAATTTATTTCATAAATTCTTGGGACTTTGATTCAAGTTTGAATCTTCAGTCTTAGAATCCTTCTTCTTAGCATTAATTATATAGATATTATTTTAATGCCAAGTTCTTCAAATATTTTTATGTAAAAATTTTCGGATATCAGATAAGTATCATAATCTACTATTTCCTTGTTATTTTTAAATACATTTATCTCTGAATTAATGCCCTCATTATCTCCATTTATTCTAGCGAAATCTATTAGGTGAAGAAATCCATTTAGGTAGGATTTTTCTTCTAGGGCCCTTAATAAATTCTCATGTTTCTGATTTCTAGGAATTATTCTTGATTCAGTCGTTCTTACAGTTCTTTGATTTATGCTATTTAAATCATATCCCCAATACCATTCATTATTTTTATATTCGTAAAATGTAGTAGAATCCAAAACATCATAAAGCATTATTTTAATATTTTGAGCACCTTGAAGATATGATCTAGGGCCAAATAATGGGTTATTTGTTGGAATATTATTATTTGGTGATTGTGGGTTAGTATTTTGTTGGTTAGTATTTTGTTGAGGAATATTCTGAACTTGTTTATTAATTAATAATTCATAAATTATCCCATCTATTGTAGGTTGAGTTTGTATACCATCTACTGAAACTATTGTTGTTCTTGGATTAATTAATTGTATTGCTAAAGATCCTACACTTTTTTTGTAATCTAAGTTTTGTAAGCTAAATAATTCTATATTTGTATCTCCACTTCTCCATATTCCGTCTTCTGCATAAAAAAACCTTAATACCTTCCCAGGGGGAGTAGGAGTATTATCAAATGATATCTGGACATTTCTTCTTAGTTGATCATTAGATATACTCGAGATATCTATATTCGGATTTGCTATAGGTGCATTTGGATCTATTTGTATTGGATCAGCTGGATCTGTTATTTGTTCTGGTGTTCCTCCTGTAGGGTTGCTAGTATCACTATTAGTTTGCGCCCCTGTTGAAACTTTTGAGGGTATAAAAATTATATCGGCAATTCTTTTGTGCATTCTCCCTAGAGAGAATAATGCACGTGCTCTAAACCAATTGTTTGGGCCTACTGCTGAAAGAGTTTCAAGTCTATTGACTATATCTGCAATCCTTGAATCTATAGATTGCTGACTATCTTGAGAACTTATTTTACTTGCTATTTGATCTATAATTTGATTAGCTTCATCTAATGTGGCTTCACCTTGTTCAGGTACTTGAAAGTTACCCCCTCCGAGATGTTGCAAGTTCACATCACCTAAGACTTGGCCTTTCGTCCTTGAGTTTTTTATAATGTCTTTAACTGAACGAGTATCTAACCAGCATCTAATTGTTGTATCATCGCAGTAACCTACATCTTTCCATTGATCATAGACTGAATTAGTAGTATCAAATTCTCCAGAAGGAAGTACTTGTTTTCCAGGATTCTCTGTTGCGCATATTCTTACTATCCCCTTATTGTATAATTGTGGATTAATTGCTTGTTCAACTCCAGCTTGCAAGTTTGGTTGAGCAAGGCTGTATAATGATGGGCTGCCCGCTATACAAGTGCTTTCAGACACTATGTCTGTTGCACCAGCTTGTTCAGCTGCATAACCATCAGATAGGGAATTTAGCAGGAATGAAGTTGATACTTGTCCAAATCCGCATTCTTCTCTTCCATTTATGTTGATACATAATTGTTGGAAACCTGACGTTGCAGTGAAGTCTTTAGCTCTATCTACTTCAGATCCTCTTGCTATGTATCCTTGATCTACTACTTGGAATTGATTAGAGAAAATTCCTGGAGTTTGTGGTGCCCCTTTCAAGTAGACCTGGTATGAGGCCCCAATGTCCTTACCTGCGAAGATATGGTAATATACCTTGTAATGAGATGTTGGAGGCACAGTTATTGTTGATTGAGGGAATTCTGAAAACCATGCAGTATATTGTTCAGGACTATCAGGTTCAATTAATGATTCAAAGATGCTACTTGCTGCACCTGAGCCAGAAACTCCTCCTGAAATAAAAGATTTACAGATATCTCCTCCTACATTTCCAGCATATCCTCCAAATCCGCCACTTGAACTGCCCCCACTATTTCCTCCAGCTCCAATTCCTCCTCCAAAATTTCCTATGCCTTGCCCTCCAAAGTTTTGACCTTGATATCCTTGAGTTCCAAATTGGCTTTGGTATGGATTGTTATAACCTGCTTGTCCATTTTGATATCCTACTCCTCCGTAGGCTCCAGACCCGAAGGATCCAATAGGTTGAGTTTGACCTATGTTCCTATTTTGGAAAGCCTGTATTGAATTTCCTGCATATTGGCCAGTGAAGAAATCTACTGCGTTTTGTGTATTTTGCCATGCATTTTGTACAGTTAGATATTCTCCTCCACCGCGAGCTCCCTCTCCAGCAGCTATAGAAAAAGTTTTTTGTAATAGAATTTCAGTAAATGGTGCTGCTTGTCTCCAGAAGAAATCACATAGATAGACTGATTTTATTTCATCACAAATTCCAATGTTTTGTCCTGTTGCTAAACTTTCATTTAGACAAGATACAGTAGAATTTAATATGCTAATATATCCATCTAATCCTGCATGTACTCCTGTAAGACATATTGGGACTGCTATACCCTCTTGAGCATTAGGTAAACAAAGAGCTAAACTTCCAATTATTCCCGTTTGAATTACATTATCTACTCTATAATCTCCTCCAAGATCACATCTTGATGGTGGGCAAATTACTGGATCACAGACATTGAATAATATGTTACAATCTTGAGCACTCATGAAGTCTGTACATTGACCATCAGTTTCATCAAATGAAACTCCTGATTCAAAAGTTTGACCATTTATATTTATATTATCTTGACCAAATTGGCGAGAGGCATCTTGAATTGCTGCTCTAGCTCTTTGGACTAGTGAACCTGATTCAGCTGGACCTAATCCTGGGAAACTTAGATCTTTATTGAATCCGTTATAGTATCTGCAGATGTCATCTGAACTTTTCTTGAATTCAATTAATCCATTAGGGCCAACATTACAAATATAATAGTTTGCTGCACTTCCAGATTCATCATATGGAACTCCAAAACCAGATAGGGTGTAACTTGTTTTTACATACCACCCTTCTTTTATGTCGAAAGGAACAATTGAGGGTAGTCCTTTGAATGGCGCACGATCAAAGAATTTGACTCTTAGACTTTGGGTGTCAACCATTTGGTTTTGAATGGCATTATTATTAGATTGCCTTACCCTATTTAGATTTGCAATACCTAAATATTCTTGCACACTTTCTTTAGTTGCAGTATCAGTAATTTCAAATCCTTCTCCAGTATAAATTCTTCCATCTGGAGCGAATGTACTAGGGTCTCCATCAATAGGTTTCATACCAATTACTATTGATTTTCCTGCAACATTTTCATTTGCCTTGAAAGTACTATCTACACCTGGAACTGAAGCAGGCATTTGAATCCAGATAGTGCTTTCTCCTGTTTTGAAATTATTATATGCTGCATGATCTCTATCTGAATCAGTTTTAGTTCTAATATTTCCATAGCTAGTCCTATCTCCTGAGGGTCTAGTTTCTTTTCCTAAGTTGAATTTTTTCGCATTTTTTGTAGCTGCTAAAGTTGCTTCTCTAGATATATGTGTATTTTGTGCATCAAGAGTTATTCTTCCAAGTTCTCTATTTGTATAATCTTGTAATACCTGACTTCCACCTTGTTCTTTAACATTACTTAGGGTTAGAATTTCTCTTCTTTGTTCATGAGTCATTCCTTTCCAATCGCATATGTCTGAATATTTTACTGCTTTTGCTCCTGCGCCTGGGAGTTGAACTGACCCCGAGTTATCATTACAGAATCCATCAAATTTTTGTTGGTATAATTCTTCTACCTTTTTTGAATCTGTTTGTCCTTGGAAATCAAAAGGATTGTCATGATCTATTCCTACTTGTTCTTGGATCTCTTTTAATTGGCCATTAGTAGATTGTATTTGGCCTGAAAATATTTTTATATCATTTTCAATTTCATCATTTTTGTCTAATAGGCATGCTTGTACTGATACATATTCTCCATTATTAACAAGTTCTTCACATTTTTCATTCCATCCTCCTGAGGCTTTCATTAATCTGGACCTTGCTACAGCCTCACCAGTTGCACTTTCAAATAGATTTTTTACAGTTAGTATAGCTGAAGTTGCAAAGCAAGCAGCCTTCATTGTTTTAATTACTGTTCCAAGTTTTTTGTTGATATCATTCCACTCCTCAATTGCATCTTGCAAATTCTTTATTATATCTTTTGTTTTTTCTGGACTTAATTGAATAGCACGTTTTTCAATTCCAATTCTAACGGGGAAATTTACCTGATTTTGTGAACCGCTACCATAAAGATTTGGAAGGATAGTGACCTTTGCTTGCTTTTTTAGGTTTACATTAGTAAGTCTTATTGTAGCGTCATTTATACTTATTGAACTTGCTTGCCCGAAAATAAGGTTCTGAGTTCCTGTTTGTCTTCTTCCATCAACTATAAATTCGTAACCAATAGTTATTCTATCTTGATTTAAATTTAGTAATTGTAGCTTTGTATCTTGAGTATTGAAAAATTCATTTAATCCAAGAATTATTTCTTGACCATTTATTAATAATACTGCTGAAGCGTCTAACCTTGAAGGGCTTTTGAATTCAAGTAGGTCTATAGAATATTGTACATTATCTACTTGGGCTATTTTTTTAGCGTTAGTTCTATCGTATTGAAATAGATAATTTGATTGACCTAATGCTTGAGTTGCTGAAGGAGTTCCAGGATATGTATTAACTATTTTATCTGCGAATTCTTTAGCTTGTTCATTCATTTGGTAAGTCTTTGAAAGTTGTATTCCTTCAAGTAAACCTTGTTCAGCATATGTTGGTTGACCTTCTGCTGCTTTTTCATTAGGGTATAGGTCATGTAGTTCTCTATAGTAGCTCATAGCCCTGTCATAATAGACTTGAGCATCTCTATTCGCATTAAAATCCTGTTGATCTTGAATAGTTAATAGGCTAATTATTGAAATTCTTGAAATAGTTTCTTCTTTGCCTCTTATTATTTCAATGTCATTATTTGATATTTTTATTCCATTTATTTCCCTATTATATTTTTCAATTATTGCCTGAGTAATGCCTTCATTTGTTTTATCAGACTTTTCTATTTCACTAAATAGTCTTAAACTTCCAAATGCCGCATCATTATTTGCATTACTATCTCTTACAAATACTGCTAAATCAATTCCTGTGGGATCCTTACCAAAATATGCAAGTCTTTGATTTTCAATTGCTATCTGGTTTAGTGTTAGATCTTTAATTATTGGATTTACTCCATTTGAAAATTTGAAAGTTCCTCTTCCCCCATTAAGACTTAGATCTACAATTGAACCTGGACATCTAATTGAAATACTACCACCTCCACCACTTGGAAGTATGTTTTGTACAGTACATCTATTGTTAATTATTCGGTCCCCCTTTGCTACCCAAATTTGTTCTCCATTTACTTGAACTAATGCAGAGTCAACTGGCGGAGTTAATTGATCAAGTCTAATCGTCATTCCTGATGAGCAGAAATTTCCTCCTAGGCCAACTATTTGTGAAGTTTCTCCTTCTCTTAGGTTAATTGTTTGTTCAATTGTATTTTGGTCTCTATAGATAGAAATTTGTGCTGTTTGATCATCAACGGCATTAGCTCTTATGTATGCTTGCCCATTCCAAAAACTGTTCTCCTGATAATTTCTTTGCCATTGTCCTTCATCCATTTGATCCAGATAGAATGTTGTTCTTCCTGTGCCTAATAACCCTGAAGATTCATAATCAATAGTTGCAGTTATGTTTCCTTCAACAAAATCTGGTAGTGATGATTCATTTATGGCTCTCTTAAGAACAACTACAATATATCCCATATCATCAGTTATAGGGGAGTTTTGGTTTTGGTTTTGATAATAAGGGTTTTGATTGAAGAAACTTCCAGATCCAAATGATCCTCCTTGGTTTGACCCAAAATTATTAGTTCCATAATTATTGTATCCTGTGTTTTGTTGATTATAGTTGTAGTAACTATTTTGATTATTTCCATTAGGGTATGATCCGCCTCCAAATCCACCACCTATGTTTGATCTGCCTCCAAAACCTCCCCCCAATATTCCCCTATTGAATATGCTTTGCTGATTAATTGCTGCTCTTCCTGGGAAATAACTTACTCCCTGAATTCCTTCTGGTAATTGTCCTGAAATTCTAACCCCTCTAATTTTAGTTCCACTTAATAAAGGATTAGTTTGTAATGAAGACAAACGGCAAAATACAGGGACATTTTGCTCTTCAAGTAGATCTGAACGTACAACTGCAGGAGAACATCCTCCAGGAGCTATGATAATAAATGTATTTTGTCCTTGTTGACAAGATTGCTGATTAAATCCTAATGAGTTTCCTTGTTGCCCATATCCAAAAAGTCCTGAGGCGCCGTAGGCGCCATTACTTGGATAATAGGATTGTTGTCCTAATTGATTGTAGGTATTTATTCCACTATTATATTGTTGCTGATTTCTTGGATCAAATAATTGGACCCCTCTTCCTCTAGAGCTTGTACCATAATTATTAATTTGTTGTCTTTGTTGGATTTGTCCAAAGTAGTTAGGATCTTGTAATCTATTTGTTGAAGCATATCCTGGTTGATTTGTATTTATATTTCCATAATAATCTTGTCCATATTGGGAACTATAGGGGGAAGAATATCCTTGATTATTTTGGGGGAAATTTCCTTGGAAACCTTGGGTGAAAACTAAGTTTGCAGAAATTAATAGTAAACTAATTGCAAATATGGATAAAATTATTTTATTTTTCATTCAAAATCAATAATTAGATCCTCCACATCTATTCTATTGTAATTTATTTGTAAGTCTTCTACTTGAGTTGGTTTCCCAAATCTTGTTGGAGTTATTACTATCTTATTTGCAAATTCTAATTCAGATTCAGAGATGAAGTAATCTATAGTCCCTCCAGCTGAAATTCCTTTGTCTACAGTTTGACCTGGAATATTTAGATTGAAGCATTTTTCTTCAGTAAATCCTAAAACCCCTCCAAAACCAGAAGTTGGAACTTCTACACATTTTTGTTTTGAACTGCCCTCTAGTCTAATTGAAGATTTTGTATATGCATACATTTTTATTTCATATTGTCCTGAAGAAAGTTCAATAATTTTTTGATCTGGATATGCGATAGTTTTTACTTCATCTTCTTTAGTGAAGGTTATAATTGCTTGTTCATCTGAACTAGGAATTTCAATTTCTAGAGGATATTTTCTATCTAGGAAGATTGCAAGTGATCCTGGTTGAATTGTTGAAAATATTTCTTTTTTGGTTTCATAACCTTCGGCTGTTGCAATCACATAACCGTTTCCACATTGCGGGAATTTATCAGTTAGTGACGCTTCTCCTGATTCTAATGTAGTAGATCCAATTCTACATACTTCATCAAAACACTTGTATTGAATTCTAGCTTCTACTGGTTGTAGGTTGTTATTGAAGGTAGAGACTTTAACATCTGTGTTTTTGTATCTACATAATTCATTAGGATTGCTTTCTATATTTGATCCAGGTATAGGTTCACGGGGTCTATTTTTATTTATGTAAACTACTACTGGGAATTGGAATATTTCATCTGGAGTGTGCATTTGTATTAATACCGGATATCCAAAATCATATACAAAGTGGTATGGAACGTAACAGAATCCAAGAATGCCTAATCCTTCTTGAGTTCCTATAGGTTCTGCAATTAAAATTCCCTCATCATTTGGCCAAACTTCCATTACTGTTGGCCAGTCTCTTGAGAACATGAAATTTATAGGAATGTCTACTTTTTCACCTATGTCATGTATGAAATATTCATTTTCTTGACTTGAGAGATCGTAATAGTCTCCCTTAATTTTTGTGAATGGTATATTTGCTTCAAGAGCTGAAGTTAGATTTTCTCTAACTTCTTCTACATTCCATACTGCAGGATTACATTGTATTTCTACTCCATCAACTGGTGCATAAAGTCTTAGGATATCCACTCCATAGTTTTCTAAGAATGTAGTATCTTTGAAATCATTATAGATTTTTCCTGCTAGCTCATAGAATCTTCCTAGATTTGAATCAACTTCTTTAGAATGTCTTTTCCCAGTCCAGGATTGTTCTTCTTTTATTATTTCTAAAGAATGTTCAATATTTACATTAATTTTGTTTTCTCTTATTTTGGAAGCAACTGTAATTTCTCTACCAACTATAATTTCAAAACCTTGATTTGCGAAGTTAGAGAAATCGCATTCTAATATTCTTGCTTCTAGGAATTTATTAATTTCTTCTTCCATAGAGCCCGAAGTAGGAACTTGCTCTTTTACAATGTTATTTCCTGAAATATAATACCAATAAGGGATAGGAATTCCGACAAAATTGAGATAGTTAGAGAATGGCATATATTCAGAACCTGGACTAAAATTAGGACCCTCAATATATCCTCCTTGTTGCCCTAGGATATTTGCTGCAATTTGAGTTTCTTGTTCAATACAATTTAAGTAAAAATTATAAACTGGATCTAGATCGCTAGGAGGTCCTCCAAAAGCTAGACTCCCTCTGAATAAGAAGAATAAAATGAGTAAACCTACGATTACTATTGCTAGAATTATGAATACAGTTACTTGTGCCTTTTTATCACGCTCTATAGGGGTCATTCTTTTCTTATTATAGTTAGTTTGGTTATATAAATCGTTCATTTTGTGCTCCAATAATAGATTTTAGCCATTCCAGCTTTTCTTATATTTACTTTTTCTGCACCTTCAAGAAATGCAAAACAATTAGAGATAGTTTGGCGAGAAAGTTTGAGTTTTTTGGATAATTCTGAAATGGTATAGCCTGCTTTATTATTTTTTAATTCTGTGATGATTTTATCTCTGTATTTTTCCATATTGCACTCTTTTTACTCCTATTAATAAGTAATATTGTATATAAGGTTATTGGTTAATATTAGTATCTTTAATTGGACTAATTATAGGATGTTAATATTGATAAGCAATAGAACTAGTTATTTTGATATTCTATGGAAATTAATAAATACATTTGATGGATTGTTAGAATATGGCTAATAATTTTTTTGGAGAGAATGGTAAGAAATATGATTCAATTAGGCAGAAGTATCCTCAAGAATGTATAGATTATATTTATGAATTGTCAAAGGGTAGGAAAATATTGGATATTGGGTGTGGAACTGGTATTTCTTCTAGGCAATTGGAATCAAAGGGTTTTAGGGTAGTAGGGATAGATGGAGATGATAAAATGCTTCAAGTCTCTAAAGAATATGATGATTCAATAGATTATATTCAAGCTTCTGCTGAAGAATTACCATTTGAGGATGGATCCTATGATAATGTATCAGCATTTGGCTCATTTCATTGGTTTTGTAATGCCATTGCAGTTAATGAAATCAAAAGAGTTTTGAAAGATAATGGGATATTTTTTGTGATAAATAAGTGGGATAGGGGTAAATATTATCAAATCTTAAAGAATGTTCTTAAAAGATTCAATTGTGAGAAATCTGAAAGTGTGAAGAATGATTATACTCCATTTGAAATTTTACAGGAAAATAATTTTAGAAATGTAAGTAGCGGGTCATTTATTAGTTTTGAGGAATATTCAATTGATGAAATAGCTTCTTTGGCTCAGACAAGTGCTTTGTGGAAATTTGTTGATTCTGATATAAGGCCTAATGTAATTGAGGAGTTAACTAAAGAATATTCTAAGGAACTTAATAATGGCGTTTTTATTCGGGAATTGGAAGTGGTTGTTGTTTCTGGAATTAAGTAAACATGGTCCAGCCAGGATTCGAACCTGGGATCTCCACCATGTCGAGGTGGCGTCATAACCGAGCTAGACCACTGGACCTTAGAGTTGATAAAATTATTGGGTTTATATTATTATTGTTTAATCTATTAACTTTAATCCAAATTGTTTTAATCTTTCAAAATGTTTTATATTTTCAGTTTTTAATGGGATTTTATTGTTGATGCAGATTGATGCTATCATAACATCTCTAAATTCAATTTCTTGGCCTTGTTTTTTTATTTTTTTTAGTATTTTTGCAGTTAATATGCCATCATCTTTCTTGAACGATATCGTATTATAATTATCTAATCTATTTTGATTTTCTTCAAATGTTTCTCCTAGTGCGAATTCAAAAACTGTAATTGCTGTGATATGGAGTGTAGATCTTGGGTCTATGGAATTGATTAATGATGAATTTCCTTTTTCAAGGTTTATTAGGATGTTTGTATCTAGAATTAATTGATTAGTGAGGCTTCCCATTGTTTCCATCCCTTCTCTAATAGGTTTTTATCTAAGTTGTAGGATTTATTTAGAGGATTTTTTTTAATTCTATCGATTATTATTTTTGCGTTTCCAGTTTGTTTAAATTTTTTCATAATTACGTTTGAGAAACTGTCATATTCTCCTTTGTTTTTACTCAATATTTTGTATACTTCATCACTAATGAAAATTTGTTTTGCCATTTATGTATGTATACTTATCGATATATAAACTTTTTCCTTTTGCTCTTCTTTCCGCCTTTGATTTGGCCCCAGTTTTCTGGATTTGTTTTTGTATCTAATGTTTTTGGATCTATTTTTGCTAGATAAGTTAAATCGTTGAATAGGTTTTCGGGTAGTGTTCTTCTTTCAGTGTGGTAGTTTTTTAGGTTGTTGTAGTTAGTAGAGATTCCTAGCTGGAGTAATCCTCTAAGAGACGTTAGATTAAGGTTATTGATGCATTTGTTAAGGAATTTCTTTTGCATATTTTTATTAAATTTTATTCTATCCATTTTAACTACGTCACTATAAGACACCAAAGCTTTAAATAGGTTTCTTTTTAACAATTATCATGAACGTACAAAACAATAAAATTATTTTGACCATTCAATTTGCTTTGAAGAGGAGAGCAAATTGAACGTACCAAAAGAAACTAAGAGATTTTGTCCACATTGTAAGAAGAGGACAGATCAGAAGATTGGTGTAGTTGGTACTGGAAATAAGAGAGGTACTTTAGCTAGGGGATCATTGGCTAGGGCTAAATTAAGAAATCAGAATTCAGGAATGGGTAATAAGGGAAGATATAGTAAACCTGCAATTAAGTCATGGAAGAGAAAGACTAAGACTACTACAAGAAAGGTAATGATTTTTAAGTGCAAGGAATGTGGCAAGTCAAAAATTGCAGCTAAATCAAGAAGAGTTAGTAAATTATTAGTGGGGGAGAATAAGAAGTAAAATTCTGAATTTAAAAATGGCAAAAATATGTAAATCAAAGATTTCCAAACTTCCCCATTTGATTGGAATGGAGATGAACAAATGGTAAAGGCAACAAAAGTAGTAATAAGAAGAAAGAAGTTTCAGGAAGTTGATGTACCAATTACTCGTGGTAAAATTGAATTAATTGGCGAAACTAAAGAAGAGATTGTTGGAAAGACAATAAAATTAGATTTAACTCGTCAGTTGAAGGGAAAGAGTGTTGAAGTTACCGTGAAAGTAGTTAATGAGGATGATAAATTGATGGCTCATCCTACTAAGATGAAATTAATGGGTTATTTTATAAGGCGAATGATTCGAAAGAAGATAAGTTATGTTGAAGAAAGTTTAATGATCCCAAGTCAGGAGAGCATGTTAATAGTTAAACCATTTTTGATAACTCGTAAGAGAGTTTCTAAGGCAGTAAGACGAGCTTTACGAAATAGGGCTAAGAATTGGTTAGAAGATTATATTTCTCAAATGACTGATAAGGAAGTATTTGATGAAGTTTTGAGTAATAGGTTACAGAAGCCATTATCATTAGTTTTGAAAAAAACTTATCCACTTTCACTTTGTGAAATAAGAGTTTTAGAAATTAAGAGGCCTTTAGAAAAATCTGAAGTTCCTAAGAAGGTTGAAAGAAAAGTAGTTGAAGTAAAATCTGAAGAAGGATTTATTGATCAGATGGCAGAGATAGAAGCTGAGAAAGTTAAGGATGCAGAGGAAGATGTGGATAAAACTCAGAAGAATGCCGCTGTTAAGGAAGAAAATGATAGGGATGAGGAAAAGAAGGACGTTGAAGAAGCAGTAGAAGAGGAAAAGAAGGACCTTGAAGAAGTCGCTGATAATTTAGAAGATTCTGACGCCAAAGAATCTAAAGATTCTTCTGGGGATGAAGATAAGAAAAAAGTTACTAAAAAACCTGTTAAGAAGAAAGAAGCCACTCATAATCTAGAAGATTCTGACGCCAAAGAATCTAAAGATTCTTCTGGTAAGAATAGTGAATAATATGGAGAAAACTTTAGTTTTAATTAAGCCTGATGGTATTCAACAGAAACTTGTTGGACGAATAATTAGTAGATTTGAAACTGCTGGCCTGAGGGTTGTTGGTATGAAAATGGCTTGGTCTGATGAAAGCAAGGCTAGGGAACATTATCCACTTGATGAAGAATGGGCTAGGGCTGCATTTGGAAAAACTAAGGATTCAGCTGAGAAGAACAATGAAGAGTTTAATTTTAAGGATTCTATGGAGTTTGGTAAATTTGTTCAAGATGGTTTGGTTGAATTTATTCAAGAGAATCCAATTGTTGCATTAGTTTTGGAAGGAAGTCATGCTATTGAAGTTGTTCGAAAGATGGTTGGAGCTACTGAGCCTCGTAGTGCTGCTCCAGGAACCATCAGGGCAGACTTTGCTTCAGTTGAATCTTATCCTAATGCAAATAATCAGGGAAGAGCCGTAAGGAATTTAATTCATGCATCAGACAGTGTTGAAAATGCTAACAAGGAAATAAAGACCTGGTTTGATGAAAATGAAGTTCATGATTACTCAAGACCAGGGGATGAAAAGATCTTTGGTAAATAACAAGGTTTAAAAATATCCTTTTTTTACACTAATTATGCCTCTATAGCTCAGTGATAGAGCAACTGATTTGTAATCAGTAGGTCGTCGGTTTAAATCCGGCTAGAGGCTTTTATTATTTTTATCTTCTTGGGGCTAGGGAATTAGGCCATTTAATTACATGAGATCCTGCAAAAGCTTTCTCTCTTTGTACTACAAAATCTCTTTCGGATTGATCCTTTGACCACGTGTTATATCTATTAGTTTGAGATAGTCTATGGAAGTATTTACCAAGAAATAAGTCTATTAAGGAAGACTCGCTTGGATAGTAATTTCCAGGTTCAAGACCCAAGTCCATCCATCCTTCATCAAAAAGTGTTTCTTCTGTTGGTCCGTGTCTTGATTCTGTTTGGGATGCTATTTCGATCATTCCTATGGGGAATGTATCCATAGTTTGGTATACTAGCCTTGGTTTTACAAGGTTTGGTATATTTCCAGATGCAGGTATAAACAAATGTTCTTGATGATCATTGAAGTATTTTAAAAATCTTTCTTCCATTCTTTGTCTTATTTCTCTAGGGACTGATTCCCTTATCATAGAAAATTCATTTCTTTTTTCTATGTTACTTTTAGAACGATCATCTCTTGGAAATCTAGCTTCCCCCATTCTATCAAAAACTAGATATACAGAATTATATAATGATTTAATTGATCCTAGGGGGTGATTATTCCATCCTCGTGAAATTTGATCATTTGTTAATGTTGCGTTAAATTCAGTAGGAGATCCTCCTATGCCTGACGTCAGAAAAAAACTTGCTTCCCCATTTCTTATGTCTGTAGTGATACCTTGATCTCTAAATGCTCCCAAGTAACAATCCAATCCAACCTCTCTATTTAGAGGATATCCAGTTTGCCATGCCATTTCGTTCAGTTCTTTTGTTACTAAATTGTATAGGTCTTGTTGTAAGTTATCCATAAAAATATTAGATTGATGTGGTATTTATAAATTATTATTCTTCATCTACTGATTCAGCTTTTTTATCTCCAATTAGAATTGTAGCTACTTCTTCAGCTAGATTAGCTATATCTCCTTTTTTGAAGGGGCCAATTTCATTACCTTCAAGATCTAATAATGCATCAGTTTCTTCAATGAACACTATCATTTTATTTTGAGGTTTGTTTTCAACTTCTTTTCCTTTTATGAGTTCTTCAATTTTTTTATCTTTTCTTTCTAAAGCTTTCATTATATCATCAAAGGCTTCTTTTTCAATTAATAACATATTTTCGAAATCTCTTTTAGAGATGCCAGTTTCTGCAGCAACAAATGCTAGTTCTAGAATTTTCTTCTTTCTTCTTAAAATAAGTTCTTTGAAAATTGATATTGAATTTTCATATTGTTTTTTTGTTTTTAAAATAGTATCTGAAAAATTATCATCTTCTTTATTGGCTATTTCTTTTTTATCCTTAAGATATGCTGAAACTTCTTTAATGAATAGCTTTGGGATTGGTTGTAATTGTTCAGAATAACGTTCTTTTCTTAGGGCGTCGTATAATTCATTATATGTGATCATTATCTAAGACAACCTACGGTTTTCTTCGATGTATCTTTCCCTTAATAGCTCACTTCGTTCGATTGTCCATAGACCTCCAGATATTACTGCTTTGCAGATTGTTAACGTCATACTGCTGAGAGATGATTTTTGTTTATAATGTTTGTTATACTAAGAAATAAATTATTTATCAAGTCCCACTTTATTTGCAAAGCTTTTGCCTGAGAACGCTTTTAATGAACCTATTCTTGCTTCAAGTTCAGTAAATCTATCAGCGTGATCTGGTTCTTTATTGTTATACACTAAAACTGGAACGGGATCTGCTGAATGGCCCTTAAGTTCACAAGGAGTTGAATGATCGCAAGTTATAATAATTTTCCAATTGTTCTTTATGGACATTTTTTTAATGAATGAAAATAATTTCTTGTCTAAAGTTTCTATCATTTTTACTTTTTCATGAGGTTTATTATCATGGCCTGGAAGATCAGTTTCTTTTATTTGTAAATAACAACCTGCATAATTTTTATGGTGCTTTTTTATTGTATAAATAGAATGCTTTATTTTTAGGTTCATTAATTTGTTTAGATATGCATAGGTGTCTATTGATGATTGGCTAGGAATTTTATATGGGAAGTTTTTCATTCCAGATAATTTTGCTATTCCTACTTCAAGTGGCATTGAATTAACTGCCATCCAGTTTTTGTATTGTTTTATTTTAGGTAATGAGTTTCCTGCCCCCCTAGTTAGAATAATGTTTCCTGGGAATAGTCCTTTTCTTTCTCTTTCTATATTTATAGGATGATTTTTAAGAATATGATGTGCTTGAATTATAAAATCGTTTACTAATATTGAGGATTTTTTTGATAGTGGATTATTATCAACAGGTCCTGCGAATCTGAAGAGATTTGCTTTAGTTCCTCCTGCCCAACCAGAATTTACAGGAGTAATTTTATCTGAGTGGTTTCCCTTTAGAACTAAGACGCCTCTATGTTGTACTGTAGATTTGAATTCAAATTTGCAAGGTAAAATGATTTCTTCATTTAGTGATTTTTCTAATTCTTTAGCTTCATGTGTTGTCAGGGTTCTTCCAGCTCTTCTATCAATTAACTTTTTTGATTTTAAATCGTCAATAGTAGCAAAATTTGTTCTTAATGCAAGGTCTCCTTTTTTTAGTGTTATTCCTGAACCTACAGTTTCATAGATTCCTCGTTCACACTTTTTTGGATCATTCCCAAGTAAAGTTATTAATGAATTTGCTGAACTTGGAATTTTCTTTTTCCCTAATGGATACATTATTCCAAGATTTCCATTTCTAGCTAGAAAATCTAGATTTGGAGTGTGAGCAGCTTCAAATGGTGTTTTGTTGTGCAGGTGTTTATTTGGTAGATCGCTTGCACCGTCTAGAATAATTAATATAGTTTTCATTGTATCACCTTTTTAGAATAAGTGTGTTGAGGTATAAAAATATTGGGGTTTATGCAGCTCTTTGTGCATGGGATGTGAATTCAGAAATTAATTGGTCTGGAAGAACCTCCCTGAATTGTCTTGTTAAGTCTATGGCTTCTCTTGGAGTATATTGAAACTGGAATTCTTGGCCTACTAGTTCTGGATACTGTACTGGCTTGAACCTAGTTCGTGGATTGAATTCTCCCTCCCCTTCTTTTTCATATATTAGTTTTAGCATTAAATCACTTATGATGCTCAGGGTGAGGTGCTGTTTTTGAACACCTCTTAATATGGTTCTTTCTAGTAATATATTATAAAAAGCAGGTATTTGAGATTCTGTTCGAGCCCCACTTATTTTAAATGTAGTAATTGCGTCTAATATATTAATACAGTCGGAGGGGTTACTTAGTGAATAATATCCGCCTTTTGTTCCATATAATTCTATTTGAGTTAGATGATCATCATTTAATGTTAAATCCCCTAAATCTAATTTATCCATAGGAGACTTATTTAGAATTAATATTTAAGTTTTTGTATTATACAAATACCTTATAAATCCCCCTATCTTCCCATTTTTATGTTTGGAAAGTTTAAAGATAAGCTGAAGGGATGGTTTAGTTCTAGTGCTGAGAAGATTGAAGAAGATGCAGAAGTAGTTGAAAAAGAAGTTGAAGATATTGATAGTTCTAAAAAAGATGATTCTAGTAAGTCTGAAAGTAGTGGGAAGAGTAAAACTAAAACAGATAATAAGAAACCATTAACTGAAGAAGTAGATGAAAAAGAGATAGAAAAAGTTGAGAAATTAATTGAAGATGCTAAGGATAAAAAGGGGGCTAATGTTCCTAGTAAGTTTGATGCATATAACAGAAAGACCATTCCTGATTTAGAGAAGATTGAGGAGGAAGCAGAAGATATAAAGAAAGATGTAGAAAAGGGTGAGAAAAATATAAGGGAAGCTAAGAAAGCTAAGAGGGAAGTTGAGAAGTTTGAAGTGGACCTTGCCAAAGCTGATAAGATAATTGAGGCGGCAAAGAAACAGGAGATGGATGAAGTTCCTGTTGAGTTTAATGCTGGGACCCAAAAGTATGAACCTGATTTGGAGGATCTGGGTAAGGGAGAGGTTAATACTGAAAACTTGAGTGAAGAGAAAAAATCATTTTTTGGAATGATGAAAAGTAGTTTTTCTTACAAGATTACTGAGGATGAATTTAATAGTATATTTGATGATTTGGAACTATTGTTGTTAGATAATAATGTGGCACTTGAAGCGGTTGACGACATAAGAGAAAGTTTAAAAGATAAATTGGTCGGTATAGAAATTAAGAAAGATCAATTAGAGAATGAGATTCGTAGCGAATTGAAGAAAGCAATTGAAGAAATATTAATTGAACCAGATAATCCATTAGAATTTATTAGGATAGCAGATAAGCCGTTTAAGATTTTGTTTTTTGGAATTAATGGGACTGGAAAGACCACAAGCATTGCTAAAGTTACTAGTTTTTTGAAGAAAGCAGGTTATAGTGTTGTTCTAGCTGCTGGAGATACATTTCGTGCTGCATCTATAGAACAAATTGAAGAACATGCTGCTAAACTTGGTGTTCCAGTGATTAAACAGGATTATGGTGCAGATCCTGCTGCAGTGGGGTATGATGCTATTGCATATGCTAAGAAGAATAAGATTGATGTAGTTTTAATTGACACTGCAGGACGTATGCATACTAAAACTAATTTATTGGCTGAGATGGAGAAAATAGTTCGAGTCACTGATCCAGATTTAAAATTGTTTGTTGCTGAAAGTATTGCTGGAAATGATGCAGTTGATCAGGCTAAGGCATTTCATGAAGCAGTTGAAATTGATGGGACTATATTGAGTAAGGCTGATATTGATGAGAAAGGTGGAACTGTTATTAGTGTGAGTCATGCTACTCATAAACCAATATTTTATTTGGGAACTGGGCAGGAATATGGTGATTTGGAATTATTTAATAAACAGAAGTTTATTGAGAGTTTGGGGTTGTAATTTTTTTTAAATGAGGTTTTGATATCTTATAGAATTATATTCGGGAAGTTTTTTATATTTAGGCTGTTAGGATCGTCTTATGTGGTTTATGAGATAATAAGATATTTTTAAATAGTCCTAATTTTTTCATTTGATATGATACAGAAATTTATAATTTCTGTCTCCTAAAGTTTATTAAATAGATATTACAAACAAACTTCATGATAATCGGAATAGAAACTACTGCGCATACATTTGGTGTTGGCATTGTAGATGGTGGAAAAATATTAGCTAATGTTAAAGATGCCTATACTACTGAATCTGGAGGTATAATTCCTATGGATGCAGCTAAGCATCATATGGAATGTGCTGAACGAGTTTGGGGTGAGGCGCTTGAGGTTGCTGGAGTTTTTGAAAAGGATGTTAATGCAATTGCATTATCTCAGGCTCCAGGTCTTCCACCTTGTTTAGTCGAGGGGATGAAGTTTGCTAAGGGGAAGGCTAAGGAGTTAAACGTTCCAATAATTCCTGTTAATCATTGTGTCGCACATCTTGAGATTGGGAAATATGTGGGTACAAAAGATCCAGTAATGTTATATGCTAGTGGAGCTAATACTCAGATAATTGCTTACGCTGCGGGTCGTTACCGGGTTTTTGGTGAGACTTTAGATACTGGGATTGGAAATTTTATTGATACCTTTGCTAGGTATTTGGGATTAGGTTTTCCGGGCGGACCTAAGATTCAGAAATTGGCAGAAGGTGGAAGATATATTGAATTACCTTATACAATAAAGGGAATGGATGTGGCTTTCTCTGGACTCTTAACTAAGTTGCAACAATTGCATAAGAAGGGAGTTAAGGAAGAGGATTTGGCATTTAGTTTACAAGAAACTGCATTTGCTACACTTGTAGAAGCGGCTGAACGTGCCCTAGCCCATACGGGAAAGAAGGAATTGTTATTGGGCGGAGGGGTTGGATGTAATGATAGATTGCAAGAAATGTGTCGGGTGATGTGTGAAGAAAGGGGGGCAAAGTTTTTTGTGCCTGAACGTGGATTACTTGTTGATAATGGGGCTATGATTGCTTACTTGGGAGAAATCATGTTTAAATCAGGAATTAAAATCCCTGTTGAAAAATTGGACGAATTAGATATAGATTCTAGGCAGAGGACGGATATGGTTGATGTTAAGTGGAAATGAAAATTAATAATCTTCAACTCTTAATTCAGGAACCTTTTCAAAATGTTTAATATTTTTGGTAATGACTTTTTTATTATTTAGAAGTGCTGTTGCAGATATTAATGCATCAATTATTCCTATAGAATTTCCATTTTCTTTTAGAGACTTTTCAATATAGCCAGCTTTCATAGCAATCTCTTTTGTAATGTCTAGGGTATGACATTTATTGATTGCATCTATAACTTTAGCTTCTTCATCTTTTTTTACATGTATAGAAGATAGTCCTAAAATTATTTCTGTGATTGATGGAGCTGCGATCCATATGTCTTGATTAGTGTTAATAATATTTTTGTATTTTTCAATAGCTTGAGGATTATTTTTTACAATGTCTATGAGAATTGTTGTGTCTAGTAGTGTCATTGTCTCCTTAGTTGTTTTTCTATATTTTTCATTTTTTTATCATGTAATTCTTGGTCTTTTTTTCTATTTTCTTTTATAGCTTTTTCTAAAGCTTCTCCTGATTCTTTTGAGAGAGCTCCTGCCATATCTAAAAGATTATATTTTTTGAATTTTCTTTCAATTATCATTGAGAAACTTTCGTTTTCTTTTTTTTCACTTGCTAGCTTATCATATGCTGACTCAGTTATTGTTAATGTTTTAGTTGCCATAATTAAGTGTATGTACGTGTATTTAAATAGTTTTTGGTTTGATGATTTGGATATTTTTGCATGGAACTAAACATCTGTTTTAGTATCTCTATAAGAATAACTCGATTTGTGGTGACCTAGCGATTATCGAGGTAATTTGACACTTATCAATAAAAATAAAGGAGAATTGTGATAGGGTCCAATTCGGAAAATATAAAAAATAGATCTAAGGTAAGATATTTTTATTTGGATATTGAATGTTGCCAGAGGATGGATATGGTTGAAGTTAGTTGGAAGTAAGATTTTTTTCAAATAAAATTTTTCTGCAAGTAACTCCATCTCCCACATGGCAAAGTGCAATCGTGTTTGCTTTAAATTTTAAAGGCAATGTAGTTTCTGCATTATGACAATTCAGAGTAATATGTGGCCAATAATTATTATTTGCAGTTTTATCATTGAAAGTGTCTAACCATAATTTAGTGTTTTCAGTTATCCCCGTCTCATTACCTTTGTATAACATTTCTAAGCTTGCATCTTTTTGTAGATATTGTTTGATATAATTTATTATGGTTTGATGCAATGTTTGTAATTCTGAACTTTTCATTATCTCTAATGAAGAATTATCTCCTTCTGGCGCCGTATATTTGATTTTATTAATTATCACATCTATAGGAGGAATATTAATATTCTGCAACCACTCAGTTATTTCTTTTATCTTATTTTTTTCTATTACTCCCATTGCTAGGGTAATATGGGTTCTGTAATCATCTTTTTTTAGGGGTCTAGAACTTTCATATTTATTATTAATATCTATACAAATATCTTCAATCTCACTTGGTAATAGGAGTGCTATATCAATCGCGATCTTATTCATAAGATTATCATGACCGCTAGATTTATAAACCCTTTTTTAATCAACTTACTATAGCCAATGACATTAAGGAGGCTGAATTCTTAATGGTTGTTGCTAATTAAATGGAGACATAAAATGGTTTCGGTATACGAATTAATCGAGAAGGCAAGAAAGACTGGAAAGGTCGAGAAAGGTACAAACGAAGTTACAAAGGCACTTGAGCGCGGAACTGCTCTCTTGGTAGCCTATGGTAAGGACGTCGACCCTAAAGAGATCGTACAACATATCCCGATTTTGTGCAAGGACAAAGATGTACCTTGTGTTGAAGCGGATAAGAAGGAAAAGCTAGGAGTTGCAGTTGGTTTGAATGTTGGCTGCGCTAGTGTTGTTGTTATAGATGCAGGAGATGCGTCTAGTGATCTAAAAGGTTTTGTAAGCACTCTTGGTAAGGAAACTAAAAGTGATGCTTGATTGTAGGTATTATTAACTCTATAGATATCTATTAAGATATTTTTTTGATGGGTTGATAGTGCTGAGGTTCACTAGATATTATATTAAAATGGGATCAAAAACACAAAAAACAAAGGATGGCCAAGGAAGTGGCAGTGGGAAGGGAGCGGATGCTCTTTTAGGAGATAGTGCTGTTCCTGCAGTTGTTGAAAGTATTGTTGGTAGGACTGGTGCAAAGGGAGAAGTTACTCAGGTTAAGGCTAGAGTTCTACAAGGATTTGATAAGGGGAAAGTAATGAGAAGAAATGTTAAGGGTCCAGTTAGGAAGAAAGATGTTTTGATGTTAAGAGAAACTCAAATTGAAGCTAGAAGAATAAAGAGTAAATATTCTAAGGGGGCTGCATAGGATGCCAGCTTGTACATTTTGTAAAAGAAATTATGAGAATCCAAGAGGATTGACAATTTTTACTTTTGATGGAAAGTCTCTTTTTTATTGTTCTAGTAAATGTAAGAATAATGCTAAATTGGGAAGAGACCCGAAGAAGACTGCTTGGGTTAAGAGTGAGAAGAAAGTTAAAGTTAAGAAAGTAGAAGAGAAGCCAAAGGAAGAGCCTAAGGTTGAAGAAAAAAAGGAAGAAGTGAAAAAAGAAGATTCTAAGAAATAATAATTAAACCTTATATATGATATTTCCTGTTTTATTGTATATAATTTCCCATCCACATTCTATAGGTTGTTCAGCTAGTATGTAGGATATATTATGTTTTTGGATTATTTGGTTTTTTGTGTTGCATCCTTCTGACAGGAAGAATTGAAAAAGAAGGTTGCGATCTCCGTAGAAGAATGTTGTGGCTAGAGGTTGGTGATTAGATATTGGGAAGACTGTTGTAGCAATTAGTGCTGGAGCTATTACTTTACTTCCAGGTTGAATCTGTTGAGTTTTAAGGAATTGTAATGCCTTATAATTATCCTTGTTAATGTTTTCATATAATTCCATTGTTTCAGGGAGTTGATAATATTGAGTAAATGTTAGTATGAAGATTATAGTAATTGCTAGAAGGGTTAGAACTTTATTTTTGTGCATTTTTTTTATTACTGAGTAAAGGCCTATAGCACTTAATAATGGCAGAGATATTGCAAGATAGTATAAATTTCTCTGGTAGGGGGATAGATATGAAATGCCTGTTTGTTTGAAAATTACTATTGAGATTATAATTGTTATTGGCCAGATAAGATAAATTAGATATTTCTTTCTGAATTCCTTGTTAGTAGCTATAGATAATGTTCCTAAGATTGCTAGGATGTATCCTATTGGACTGTATAGTTCAAATGGAGAGTTGTTAGCTTCTAAGACTCCAAATCCATGTTTGAATTGAAGATTGCTCATTAAATCTGTGATTGCTGAAGTGAAATTAAGATCTAGGATATTCATATAGAAAACAATACCAATTATGGGAATTAAGAGAAAACTTAGGAAAAATTTATATTCTTTTTTTAAATATGCCTTATTTATTATAAGGTAGATAGTTAGAATTGGGATAGCAAAGAGAACTGAAATGGAATGTATTGGGATTAATAAAACCATTATCATTAATGAGTATATGATAAGCTTCTTGTTTTGTTCTTGGATCCCTTTTGTGAATAGATGCATGTAAAGATATATGAAGGGGATAGAGAAAGTTAAGGGTATAAAGAACCAAAGTCCAGCTATGTTGGTATTTGATTTAATTGAGGCGAAGAAGATTATAGTGGTTATGCCGATAATGAATGAGTGCATAAGAAATTTTGTTTGGTTTTTTGTAATATAAAATAGGATTAATGCAGTTATTATTGCCCAGATTGCAGGTAGAAATTTGTAGATTAGGATTAGATTTGTAAATGAGTTTAAAAATTTTAATATGTAATGAAATCCTACCTTTGCTGCAGAAATGCCTGCAGGGGATAGGGTATCAAGTTTAATTGATTCAGTTATATGGTGCCATTCATCTATGTGGGCAGGATAAGGATTGTTAATTCTTGGAGATAAAATTAGTAAGAATATTAGAATTAGAACTGTAATTAGTATGTAACTCTTCTTTATTCTCATAGTTAATGGTTATGGTTTAGTTATATATATTTTTATGTGATAATGTTTAAAATTGGTTATTTCTTGGTGGTCATATGCGAAAAGTTAGTAAATTGATGAATATTTTTAGTATTGGTTTTGAATTAGCTAAAAAAGATTTTAAGCTAAGAAATGAGGGAAGTTACTTGGGGGTTTTATGGTATTTGTTGGACCCGCTATTGTTATTTTTAATTCTAATATTTTTAAGGGGATTTATTATTGGTGGAGATAGTAATGATTATCCAATTTATCTTCTTAGTGGTTTAATAATATTCAATTTTTTTAGACATTCTACTTCTACTTCTATTAATTCCATCACTGGAAATGCTAACCTTATAAAATCTATGAAAATTGAAAGTGAAATATTTATTATTTCTAGAGTGATACAGTCTATATTTTCTCACTTTTTTGAGATTATCTTGCTATGCATTTTTATGTTATATTTTGGTTATTCTTTGAATTGGTTGATTTTTTACCCCCTAATATTCCTGGTATTAGTTATTTTTATTATGGGACTATCTTTTTTGTTATCTACTTTATCTGTTTTTATTAAGGATCTAAATAACCTTTGGTTAGTTTTAACTAGGCTTTTATGGTTTTCTACACCCATATTTTATTATGTGGATGAACTTAGTTTTATATATCTGCTAAATATTTTTAATCCTATCTTTTATTTTATTAGTATATTTAGGAATTTAATATTGGATCATATGGTGCCTAGATTAATTACAGTTTTAATTATTTCAAATACTAGTTTAGTGATCTTAATTATTGGTTTATTAATTTTTTCTAAATATAAAAATAAATTTCCAGAGCTGTTATCATGAAGAGTATTAGTATTAAAAATCTGGGTAAAAGATTTAGGAGAAGTTTTAGGGGGGATGAGGGAATCTTGTATAGACTATTTTCTATATTTAAAACTAAAGAAAAATTCGAAGTTTTAAGAAATATTTCATTTGATCTTGATTCTGGAGAAACTGTTGGAGTTATTGGTAGAAATGGTTCTGGTAAGTCCACATTATTAAAAACTATTGCAGGGATATATCTATTTGATGAAGGATCTATGGTAATTAATGGGAGTGTGGATTATCTTAGCGGATTTGGACATGGGTTGCAGAAAAGATTAACTATGAGGGAAAATATTTATCTTATGGGGTTATTAAGGGGGCTTTGTAAGGAAAGGATTGAGGAGCTTTTTGAAGAAATTGTTGATTTCTCTGGGCTTAGAAAATTTTTAGACTCTAAGGTTTATCAACTTTCTACAGGAATGTTAAATAGATTAAATTTTTCTATTATAATTCATTGTTTAATAAACAAAAATTCTGAAATATTACTTATTGATGAGGCATTTAGTAGCGGGGTAGATTTAAAATTTAAAGAAAAATTTGTACTTAAAATGGAAGAACTGATAGCTAGTGGGTCTAGCGTAGTTTTTGTAAGTCATAACTTAAGACTTATTGATAGGTATTGCAAAAGAGTAATTTGGCTAGAGGATGGTAGGGTGATCATGGATGGAAACTCTGAAGAAGTTATAGCTAAATACAAGGGAAGTAATAATGATGGAAGATAGCAGAAAATATAATTATAGAAATTATGTAGGGCCTCAAGAAAAATATGACCTAATTGGAGCTATGCAGTTTAATTTATTAACATTTTTTGGGCTTCGCGAAACTCACAAATTACTAGATATAGGTTGTGGTTCACTTCGTGGGGGGAGATTATTTATCCCTTATTTATTGGCTGGAAATTATTATGGGATAGAGCCTAATGATTGGCTTATTAGGGAAGGTATTAAAAATAATGTTGGTAGGGATTTATGTAAAACTAAACAGCCTAGTTTTAATAATAATAATGAATTTGATTTGTCAATATTTGGCGATAAATTTGATTTTATTTTGGCTCAGTCTATTTTTTCTCATTCTTCTGAATATTTAATTAGAAAATGTTTATTTGAGGCTAAAAATGTTATGGATCAATGTTCTATTTTCTTGGCAACCTATATTGATGGCGAAACTAATTATTTAGGTAGTGGGTGGGTTTATCCTGGCTGTGTTAAATATACTTTTGAGAAGATTAGGTCTTTAGCTATTGAACAAGGATTAGAATGTACTAAATTGAAATGGTTACATCCCAATGGTCAAACTTGGGTGGCTATTTATTATCCAGATAATGATTATGTTGTCAAAAAGTGTAAATTGGTAACTAAATTCTTTTAAAACACTGCTTATTAGGAAATTCATGAAAAGATGCATAATTGTTTTAGGCATGCATAGATCTGGCACCTCAGTAATGGCAGGTTTATTGAATATATTTGGAGTTTATATGGGTGGAAACTTATTGCCTGCTAATAAGAATAATTCTAAGGGATTTTATGAACATAATGATATATTGAGGGTAAATGAAGACATATTGGATGAATTAGGTTCTAGCTGGGATAGTTGTGAGGAATTGCCGGTTAATTGGAATAGAAAGAATGAAATGATAAAATATAAGAATCAGATAAAAGAAATTATCATTAGAGATTATGGAAGATTAGAAATTTTTGCCCTTAAGGAACCTAGAATTTCAATACTTTTGCCACTCTATTTAGAGGTATTTAAGGAACTGAAAATTAAACCCCTATTTATAATTATGAAAAGAAATGAAATTGAGATAGCTGAATCATTGAAAAAAGGGGAGAGGATTCAACTGAAACATTCATTAGATCTAACTAAGAAATATAATCTAAGCATAGAAAAGTTTGCAAGGGGATATTCTAAGATTAATGTAGAATATGGTGAACTTATTAATAATATTGCAGGTTTATTTAATAAAATAGGAACAGAATTGGGTTTATCCTTTAGGCCCTATGACGATATAAGAAATGAAGTAGAAAATTTTCTAGACCCTAAATTAAAACATCACAATCTTAGATATTCAGATTATATTTATCTTCTTGCGGGGAAAATAGATGAAAAGTCTAAGGAAATAGATGAAAAGTCTAAGGAAATAGATGAAAAGTCTAAGGAAATAGATGAGAATTCTAGAGAAATTTTATATAAGGATAATCAGCTTGATATCTTAAAATTTCAAAACAGTAGCTTAAATCAGAAAATTCAGAATATTGAGAATAGTATTACTTGGACATTATTAATGAGGGTCCAAAAATTTATAGACTTGATATTATCGAGAAATTCATTTTTTGGACAAAAATATTATTTAGGAATATCTAAACTTGGCGGATCTTTGAATAGGAATAATTCTGCGAAATTGACAGGTTCTAATCGTAAAAAGGTTCAAGGAATAGATAAATCTTCAACTAAGCCTCTTTATGTTTTTTTACATTTTCCAAAGACTGCTGGTACCACGATGAGAAAACATTTTGAGAAATATTATTCTAACGAGGAGCATATTCAAGCATATTTATCTGATCATGATTCTCAAGGCCCTTTATCTAATAAATTTCCAAAATCCAGAAATATGGACACTAATGCATTTAAATCATATTTGGGATCTTTAACGGATAATCAAAAAGATAAATTAAAGTTGATTTCTGGACATTCAGTTTATTATGGACTTGAAAATTTTTTCCCAAATAGGGAAATTAGATATTTTACATTTGTTAGAGATCCATTAAAAAGACTTATATCTCTTTATAATCATATTGAGGAATTGTATTCTAGGTTACTGAAAGATAATTATTCTATAGGCTATATTTTTTTAGAGCACCCTGTAATGAAAAAAGTGACTATTGATGGGAAATTAATTAATTTTGATGATTTTTTGAAGTTAAATTTTAGTAAATTTGGGCTTATGAGATTTCTTTTGAGGAATTCCGGAAGAAAATTAAATATAGGTTCTGTTAAGGAAGTTATAGATGATTTCTTTTTTATTGGGCAAATGGAATCTTTTGATAGAGATTTTAAAATTGTTTGTAGTTATTTAGGTATTCCTTCAGATTATATTTCTGAAAATATTTCTAAGAAAAGAGTAAATCTGGGTAATAATTATCTGAATATCATTAAAGATCAGCATTATGGATTTAATGAAGAATATGAGGTTTATGATTATGCAAGAAAAAAAATGTTAAAAAATAATTCTAATGAGAAGGTTTCTATAATTCTGCCTTCGTTTAATTATAGTTGGTGTATATCTCAATCTATAGATTCAGTTATCAATCAGAATTATAAAAATTGGGAATTAATTATTGTTGATGATGGTTCAAAAGATGATTCATTGGAGGTGATAAATGATTACGTTAAGAAATATCCTAGTAGGGTTAAATTATTTGTTCATGAGGATAATAAAAATAATGGATTGGCAGAAACTTATAAATTGGGATTAAAAAAATCTACTGGAAAATATATTGCATTTATTGAAGCAGATGATTTATGGAAGATTGACTATTTAGCTTCTAAGGTGGAGATATTTAAAAAATATCCCAAAGTCTCATTAGTCTTTAATGATGTTGAAATGTTTGGTGATAGAAAGATTATTTCTTTTAGAATTGATGAACTTAATAATTCAATTTATACTGTTAGGGAAAAGAATAGGTCATTTAGTGCTTATAGTTACCTTAAAGCTTCAAATATTATTCCTACATTTTCATGCTGTATGGTAAGAGCAGATTCAATTTTTACTAAGGATTTCTTAAAATCTAGGGGTGTATGGCTTGATCGGTATTTATGGAGTTTGATAAGTTTAAGGGGGAAATTTTATTTTCAAAATAAAAAGAATACTCTTTGGAGGCTCCATAAAAATAGTTATTTTAAATTATCTGGAGATGATCCTTTAAACCCTCTAAATAATATTGATATTAAGAAATCTGTTGTAAGTGATATTCATTTTTTGCAGCAGGAGGTTAAAGATGGTTAGATTAAAAAGAGATAATGTTCATGTTTTTACTAGTATAAATCTAAAATATTTTGCAAAGGCTAGAGTTTTAGCTAAATCTTTGAAGAAACATAATCCTAATATCCAGTTTCATTTAATGCTATCTGATAAAGTGCCAAGCTTTATTAATCTAAATGAAGAAATTTTTGATTCTATAATTTTGTTAGATGATTTAAAAATTGAAGATATGGAATCATTTATTTTTAAGCATAATGTTATAGAATTATGTACTGCAGTAAAACCGATGGTTTTTAAATATTTATTTAATAAATATAATTGTGAGAAAATATTTTATTTTGATCCAGATATTTTGATAACTTCTAAAATTGATGATTTGATCAGTGAATTTGAAAATAATGATATACTTTTGACCCCTCATATTGTTAAACCATATTCTGAGAAGAGAGATATAATAGAGTTTGAATTCCAATTTACTAAGAAAGGTATTTTTAATTTAGGATTTATTGGTGTTAATAACTCTAAGAACTCTTTAAAATTTTTGGATTATTGGGAAGAAAGGTGTTTAAATTTTTGTTATGATGATATTAATTCTGGATTATTTGTGGACCAAAAGTGGATTGACTTTGTTCCAGTTTTTTTTGATAATGTAAAAATATTGAAAAATCCAATATATAATATTGCTGGATGGAATATTAAAAATAGGAATCTTTCTGGAAACCTTATTAATGGAATATATTTGGGAGATAAGAGGGTTTCTTTTATACATTTTTCGGGAATTTTTACACCTATAGAAAAATGGCTTGAAAATAGGTTTAAATTTACAGCTCCAGTTTATCTTGAATTAATTAAATCCTATAAGCAGATGTGTATTTTTGAAGGTGAAAATAAATTTAGGGAAATTGATTGGCATTATGGGCATTTTAATAATGGATCTATTATTAGAGATCATCAAAGGTTTATCTATCGAGGGTCAAGAATAGCATTAGACAGATTTAAAGACCCTTTTGATACTAATATTCAAGATTCATATTATTCTTGGCATAGATTTAAGAAATTTAAAAAAAATGCTTTTGATTGGGTAGTTTATCTTAATCATAATCCTGATTTAAGGGTAAATTGGAATTCTCCTATGAAGGCCAGGTTGCATTATATGTTATATAGTAAGAAGGAGAAAAGAAGAATATAGCTCTTTTAACTAGGACTTTTTAATTTCATTTTAGAAGGTGGGTAGTTGTTAAAATTAACTCGTCCAGTAATTTTTATGCATGCTTAATTTTCTTTTGAGATTATTTGGAATCTTGCTATGGTTAATTCCTGAAAGTGTTCCTAGAACTCTTGCTAAATTATAGGGTAGGAGATATGTCGCACTTAGTGGATTTATTTTTAAAATGTGGAAGAATTCTCTTCTCATGTATTTTGAACCTTTATTTGAGAAATTGCTAAAGTTCCCAAAAATTTGTTTTAATGAGAGTGCTGAATCAAAATATCTTTGAAATGTTTGTATTAAATTATAGTCATGCGAATGGATGACTATGGACTCTGGATCATAGATTGTTTTGTATCTCTTGAAGATAATTCTTTTTGTCCATTCTTGGTCTTCACTCATGATGATATTTTCATTAAATGGGAATTCTTCCAAGAGGTCTTTACTTATGCAAGAACTAACGTTAGAAAAGAACATGTTTTCTAAGGAAGAATCCTGACTTTGGGGACGAATTATCTTCTGGTTTGGATAATTTTGTTTGCAGAAGAATTTTTCTATTTCGCTAGCATTTTTTCTTGGAATCTGTTTTGAAAAACATGCAGCTATCTTACTATCTTTAAAATTTCTTATTAAATTTGTAAGCCAGAAGTTGTTTAGGGGAATTGCATCTTGAGATAAGAATACTAGGAATTTTCCTTTAGCATATTTTATTGCTAAGTTTCTAGTTTTTCCATGTCCAAATTCTTTGGGTGGAATTTGATATAATTTTATTGGGATTCTTTGTTTCCAATTATTGATTATTTCTAGGGTATTGTCAGATGACCCTGAATCAACAATTATTAATTCAAACTTTTCAGTTTGAAATGAAATCTGCTTTAGAACTTCGTTAAATTGATTTCCTGCGTTTTTTGTTGGTATAAATATTGAGATCATTTTTCTTTAATTCCTAATATACTTAGCATAAATGAAGAGAAAATGGTTTGGATCCCTAATGTGATTAGGGTTAATGCTAGAATTGAACTTTTGATTTCATTTAATTCTCCAAAACTTGAATTTATCCAATTGTAAAGTATGGTTGTAAATATTCCTATTCCCATTAGTATGCTTATTATTCCTACAATTCCTGCCTTTTCTATGGTAACGTTTTTGTAAACTTTTTCTAACTTTTTATTAGATTCTCCTAGGTGGGTTATGGCATAGGTTTTTGCAAATAGTGAAAAGAAAATTAATTGATATCCAGTTATTGTTAATAGTGAAGAAAGAAACATGGGGTGAATATAGAATGTTAATCCTAGGATTGAAGGATTTGATATTGCAAGTGCTACTAATGTTGAAATTCCTAAAATAAATAATATTAATCCAGGTATAAAGAAAAGAAAAAGGGGACTGTATAGGAGCATGAATCTAAGGTGCCTCCATCCATCTGCAAAGGCGTTTAGTTTTGATTTTCCTAGCCTTTTATGGTAGTGAATTGGGAATTGTTTAATTTTAAGATTATTTTTTAGAGCTTTAATTACCATTTCTGAAGCGAACTCCATTCCAGAAGTTTTAAGATTTAGTTGTTTTAAGGCAGAAGTTGTTATTGCTCTCATTCCACAATGCGAATCTTTAACACCCTTACCAAAAAATAATCTAAGTAAGCCTGAAAGAATTGGATTCCCTAGATATTTATGTGTAAATGGCATGACATCTTTTTTTAAAGGATATGCGAAACGATTTCCAATAGCAAAATCATTCCCATTTTTTAAGGCGTTAAGAAAATTAGGAATTTCTGAAAAATCATATGTTGCATCACAATCTGCCATAAATATATATTTTGTTGAAACTTGTTTGAATCCTTCTAGATATGCATTTCCATATCCTATCTTATTATGTCTGGCTATTTTTAGTTTTAGTTTATTTGGATTGTGGGTTACAAACTCTTTAATTTTATTGATTGTACCGTCTGAGGAGGAATCTGAGATGATTATTTCTGCTTTTATTTGGTTTTCTTCTAATGTTTTAGAAATTTCATTTAGGCAGTTCGAAATGGCCTCCTGTTCGTTTCTGCAGGGTAATACGATTGATAATTCTAGTTTTTCTGGTTTAGCTAAAATGTTAGAAATTAGAGAGTCTGTGTTGAAATTTTCCATAGGATTATTAGATTAAGTATATTTATAATGATTTATGGGGTTTTTCACATATTTATTAATTTAATCGAATTTGTCGTCGACAAATTCTATTTTAACATAGAAAAGCTTTTAAAGGGGATTGTATTGAAACAAGCATAAAAACAGTGAAGTTTCTAACCGGAAATTAACTTAAATTATGTTGATGGTTAGTTGAAACTTTATGATTTGGAGAATAATATGGCTGAGGATAAAAATAAAGGATATAAAGCAGAGAACATTAAGGTACTGGAGGGTCTAGAGGCAGTTCGTAAGCGTCCTGCTATGTATATTGGTGGTACGGGAAAAGATGGATTGCACCACTTAGTGTATGAAGTTGTTGATAATTCTATTGATGAGGCTTTAGCTGGCTTCTGTGATACAGTTATAGTTATTATTCATAAGGATGGTAGTTTGTCAGTTAGTGATAATGGTCGAGGAATTCCTACTGATATGCATCCACAATATAAAAGGCCTGCTATGGAAATTGCATTGACTAAACTCCATGCTGGTGGGAAGTTTGAAAAAAGTGCATATGCTGTTTCTGGGGGGTTACATGGGGTGGGTGTAAGTTGTGTAAATGCATTATCTACTCACTTGAGAGCTACGGTAAAAAGAGATGGGAAGATATTCCAGCAAGAGTATAGTATTGGAGTTCCAAAATATAATATGAAAGTTATTGGCAAGACAACAAATAAAAATGATAGTGGGACTGAAATCCAATTTGTGCCCGATCCAGAAATTTTTTCAACTACAGTCTTTGACTTTAACGTCTTAAAGAAAAGATTACAAGAAATAGCTTTTTTGAATCCAGTGAAAATTGTATTGAAGGATGAATGTAATGGTAAGGAGGAAACTTTTCATTACCAAGGAGGTTTATTAGATTTTATTAATCATATAAATAAATCAAAGGGTCCTTTGCATAAACCTATTTATTTTAAGAGAAAAGATGAAGATAATGAGGTTGAAGTTGTTATTCAATATACAGACGGTTATAGTGAAAATATTTTTGGGTTTGTTAATATAATTAATACTACTGAGGGCGGAACTCATATTTCAGGATTTAAGACTGCTTTAACTAGGGCAATAAATGATTACATAACTAAGAAGGGATTATTGAAGAATGATAAACTTTCTGGAGATGATGCACGTGAGGGAGTTACTGCTATAGTGAATATTAAAATGAAAGAGCCTCAATTTGAGGGTCAGACCAAAACTAAATTAGGGAATAGTGAAATGAAGGGGATAGTGGATAGTATGGCTCATTTGGCCCTAATAGAATTCTTTGAAGAAAATCCTGCAGTCGCTAGTAAGATTGCACAAAAGGTAGTAGCAAGTGCTAAGGCACGTGAAGCTGCAAGAAAGGCTCGTGATTTAGTTAGACGTAAGACTAGTATTGGAGGACTTTCAGGACTGCCGGGAAAACTTTCAGATTGTTCAAGTAAGAAAACTGAAAATACAGAATTATATATTGTTGAGGGAGATAGCGCAGCTGGGAGTTCAAAGATGGCAAGAGATAAGGAATTTCAGGCTATTTTGCCACTAAAGGGTAAGATATTGAATGTTGAGAAAAGTAATCCAACTCGAGCTTTGAGTAGTGAAGAAATTATTAATTTAATTACTGCTATAGGGACTAATGTTAGGGAGGGATTTGATATTACTAAATTAAGATATAATAAAATTATAATTATGACTGATGCAGACGTTGACGGACAGCATATTATGACTTTGTTATTGACTTTTTTTTATAGGTATATGCCTAAATTGATTGAGAGTGGAAATGTTTATGTTGCATATAGCCCACTTTATAGAGTTAGAAAGAAAAAAGATTATTATGTTTACTCAGATGAAGAATTAAAGAAGTTAGTTGAACAGATTGGTGGAAACCCAGATATTCAAAGATTTAAGGGTCTGGGAGAAATGAATCCCCAACAGCTTTGGGATACAACTATGGATCCTAAGAAAAGGATTTTGAAAAGAGTTGGAATTGAGGATGCAGTAATAGCAGATGAAACTTTTAGTATGTTGATGGGAGATGTTGTTGGGCCTAGGCGAAAGTTTATTGAAGTTAACGCAGATATAGCGGAGGTTGATCGATAGAATGAGTGAGGATGAACAAGAAGATAATGGTGAACAAGAAACTTTAGAAGTTGAAGATAGTGAAGATAATGATAATTTAGAAACTGAAGATGATGGAAGTGAAATTGAAGTTGAGCAATTGGATGTTGGCGGGATTAATATTAAGGACATAGATAAGGACAGAGTACTAGCTGTAGAAATTAGTCGAGAAATGAAGAAGGCATATATAGATTATGCGATGAGTGTTATAGTTAATCGAGCGTTGCCTTCAATAGAGGATGGACTTAAGCCAGTTCATAGGAGAATTTTATTTGCTATGAAGGTAATGGGTCTAGAAAAAGGAATGACTAAGAAATCGGCAAGAATCGTTGGAGATGTTATAGGTAAGTATCATCCTCACGGGGATACTTCTGTTTATCATGCTATGGTTAGGATGGCGCAGGATTTTTCTTTAAGATACCCATTAGTTCTTGGTCAAGGAAATTTTGGTAGTATGGATGGAGATAATCCTGCGGCTATGAGATATACTGAAGCTAAATTGAAGAAGATTGCTGTTGAACTACTTGAAGATATGGAGAAGGATACTGTTGAGATGCTTCCTAATTTTGATAATTCTATGAAGGAACCATTAATTTTGCCTGGAAAGGTGCCTAATTTATTGATAAATGGTGCGAGTGGAATTGCAGTGGGAATGACTACAAATATCCCTCCTCATAATTTGACTGAAGTGTGTGATGGAATTATTGCTACAATTGATAACCCTAAGATTGACGTAGATGGATTAATGGAGATTATTAAGGGTCCTGATTTACCAACTGGAGGTCAGATAATTGGTGAGAATTTGAAAGAATTGTATACGAGTGGAAGGGCCGGTTTTGTGATGAGGGGGAAGGTTAAAACTGAAGAGAAGGGTGGTAAGGAATTAATAGTAATTACTGAAATACCATATCAAGTGAATAAGTCAACACTAGTAATGCAAATTGCAGACTTAGTCCGAGATAAGAAATTACTTGAAGTTTCTGATTTAAGAGATGAAAGTAGTAAGGGGAAAGTAAGAATAGTTATAGAAATGAAGAAGGGGGCTAACAGTCAATTTACAATAAATAGATTATTTAAATCCACAAAATTGCAAGGCAGGTTTGATGCAATTCTAGTAGCACTTGAGGGCGGTGTACCTAAAACATTTGGTTTGAAACAAATGATTGAAAGTTATATTAAATTTAGAAGAAGAATAATTAGAAAGAGAACTGAGTATGATTTAGATAAGGCTGAGAAGAGATTACATATTGTTGAAGGATTATTATTAGCTCAGAAACATATTGATAAAATAATTGAAACTATTAAGAAAAGTAAGACTGGTGCTGAGGCTAAGGAGAATTTAATAAGGAATTATAAGTTAAGTGAACGTCAAGCTGATGCAATACTTGAAATTACCTTAAAGCAATTAACTAGTTTAGAACGTGAAAAATTAGAGAAAGAAGAGAAGGATCTTATAGAATTAATTGGAAAATTGAAGAAGATTTTAGATAATGAAAAAGAAATTTATAAATTGATTAAAAATGATCTTGAGGAATTAAAGAAGGATTATGGCGATGAGAGAAGAAGTAAGATTATTAGAACTGTTAAGGATATTAATGAAAAAGATTTAGTTCAAAAGAAAGATGTGATAATTACAATTACTGAAAAGGGTTATATTAAGAGGATGCCATTTAAGACTTATAATGAACAGAAGCGTGGGGGGAAGGGAGTAATTGGAGCTGAACTTTCTACTGAGGATTTTGTTCGCGATTTAATTACTTGTTCAACTCATGATCACTTATTGTTATTTACTGCTAGAGGTAGGATCTTCTGGTTGAAGGCGTATAAGGTACCTGAAGTTCAGAGATATGGGAAGGGTCAAGCACTTGTAAATTTATTAAATATAAAAGATGACACAGTTACAAATGTAATTGCAGTAAAGTCATTTGAAGACTATTTATTTATGGCTACAAGAAAGGGTCAAGTAAAAAAGATTAAGCTTGATTTATTTTCTAAACCAAGAAATGCTGGAGTAAGAATAATTAATTTGCCTGCAGATAATAGTGATGAAGTTGTTGGAGTTAAGAGAATTTCAAAAGGGAAGGATGTTATGTTAATGAGTAAGAAGGGTCAGGCAATTAAGTTTAATTCACAAGATGTTCGTGATATGGGGAGAGCAAGTTATGGGGTTACTGGGATAAAGATGGATAAGGGTGATGAAGTTGTAAGTATGGAAATTATAAATGATCCAACAAGTAGTATTTTGACAATAACTGAAAGAGGATTTGGTAAGCGAAGTAAGGTTGAGGATTATAGGAAGACAGGGCGTGCTGGGAAGGGAGTTATTAATTTGAAAATAAGTGAGAAGACTGGAAACGTTGTTGACACAATTGACGTGAGTGATGGAGATAAATTTGTAGTAAGTACAAAGAAAGGGATTGTAATTAAGTCTGGTGTTAAAGATATTCGGGTAATGGGAAGAGCAACAAGTGGAGTTACAATAATTAAGCTTGGTGTGGGAGATAGAGTAAGTACAATTGCTAAACTAGTTAAGGATGAAATAAAGGTTGTTGATGGTGAGTAGTTTTGATTACTAAACTTTTGCAGTTTACACTTAATTTGCTGCAAAAGTCCAGGATTAGAAACATTTAAATATATAGATATTATTAACTATATAGGTATATATAGCTATATAGTATGATAAATAGATGTTTGAGATGTGATAATGAATGGAATTCTAGATCTGCAAATCCTGGATATTGTCCTAAATGTAATAGTCCTTATTGGAATAAAAAAAGGCAAAGAGCTTCTAAACAAGATGTTGAATCTTTTAGTAATTTAATATTGAAAAGTTATAATAAAATTATTTATGAAACTAATGAGAATAATAAGGGGATTTGTGATGAGGCAGGGCTTTATAATTGTTCATATAGGATATTGAGTTTTGAAGTAACTAATCCTAAGGATATTGTTGGATTGGCAATAACAATAATAGTTGAGATTGCTAAAAAAGGTCATTTTTTTGTGGATGGAAATAAAAGGACGGCTTTTGCAGTTGCTAAGGCTTATTTATTGGAGAAAGATTATATCTTACAGATTCCTGAGATAGATGTTGCTGATAAATTTATTAGGGATATAACATCTTATGACAGTAAGATATCTTTTAAAAAAGCTAAAAGTTGGATTAAGAAATATATTAAGAAAAACTCAATGAGTTTAGAAAAATATATAATTGAGGTTATTGTAAATAAGGAAGATCAAAATGGCAGAAATTAATTATAAGAAGATTTTGAAAACAAGAAGTCATCCTGAATCAAAGATTCAGAAGGAAAAGGATAGAAAAAGGAAGTTGGCTTTGGAGATAGTTATGATTCAAGATAAAGAATTATTGAAATTGTTAGCTAAATAATATTGAAAATGTGTAAACCTCTATGTGAAGGGTACACTGTAAGTGAAGGGTGTGGTGATCCATTGTTTTTATGATTTTGAAGTAGTCAATTAGGTTTAAATAGGGTAAAGTTCTACATATATTATCAACTTCGGTTGGTAGAGATTTTAAATTTCGGTTTTTAATCTCTTTTTATTTTTTTGACTGTTAACTGATAAGTCTTTAATTATGGTTTATGAGAACATTTCTAATCTTTCTGTATTAATTAATAATCTTGCATAATCTCCTGAAGCTGCTCCTGGGTTTGAGGTTCTATCTGTCATAAAGAAAGTTCCATCCTCACTTCTTATTACGCCCATTGAATTTGGATCTGAAGTTATAATAAAGTCATTTATTGGAGCAAGTTTATTTGAATACTTATCTATACTAATATCTAAATTGTCTAAAAGGGGATTCGCATCTATTCTTTGATTATGTACTCTAGTTTTTATTCCTATTTCTAATACTAACTCTTGTCCACCAGCATCATAGTTTTCTAGGTCAATATGTGGGATTGTTCTTATATTATTTCCACTCTTATCTATATCTTTTCCATTTAAGTGCATATGTTGTCCTGTTCCTTGTTGTGCTGAAACTAAGGTTCTTGATAAGAATGCTATTATTTTGTCTGCTAGTGGAAGTATGAAGGCAGGTAATGCCCCATTAGTGGCGAATGGATT
>Ga0209089_10000184_pt1 | contig 58030 bp, 53 predicted proteins | sample ArcticOcean_MG_C_FD_187431 | JGI IMG/M metagenome (GOLD analysis project Ga0209089, IMG submission 187431) | Marine microbial communities from western Arctic Ocean - ArcticOcean_MG_CB2_150 (SPAdes) (version 2) | ecosystem: Environmental > Aquatic > Marine > Oceanic | place: Arctic Ocean: Canada...
CAACCATATTTGCTGAGCCTTTCTCATCTAGATGAGAAAAATCATTATCTTTCATTAGAAAGCTCCTTTAATTCAAAATTTTCATCAATAATCAAGTCATTTGAAGATGCTGCGTTTTTTGCTAACAGGTCACATTCTTCGTTTTCTATATGACCCATATGCCCTTTAACCCAAAAAAAATTTACAGTATGATAGTCACATAATTCAATTAACATTTTCCATAGATCTGAGTTTAAAGCTTTATTTTTTCTATCACGCATCCAATTATTTTTTTGCCACTTCTTTGCCCATCCTTTTTCTATCCCATCTATGACATATCTAGAATCCGTGGTAATTAGTACATTTTCAGTTTTTTTTAATTTCTTTAAAGCTATGATAGGTCCTAATAATTCCATTCGATTATTAGTAGTTTTTCTAAATCCTTGTGATAATTTCAACTCTTTATCTTTCCATTTCATTATTACTCCATAACCTCCCGGACCAGGATTGCCCAAGGAAGAACCATCAGAGTATATAAGGACGTCATTTGTCATAAACTTATCCTCCGATTTGAAACATTTCGATTTTTTTATAGTTAGATTTCGTCAATTTGTGTCTAATTTCAGAATATTGATCTTTACGTTTTATCCAAACATCTTTAATAATTTGGTCAAGTTCTTCTGAAGAACATCCTTCTCTAATAGGTTTTCTCAAATCAATTCCTGAATTTGCGAATAAGCATGTAACAAGCTTTCCATCCATTGTGATTCTTGCTCTTGTACAAGTTGAGCAAAAGGGCTGAGAAACTGAAGAAATAAACCCAAATTCAGCTGAATAATCTTCTAATATGTATCTTTTTGCAACTTCACCTTGATAGTTTTCATTAAGTTTTTTTACTTTATATTTACTTTCAATTATTTCTAAGATTTCTTTTACAGAAATAACATCTTTCAATTCCCATCCATTAATATTCCCTACATCCATATATTCAATAAATCTAACTATATTGCCAGAATCTCTAAAGTAATCTAATAAATCAAGTATTGAATGTTCATTAACATTTTTTTGTACAACACAGTTGATTTTCAAATTTTTAAACCCTTTGTTATTGGCAGATTTTATAGCAGAAAGAACTTTGTCAACTTCAAAATTTTGACCACTCATTTTTTTAAAAGTTTTACTATCAATCGAATCTAGTGAAACTGTAATTCTATTTAACCCAGAATTAACTAGTGAGTCTAATTTTGATTCAAGTAAATAACCATTAGTTGTCATGGCAATATCTTCAATGCCAGGAATATTTGAAAGTTTTAAGATTAATTCATCTATATTTTTTCTTACTAAAGGCTCTCCTCCTGTTATTCTGATTTTTCTTACACCTAATTTTGCAAAAGTTTGTGCAATTCTCTCAATTTCGTTAAAATTTAATAATTCTTCTCGTGGTAAAAACTTAAATGACTCACCATATACTTCCTTGGGCATACAATAAGTACATCTAAAATTACATCTATCAGTCACAGATATTCTTAAATCTCTTACAGGTCTATTGAATTTGTCTAAAGTATTTTTCATGTATTTAAACAATTCTATCTTTAATTAATATTTTTAAGAATTTATCAATAGATTTTCTTCTATGAGAAATTTGATTTTTTTCATCAATAGATTTACAAGCAAGAGAAGTTTCTTCGTTTTCAAGACAAAATATTGGATCATATCCAAAACCATTTTTACCTTGTTTTTTGTTAGAAATATAGCCTTCTAAAACACCTTTGGAAAAAATTTTTTGTTTTTTAAACCCTACTCCACAAATGACTGAAATAAATTGCGCTCCTCTATAAGGGGGTTGGAAATCCTTCATTTTTTCCAAAATCAACTCAGTTCTTTCTACATCGTTCAATTCTTCTCCCCCATATCTTGCAGAATATATTCCTGGCTCTCCATCTAATTTAAATATTTCTAATCCTGAGTCTTCAGATATAGTTGGTATACCTGATATTTTATGATAAAAATCTGCTTTTATTGCTGCATTTTTTTCAAATGTTTGGCCAGTTTCTTCTATATCAATTTTTATAGATAAATCATTAAGGGTGAAAAGTTTAATACTTTCATTAACGTTAAATATTTTTTGAAATTCATTTAATTTACCTTTATTTGTAGTCGCAATAAGAATGTTCATAAATTATAACCCTTTAAATAAGAAAACTTTGTTTTTATATTTAATTACAATAAATCTTAATAAATGCTATAATTTTTGATGTCTAAATTACATAAAAAATTTACAATAAAGGTAATTAAAAAAAAATCAGGAATAATTAATCAATGAGTTTATATGTTTAGTAATAGAACCGGGCTTATATTTAACATGGCCTTAATGATGCTTTTATCATTTGCATTAATGTCATGTACTCCAGAAAATCCCCAATCAACATTTGATGCACAAGGGCCTATTTCAGAAATTCAAAAAAATCTTTTTTTATTTACTTTTTGGATTGCTGTTATAGTTTTTATAGTAGTTGAAGGAGCCATAATATTTGTAACCTTCAAATACAGAAGAAAAAATGATGATCTGCCTGCTCAAATACATGGAAACTTAAAATTAGAAATCACCTGGACCATAATTCCTGCAATCATCATAGTAATAATCTCTGTTCCAACTGTGTTTGGAATTTGGGAAACTCAAGTAATGCCCGATGAAGAAGACGCAATTATTATAGACGCAGTAGGCCATCAGTGGTGGTTTGAATTTAAGTACCCTCTCGAAGAAATTGTAACGGCAAATGAATTACATTTGCCTGAAGATAAAAATGTAATAGTAAATATTGAATCACAAGATGTATTGCATTCTTTTTGGATACCAAAAATTGCTGGAAAGGTTGATATGGTTCCAAATCATGAGAATAAATTATGGTTTAGAGCTGATAATCCGGGAATATATTATGGTCAATGTGCAGAATTCTGTGGAATTGTACACGCAATGATGAGATTTAGAGTAATAGTTCATACTGAAGAAGATTACCAAAGATGGATTGAAGAAATGAGAACTCCTCCTAAATCAGTAAGTAGTGGGTCAGATGAAGATGAAGGAAGAAAGCTTTTTGTGGGAAACTGTAGCATGTGTCACACTAATGATTCATATAAAAAAGCAGCCTATCATAAAGAAATTAACTCCCAATATAATAGATGGGAAGAGTGGAAAAAAGATAAAGAAAATTCAGCTATAGTATCAGCTCCTAATTTAACACATTTTGGTAACAGACTTACTTTAGGTGCAGGTATAAAAGAAAATAATTACGAGAATTTAGTTAAATGGATTGAAAATCCTGACAGTATTAAAATTGGAACAAGAATGAAAAATCATGCAAGTATATACAATGCTGATATAAAACTAACAGATCAAGAAATTCAACAGATTGCAAAATATTTATTAAGTCTAAAGCCTGAAAATGAAACTACGGCTACTTATAATAAAGAATAAAAGAGGTAAATTTTGAGTAGCATTATAAATCCTAAACAATTCCAAATTCCTAGAATTTTTCCTAGACCAATGAGTCATAGTGGAATTTGGTACTGGCTAGGTACAGTAGATCATAAAAAAATTGGAACTATGTATGGAATAGTTTCATTTTTTTGGTTCATAATGGGTGGTATAGAAGCTCTTTTAATTAGAGTGCAATTATCACATGCTGAAGCTGATATTATTAGCCCAGAATTATACAACCAATTATTTACTATGCATGGCACTACAATGGTATTTCTTGTTGTTATGCCCTTATCTGCAGCTTTCTTCAATTGGTTAGTTCCTTTGCAAATAGGTGCAAGAGATGTAGCTTTTCCAAGGTTAAATGCTCTAAGTTTATGGGTTTTTATTTTTGGGTCTATATTAATGAATATAAGTTGGTTGACGGGAGAAGCTCCTAATGGAGGTTGGTTTGGATATCCTCCAAATTCAACAGTTCAGTTTAATCCAGGAAATGGAATGACTTTTTGGGTTTTAGGTTTAAACGTTTTAGGTGTTGCTTCTATAGCTGCAGGGCTTAATTTTATTGTCACAATAATTAATATGAGAGCTCCAGGTATGACTATGATGAGAATGCCTGTATTTACATGGATGACTTTAATTACTTCTATTTTAATAGTATTAGCTCTACCTGTACTAGCAGTAGCTGGAATACAAATGACTGGAGACAGAGTCTATGGAACAAATTTCTTTAATTCTGAAGCAGGGGGAGATCCTATATTTTGGCAACATATATTCTGGTTATTTGGACATCCTGAAGTATATATATTAATATTACCTGCTATGGGTATGGTTTCTGAAATTTTACCCACATTTGCTAGAAAGCCTTTATTTGGATATACATTTATTATATTCTCTGGAGCCTTAATTGGGTTTATGGGATGGTTTGTTTGGAGTCACCATATGTTTACAGTAGGACTTGGCCCTGCAGCAAACACAGCGTTTACATTGTCAACAATGTTAATCGCTATTCCTACTGGAGTTAAGATTTTTAACTGGATAGCAACATTATGGGGAGGCTCAATTAAACTTACAACTTCAATGTTATTTTCTATAGGATTTATAGCCATGTTTACAATAGGTGGACTATCTGGAGTGACACATGCTATCTCACCATCAGATGCACAACAACAAGACACATATTATGTAGTTGCACATTTTCATTATGTTCTTTTTGGTGGAGCTATTTTTGCAATTTTTGGAGGCTTGTATTTTTGGTGGCCTAAATTTACTGGATATTTTTTAAATGAAAAACTAGGAATATTAAATTTTATACTTATGATGATTGGGTTTAACCTTCAATTTGCCCCTATGCACTGGCTTGGTTTAGATGGAATGCCAAGAAGAATTTATACTTATGCTGAAAATATGGGATGGGAACTATCTAATTTAGCAGCAACAATCGGAGGATTTCTTATTGCAATTTCTGTATTGATTTTCTTAATAAATGTTGTTATTTCTAGAATAAATAAAAAACTTGCTTCCGGAGATCCATGGGACGCTAGAACTCTAGAATGGTCAATATCTTCGCCTCCACCTCATTATAATTTTGTTAAAATACCTCAAGTTGAACATATTGATGACTGGTGGTACAAAAAATATCCTGGATTATTAGAAGGAAGCCCAAAGCAAAATAAATCTCCTAATGCTACAGTTGAGGATACATCAAATGTAGATGAATCTAAGATTCATTTACCTGATTTATCTTATTATCCCCTTTTTGTTGGAATAGGCTTATCTTTAGCTGCGCTTGGAGTGATTTATACATATGCTCTTGTAACAATAGGGCTCATTTTAGTTTTTTGGGGGTGTATTGGATGGAGTACAGAACCTGTAAACGAACCTCATAAAAAACATCATTAGAAAGTAGGAAATATGTCAAATCAAGGTGTAACAGTCCACCATGGAGAAGAAATAAATAATTCAACTGGAGTAAGTAATAAAAAACTTCTGATGTGGGTCTTTCTTGGCTCAGATGTCATGTTTTTTGGAACATTTATAGGTACATTTATGGCTTATAGAAATAAAAGTCTTAATGGACCTTACCCAGCAGATACACTAGATATTCCAATTACGTCAATTAGTACATTTGTTTTGCTAATGAGTTCATTAGGAATAGTTCTAGCGCTACATTATCTTAAAGAATCAAAAATGGGATTAGCTAAATTTTGGCTATTTCTTGTAATTATAATGGGTATGATTTTTATAGGCTTTCAAGTTTATGAATTTTCTCATTTTGCTCATATAGGAATGACTCCTCAAGCAAACTTATTTGGATCAACATTTTTTACTTTGACTAGTCTTCATGGAGCCCATGTATCCATAGGGATTTTATGGCTTATATTCTTGTTGTATAACGAATATAAGGGAAACTTAACTAGTGAAAATGCCGTCGATCTTGAAATGGCTGGATTATATTGGCACTTTGTAGACATAGTCTGGATCGTTATTTTTGCATTATTATACTTAATAACAGCGGGAGATGGAGTTCCTCCTGGAGGATTACCATGGACTGCTGGACATTAGATAGGAGATAAAAGTTGTCTATTTTAAAAGATTTATTCCATTATGATGGTAATGGTTGGTGGAGAATACCAAAAACTTCTGAAGCACAAGCTAACCCTGTGTATGAACATCCTTTTGGTAAATTTATTGGAGTGTTTAAAGGTTTTTTATCTTATATAACTTCAGGTAAAGGTCATGCTACACCAACTTATTATTGGGTAATCGCAATGATTTTAGGAATAATAACACTTATAGAAGTTTGGTGGTTTGGAGTAGAAGGATTAAGATATTTATTAGTTCCTTCAATGTTATTTTTTTCTATTGTAAAATTTATATTAGTTGTAGCTTTCTTTATGCACCTTAGATTTGACCATAAGCTCTACTCAACTGTTTTTGTAACGTGTATGGTGATAGGAGTAATTATGTTTTCTCTATTTCTATTACTTTCAGCGTTTCATGGCTTAGGAAATTAAAACAATAACTCAAGCTTGAATAACGATATTAGATTTTTAGACTTTATTAAATCCTGGGAATATGGATCTACCTTTTTTTATATCCTTTTTTTTGCAATTTTAATTTATTTAATCGGATCTATAAAGTTATTATTAGCAAGTAAAAATAATAACAAAAAACAAATATCTAAATTTTTTAGAGGGCTATTTGGATATATCTTTTTGTTTTCTGCGTTAGTTGGACCTATATCAAGCTATGAAAGTACTTTTTGGGTACATATGATCCAACATTTAACTTTGATAATGATCGTTCCACCGTTGATTCTATCAGGGCTTTTTTTTTCAGCAAACTTATGGTTTTTTCCTAGAATAATTCGTATTGGTATCGCTGATTATTTACGCCCAACAAGTTGTTTTAGAAAAATTATAAATAAAATCACTTCACCTAAATTTGGACTAATTTTTTACATAGTTTCTTTATGGACCTGGCATTTACCTATTTTTTTTAATTATGCTTTAGATTTTGATGCTATTCATAATTTTGAACATTTTATTTTTTTAGTAAGTGGAATTCTATTTTGGTGGCCAGTATTAGGGATAACCATAGGAGCAAAAAAAATAACTATTCCTATAAGAATAGTTTATCTATTATTAGCTGTTACCCCAACAGCAGTAGTTGCTGCATTCATTACTTTAGCAGATTCAGTTATTTATGGAGAAAATATACCTAGACTTTTTAACATTGAAGCCATAGAAGATCAAAAAATAGGTGGGTTAATAATGTGGTTGCCTGGCAATGCAATTTTTATTGCAGCATTAACTGTTTTATTCTTCAAATGGTCTTATTCACAAAGTAATAATGAAAGAAAATTCAGAAATTAATCAATTTTATGAATAAAATATTCATTACTATTATTAAGCATTAGACTAATAGTTTCATTAGTATAAGATTTCAAATAAATAACCGTAGCCCAAGCTTTTTTTAAACTTTCTTCCATTTCTGATATATCCATTGGTTTATTACCATTTAGTATTAATATTCTAAATACTGCTTCTATCAAAGAGGTTCCTGGCAATACAAATTTCTTTAACAAATGATCTTCAGGCATTTCATCCATATCTTTGTCTATTTTCGCAATTTCTTTAAATAAATCTGAATTTGAAAAACTCATTAATTCAATATTTCTAGAAGAATCTTCAAAAAATTTATCTATAACTAAAAAACTAAAAGATAAGTTTGATTTATTAAACTCATCTATATTTATTTGAAATTTTTCTTGCCCTATTGCACTTTCATTGTTCTCTATAGTCATTATTAATCCTCTTAATTTAAAATTTCCGAAATATCTTCATTCCAATTGAACATTTCAACATCAATTTCTTGACCCTTATTAAGTATATCAATATCTGAAGGACAAACAGCTAAACCATTAGCTTCATGCATAGAGGTCAAAACTCCTGAGCTTTGGTTTCTTATAGGCTTAGCAATTAATTTAGAATCTGAATCACGTGAGATTATTACTCTAGCGTATAATCTCCTTCCATCATAATTAATAATATCAGATTCTAGAAATGCTTTTATAATTGGTTTATGCCTAATAGGTTTACCTTTCATTTTATCAATTGCATACCTTCCAAATTTTTCAAGTGCTATCATTGCACTAACTGGATTACCAGGTAATCCTAATAATGGTATTTTTTTATTATTTAAAGAAATAATTCCAAAAGCTAAAGGCTTAGCAGGCCTCATATTAACTGACCAAAAGTTTATATCACCATTTTTATTTAAAACATCCTTAACAACATCGTAATCACCTTTAGAAACTCCAGCAGAAGTTACTATGAAGTCTACATTTAAAAAATTACTTAATTTTTTTTCTAAATCTTGAATATTATCTTCGGCGTGATTTTGTAAAACAGCCTCTGCTCCATAAGATTCAATTAGGGATGTAATAGTATAAGAATTAGAATTAAAAATCTTTCCTATTTCATTTTTTTGGCCTGGTTCAATTAACTCATTCCCTGTAGAGAGTATCCCTACTATAGGTTTTCTTATAATTGGTACAACATTTAACCCAATAGATGCTAATAAACCTATAGATGCTGAAGTGATAATTGTACCTTTTTTTAAAATAATTGACCCTCGTTTTATATCTTCACTTTTTTTTCTAATATTTTCAAAATGATCTACATTTATTTTTATTCCTATTTTTTCTAAATCTTTTCTATTTAATTCGTTAGTATCTTCAAAAGGTACTACAGCATCCGCGTTCTGAGGTACAGGAGCTCCAGTCATTATCCTAGACGTTTCACCTTTGTTTAAAGATTTATTAGGCATTTCACCAGCTGCTATTTCTTCTATAATTCTAAGAGAAACCATATTTTCATTAGAAGCATTTAATAAATCTTTTTTTATTACTGCATAGCCATCCATAGCAGAATTATTCCAAGGAGGAACATCAATGTTTGATATTATATCTTCTGAAATTACGCTTCCCAAAGATTTAAGAATTGGAGTTTTTTCAGTTTCTAGTTTTGCAAATTTAGAAAGAATTTTTCCCCTTGCTTCTTCTACTGAAAGCATATCAGCATGATAATGAGATTTTTTTATTTTCTTCACCATAAAAATTATTATTCTCTAATATAAGCACCTATTTGCTTTTTTAGTTTAGAAAGGATGTTTTTTTCTATTTTATCTAAGTTTTTTGAAGATAAAGTATTTTCATATGATTGATAATTTATTCTTATAGAAAGACTTGTTTTATTTTCTGGAATTTCATCACCTTCATATGAGTCAATAATTATACATTCAATTACATATTTTTCTGCAATTATAATTTGTTTAAGATCTTCATATCTGACATCTTTATCCACAATTAAAGAAAGATCTCTATGTGCTTGAGGGAAAGAAGAAAAATCTTTATAAATTACAGGCATTTGGGATTTTACTAAATTTTCTAAATCTAATTCAAATATGACAGCTTTATCTGTATTGAAATTGAAGTTTCTGATTATTTCATCAGAAATCTCACCAAGATATCCTAATGATTTGTTTATATTTTTATTAAAAAGTTTCGAAGATTTATTTTTTTGAAATATATCGTCTTCATATTCTAAAACATCAAAATTAATATTTAATTTTTTTAGAATTAATTCTACGATTCCTTTAGCATCAAAATAGTTTATCTCATCTTCTAATTGATTCCAATCAAGTTCATTTTTGGTGCCCGTTAGAATTCCTGCTAACATTGTTTTTTCTATAATTTTAGATTCATGTATATAAAAAACACTACCAACTTCAAATAGTTTTATTGGTTTTTTCCAATTATTTGTATTTCTTGAAGCGTTTAAAATTAAAGAAGGAATTAAACTTTTTCTTAATAGTGCATATTCGTTAGAAATTGGGTTTTGTAAAGTTAAAGTTTCTCCTAAATTTACCTCTGAAGGAGTAATTCTCATTAATTTTTCTGAGATTGCAGAATATGAAATAGTCTCATTTAACCCTGCACCAACTAAAAGGTCTTGTAAAAAAATTTTCATTTCAAAAGATTTATTAGGCTCCCACGCAGGGATCTCCCCAGACAAAAAAGAGATAGGTATTTCATCATAACCAATAATTCTAGCTATTTCTTCATGTAAATCTTCTGATATTTCAATATCAGACCTCCAAAAAGGGACTTCAACTGACCAATTTTCTAGTTTGGAATCAAAATCATACTTAAACTCTAAATAATTTAAAGTATTAGAAATTTTTTCATTATTAATATCTAAACCCAAATGAAGTTTAATTTTTCTTTTATTTAAAATAATTTTATCTGGGGAAGTTTTTCTATTTGGAAATATATCTTCCATTCCATATCTTATTTTTCCACCTGTTATTTTTATAATTAGATCTACAGCTCTAGAAAGTGCATATTCGGTTATATCGGGTTTCAAGTTTCTTTCAAATCTCATTGAAGCTTCTGTAGAAAGGCCTAGTTTCCTAGAAGTACTTCTTATGTTTTTTGGGTTAAAATTTGCAGCTTCAAGAAAAATAGAGTTTGTGTTTGATTTTATTTCAGAATTTTTTCCACCCATAATTCCAGCTAATCCTATTGGAGAATCTTTATCAGCAATTACAATTGTGTCTCGTGGTAAAGTTCTCAATTCACCATCTAGAGTTTCTAATTTTTCGTCTTTAAGAGATTTTCTAACAAAAATTTTATCTTCTTTTATTTTAGATAAATCAAAAGCATGTAAAGGTTGACCAATTTCAAACATTACAAAATTAGTGATATCAACTATATTATTAATAGGTTTTTCTCCTATAGATTTCAATCTATCTTTAAGCCATTTTGGTGATTCATCTATTTTTACAGAATCAATTATTATTCCTGAATATCTTGGACATATATCCGTATCTACAATTTCAACAGTATTTTTATCAATAGGTGATAGAGAATTTTTATATACAAATTTTATATTTTCTGAAAATTTTGCAGACAAATCCCTCGCTAAACCTATTATAGACAAACAATCAACTCTATTTGGTGTAACATCTATGTTTAAAATTGTGTCAGAATAATGTTTTTTTAACGAATCTCCTAATTTAAATTGATCATTTAGTACCATTATTCCTTCATGGTTGTCATTCAAACCTAATTCTTTTTCGGAGCAAATCATTCCTTCAGAAATTTCACCTCTTATTTTAGATTTTTTTATTTCAAAAAATGTATTCTTTTCAAGATCAGGTAATTTTGTTCCTACAGTAGCTAAAAAGATTTTTTGACCAATCTTAATATTTGGAGCACCACAAACAACTTTATAATAATTAGAACCATCATATAATTTTGTGATTTGTAAATTATCAGCATTAGGATGCTTAATAATATCTAAAATCTCGCAAACTATAACACCAGAAATACTTCCTATTTGTTCAATAGATTCTACTTCATTTCCAATCATAGTAAGATTTTCCGAAATCTCTTCAAAGGATTTTTCAAAATTTACATATTCATTTAGCCAGCTTATAGGTAATTTCATATTTATTTTACAAACTGGCTTAAGAATCTAAGGTCATTTAAATGAAAATTCCTTATATCTTTAATTTTATTTTTTAGCATGGAAACTCTCTCTGGGCCAATTCCGAAAGCAAATCCACTATATTTACCTGGATCGTACCCAACTCCAGTCAAAACCTTAGGATGCACCATTCCTGCACCTAGAATTTCTATCCATTTCCCATCCCAAAAAATTGACATATCAACACCAGGTTCAACAAATGGGAAAAAATCACATCTAAATCTTATTTTTTGATCTGAGCCAAAAATTTTTCTTGCCATTTCGAATAAAGTCCCTTTTAATTGCGAAAAGGATATATTTTTATCAATTGCTAAGCCTTCAATTTGGTGAAATTCCCATTCATGAGTAGCATCTGTTGCCTCATATCTATAACATTTTCCAGGAACAATCACTCTTATTGGTGGATTTTTTTGTTCCATAATCCTAGCTTGCATTGGAGAAGTGTGTGTTCTTAGTAAATATTTTTCTTCTGCCATTATAGTATTCAGCCATATCGTATCCCATTGATCTCTAGCAGGGTGATCTGAAGGTATATTTAATAAATCGAAATTATATTTCTCTGTTTCTATTTCTTTACCTTCAAGAATTTCAAAACCCATAGCAGCAAATGCATTGCAAATTTCACGAATAATAAGTGTCGTTGGATGATAATTCCCAAATTGTAATTTTATTCCTGGTAGAGAAGTATCATAATTTTCATCAATAGTTGCATTAGAGTCTAATAAATTTTTATGATTAGAAAAAATTTGATTTAACTCAACTTTAAGTTGGTTGATTTTAGGTCCTATAATTTTTTTCTCATCATTTGGAATTGATATCAAAATCTTCATCAATGAAGACAATTTTCCATTTCTACCAAGATAGTCAATTCTCCAATTTTCTAAAGAATCTATATCTTTAGCTAAAGATTTTAAATCATTTATAGCTGATTTTTTTAAGGCTACAATGTTATTTAATATTGATTCTGTATTTTTCAAAATAATTAAGTTGTTGTTATGTTAACAGTATAAATTATATTTCAAATATGGTGAAAATTTTTGTAAAAAGTTCCTATTTTATGGAATTTGAACGTTTTATACTGGATTTATTCTATAAAATTTGTAATTAAAGATAGTATTTTAATTCTGAATAGTATATAAATATATTATCCAAATAAAACAAAGGTTAATAAACCGGAGGTCTCATGGAAGCGTATTGCATGAAATGCAAGGGGAAGCAAACAATGAACAGTCCCCAAGAAATAACTATGAAAAATGGTAGACCAGCTACTCAAGGCGTATGTCCAGTTTGTGGAACAAAAATGTTCAAGATTGGTAAAGCCTCATAGTTTAAATTTATATATTTTATTTTTATATAAAAACTGAATTGCAAAAAAAACTTTTGTTTTTTTTGCAATTTTGTTTAAAAAGTACTTTAATGAAAAATAATATTTTCGGAAAAACAAATAGTAAAGTTAGTAACCTTGGACTCGGTTTAGCTCAAGTTGGATTCCAACTTGGATATGATGGATACAACGAAGCTAATGAAATACTAAATTATAGTTTAGATAATGGGATAAATTTCTTAGATACCGCAGCTATGTATAATGACAGTGAATCGATTGTAGGAAAATCTGTAGGCCATAGAAGAAATGAATACTTTTTAGCAACTAAAGCTGGAACAGGGAGAACTAATTCTCCAGATTCAGAATGGACTTATAAGAAAGTAAAAGCTTCAGTAGAAAAAAGCTTAAAAAACTTACAAACAGACTCAATAGATTTAGTTCAATTACATTCTTGTGAAACGCATATTTTAGAACAAGGAGATGTAATAAGAGCCCTGCAAGACTGCAAAATTGAAGGGAAAGCTAAATTTATAGGATATTCAGGAGATAATGAAGCTGCAGCTTGGGCTGTTAAGTCTAATCTTTTTGATACTCTTCAAACTAGTTACAGTATAGCTGACCAAAGAGCAAGGACAAAAAATATACTTAGTGAAGCAGCTAATAGAAACTTAGGAGTAATAGCTAAAAGACCTATTGGAAATGCCTCTTTATTAGGAGTAAAGCATAACAATAATAATGCATTGAAATTTCAAGAAGTGCCAAAAAGTGGTGCTTATGATGAATACTTTAATAGAATGTTACAAGTTACAAAAGAATTAAATATTAATCTCAATGAAGTAGATCCTATAGAACTTTCAATGGCATTTTCTTTACTTCAAAAAGAAATACATGTTTTAATTATAGGCTCAAAAAATAAATCTCACGTAAAATCTAATTTAGAATTTATGCTAAAAAAAAGGGATAATCTTGAAAATCTAATAAATCAGTATCAAAATATGTTTGAAAAATTAGATGATAATTGGAGACAATTAACTTAATACTTTTCAAACAATACTTTAAATATTATGGATAAAAAAAAGAGAATTCTAACAGGCATAAGACCAACTGGATCTTTACATTTAGGTCATTACGTAGGCGCGCTTCATAACTGGATTTCATTACAAGAAGAATATCAATGCAATTTTCTTATTGCTGACTACCAGGCCTTAAGTGACCATTTTCAAGATACTGAGTTAATAAAAAAATCTGTAATAGATGTAACTTTAGATTGGTTATCAGTTGGTTTAGATCCTGACAAATCAAACTTTGTTATTCAAAGTTATGTTCCAGAACATGCAGAATTAAGCATGCTATTATCTTTTGTTACTCCATTAGGAATGCTAGAAAGAAACCCAACTTTGAAAGGGGAACTAGATTCTTTACCTGTTGAAAGAAGAAGTGCAGGTTTTTTTAGTTATCCTATTAGTCAAGTTGCTGATATTTTATTACCAAGAGCTCATCTAGTTCCTGTAGGAGAAGATCAAGCTCCTCATTTAGAAATGTCTAGAGAAATAGCAAGGAAATTTAATAGAATGTATGGTGAAATATTTCCTGAACCAGAAACTCTCATAGGAAAAGTAGGTAGACTTGCAGGTACTGATGGAAAAGGCAAAATGAGTAAAAGCCAAGGGAATGTAATTTTACTTTCAGATTCTGAAAAAACTGTTGAAAAAAAAGTTAGAAGTATGTATACAGACCCTAACAGAATTAGAGCTGATATCCCCGGTAAAATTGAAGGGAATCCTGTTTTTCAATATCTCGATGCCTTTACAAATAATGATCCCAATGTAAAAGATTTTAAAGAAAGGTACAGTACAGGTAATATTGGGGATGTTGAAATTAAAAATTATCTTTCCAAAACATTAAATAATTTCTTGGCCCCTATTAGAGAAAAAAGAGCATACTATGAACAAAATTTACCACTTGTAGAAGAAGCTTTAGATAAGGGGATCAATAATGCAAGAAAAATGGCAAATGAAACCATGACTTTAGTTCGTGATAAAATGAAAATCTCTTCTTATAAGAAAGTTTGGTAATTTTGATAAATACAGACGAGTTTAATGATTTCAGAAAAAAAGCGGAAAAATTTAATCTAATACCAGTATTTAAAGAAATTAGAGCCGACTTAGAAACACCTTTATCAATATATATAAAACTGACTAAAAATAATTATTCATTTCTTCTCGAATCTATAACTGGAGGAGAAAACTTAGCAAGATATTCCATCATAGGAACTGACCCAAGAAAAATAATAAAAACAGGAAAAGATGAAGAGTACGGTGAAACAGATCCTCTGGAATTAATAAAAAAAGAAATGGATTCCTATTCTGTGCCTGAAAATAAAGAGTTCCCTGTATTTACTGGAGGAGCAGTGGGTTATTTAGCTTACGAAACTATCTCATATTTTGAAAAAACAGTTTTGAAAAACAATAACACATCAATAGATGTTCCTGAGTCAATTTTTATGATGACAGATTCTATAGTTGTGTTTGATCATGTTAAGCAAACAATGTTTATTGTAAATTATGCAAAAATAGATAAAGATAAAAAAATAGAAGAAACATATAAAAACTCTTTAAAAAAAATCAATCAAATATACACTCAAATAAAAAAACCTATTCCTGAAAATTTTAATAACATTTCAAATATAAATAATACTACTGAAAAAAGTAATGATGAATTAATTAGTCAATATAAAAAAAACATGACTAAGGCAGAATATAAATCTGCAATTGAAAAATGTATAAAAAATATTTATTCAGGTGAAATTATTCAAATTGTATTTTCACAAAGATTACGAAAAACAACTGAAGCTTCAGCGATAGATATATATAGATGTTTGAGGACGATTAACCCTTCACCTTATATGTTTTTATTAAACTTTAAAGATTTTCAAATTTTGGGGGCTTCTCCAGAATTATTAGTAAAATCTATTGATAAGAAAATTACTGTTCATCCTATAGCAGGCACAAGACCAAGAGGATCTAATTCTGAAGAAGATGAAAAAATTGCAACAGAACTTTTAAATGATGAAAAAGAGTTAGCTGAACATTTAATGTTGCTTGATTTAGGTAGAAATGATGTAGGAAGAGTCTCAAAACCAGGAAGTGTTGAAGTAACCCAAAAAATGGAGATAGAAAAATACTCACATATAATGCACATAGTTTCTAATGTAACGGGTACATTAAGCGATGAATTTGATGAATTTAATGCATTAAGAGCCGCTTTCCCAGCAGGTACAGTGTCAGGAGCACCTAAAGTTAGAGCTATGCAGCTAATATCTGATCTTGAGCCTGAAAGTAGAGGCCCTTACTCTGGGGGGGTTGGATATTTTTCTTATGATGGGAATATGGATACATGCATTGCTATAAGAACTCTTGTAATGAAAGATGATACTGTCTATATTCAAGCAGGTGGTGGAATTGTGGCTGACTCAATAGTTGATAATGAATATGAGGAAACTTTAAATAAAATGATGGCACTTATTAGATCAGTTGAAGATGCAGAAAGAAATTTATAATGATTGTACTTTTAGATAATTATGATTCTTTTACATATAACTTATTTCAATATATCTCTGAATTAAATCAAGAAGTTTTAGTTTTAAGGAACGATAAAACCACAATCGAAAAAATAGAAGAAATAAATCCAAGTCATCTAGTTATATCTCCTGGGCCATCTAATCCAGATCATGCCGGAATATCTAAAGAAGCTATAGAATATTTTTCAAAAACAATTCCGGTATTGGGTGTTTGCCTCGGGCATCAGTGTATAGCCAGTACATTTGGAGCAAATATTATTCAATCTAAGGAAATAATGCATGGGAAAATTTCATTAATAGAACACGATGGAAAAGGCATTTTCAAAAATATACCTAATCCATTTAAAGCAGTTAGATACCATTCTCTAATTATCGAGGAAGATTCTTTATCTAAAGATTTTGAAATTTCTGCGAGAAGTGAAATCGGTATAATTCAAGGAATTAGACATAAAAATCTTCCTTTAGAAGGAGTTCAATTTCATCCAGAATCTATTGAAACAGAAAATGGTAAAGATCTTTTAAATAATTTTATAAACTCTTAATTAATATGAATATTATAAATTTATTAAAAAAAATATCATCAGGCAAGAATCTTACTTTTGAAGAAGCAGCTTTTTGCATGAATCAAATTATGTCTGGGGAAATGCTTCCTTCTCAGTTTGGAGCACTAATGGTAGCTTTAGCAAATAAAGGAGAAAGTGCTCAAGAAATAGCAGGAATGGCATCAGAAATGAGAGCCTTTTCATTAAAAATAAAACCAAAAGAAAATGCTATAGATGTTTGCGGAACAGGAGGTAGTGGTTTGAAGTGGTTTAACATATCTACAGCTTCCTCAATATTATTATCTTCTTTAGGAATCCCTATTGCAAAACATGGAAACAGAGCAATGTCAGGCAATTCTGGGTCTGCTGATGTTCTAGAAGAATTGGGAGTAAATATAACATTAGATCTTGAAAAAGTAGAAGATTGCCTTAATGAAATTAATATATCTTTTATATTTGCTCAATCTTTTCATCCTGCAATGAAATATGCAGCTCCTTTAAGAAAAGAAATAGGAATAAGAACTATTTTTAATTTCTTGGGTCCTCTTACAAATCCTGCTTCTGTAAAAAAACAAATAATTGGGACTCCAAATAAAGCTTTTGCAAAAAAAATAGCAGAAGCAGCAAAAATACTAAAATCAGAAAGAATAATCACACTAAGCGGAGCTTCTGGGGCAGATGAAATAGAAATAGACAATAAAACTATTTTTTATGATTCAAAAAATAACTTTATAGAAGAAAATATAGATTTTGAAAGAAAAAAATATGATTCAAAATTTTTAATTGTAGAATCGCCAAAAGATTCAGCAAAAAAAATATTAGATGCATTCGAATCAACTAATCAAAGCAAAGAGATTGAAAAAAAATCCATTGAACACTCAATATTAATGAATGCTTCAATTGCATTGTATTTATGTGATTTTAGCACTAACTTTTTAGAATGTTATGATATTGCCAAAGAAAATATATATAATGGGAAAGCTTTAAAAAAGCTTAATCAGCTAATAGAATTCACTAATAGAATATAATGTCAATTTTAGAAGAAATTACCAAAAAAAAAATTAATAGGATAATAAATAAGAAAAAACAAATTTCTTTAAATAAATTGATTAATTCTAAACCAAATTATAGTGAAGTTTATAGTTTTGAAAATATTTTAAAAAGAAAAAATTTACTAATTACTGAAATGAAAAGGCAATCGCCTTCTGGAGGAAATTTAGATAACAATCTGAATCCTATTGCCCAAGCTAGAACTTACATAGAATCAGGTGCTGATGCTATCTCAGTTCTTACAGAAGAAGATTTTTTTAAAGGTAGCAATAATGATTTAGAAAAGGTATTAAAAATATCTAAACCTAAAAAAGTACCTGTCTTACAAAAAGATTTTATAATTGATGAATATCAAATTTATGAATCAAAAGTTATTGGAGCTGATTGTATTTTGTTAATTGTAAAAATATTAGAAAAAGAACAATTTATTGAATACTTCAATATTGCAAATTCATTAGGATTAAGTGTTTTAGTAGAAATTCATAATGAAAAAGAATTAGAAAAAGCCTTATTAGTAGACTTGAAAATTTTGGGCATAAATAATCGGAATTTGGAAACTTTGAATACTAATTTGAGTACTTTTGAAAAAATTTCTCAAAAAGTTCCAAAAGGTATTTTCAAAATTGCTGAAAGTGGAATAAAAAACTCTAAAGATGCATTAAGAATGATCAATAAAGGAGCTAACGGATTACTTGTTGGAGAATCAATAATGAAATCGGATAATAGAAAAAAAATAATACAAGATATATCATTAAAAAATGACAAATAACCCTAAAATTAAAATTTGTGGAGTTAAAGATATAAAAATTTCTAAGTTATTGCTCGATTTAAATATTGATTACATAGGTTTAAATTTTATAAAAAAATCTTCACGGTTTATCACCATTGAAAAAGCTAGATCAATTACTGATGAAATAACTCAATATCAAAAAACAATAAATTCAAAAATCAATACAGTAGGTTTATTTCAAAATCATGAAGTTGAGTATGTAAACTCTATAATAAAATGCCTAAACCTTGATTATGTACAATTGTGTGGCTCAGAAGATTACAATTATGCAAAAAAAATTAATTCTCAAATAATTAAAATGATTTACATAAAAAATGATGAAAAAGAAGAAGTCATAAAATCTCAAATTCAATCATCACTACAATATGCTAATTTTATCATTTTAGATACTTTTTCTATTTCATCTAAAGGAGGAACCGGTAAAAGTTTCAATTGGGAAAAGTTTAAAAATTTGTTTAATGAAAAAATTTTTATTGCAGGAGGATTAAACCCCGATAATATCAATATAGTTAACAAAAAATATAGCCCATGGGGAGTAGACGTCGCAACTGGAGTAGAAATCAATAAAATAAAAGATGTTTCTAAAATTAAAGTTTTTGTAGAAAATTTAAACTCTAAATAGTTATTTTATTAAAAAAATCTTTAGGCCATCTTACTTTTTGAATTTTAGCAAGATGAAAATTACAATTTTCAATCACAGCATCTGAAAATATGCATCGATACATCCAAGCATTTTCAAAATCTACATTTATACACTTGGATCTTGATAAATTAGCTCTATATAAAGCTGATTTAATAAATTTAGATCCAGTAAAATCAACATTGATTGCGGATATTTCAGATAAATCTGCTTCAAAAAAATTACAGTTAATAAATCTAGAATTATTTAATACAGCCTTAGAAAATCTCCAGCCAGTAAAATCTTTATTAATAAAAGTTACATTGCTTAAATCAAACCTTTTATCAGGATTTTCTTTTATCCATAGATTTAAATTTTCTTTACTTAAATTAGTTATTTTTTTATCTTTATACATATATGATGAAATTATTAACAATTTTGTAACACATAATAGATATTATAAAATAACTAATTATTAATAAGATAACTAATTATTAAAAAAACAAGGAGTTTCTAAATGGCTAACGAATCAAAAGAAGCACTAAAGTTAATGCAAGACAATGGTTGCGACATTCTTGATATAAAATTTATAGATTTGCCAGGGGTATGGCAGCATGTATCTGTTCCTATAAGTGAAGTAAATGATGGATTATTTTTAAATGGTACTGGTTTTGACGGATCAAGTATAAGAGGGTTTCAATCAATTGATGAATCTGATATGTTACTGGTTCCAGATAAGGCAACCTTAAAAATAGATCCTTTTATGGATGGGCAAGTAACAGTTACTGCTGATATAAAAGATCCTGTTTCTGGAGAACTTTATAGCAAAGATCCAAGAAATATTGCTAAAAAAGCCCAAGAATATTTAAAAAGTACAGGTATAGGCGATAGTTCATATTGGGGTCCAGAAGTTGAGTTTTTTGTATTTGATTCTGCAAGATTTGATTATGGTCCTAATTACAGCCTCCATCAAGTAGACTCTGATGAGGGGATTTGGAACTCTGGATCTGACTATATGTTGGATGGAGAGACTTTAAATAAAGCACATAGGCCTAGGGAAAAAGGAGGATATTTTCCTGTTTCTCCTGTAGATACTCAACAGGACATGAGAAATGAAATGATTCGAATTATGCAAGATTCATTTGGAATAAAAGTTGAAAAACACCATCATGAAGTTGCTACTGCAGGTCAAGGTGAAATAGATATCGTTTATAATACTCTTTTAGAAACAGCTGATAGCGTTATGGAGTATAAATATGTTGTAAAGAATGTAGCTAAAAGACATGGTAAAGTTGCTACTTTTATGCCTAAGCCTATTTATGGTGACAATGGTACAGGAATGCATACCCACCAATCAATTTGGAAAGATGGAAAGCCTTTGTTTGCAGGTGACGGTTACGCAGGATTCTCAAAATTAGGATTAAACTATACCGGAGGATTAATTAAGCATGGAAAAGCATTAATGGCTCTTGCTGCTCCAACTACTAATTCTTATAAAAGATTAACACCAGGATTTGAAGCTCCTACAATTTTAGCATTATCTGCTAGAAATAGATCTGCAGCGTGTAGAATCCCGATGTATTTCCAAAACCCCGCAGCAAAGAGAATAGAATTCAGATCTGCTGACCCAACATGTAACCCTTACCTTACTTTCTCTGCTATGCTATTGGCAGGCTTAGATGGTATAGAAAATGGATATGACCCCGGAGATCCTTTAGAACATGATCTGTTTGAGTTGCCATTAGAAGAACAAGCAAAACTTCCCCAAGTTCCTGCAAGTTTAGATGAAGCTCTAAATGCACTTGAAGAAGATCATGACTTTTTACTAAAAGGTGGAGTTTTTACAGAAGATGTTATAAGAACTTGGATTGATTTTAAAAGAGAAAATGATGTTGATCCTATAAGGCTAAGACCTCATCCATATGAGTTTTTCCTTAGTTTCGATGCGTAATTAAAAATACAAATATATTTTTGTTTAGATGATTTTAAAATATTTTTCTAAGATCATCTAAAGATGAAATTTTAATACAATCTTTAAAATCTTTGTAATAGTCATATCTATCAATTAATATAGGAGTAATTCCTATATTAATAGCTCCCATAATATCTGACTCAATTTGATCGCCTACTAGAATAGTATTCTCGGGTAAAACATTAGCTTTATCGAGACAAAAATTAAAAATCTTAGAATTTGGTTTTTCTGAATTTGCATCTTTTGAAGTTATAATAAATTCTAAGTGGTCGTTTAATTTAAGATTATTAATTAATATATCACCATCTATTTCCATATTAGTTATACCGGCTGAAAAGATTTTTTTTTCTTTTAAATATTCAATATTTCTGTAAACATCATTGAATATTTTTAGCTCATATTTTTCTTTGGTAATTTCTAGCCAAATTTTAGAAACTTTAGATTTTTCTATATGTATATTATTTTTTTCTAATATTTTCAATTCATATTGTAAAAAAAATAATTCTCTTTCCTTTTTCTCCATAATTCTAATAGGTTTTATTCTTTTTTGATAAGCCATAAATTCATCTGCTTCCTTATATCCAGAAGAGATTTGATCTTCAGTTAAATCTATTTCATATTTATTTAAAATTTTTTTTTGTATTTTTTCTCTAGTAGGATTAAAGCCTGCTAGAGTTCCATAAATATCAAAGAAAATATAACTTATTTTATTCATTATTTTCCATTTTTTTTAAATATTTAAAAATTATATAACCATTGTTGTTATAAATTTCTATAACTTCTGATTTCATTATAAATTTGAATCTTTTATCAAAATCAGGATAGTTTAATTTTTCAACAGGTCCAAAAATTACTAATTCAACTGAATAATAATCAAGAAAATCTTTAATAAATTGTTCTGAAGAAGTAGTATAAAATTCTTCAATTTGTTTATTTCTTATAGTTATTGAATAAGAATTCAAGGATCTTTGTTGTTTTTCATGCCAATCCCATCCTAATACTGATGGAAGTCCTGTATTAATAGATATTGCTGATGACCAAGTGTATAGCTCTCCAGAATTTTCAACTATAATTGGGTTCCCTTGAATATTTGAATTGATCCAATTAACTGCATCATACGTATTAGATAATTTAATTGCATTATCCTTATATAAGTAGATACTTGATAACATATATTGATTCCCTTCAAGACCAAAATAATTATTTGAAAATCTGTCTAATAGTCTAGGCTTTATTGAATAAATAGGATAAATCATTCCAAAAATAAACAATATCAGAATGGAAGAAAAAAATATTCTTTTAATTTTTGTGGAACTAATTTCTTGAAATATCAAAGGGATTAATAAAGAAGCTCCTAAATTTAATATTATCCACGATTGAAAATTAAACTTAAAAACTGTATTCATTCTATTAATATCACCATTCACAACAAAAATATCAGTCAGTATTGGAATTCCAAATCCAATAATTAGAAGTATAGCAATCCATAAGAATAATCTTGAATCAGATTCAAATAATTTCAATTTTAATATTGAAATTATAAGTATTGAAATCAATAAAGTTGAAAGTAAGAAAATAGAAGTTAGTTGGAAAAATAAAAACAACAAAAAGAGTAAAAATATAATTAAAACAAACATAAATATTTTTTTAGAAAAAAAGTTAAATTTAAGATATTGAATTTTTAATTTTAAGCTATATGTATAAATAGAAATAAAAATAGAAGATAGAATTATTGGTACAAATAAAATTTCCAACATTATTATTGATGAAGTTTTCCATTTAGAAAAAGATAAGCCAAATTCTGGCATTATAAAATTATTTTCAAAATTATAAAATAAAAATGAGGACATAAGATAATAAAAAGAAAAATATAAAACAAATCTTATTAATCTAATATTTATTTTACCTTCAGACAAAAAAGTTGAAAATAAAATAGAGAAAAATACTATAATTAATCCTAATGGGTAATCCCAAGTATTCGTAGCTTTAATGGCACCTGTAATTAAACTTAGAAATAAAAGTATTAATAAATTTTTAACTTTAGAATTATTAGAAGAAAATTCATAGAAAAAAATAAAAGAAACTGATACTAATGAAATAATCAGAGGAATACTCATAAGATGTGCATGCAAATCTGCAAAAAGAAAAGAAAAAAATGGAAATTCATTAATTTCTAACCCAGATGAGTTCATTGAAATTATACGAGTACTCCTCCAATAATCAAAAGTTTCTTGAAAATTAAAAATTATATTAAATACTTGAATAACAGCATCAAAATTTCCAAATATTAAAATAGCAAAAACAGAAAATATACCTGTATATAAAGGGGTTTTAAACCAATCAAATTTTAAACCTTTAGATTTTCTAAATAGATAAACAAAGCTACTACTAAATCCAAATATTAGAGTTGCAGAATAAGCAAAGAAAGTTGGAATAGCTAAATTATAAGATATGTAACTAGGAATACCTGTAAATTTACTCGCAAGTCCAACCATAAAATGGCCAAAGTAATAATAATTTAATGTATAACCACTAAACCAAGGGTCATATGGAGGAAAACTTGTGCTTCTAATAATAGAATTTAAAAAAGCTAAATCCATAGGCTTTTCTCCTCCTCTATAAGGGTGCCAAAGATCAGGATTTAGATATCTTATTAAAATTCCTAATAAAAAAAATGTAAAAAATAAGAACTCAACAAATAATATTTGTTTAAAAGATTTTTTTGAATAATATAAAATTTCTTTTTTGTTTTTAACAAATAGCACTATAGAAAAAATAGATAATATTAGTGCAATAAAAAAAATATTAATAAAAATAAAATCAATTAATCCATATGAAACAAAAAACCAAACTATGAAAGAAAAAGAAAGTAATCCAAAAAATTTATAAAAAGAATAGCCAAATTCAGGAAAATTTATAAATAATTTATAAAAAATAGGCATAAAAAGTATTCCTAAAAAATTAATCATTAAAAACCAAAAAAAGACTTGGAGCAAAATAGGTTTGTCATCTAAAAACATTTGATTTTTAAAAAGATTTATTTCACCATAATCTCCAAAATTTTCATATTTTTTATAAAGTTCTTCATTTGTAAAATCAAAACTCTTTGTTTTTTCAAATAAATTTTGATCTAATATTTCGAATAATTTATCTTTAGAATATTTTTTTTCATTTTTCAAAATTATTACATTTGGGTGATCGTATACAGAAAAACTTTCATCAGACCAACCTAAGTTTAAATTAATTAAAAAATCATTTTCATAGTTATTAATATTTGAAGGTTTTTGAATAGCAATTCTTTGAAAATAATTTTCTTGATAATTTATAGAAAATAAATTCATAGATTGTTTCTCGAAATTTACAATTTTAAACCCTAAAGTTTCATCAAAAATTCTTTCATAGAAATTTGTTGAAACAGGATATCTTTTATCTAATCTTGGAATTGTTCCATATAATCTATTTGAAAAAATCACATAATAATCTGATTGAGATAATAAAGTGAAAATTTTATCAAACTTTTCATAACTATCTGGGTTATATAACTCAAGTCTTTCATGAGAAAATTTAATACCTTCTATTGCAGGTATAGATTCTTCCCAATGATCTTGTACTATTAACGTATTTTCTTCAGCATTTAATTCTAGCCATTTAGATGCTAAAACAGCTGGGTGTTCTGTCAAATAAATTCCATTAATGTACGATAAAGAAAAATGCAGAGTAGGTAAAATAAAAATTATTAAAATAAAATATTTAAACTTACTTATACTTGGGTATATTTTAATAATATATCCATAAATTGACTTTAAAAACAAAACTGAAAATAGAAATAAAAAAGGTATTAATGGCAAAAAATATCTAGTAAATTTTACATCAAAACTTCCATTTATAACTAAATATGGAACAAACCAAATTAATATTATAAAACTTAATCTAGATTTATTTTTGATTGAATAAAAAATAAAATAAAAAAATCCCAATATAGAAATTATTCCTAAATAAGGGCCTATGCCCCACTTTACTATTTGAATTATGGGATATAAAAAATTTGTAGTGTTAATATATTGTCTAGTATATGGAAAATCGTGAATACCTCTAACCATTTTAGATTGTTCTAAAATATTAGAAACATAAGTATGAAAGTCAAAAAACATATACGGCTGAAATATTAGAAGAAAAAATATCACAAAAAGTAAAAAGATACATAGATACTTAAATAATAATAATAAAGATATTTTGTTATTCAAATATAACAAAATATATGAAAATAAAATTGGAAATATTGAAGGTAAAAATGAAAACTTAAATGATAAACCCAATGCAAAAAATAAAGACAATAATAATGTTCTTAAAAAGCTTGTCTTTTCAGAATTTTTAAAACTAAATAAAATTATCAATAAAGAAATATTAGTCACAAAAACATCAGTTGTAAAAAAATGGCTGTTTTGAATATTTATTAATGATATTGAAGCTAAAATGCCAACTAATAAGCTGCTTTTTTTATCTATAAAATTACTTGCAATTATAGTGATAAATATAACAGATAAAGAATCTATAAAAACCGATAATATCCTTGCAGGAATTCTTAATTCAAAAATATTTAAATCATAAAAAATATTAATTACAATAGTAGTTATTTTTAAAAAATATAATGGAAATGATCCATAATTAAACCATTTGGGGTTAAATGAACTTTTTTCTGCATTAAATACTTCAAATCCATTTTTAAAAGAATCAAAACTAAGGTCGTAAGCATGCATAAATATTGCTCTTTCATCTGGATGAAAAAGAAATCCATTATCCCAATCAATTCCAACGATTCTAATAAGAAAAGAAAAGCAAAATAATAAAATAAGAAAAGCAAAATAATTAAAAGGAATTTTATTTTCTATGAAAAACTTCATTTTTCTTTTTGAACATTTTGAATTAAACCATCATAATTATTTTATGATATTACAAAAAACATTTTTATTATAACTTAACTATGCAAATAGAATTTTCAGAAATTACACTCGAAAATAACATTCGAGTAGTTCTATCAGAATTTAGCACAACCAATGCTGTAGCTGCAAATTTTATATTTGGAGTAGGCTCAAGATTTGAAGATGAAAATTTAAGTGGATCTTCACATTTATTTGAACATATGCTTTTTAAAGGAACCAACAATAAACCAACTCCAAAACAAATTTCTAGCATCATAGAAAACCAAGGTGGAACAATTAATGCATTTACTGATAAAGAAATAACAGGGTATTGGGCTAATTTCCCAAAAGAATACACTAGACAATCAATAGAACTATTTTCAGATATAATTCAAAATTCCTTAATGAGACAAAAAGACCTTATTTTAGAAAAAAATGTTGTCATCGAAGAAATCAAATCATCTTTAGACAATCCTTATTCAGTTTGTATAGCTAATTTTGAAAAATTAACATGGATAAATCATCCTATGGGTAGAGATGTTGCAGGAACAGAAAAATCTGTAAATAGCCTAACAATTCAATCATTAAATGAATTTTATAAAAAATTTTATACTCCTGATAATTTAGTTATTTCTGTCTCAGGAAATATAGATAAAAATAGAGTTATAGATCAATTAGAAAATAATTTTAAAAATTTTATTCACAATAAAAAAATAGTAGAGAATCCTATAAAGACATACAAAGGTTTTCGGCAAATTTCAGTAAAAAAAGAAATAGAGCAATCAATAGTTATCATAGGATTTAGATCTCCTCATTATTTAAATGAAAAAAAATATGCTCTATCACTTATTTCGGTAATTTTAGGAGAATCTATGAGTAGTAGGCTTTTTGAAGAAATTAGAGAAAAAAGAGGTCTTGCTTATGATATACATTCTTCAATTAATTTATATAGCGATACCGGAGTGATTTATTTTGAAGCAGGAGTAGATGATAAAAATTTATTGGAAGTTATTAAATTAATATTTAATGAATTGAATAAAATAAAAAACCTACAAATTGATGAACAAGAATTAAATTCAGCAAAAAATCTTTCAGTTGGAAGGCTCTTATTAAGATTAGAAAATAGCCGATCAATTTCTAGTTTCTTAGGTACTCAAAAAATACTATCAAATAAGATAACAGATATTAATGAAATAATATCAAAAATAAACAATGTTACTTTAAATGACATTAAAATCCTTGCTGAAGAAATTTTTATTAAAAAAAATCTTTGCATCTCAAAAGTTGGACCTAAAAATAGTATGGTCGAAGATTTTTCAAACATAGATTTATAAAAATAAGAAAAAATTGTTTTAAAGTTACTAAGTAATTTTTTTTGTTTTTTATTATCCTTTTTTTATGGTTATCAATAACACCAATAGAATTAATAATTTTGAATGGAACTCTGAAACTGTTTTAGCCTTAAGAGCCCATATAGGAAATTCTCAAACTAAGCTTGCAAATGAACTTGGAGTAAGACAGCAGACTATAAGTGAATGGGAGAAAGGTTTATATAAACCAAGGGGAGCTTCAAATACTCTTCTAAATTTACTTGCAAGAACTGCAGGATTCCCTTTTCAAAAGTTCCCTAAAATTAAATCCCAATTATCATTTGATAGATTTGGTTTTGAATCATCAAAGATTTCAGATGATGATAAATTAAAAATTAATAGTAAGCAAAGTGTTAATAAAGCTCGTACTATACGAAGAATAAATTCAATAGATGAATTTGAAAAAAGAAACAATGAAATCCCTATCTAAGCTGTTTTTTTTATTACATTCTGTATCATTTAGTTAAAATTCAAATCCTTATGTTTTCAAAAGAAGATTTATTATTTAAAAAAGAATTAAACGATCTTATTAAAAAACATCTTCCTGTAGATTGGCAAGAATATCCTGATGAAAGAATTGATTATCATTGGGAGTTATCAAATAAAATCAAAAAATCTCTATCAGAAAAAAAATGGATAGCTCCTTCATGGCCCGTAAAGTATGGAGGGTTAGGAAAAGATTTTACTCAATCAATTATACTTTCCGAAACAATGGCTTATAATATGGCTCCAGGGAATGATAGGTTTGGTATTAGGATGATTGGTCCAACATTACTAAAATATGGGACTAATGCACAAAAAGAAAAATATCTAAATGAAATTACCAATGGAGATGCTCAATGGTGTCAAGGATACTCCGAACCTAACTCAGGGTCAGATCTTGCTTCAATCAATACAAAAGGAAAGTATGATGAAAGTACAAATACTATAACCATTAATGGAACAAAAGTATGGACAACTTTGGCACATAGAGCAAATAGGATGTTTATTCTAGTTAGAACTCTGCAAGGAAGTAAAAGACATGAAGGATTGTCTTTAATATTATTAGATATGAATGATAAAGGGATTAATATAACACCAATAAAAAATATTTCAGGGAAAGCATCTTTCAATGAGGTTGTGCTAAATAATGTAAAAGTTTCTGCTGATAATGTTTTAGGAAAATTACATGAAGGATGGATGCTAGCATTAGATTTATTGAATTTTGAAAGATCTGGAATAGACTATATAGGTTGGGGAGAAAGATGCTTCGATGATTTATTGATTTATTGTAAAAAAAATAATTTATTAGAAAAAAATTCAAATAAAGATAAATTTGCTTATTTAAAATCAAGTTTAGAATCAGCAAAAATAATGACCTATAAATCATTATGGATAAAAGAACAAAGTAATAAAATTCACATGGAACCATCTATGAGTAAAATTTTAGCAACAGAAATAAATATCAAAATCCATGATTTTGCATTTGAAATATTAAGTACTAAATCAATATATATAAATGATAAAAATAAAGACCCTTTTGCTGAAAGAATAATAAAAAACAGGCTTTTTTTTGTATCAGGAGGGATACTTGGAGGAACAACTGAAATTCAAAAAAATATTATTGCTCAAAGAGGGTTAGGACTACCAAGATGATAGATTTTAGTATTAATGAATCTCAGAAAATGATTCTAAAGTCACTTCAAGATACGCTAGAAAAAAAAGTGGATTTCAAACTTTTAAATGATAAAGCCGAAAAAAAATCTGATTATAAATATGGCTGGAATGAGCTTTTAGAATTAGGATATATTAGCATGCTTACTGAAGAAAATTCAGGAGGATATGGATTAAGTTTTTTTGATTTCTGTCTTATGTTAGAAAAATGGGGATACAACTTATGTGATGGTCCCATAATTGAAAATTCAGTATCCGGTATTTTGACTCTTCAAAATTTTGAACAAGAAAAATTTCAAACTTTAATTAATCAATTATCTAATTCTGAAAAAATTCTAACATCAACTATTTTAGAACAATACATACAAGAAAAAAGTTTTCCTATCATAAGTAAAGTAAATGGAGAAATACAATTAAGTGGAAAATTATCTAATGTTTCTTTTTATAAAGAATCTACCCATATTATGATGATTGCAAAGTCAAATCAAAAAAAAAGAGTAGTTATCATCCCTTCAGATTCTTTTGAAATATTAGAAACAAAAACTAGTTTGATAGGAGAAGAAATATGTGATCTTGAAATTAGTGATTTTCACATTGAAGAAAAAAATTTAGTAGGTATAAATCATAAAATCAATAATATTATAGATTTTATGTACTACCATACAATAATTTCAAAATGCTCTGAATCTATAGGGGTTGCTGAACATATTCTTAATATAACCTTAGATTATGTAAAAAATAGAGAACAATTCAATAATAAAATTGGATCTTTTCAAACAGTTCAACATAATTTATCTGAAATGTACATAAGTATTAACGAAACTAGAGAATTAATAAGGTATGCAGCTAAAGAAAAATACTCCGGAGAATTTAAAAAATTATCTTTATTCTGTAAAATTATCTGTGATGAAAAAATTAGTCAAATAGCCTGGTCTGCTCATCAATTACATGGAGCAATAGGATTTACTTGGGATTATGGCTTACATCTTTTAACAAAGAAAATATTAATTAATAAAAACTTAGGTGGAAATATAAGTTTTCATAGTAATAAAATTTTTTAGTATGAAATTTAAAAATCAACCATTTATACTTTTGTTTTTATCAAAAGAGTACAGACTCTTCTGGATCGCCGCACTATTTTCTAATGTAGGCATGTGGGCTTTAATTTATGGTCGTTTATGGTTAATGAGAACAATGACGGATTCTGAAACAATGCTAGGCATAGTTTCAAGTGCTAATTATACCCCTGTTTTATTATTCAGCATATTTGGAGGTGTCTTAGCAGATAAATATAATAGATTAAAAATAATACGAATAACAAGATTAATGTTTTGTTTTATAACTCTTTTTACAGGATTTTTGATTTTTTTCGAGCTAATGAATCCAACCATATTGATCTTTTTATCATTTTTTACAGGTATTCTTTTAGCGATAGATATCCCTTCAAGATCATCAATGATTGCTAGATTAGTAGATAAAAAATTTTTAGCTGTTGCAATATCAATGTATTCTATTATATTTGGTGTCTCTGGCATAATTGGGCCTTCATTATTTCATCCAATAGTAAAAATGCTAGGTTTAGAAGGATTGTTTCTAATAATAGGTATTTCATATTTTCTTACATATATAACTTTAAAGAAAATGGATCCTAATGTTCATCTTGTTGAAAATATCAATAAAAATAATAGTGTTTACTTTGATCTTTTATCTGGGATAAAATACCTATTCAAAACTCCTGTTATATTAATTTTTATTGTGATTGGTTTCTTTTTTGGTATTACAGCAGGCTCATTTGATGTTTTGCTACCAGCAGTAACAATTGATTTACTGGACGGCAACTCAGAGACTTATGGGAATCTTTTATTATTTGGAGGCATATCAGGTTTATTTTCTACATCTTTATTGATTTTATTTGGCCAAAAAATCAACAAGTACTTGCTATATTTCATTTTTGGGATTATTTTATCTAGTTCTATAATCTTACTTAGCACTGACTTTGGAATTTTTAATATTTTTATGTTATTTTCAATTATTTCATTCTCAAAAGTTATATTTAGTACTTTGAGTTCTACTATAATTCAGTCAAATGTTAAGGAAGAGTTTAGAGGCAGAATAATGAGCATTAATCAATTAACTTGGGGATCTGTATCTATTGGTGTTATTTTAGTTGGATACTTAGCAGAATCTATTTCCATTTCTTTTTCTTTTAGATTTATTGGAGTAGTAAGTTTTTTAATAATACTTTTTGGGGGAATCTTTTCATTTTTGTTCTTATTTAATAGAAAAAGATAAATATTCCCCCAAAAAAATTTATTTTACTCTTTGACTCTTTACGAATGCCTTATAAAATGATACCAAGATACAAGAAGATTAAATAGAGATAATAAGCGAAAGGAGACCAGATGCATCCATTTGCATATGCAGCCCCTTCTACAGTTAAAGAAGCTGTAGAGATTTTAACAAAACATGGCGAAAAGGCCAGGCCTATGGCTGGAGGAACAGACCTGCTAGTTCAAATAAGAGGAGGTAAATTTGATTTAGACGTGGTAGTTGATATAAAAAAGATACCTGAATTAAATAAAATTACTAATAATAATGATGGGCTAGAAATTGGCTCAGCGGTTCCTTGTTATAAATTATATGATGACAACGAGATTACTAAAATTTATCCAGGGCTAATTGATGCAGCTACCTTAATAGGAGGCATACAAATTCAATCTAGATCAGGATTTGGAGGTAATTTATGTAATGCAACACCTTCAGCTGATGGTATATGTCCGCTAATAGTGCACTCTGCAGTAGCGAATATAGAAGGAGAATCAGGTTCAAGAAGTATTCCCGTAGAAGAATTTTGTACTGGTCCAGGAAGTAATGCTCTAGGCAAAGGAGAGATTTTAGTGTCTCTATCTATACCTAATAAAGGAAAAAGTTTTGGAGCAGCATATGAAAGATTTATCCCAAGAAATGAAATGGATATTGCAGTTGCTGCTGTTGCTTCAAGTATTCTAGTCGGAGCAGATGGAAAAATTTCAGAAGCAAGAATAGCACTAGCTTCTGTTGGACCTACACCTATTTTTGCAAAAAAGGCTTCAAATTCTCTTATTGGGAAAGAAGCAAATGAAGCTTCATTTAAAGAAGCAGCTGCTATTGCAAAAAGTGAATGTTCTCCAATTGAAGATATGAGAGGAACTATAGAACAAAGAAAACATTTAGTGGAAGTTATAACCTTGCGAACATTAAATCAATCATTAGAAAGAATAGAGGGATAATTATGTCTATACAAAAAATTCATGTTAAAACAACAATAAATGGTAGACCAGAAGAGTTCTTAACAGATCCATATGTAAGTTTACTAGACGCACTAAGAGAAATTGTTGGCTTAACTGGTAGTAAAGAAGGATGTCTTGATGGAAATTGTGGTGCTTGCACTGTATCAATTAACGGAAAAATTGTTGACTCTTGCCTAGTTTTAGCTGCTGAAGTTGATGGGCAAAATGTAGAAACAGTTGAAGGAATGGCTACAGCAGAAGGACTACATCCATTACAACAAGCGTTTTTAGAAGAAGCTGCATTGCAATGTGGAATTTGTACACCAGGATTTCTAGTTGCAGCAAAGGGACTTTTAGATAACGAACCTGATCCAAGTGAAGAAAGAATTAGACATTGGCTAGCAGGAAATCTTTGCAGATGTACAGGTTACGACAATATTATTAAAGCAGTTAAAAAAGTTGCTGAAAATTCATAATAAGGAGTAAAACTATGGTAAATGTATCAGATTCAAAAAATTATAAAGTAATAGGAACTAATCCAATTAGGCATGATGGTTACGATAAAGTAACAGGAAGAGCTATTTATGGAGCTGACGTAAAACTTCCAGGATTAATTTGGGCATCGATAGTTAGAAGCCCTAATGCACATGCAATTATAAAAAATGTAGACACATCCGAAGCCGAAAAAGTAGAAGGCGTATTTGCAGTAATGACAGGGAAAGACCTTCCTCAACAAGAAGATCAATTTATTGATCATGGAGAAGGTACTGAAAATGTTGCATGGTCTTCAGAAAATATAATGGCTACGAAAAAAGTTTTATATAAAGGGCATGCTGTAGCAGCTGTTGCTGCTATCGACAGATATGTTGCAGATTATGCTGCATCAAAAATTAAAGTTGAATATGATGTTCTAGATGCTGTTACAAATGTAGAAGATGCCACTAAAGAAGGCGCTCCAATATTATTAGATTCTTTAGTTGGTGATCATTTAGGGAAAAAAGTAAAAAATACAAATATTGCATCAATTACAAGGCATGAATTTGGAAATCCTGATAAAGCTTTTGGTGAAGCAGAAAATGTTGTAGAAAGAACATTTACTCTTCAAATGGTTCATCAAGGATACATTGAACCTCATAATGCGACTGCTCACTGGGACGAAGAAGATAGAATTAAAATATGGACTTCTACTCAGGGAGCCTTTCCAGTTAGAACATCAACAGCTGCTATCCTAAAATTAGATGTTTCTAGAGTTAAGGTAACTCCACTAGAAATTGGTGGTGGTTTTGGAGGTAAAATTTCAGTATATCTAGAACCAGTAGTATCTATTCTTTCAAAAAAATCTGGGCGACCAGTAAAAGCAGTAATGGAAAGAAGTAGTGTTTTTCAAGGTTCAGGACCAGCTCCAGGTGGAACTATAATTGTAAAGATGGGAACAGATAAAGATGCAAATATTATTGCTGCAGAAACATCAATAAAGCTAGAAGCGGGAGGATTCCCAGGATCAGCCGTAGGTGCTGCAGTGCAATGTGTATTTGCAGCATATGATGTTTCAAATACTAGAATAGATGCATTCGACATAGTGGTTAACAAACCAAAATCGGCAGCTTATAGAGCTCCTGGATCACCTCAAGTGGCATTTGCTACAGAAACTGTATCTGATGAGTTAGCAAGGTTACACGACATGGATCCTATTGATTTTAGATTACAAAATGCAGCCAAAGAAGGTACAAGAAGAGCTGATGGAGTAGTATTCCCTAAAGTTGGAAATGTAGAAGTATTAGAAGCTGCTAAAAAAAGTGATCATTGGAATTCAGATCTTGGAACACCAGCAGCAGGAAGAGTTAGAGGACGAGGAGTCGCTTCTGGATATTGGTTTAATGTTGGATTGAAATCTACTGTAAATCTTGCTGTAAACAGTGATGGATCCGTGGTTTTAGTTGAAGGTTCTACTGATATTGGAGGAACAAGAACTTCTATTTCCATGCAAGCTGCAGAAATATTAGGAATAGGTGTGGAAAACTTTAGACCAAGTGTAGGTGATACTGAAACTGCAGGATATGCTGATGTTACAGGTGGGTCTAGAACTACATATGCAACTGGATTTGCAGCTGTAAAAGCCGCAGAAAGTCTTATAGAAGTATTGAAGGACAGGTGTGCAATTATTTGGTCTTTGGACAAAAATGAAATAGATTTTGAAGATGGAACATTTTTTGCAAGTAAAGATCCTGAATTAAAATTTACGTTCAAAGAATTGGCATCTAATCTTGATAATACTGGAGGCCCAGCTGCTTCTTCTGGAAGTGTTGACTTAGAGTCTGCTGGAGGTGCTTTTGGAACTCATATAGTTGATGTAGATGTTGATCCTGAAACTGGAAAAACAGATGTAGCAAGATATACAGTGCTACAAGATGTAGGAACAGCTATCTATCCTGCATACGTTAGAGGACAAATGGCTGGAGGAGCTGTTCAAGGGATAGGCTGGGCACTTAATGAAGAATACTATATGAAAGAAGATGGAACACAAGCAAATGTATCCTATCTTGATTATAGAATGCCTACGGCTTTAGATCTTCCCAACATTGAAACTATCATAGTAGAAGTTCCAAACCCAGGGCATCCATTTGGTGTTAGAGGAGTAGGTGAAGTTCCTATTTGTCCACCGATTGGTGCTATTGGAAATGCGTTACACGACGCTCTTGGTAAAAGATTCTATGATTCTCCAATGAAACCAGGAAGAATTCTTAATGTTTTAGGAAAAATTTCAGACTAAATTACATAATAGAATTACAAAAACCGTGATCATTAAGTTTTATCTGATCCAGGATAAAGTTTAATGATTACGGTTTTTTTTGAAAGGATATAACATGACTATAAATTTTAAATCTAAAAAAAACTATAAAGTTATTGGAACCAATCCAATAAGACATGATGGATACGATAAAGTTACTGGCAGAGCAATATATGGGGCAGATGTAAAATTACCTGGCTTGATTTGGGGAGAAGTTTTACGAAGTCCTTATGCTCATGCAAAAATTAAATCTATAAACATATCTAAAGCTGAAAAATTTGATGGGGTTTTTTCAGTAATTACATCAAAAGATATTCCTATAAATAGTAATTATGATAATAGCCATATTGAAAAATTACAAAAAAGAATGCCAAATATGAACTTAAAGAGAGATGTGGACAACATTCTTGCCAGCGAAAAGGTCCTTTATAAAGGACATCCGGTTGCTGCTGTTGCTGCTAAGGATAGAAATACAGCAAAAGAAGCTTGTAAACTGATTGAAGTAGAATATGAAGTTTTAGAACCTGTAAAGAATGTTGATGAAGCTATTAAAAAAGGTGCTCCAATAATTTTAGAAGATTTAGAAGGAGATCATTTAGGTAAAATAGTCAAAAATACTAATATTGCAAAACATTTTAGACATGCATTTGGAGATATTGAAAAGGGATTTAATATATCTGATTTAGTGATAGAAAAAGAATTTAATCTTCAAATGGTTCATCAAGGATACATTGAACCTCATAATGCTACAGCACATTGGGATGAAAATGATCATTTATCACTTTGGTCAAGTACTCAAGGACAATTTGCTGTTAGAGATTTAACCGCTGGTTTTCTGGATTTACCAATTTCCAAAGTAACTACTTATCCAGTTGAAATTGGAGGTGGATTTGGAGGTAAAACTAAGGTTTATTTACCACCATTAGCAGCAATACTTTCAAAAAAATCTGGGTTTAAGCCCGTAAAAATGATCATGGATAGAGTATCTGTTTTTCAAGGTTCTGGACCTGCACCTGGAGGAAAAGTTACAGTTAAAATAGGCGTTACAAATGATGGAAAAATTCAAGCTAGTACAGTTGATTTGAAATTTGAAGCAGGGGCCTTTCCAGGATCTTCAATTGCAGCAGGATCTACTTGTTCATTGGCCTGTTATAATATTCCAAATATACAAGTAGATGCCTTTGATGTATTAGTAAACAAACCCAAAACGGCTGCATACAGAGCACCAGGTTCTCCACAAGTTTCTTTTGGAGTGGAAAGCGTTATAGATGAAATTTGTGAAAAAATGACTTGGGATAAGATCGAATTTAGATTATCAAATGCATCCAAAGAAGGGTCAAGAAGAACCGATGGAGTTTTATTTAATAAAATAGGTTTTATAGAAACATTAGAAGCTGCAAAAAAAAGTGATCATTGGAATTCAAAAATCAATAAAAGGAATAAAAATAAAATTTATGGCAGAGGAATTTCGTGTGGATATTGGAGTAATGGTGGGGGTAGATCTACGGTAGATCTAATCCTTCAAGATGATGGCAACATAGCTCTTAATGAAGGTTCTGCGGATATTGGTGGTACAAGAACATCCATATCCATGCAAGTAGCCGAAACTTTAGGAATTCCTGTCCAAAATATACATCCATCTATACCAGATACCGATACGATTGGATTTACTCAAACAACTGGGGGCTCAAGAACTACTTATGCAACTGGATATGCAGGATGGGAATCAGCAAAAAAACTTATAGAAGAAATGAAAAAGAGAGTTTCTATTCTTTGGGAAGAGCCTGAAAAAGAAATTCTATTTGAAGATGGAAATTTTTCTTCCAGAGACTCAGGTAGAAAAATCAATATAGCTGAATTAGCTTCTAAAATAAATTCAACAGGAGGTCCAGTTACTTCAACAGCTTCAGTAAATTTAGCTACTGCTGGAAATGGTTTTAGTACAGGAATTTGCGATATAGAAATTGATCCTAAAACAGGTAAAACTGATGTCGTTAGATATACTGCCATCCAAGATGTAGGGAAGGCTATTTATCCCGCATACGTAGAAGGACAAATTAGAGGTGGTGTTGTACAAGGAATTGGTTGGGCACTTAATGAAGAATATTATATTAAAGATGATGGATCTATGGCTAATTCTAGTTTTTTAGACTATAGAATGCCAACAGCTTTAGATATGCCTAATATAGAAGTTCAGCTAGTAGAAGTGAATAATCCTTTGCATCCTTTTGGAGTAAGAGGAGTTGGAGAGGTTTGTATAGTTCCTCCATTAGGGGCTGTAGCAAATGCAATTAAAGGAGCTACTGGCAAAAGAATTTACAATACACCGATGAATCCTAGAAGAATTTTAGAGGCATTAAATTATGGCTAAAGTATTTCTTCCATACCAACTAAAAAAATCAACTAATAATAAAGATTTTATAGAAGTTAAAGGTAAAACTTTAAATGAAGTAATAACAAATCTTGAAATAATGTTTCCTGGCACAAAAGAGCATCTGGTTCAAGAAGGAAAGATTAAGCCTGGTTTAGCTGCAATATGTGGATTTTCAGCAACAAGAAAAGGCTTATTACAAGAGCTAGAAGAAGATACAGAAGTTCATTTTTTACCATCTATTGCAGGAGGATAATATGACAAAAATAAATAAAAAAATAATATCAAATTCTATTAGTAAAATAATTGATAGTTTAGGGGATAATGTTAATAAAGACGGCGTAAAAGACACTCCAACAAGAGTAGCAAAAGCTTATGAGGAACTTTTATCAGGCTATAATCAAGATATAAATCAAATTATAAACAACGCATTATTTAAAGTAAAATATGATCAAATAGTATCTGTAAAAAATATAAATTTTTATTCTTTATGTGAACATCATTTATTGCCTTTTTTTGGAACTATACATATAGGATATTTACCAAAAGAAAAAATAATAGGCTTATCTAAAATACCTAGAATAGCATTAATGTTTGCCAAAAGACTTCAAGTACAAGAAAGATTAACTGAAGAAATTGGAAAAGCAATATATGAAAGTACAAATGCTCAAGGTGCTGGTGTAGTAATTACAGCTCAACATCTTTGTTCAAGTATGAGGGGGGTAAATATGCCTGGAACAGAAATGATAACTAGTGCTCTTTTTGGAAGGTTTAAATCTGACGGCGCAACAAGACAAGAATTTTTTGATTTAATAAGATAGGTTTCAAATTGCTACTTGAAAATAAAAATGTACTGATTACAGGAGCTGCAAATAGAATTGGTAAAGAAATAGCACTTCATCTTTCTGAAATGAATATGAATATTGCGTTACATTATAATAACTCTAAAAAAAATGCATTAGAAACATTAACTGCTATTAAAAAAAACAATGTTAAATCAGATGTTTTTAAAGCTGATTTATCAAATGAAGATCATTGTATAACTTTATTTGATAATATTAATAACTCTTTAGGTGAAATATCCATAATAATAAATAACGCATCTACTTTTAGGAAAAACACTCTTGAAAATGCCAAAATACATGAAGTTAAAGAAGATTATTTTGTAAATATAATAGCTCCATTGATAATGGCTCAAAAAATGTATAAAAATAAAAATATAAAAAATGGAAAAATAATAAATATAACTGATTGGAAAACAGCTAGAGAGAAGCGGTTTTCTTATGGAATCAGTAAAGCAGGAGTATTTGGATTGACAAAATCTCTGGCAATTTCAATGGCTCCAAGGTTTCAAGTAAATGAAATTGCCTTAGGAGCAATTTTACCTCCTGTAGATTCTTCGAATAGAATACCTAAAAAAATTGATCTAGGACCTATGAAAAGAGTTGGTGAAATAAGTGAAGTTACTAGCTGTATAGAAATGCTACTAAAAAATGATTTTATTACAGGTGAAAAAATCAATATAGATGGAGGAAGGCATATATTTTAATTATGGAACACTATGATGAAATTTTTATAGAAGGAATAAAATGTTATTCAACAATTGGAATAAATAATTGGGAAAAAAATACAAAACAACCATTAATAATTAACATAAATCTTTTAATGAAAAAAATTGAAAAAAATAATAAAGATACTATTAATGAAACAATAAATTATAAATCAATAAGCTATTCAATAAAAAAATTAGTAGAAAAAAATAAATATGAACTAATCGAAACTATGGGAAAAGATATAGCATTTTTATGTTTAAAAAATAGAAAAGTGATACAAGCTAAAGTAAAAATTAATAAACCAAACGCTCTTAAAATATCTAGTAATGTAGGAGTTATTATTACCAGAGGTAAAAATGAAAATTAAGATGGATTATGGCAAAGAAGGATTAATAATTGATATACCAGAAGAGTCTGATGTGCTTTTGCCAAGACATAAAAATAAAATCAAAAATCCTTATAGCAAAATAAATAATGCTTTAGAAAATCCTGTAAATTCTTTACCTTTAAAGTCTATTTATAAAAAAGGTATGCAAGTTGGTATTTCTGTTTGTGATCACACTAGAGCTCAACCAAGAAATGACATTGTCAAGGCAATAATTAAAAACCTTGAAGGTATTAATAAAAATGATTTATTGATTTTTATAGCTACAGGGAGTCACCGACAAACAACTATGAACGAAATAAATGAAATGTTTGATCCCTACATTCTTGAAAATTCAATAATAGTAAACCACGATTCTGAAAGCTCTTCCAACATAAAAAATATTGGAAAAACTTCCAAAGGAACTCCTATTGAAATAAATAAGGATTGGATTTCTTGTGATTTAAAAATTACCACAGGATTTGTGGAACCACATTTTTTTGCAGGTTTTTCTGGTGGTCCCAAAATGATTGCTCCAGGATTAGCAGGAATTGAAACTATAATGAATTTACATGATTATGAAAGAATTGAAAATACAAACTCTACATGGGGAATAACCGAAGGAAATCCTATACATGAAGAGATCACAGAAATTTCACAAAAAATTAAATCAGATTTCTCAGTTGATGTCACTTTAAACAGAGAAAATGACATCACAGGTATTTATTCAGGAGACCTTATTGCTGAACATAAACTTGCTAGAGAGCAAGTGAAAAAAGATTCTATGATTAAAACTAATAAATTATATGATGTTGTTATAACTTCAAACTCAGGATATCCTCTTGATCAAAATTTATACCAAGCAATAAAAGGAGTTTCCGCAGCAGCGCAAATTGCTAAACCTGGTGGCATTATCATATGTGTTTCTGAGTGTTCTGATGGAATTCCATACAATAGTAATTATGAAAAGTTATTAAAATCATATAAAAACCCAAAAGAGTTTTTAGAAACTATTAAACAGCCAGATTTTCTACAACCTGATCAATGGCAATTTCAAATTCAAGCTCAAATTCAAAAGAAAAATAGAATTATGCTATTTTCAAAATTAAATGAAAAAGATGTTTCAGATGCGCATTTGACTAAAATAAATAAAGTAGAGGAAATTATAGAAGAAGTAAAATTAAAGATCAACAAACCTTCAATATGTGTTTTGCCAGAAGGACCTCAAACTATTCCATACAAAGTATAGTTCATGATAAAAAATACATTAGAAGTAATAAAAAAGCTTTCTGATGAAGGATTAATAGAAGATATCTCTATTTCAGTTTTTAAAAATAATCAGCATTTAAATGAATTTAATAAATTAGATAATAAGAAACACTTTCACATTTTTTCAGCTGGAAAACCATTTATAGCAGCAGTAATTTGGAAGCTTCATGATAAAAAAATTTTAAATTTTAATGACCCTATTATTAAATATTGGCCAGAATTTGGTAAAAATGATAAAAAAAATATAAAAATCAAAGACGTTCTAACGCATACCTCCGGAGTTTCAATCGCAAATGATCTTATGGATAATGATTATGTTGACTTAAACAGGGTTTCTAGATGGTTAGAAAATTATAACCCAGAATCTAAACCTGGATCTAAAATTGCATATCATGAAGTTACATTTGGATGGATTTTAGGAGAAATAATACAAAGGGTAACAAATAAAACTTTTGAAGATAATTTTAAAGAATTAGTATCAAATCCACTAAAATTAAAGAGTAGTAGTTTTACTTTGAGTAAAAATAATTTTCCTTTAAATATTATTAAACATTCATCATCTGACTTAACAAATATACCTATTATTTTTAAATTCTTATTAATAAACAAAATTCCTCTTATATCTGGAACTTGTATATCAACAAGCTTAGATTTAGCTAGGTTTTATAATGAATTAATACATAATAAAAATTGGATCTCAGAAGAAACTAAAAATATAGTTCTAAGTGTTCAAGCACAGGGAATAGATTATAACAGCAATCTTAAGTATTCAAAACTAGGACTTGGAGTAAGATTAGACAGCAATCTTATGAATGAAAGAGGTTCAAATTATTTAAAAAAAACATTTGGCCATTCAGGTTTAGTTTCTTGCACAGGTTGGGGTTCAAAAAAAGAAAAAATTTCAATTTCAATATTAAATAATTTGTTACTATCATCTAGTTTAAATATCTATAGATTGAACCTTTTATCGTCTGCAATAAAAAAAGATTTAAATACAATATAAACATGAAAAGATTTTTTTTAATAATTCTTATACTTATTACTTCTTGTAGTGAACCCGTAGATATTGACGCAACAATAGATGCAAGAGCTTTACGAATAGCAATGGATAATATTGATAAAATAAGTACTGCTACTCCTCAGCCAATGCCAACTATTCAGCCAAGTGCAACTCCACAACCAACACCAACTGTTGTTCCTTTACCTTTAGATATAATTATAAAGATAGCTGAAGAAAAAGCTTTAGAAGCGGCTTATACAGGTGATATATATATAGTAGAAGAAGTATTACCTACACTAGTTCCTATATATGCTCCAATACCAACTCCGCAACCAACATCAACTCCGCAACCAACATCAACTCCGCAGCCAACATCAACTCCGCAACCAATACCTGAAATAGCTGATGCGTCTCAATTAGCTTATAATGTGTATCAGGAAAATAAGTCAAAAGTTCTAATGATAACAGCAGGAGATGGAGTTGGAACTGGATGGGTTATTGAAGATGGTTGGATAATAACAAACGCACATGTTGTTGAAAATAATAAATTCGTATTAGTTCATTTCTCTTTAGATGACGATTTGCCTGGTTCAACTATGATTCAAGGTGAAGTTTTCGGGATTGATACTAAAAGAGATTTAGCTGCTATAAAAATAAATCATAATATCGAGCCAATTAAAACTAGAATAGCTGATGTTAGTGATATTGGAAAATCAGTAGTTACTCTTGGATATTCAGCAGGAAATTCAGGTGTTCCTTCAAGTCACTCCGGAATAATTTCTTATGTAAAATCAGCTAGCACGACCTTAAAATTTGAGAAAGGAAGCTCATATTATAGAGGCGAAGCTTTAAATGAAAAGGTTTCAATTATAATATTTGATGCTGCTGCTGATCCAGGAGATTCCGGCGGGCCAATACTTGATGAAAATGGTGTTGCAATTGGAATTATTTTTGGCTTTCTTGAGTCTACTGGAGGAAAAAGAAATACAGGACAGCAAATGGGAACAAACTTTGCTTCTATTGATCAAGTTTGGGAAGAACTAAAATCTGGGAATAATACATCACTTAAGTAATTGTGTAAGAGTTATATTATTTAGGTGGAGCTGAATAGCTTTCTAAATATCTAAATAATTCACTGGTGGGGTCCAATATAATAGTTGAACCTGCTAATGAATTCTCATAAGCTTCAAGAGATCTTACAAATCCGTAGAATTCTGGGTCAGATTTAAGAGCTACAGCTAATGCTTCAATCGCTAGAGCTTCACCTTCACCTCTAGTAAATGCAGCATAACCATTCGCAGTTTCTAAAGTAATTTCAACTTCCTTATTAACATTTGCTCTTATTTCTTTATCTTTCTGTTCACCTTCAGCTCTATATGCACTAGATTTTTCAAATCTTTCTGCCATCATTCTTTCAAAAATTGAGCTTTCTACTTCATCTGGAAAATCAGCTCGTTTGATCCTAATATCAATAATTTCTACTCCCCAAATGTTTTGAAGCGGGACAAAGTATTTTATTTCGTAAGTGGGATCAAAAGCATTAGAAATAATCAATGTTTTTTGATCAATATCGACTGGAGAAAATGAAGAGTCCGTAGGAGATTTTACATAAAAGTATAAATCTTTATATTGGAGGTTATTTTCTAATTCATAAACTTCATCATAAGAAATTTCAAAAAGGTTTGAAGTAGTAGTAACATAACTCATAACACCCTCTCTTCTTTCAGAAATCAGATCATCTTGTGTGTCTTGAGCAATTTCTTCTCGCAACCTTGACGAAACTATGCTTCCTATTCTTGAATCAGCTGTAGTTTCATCTGTTAAAGTCTTAAAAAATAACAAAGGATTAATAATTTTATACCTTGCGTAAGCGTCAACTCTAATTCTTTTCTTATCACTTGTAAGTATAGTTTCAGGAGGAACGTCTACACGTTGAAGTCTTTTATCAAATTTAGTGACTGTATCAACAAAAGGAACCTTAGTCTTCAATCCAGGAGTAATATATGAGGCTTTATACTCACCAAAAGTTGTAACAATAGCAACTTCTTTTTCATCAACTGTAAAAACAGATTGAAGTGCAATAAATATTATTATTATTAGTAAAATTATTAGTGGTGTAGTTTTTTTATTCATAATGATTAATTTGGTTCTATGTCTAGTAAAGGTAAAATATTTCCTTCATTAATAATGTATTTATTAAATTCTGGAAATACTCTTTCAACCATCTCTAAATAAAGCCTTTGTCTAGTTACATCTGGAGATTTTTCATAAGCTTCTAAAAGTTTTATAAATCCTTGAGATTCACCTTCTGCTCTTGCGATTCTTCCTTGCTTGAATGCATTAGCAGCTTCAGTTATTTTTGCTGCTTCACCAATTGCTCTAGGGAGTTCAGAAGCTTTGTAGGCATCCGCTAAGTTAATAATTCTATCTCTTTCTTCTCTGGCTCTAGTAACATCATCAAATGCATCTTGAACTTGAGAAGGAGGATTTACATTTTGTAACCGAACTGCAATTAATTCAAGCCCTGTGTTATATTGTGCTGATAATTTCTTCATAAGTAACAAAACTTCATCTTGAACTTCTCCTTTTTGAGTAGTCAAAACATCATCAATTTTTCTTTTACCAACAACTTGCCTTAAAGCAGTTTCAGTAATATCTCTTAAAGTAACACCGTCCGGATTTCCAGGTTCAATGTTTCTATCTGCTTCTCCTGGATCATCAACAGAAAATAAATATTTCTTAAGATCTGAAATTTTATATTGTATAACTGCTTGAATATCAACAATATTCTCATCACCTGTAATCATTAGAGATTCGTAAGGAACTGGTTTTGTAATTTCCTCACCTTCAGATCTGAAGCCTAGTTCTAACTGTCTTGTTGCAGTAACAACTACAATATCTTTTTGCCCTATAGGTCCAGGCCACCACCAATGAAGTCCATTAGTTTGAATGGAATCAAATTTTCCAAACATTCTTACTGCTGCCTGTTGGTCAGGTCCGACAGTGTATATACCCGAAGCAGCCCATATTACAACTAAAACGATTAGTCCAATTAATATAATTGCTTTATTACCATTTGGCAGTTTATTTATAAACGGTATATTTTTCTTGACATTGTCAATAAATTCTTGAAAAGAAATATCGTATTCTTCTCTCTTTCCTCCAGAGGGAGGTCTATATTGTTTTGCAACGCCAAATGTTTTCTTTAGAAATTCCATAAAAACAATTATATATGATTTATTGGTTTTCAGGAGTTTTTAAATTTATCAGTATATTAAATTCTTCTAAATTTTTAACTTTTTTTATTTCATCAATGAATAAACCGAATGAATTATATTCTTTCCTTAAATTTCGCAATTGTTCATCAAAACTTGATAAGGCAGAAGGTGAAGAGCCATAATTGCCATGAAAGGCAAAGTATGCTTGATTAATTTTTCTAGTTTTATAGCCAAAATTTTGAAGTTCAAGTGTTCGATCTTTCATATATTTTTCAGCCAAACCTATTTCATCAATTTTAAGAAGTCTATCAACTTCCAATCTAGTTTCTTTGAGAAAATTATTAAAAAAATTATCTGGATAAAAAATATTTTGTTCTTGAGATAAATCAGCAATTTCTTGTCCAAAAATATCTGCTAAAGTTTCATTCAATTTAATCATTTCTCCACCTCTAAAATATGCTTGCCCTAAAGGAGTAAAAAATAAATATTGATGAAGCCATTCATGTGAAATAGTAGAAATCATATAATCGTAATTATTATTATTTTTTACAATACTAGGATACGATGCAAATCCTCCAGTATTTACTATAATCGAGGATAAATTTCTTCTATCAATAGAATTCTCAATTTCTATTATTTTATCTATAGGAATATTTGGGTTTATAAGTAGTACATATTGTTGAGCTATTCTATCTCTTGGAGAAATAATTAAAACTTTAGGAGAATCTTGTATAACAAAGTCAATTGGAGGAAAAATATACTTTTTCTCAAGTTTTAGCTTTATCTTGTTTGAAATTTCATCTTCTAAGAAAAGTTCTATCTTAAGATTATTAAAATCGCTTTTATTATTTTTAAAAGCTTCTCTTACAAAGTTTTCTGATAAATCGGATTCTTTGAAAATTGAAATATATTTTTTAGGTAGATTTTTGATTTCCCAAAGTATAATATCAAATTGATAACCTGAAGTTATCTGATCTATAAATCCAATATTACCTTTATCATTAGAAAAAACTAATATTATTATTAGTAATGAAAAAGTCATTTTATGTAATATTTTTTTCAAAAATAACTACGATGTTTTTTTTAATTCTTCAATTAGATCTATAATAAATTTATTACAGTCTTCAACAATGCCAAATTTTGAATAATTAAAAATCGAAGCATCAGGATCTGTATTCACTGAAACTATATTTTTTGAATTTGAGCATCCTGCCAAATGTTGACTTGCACCAGATATTCCAAAAGTTATATATAGATTTGGGCTAATCCATTTGCCAGTTAAACCAACTAAGTTACTAGGTTCAATCCATTCAGCTTCCACTGCAGCTCTAGATGCTCCTACCGCTCCATTAAGTATATTTGCCAAACTTCTTAAATTTTCAAAGCCTTCTTTACCTCCTATTCCTCTCCCTCCAGAAACAACAATTTTTGCATCGTCTAATTTTAAGCCTTCAGATTGAGTTTGAAAAGTTTCTATTATTTTGAATGGTTTGTTATTCACTACTTTTAACAATAATTCAGTTATGTTTTTTTCTTCTAAAAGCAAAGGCTGTTTTTCAAATGAATTTTTCCTTATTTTTAAAACAATTGTATTATTTTTTTCTACAGAATAAATTCCTTCTGCAGATTCTCCATGAATCGGCCTAACAAATTTTATGTCTTTTAAATTATTGGAAAAAATTTGTTTTATATCTGGTATATAAGGATAATGTTTCCTATATGAAATAACTGGAGCTATATAATTAGAAAAATCATCTTTTTGAAAAATTATAAAATCATAAACTTCATCATCCAAAAAAACTTCGATTGTTTTCAAAATGTCAATTTGATTGGTATTTGCGTTACTCAAATCAACGTAAAAATTATTATCAACAGGAAGTTTAGAAAGATATTTTTTATCACCTCCAAAATTTAAGCAAGTTATATCAGTATTATTATCCAAAGAATTTATAAAAGAAAAAATTTCTAAACAAGAATCACTAAACTCGTCTTGATCATTAAATAATATTGTTAATGCTTTCATTATTAAATAATCCGTGATTCTTTTAACTTAGATATTAGTTTTATAGCTTTTTCTTTACTATCGGTTCCTTCAATCATTTCAACATTATTTTGATTTTCTGGAAAATAAACTTTTTCCAGATTAACTTTTGTTTCAATATCTTTTATACTCAAATCAAGTTGATCTAAAGTGAAATTAATAATCTTTTTTTTGGAAGCTTCCATAATACCTTTTAAGGTTGGGTATCGTGGATCACCAACTTGATTACCAGCTGTAATAATTAATGGAAGATTAGATTCTATAAGCTGATATCCATCAGTTATTATTCTTTCTAAAAGTATTTTTTCTTTTTCTTTTTTAATATTTTTCACTATATTTAAAATAGGAATTGATAGCATTTCAGATAATGCAAATGGCACAGTTGCCATATCAAAATCTGATGCGTGTCTTCCAGAAAAAATAATATCATACGGTCCTGTTTTTTTAATTAATTTAGAAAGAATAAGTGCTGTTCCGTGCACATCAATATTAATATTTTTTTTATCATCACAAGTAATGATTTCATCCGCTCCCATAGCAATGGGTTTTTTTATAACATCACTTGATAAATCATTTCCAACAGAAATTATAGAAACAGAAGAGTTTTGAATTGATTCGGAAAACCTAAGGGCTAATTCAACTGCATTTAAGTCAAAACCATTGATTATGCTAGATATATTTTCTATAGGTAAAACTTTAAGATTTTCTGAATCAATTTGTAGTTTATTTATTGGGACATCAGAATCTGGTACTTCTTTTATACAAACACATATTTTCATAATTATTTTTTCTCATACTGATAAAATAAATTATACCCAGTTTAATTATACGAAAGTAAAATTGCAAATACTAAATAAAAGTTTAAATGACTTAAATATTCATATTACTGAAGAAGAAAAAGATAAATTAAAGATATTTTTTGAAGAGATTTCTTATGCATCAAAACAATTTAATTTAACAGGCCTGAGTGGTTGGGAAGATATAAGAGATACTCTATTTATTAGATCTTTTAGATACAGCTCTGTAATAGATAAATTTTTTAATAAAGATCAATATTTAGAATTAAAAAATATTAAAATTTTAGATTTAGGAACAGGTGCCGGAATACCTTCGATACCGCTAAAAATACTGTATCCAAATATGGATATAAAATTAGTAGATTCTTCAAAAAAAAAATGTCTCTTTGTTGAATCAATTATAAAAAAATTAAATCTTAAAAATATTTCTATTGAAAATACTAGGGCTGAATTATTAGGAGTTTCAACTGAAAGGGAGTCTTACGACATAGTCTTAACTAGAGCTTTGGCAAAGCTTCCGACTTTAGCTGAACTAACAATTCCATTAATTAAAAAAAACGGAATTGTAGTAACTGCTAAAGGTTTGCTACCAAGTGAAGAATTAAAAGATTCAGAATATATATTGAATCTATTAGGCTCTTCAAAAAGCCAAATAATAAAAATTATAAAACCGAACTATATATCTGAAGATAATTTTATAATTTGGGTAAAAAATAAAAAAACTCATAAAAAGTTCCCTCGAAGAAATGGGGTGCCTAAAAAAGACCCCATAATAAAGTAAAATAGTATGTAAAATTTTAAATTATTAATGTAGGGGCTGTAGTTCAACTTAAAGAGCGCATCGCTGGCAGTAATCCTTTTTCTCTCCCATATTTGAACTCAAAATCATAGTTCTGGGACCTCTATTTCCTCTATTTCCTCTATTTCCTCTATTTCCTCTATTTCCTCTATTTCCTCTATTTCCTCTATTTCCTCTATTTCCTCTATTTCCTCTATTTCCTCTATATATAGCTTATTTTTTAATGATTATTGTTATTATTTTTTATATCTTTACAATATTTAAAAATTACTATAAATTACTTTTAACATAGCTAATATTGGCTTATGCTTAATCAATAAAGGAGATTTTTGTGAGAACAATAAATGAGATTTTTATGAGAAAAAGTAAATTAATTTTACTTATAACTTCTCTTGCAATTTTTTCACTTGCACTTATTTCATGTGCAAGCGAGACTATCAAAGAAGTTGAAGTAATTAAAGAAGTAATTAAAGAAGTACCTGGCGAAACTGTAATTAAAGAAGTACCTGGCGAAACTGTAATTAAAGAAGTACCTGGCGAAACTGTAATTAAAGAAGTACCTGGCGAAACTGTAACTAAAATTAAACTTCAGCAAGAATTTATTACAGTAGCACCTACACCTATACCTGGTGGTGGTATAGCTATTTCAGTTGATATGTCAGATTTTGTGTTCGCTTCAAATGAGCCTAATCCAGTCTACGGAGGAACCGTTAGAATGACATTTGGTGTAAGTGTTAAGCACACTGATCATCATCAGATGCCTGTAGCACAAGGTGCAGGCCCTCACAACTTTACTGTAATGTATAACGGTTTAATTAGAATGAATCCAAATGATGGTATGCAGACTATAATGCCTGATTTAGCTGATAAATGGGAAATATCTGCAGATGGAACAATTTATAAATTTCATTTAAGAGAAGGTGTGAAATGGCATGATGGATCTATGTTAAAAGTAGAGGATGTAGTTGCTACTTTTGAAAGAATTGTAAATCCGCCAGACCACATAGCTATAGGAATTCAGTCGTTGTTTACTGAGATTGATTCCATTGAGGATGCTGGAAATAATTGGGTTCAATTTAATTTAAAAAGGGCTAGTGCTCACCAATTTAATGCTTTTACTATGTTAAATGCAACAATTATGCCAAAGAAATGTTTAGAAGAAAACAATTTTGATCTTAGAGAAGTTGTATGTCCAGGAACTGGTCCATTTAAATTTGTGGAGTATATTCCAGGTGAATATATGACTTTTGAAAAGAATGAAGATTATTGGAACCCAGCACTTCCATATGTTGATGGAATAAAAATGATTCATGCAGGAGGAACAGCTAGAGGTGTAAATGTTATTACAGATATTGCTGACTTTGCTTGGAATACTTCCGAGGATGGTTATGCTCAAGCTCAAGCTGAGCCAAATGTTAATTCAAAAAGAATGCCAAACACAGGTAGTAATTATTGGGGGTGGAATAATGCTGTTGCACCATTCAATGACAAAAGAGTTAGAAAGGCTTTTCATTTAGTTGTAAATCCACACAACTTCACAAAGGTTTCTTTAGGTTCCACTAAGCCAAGCAGATGGATACCAACTCTTGCTGAAGGAGCCACTCCTACAGAAGAATTTTATAATCTTGCTGGCTACAGAGATGATAACGCAGCGGATATAGCAGAGGCTCAAAAACTTATGGCTGATGCAGGTTATGCAAATTGCGAAGGATTTCCTGTTAAAACAATGGCTGGAAATAAGCCTGATGATGCCCTTCCGGTTGCCTTTATGGATATGATAAATTCTAATTTGGGATGTGATATACAACCAAGGGCTGTTGAAAGAGCTTTGGTACAAGACCAATTTAGCGGTGCTGCATTCAAAGCGGGAACTGAAATAATACAGCACTTAGTGCCAGTTCAAGCAATTAAGAACTATACACCTTTTATGATGGGTCTATATGGAACTGATTCAACTCAAAACTTTACTAACTATTCTAATCCTGAAGTTGATGCATTGTTGGACACAATGTTGGGCGAATTAGATGCTGATGCAAGAGCTGGATACACAAGACTTGTTCAATCAAAACTTGACGAAGATCCACCTTTGATACTTGCTGGTTTTGATAGTCACAGAGCTGTATGGGGTAAGCATGTTCATTTTCCTATGGATATTAGAACTCAAAGCATATGGGGTAGGATAGATACATTGTGGATGGATAAAAGATAACTACTCTTAATCTTTCATTAGCAGGGGTATGAATAATACTATCCCTGCTAATGAACTTTTTTAATTTTATATGTATAAATATATTTTTAGGCGAATAATGTTATCTATACCTACACTAATTGGTGTAAGTATTTTAATTTTCTTTTTCATGAGAATACTCCCTGGAGATGTAGTTGATGCTATGGTTACTGATGAAACTGGAGCATTAGTTTTTACCGACGAACAAGTAGAATCAATTGAAGAAAGTCTAGGGCTTAACAGGCCATTACATATACAATATTTAGGATGGATGAAAGATGTTGTTACTGGGGACTTAGGCTATTCATTTTGGACAAAAGTTTCCGTTGGTGAGCACGTAAGAAGACGTGCTCCCATGACTTTAGAAATAGCTGGATTGTCTTTAATAATTTCATGGATAATTGGACTTCCAGTAGGTATTTTAGCAGCAATAAACAGGAATAGTACTAAAGATTATATTTCTAGAGGAGTTGTAATTTTGTTTTTAGCAATTCCTTCTTTTTATGCAGCCTTAGGTTTTTTAATTTTCTTCGTACTTCTTTTTACATGGAGGCCGCCAGTAGAAGTCATATTTTTTTGGCAAAACCCTATACAGAGTTTGTATGTAGCTTTGCCTGCAGCAGTAGCTATTGGGACAGGAATGGCAGCTGTCGTAGCTAGAATGGCAAGATCTAGTATTTTAGAGGTTATTAGAGAAGATTATGTGCGAACTGCAAAGTCAAAAGGGCTTACAAAAAGAACTATTATTAATAGGCATGTTTTAAAAAATGCACTTATTCCTGTTATAACAATTTCAGGCTTACAATTTGGAAATTTACTTTCAGGTGCAATTGCTGTAGAAGCTGCTTTATCAATACCTGGCCTTGGAGCACTTCTTGCGCAAGGACTTGCTGACAGAGACTGGATGATAATCCAGAATTTAGTTTTGATATTTGCTTTCCTTTTTATATTAATAAACTTATTAGTTGACATTATTTATTCATTAATTGATCCAAGGATTAGATATGACTAATTTATTAAAAAATCCATTAACTTTTTTTTCAATCATAATTCTTTCTATTTTGTTAATTCTTGCTATTTTCCCGTCGCAAATTGCACCTATGGACCCTCAAAAAGCCAATTATGATGCATTAAGGTCCCCGCCGAGCAGAGATCATATTATGGGAACTGATTATGTTGGAAGAGATATTGCAAGTAGAGTCATTTATGGTGTCAGAACCACCTTAATTATAGCGTTTTCTGCCGTCATTCTTTCAAAAACTATTGGGTTTGCTTGGGGTTTAGCTTCAGGTTATTTTGGAGGATGGTTTGATTTGGTTACACAAAGAATTGTAGAGATTATGTTATCAATACCATCATTGATACTAGCATTATTACTATTAGCTTCACTAGGTAGTGGAAAAATTACTGTAATTATTGCTATTGCAGTTGGAGGCATAGCAGGTACTGTAAGAATTATAAGGTCTTCAGTTTTATCAATAAAAAATATGCCATATGTAGAAGCTGCAAAAGCTATGGGAGTTCATCCTATAATTATTATTTCTAGGCATATTGCTCCCCAATGTACTGCGCCTCTTCTTGTAGTTGCTAGCGCTAGTCTTGGAAGTGCAATATTTGCAGAAGCTGCATTGAGCTTCCTTGGATTGGGAATTACACCTAATGAGCCTACTTGGGGAAGTATGATGGCAGTAGTTGCAGAGAATTATTTAAGACCACTATGGTGGATTGCAGTTTTTCCTGGAATCGCCTTAACTTTGACTATTATGGCATTCAATTTAATTGGCGATGAACTTAGAGACAGATTAGATCCTAAATTAAAAGGAGAGATTAAAGATTAGTTATGAAGAGTAAGTATAAATTATTAGATGTAAAAAATCTTAGAACTGCATTTAACGTAGAGGGCAAAGATGTAACAGTTGTAAATGATATCTCATTTAATTTAAGCCCAGGAGAAATAGTTGGGTTGGTAGGAGAAAGTGGATGCGGAAAAAGTGTTACTGCATTGTCTTTGATGGGGTTAGTCCCTGATCCACCTGGCAAAATTTTAGGCGGTGAGATATTTCTAGAAGGAAAAGATTTATTAAAATTTTCAGAATCTGATATGGAAAAAGTAAGAGGCAAAGAAATGGGCATGATTTTTCAAGAGCCAATGACTTCTCTTAATCCTGTTCTGACAATAGGCAAGCAAATAACTGAGATTCTTGAGTTGCACCAAGATATGAGCTCAAAAGAAGCTATTAATGAAGCTATAGAGTTACTTAAGCTTGTGGGTCTTACTGATCCAGAATTAAGAATTAATGATTATCCGCACAAATTAAGTGGAGGTCAAAGGCAAAGGATTATGATAGCAATAGCTTTAAGTTGTAAACCTAAAATATTAATTGCAGACGAACCTACCACTGCACTGGACGTAACAATTCAAGCACAGATTTTAGAATTAATTCAAAAGTTATCAAATGAATTAGGTACTTCAGTAATATTGATTACTCATAATCTTGGAATTTTAGCTAGATATGCTCACAAGATAAATGTAATGTATGCAGGTCATTTAATAGAATCAGGGACTACAGATCAAATTTTTTATAACCCAAAACATCCTTACACTGCAGGCCTTTTGAATTCAGTCCCTAGGTTAGATTTGGATCCTAATATAGAGCTCCCAACAATTAAAGGAGAAGTTCCTAATCTGGCTGAATTTAATGAAGGTTGTATTTTTAAAGCAAGATGCCCTAATCCTACTAATGATTGTAAGGACGGAAAATCAGAAATGGGTTTGATAGAAGTAGAGCCTGGGCATTTAGTAGATAAATGTTGTATAAATTGTAAATGAGGAAAGTATTTTGAGTAATAAAAAAATTCTAGAAATCAAAAATTTAAAAGTTTTTTATGAATCATCTGGTTCTTTTTTTACTCGTAAAAATATTGTAAAAGCTGTTAATGGGTTAAATATTGATATTAATCAAGGAGAGACATTTGGGTTGGTTGGCGAAAGTGGTTCTGGGAAAAGTACAGTAGCAAGAGCAATACTAAATCTTGTGAAATCAAATTCTGGTGAAATAAACCTTGAAGAAGAAAATTTATTAAAATTGAAAGGTTCAAAATTAAGAAGCAAGCAAAAGCAAATTGGGGCTATATTTCAGGATCCTTATAGTTCTCTGAATCCAAGAATGAAAATTAAAGATATTATTGCGGAACCTTTACGTGTTCAAGGTAAAAAAAATGTTGAAGAGGATGTAAAAAATTTACTAAAGATGGTCGGTTTAGATAATAGAATGGATAATAGATTTCCTCATGAATTTAGTGGAGGGCAAAGGCAAAGAATTGGTATAGCTAGAGCAATATCTACTAATCCCAAGTTAATAATTTGTGATGAGCCTGTGTCAGCACTGGACGTTTCTGTTCAAGCACAAATTTTGAACTTATTAAAGGATTTACAAAAGAAGTTAAATATTTCATATTTGTTCATTGCCCATGATTTGTCAGTTGTTAAATATCTTAGCTTAAAGGTTGGAGTAATGTATCTAGGCAAAATTATAGAAATGGCGAATAGTGAGACAATTTTTTCTAATCCCATGCACCCTTATACAAAAATACTCATAAACTCTATACCTGTACCGGATCCGAAAATCGAAAGAAAGAAGAAGTTCGTTCCTATTAAAGGTGATATTCCAAGTGCATCTAACCCACCTTCAGGTTGTGTTTTTAGAACAAGATGTCCAAATCCTACCAGTGATTGTAAGGATGGAAAATCTGAAATGGGTCTTATTGAGATAGAGCCAGATCATTGGGTAGATAAATGTTGTGTAAATTGTAAATAAATTATTAATTCAAATAAGGAGAAACCATGGAAAAACCAAACATTATATATATACAATCTGATCAGCACAATCCAGAAATTATCGGTTGTGCTGGAGATGATATAGTAGAAACACCAAATCTGGATAAACTTGCAAATTCTGGAACAATCATTACTAACGCTTATGCTGCATCTCCAATTTGTGTACCTTCTAGAATGTCTGCAATAACTGGTCTTAATCCTTGTGAAACTGAGGTATGGACAAATGACCAAATACTAAATTCTGCTATCCCTACCTATGCTCATTCGTTAGGAGCTAATAAATATAATCCCGTTCAGGTCGGCAGGATGCATTTTAATGGATCTGATCAATTTCATGGTTTTACAGAGAGATTGGTAGGAGATCATGGTCATAATCATTTAGGTTCTCCAAGAGACGCAGGGACACATGGTAAGTTATTGGGGGGAACAGCTGGACCTAACAGAATAAGTCTTAAAGAGTCAGGAATTGGGCAAAGTGCATATCAAGTTCATGATGAAATAGTTTCTTCAGAGGCAGTAAAATATATAGATGATATTGGAAAAAGAGATAACAATAATCCTATTTCACTTTCAATAGGGCTTATGCTTCCTCATCAACCATTTATAGCTTCAAAAGAAGATTATGAAAAATATGCAGATAAGGTAGGAATGCCAAAAAATCCAGCGAAACCTTTGGACAAATGTCATCCTTACATACAATGGTGGCGCCAACAAACAGGCAGTGAGGAAGTTTCTAAAGAGGAAATTATAAGGTGCAGAATTGCTTACTACGCTTTGGTGGATAGGATGGATAAAATTATTGGAGATATTCTAGATGCACTAGATAGAAATGGATTGATGGAAAATACCATGATCGTATATACATCTGATCATGGAGAACAACTAGGGGAACATGGGTTATGGTGGAAGCAAACATTTTACGAAAATTCAGTTAAAGTCCCTGCAATTATCTCTTGGCCAGGCCATATTCCTGATAAACAAATATTGGATACAGTAATAAATCAATATGATTTGATGGCAACTATGCTTGATGCTTCAAATTCTCCAGAATTACCTAGGTCAAATGGAAAAAGTTTATTAAAACATTTGCAGGATCCAATTAAAAATAAATGGCATAATTTGGCATTTTCTGAATATTGCATGGACGATTCTTCCATTAATAACTTTTCGGGAAATCTAATGGGCAATGATATACACGCAAAAGAAGGTGGAGTACAAAATAGGATGGTCAGAAAAGATAATTTTAAATTGATTTACTATCATGGTTATGATGTAGAACTTTTTGATTTAGAAAATGATCCTGATGAATTGAATGACCTTTCAAAGGATAATAATTATTTAAATAAGAAAAAGGAATTATTAGATCTTGTGCTTAAAAATTGGGATCCTAAAAAAATTCATAAAAGAATGATTGTTCTTAAAGGTGAACAAAAAATACAGCAAGACTGGGCAAAAAATACTGATCCGGAGGATACGCTAAGATGGAATCTTGACCCAGCAAAAGACTCTACAAGATTAGATAAATAAATTAGATTTAAATTCAATTAGCACAAAATTCATCTATTTTGAAAAAATTACTCTATTTTCCATTGATTTGTCAGTGTTTAGAGATTTGATAAACTTCGTCTAACCAATATACTAATTCTGCAGTTATATCTATTCTTGACATTTCTTCCATTCCCCAATAGCCAGATTTTGTTTGTTGAGAAATTATGTTTTTACCCGCTCTAATTGACATTTCATAGTACTTTTTTTCTTTTGTGATTCTATAAAGTAAGGCATTCCCCCACGCAACTTTTCCAGCTCTTAAAGTATTCCATAAGTAATCGCTGGAATTTTCGGCAATTAACATATATTTCTTAGCAAGTTGAAGCCATTTTTTTTCATCAGTATAAAGATAAAGTCTACAAAGAAACCCCGTAGCTATTCCTGGATGAAAAAAGTATTGATCACGTTCTGCGTTTGCAGACATTACAAATCTAATATCATCTTCATTGAATTCAGTAATTAACCCTTCTGATTTATTAAATACTGAATATAGTTTTTTAGGATATTCAGGTTGTAAATCCATAAGTGTTTGCATCCATTTCCCAACTGATTCTGCAATTTCTAATTCTCCTGTATAGATGGCCGCAATACCATTCCCTGCTACTACCCATAAATCTTGATATGTGTTTTGGTCTCGTTTTTCAACATCAGAAAAAAAACCTCCCGATTCTCTGTCCCAGAATTTTTTGATGAAATCCATACCTTTTTGCGCTATATCAAACTGCCCTAATCTTTGAGCTCCTACTACTACCCAACTATTATAGTATGTATACCAATAGTTTTTTAATTCATCTTGGGGCCGTGGGTCAAAATCACCATCTGTTTTTAACCCGAAATTCCTAATCCAATCTATCATTTTATTTGCTTGTTGTGTTTTTCCGCAAACCTGTAAAGCTGCTGGGACTTTATAATAAGATGTTACTCCTGCTATGGAATCACCAATGATTCCATCATTTTTTATTTGAGCTTCTAACCAGTTTGCACCCAAATCTCTTGCTATTTTAAATTCGTTCATTACGTATATTGAAATTAGTTACTTAATATCTTTTAGCATATTTGACTGAAATATGATTTATAATTTACTTAGATTCATGATTTTCTGGGTCATTATTGAATATTGGGGCTGTAGCTCAGCTGGGAGAGCGCATCGCTGGCAGTAGTAAGTACGGTCTACCTGATTTGAACTTGAATCCATAGTTCTGGTACCTCTATTTTCTTTATGTCCCACGGTTATGTCCCACACTTTAAAATAAATCTCCTTCAATTACTTCTAAATTCCTTGAAATGACGTTTGTTTCATTAACTGGTGAAATTATAATCTCCTGTATTTTTTTATAAGATCTTTGAGATGTAGTTTCAAAAACTTTAATGAACTTGTTTTTCTATTTTTACCTGCCTTTTTTATTTCTTCTGGAATGTTGAAAATGGGATATCCACTATTATTCTTGGGATAACTGTATTTTTGTAAGCTCATTGAATAATTAGTCTAATTGATTCATAATAAGCACAAATATATTTATGTATACTTCATAATATAAAATATATTTATGAACAGGAGTCAAAATGGCATATACAAAAATAAAAAATTGGCTTGAAGAAGAAATAAGTAATATAC
>Ga0209089_10000185_pt1 | contig 57985 bp, 50 predicted proteins | sample ArcticOcean_MG_C_FD_187431 | JGI IMG/M metagenome (GOLD analysis project Ga0209089, IMG submission 187431) | Marine microbial communities from western Arctic Ocean - ArcticOcean_MG_CB2_150 (SPAdes) (version 2) | ecosystem: Environmental > Aquatic > Marine > Oceanic | place: Arctic Ocean: Canada...
AGCAATTCTTTTAGCACATCTGCTTTTGCTTGATGTACCTCATCCACCATGATACAAATAACATCTTCTATGAATTGCTCTATGTCAATGTCTGCTTCTTTTCGTTTGCTCTTTTTTAATAGGACATTCAATGATTGCCAAGTACAAATAGTATGGGTGCAATTAAACTCTTTCCTATCTCCATAGAACACACCCACATCTAACCCTAAGTTAATATAATCTTCCTCTGTTTGAGTAACTAAACTCTTATTAGGAACTATAACTATAGTCCTGCCATACGGCTCACATAACTTACTTAACGTGGCAGTAATAATTGTTTTACCTGCGGCTGTTGCAATCTCTTGTAAACTTTGCAAGTGATTTAAAAAACTATTAATAGCCTCTACCTGATAATCACGCAATACAATAGGTTGCCCTTCGTGCGTATGTTTTTTTGGCCAGTTAATATTACTTAAATAATTTTCATCAATTTCATCAAACTTTAGGTTCCAAGTCTGCCTATGATCCTCAATATCAATATCATAGCCTGCATTTTGGATTATTGGTAGTAATGTATCCAGCAAATTAAGGTATGTCCTACCACCTACATCACAGAAGCGAATCATACCATCCCATCGTCCTAACTTATACGCAGGCATATGGTAGGCATATGGCAACATAAATTTAAGAGCGGCGGACATTTTACGACGAGTCATTGGATCTATTTGATCAAACTTAATATTAACCTCGTCCTTTATGATTAATTTTGCTGTAGCCATAATACTATTTTATACTAAAACGGAAAAAAAGTCAATGTAAAAACCGGGGGTTGCCCCCCGGCCACTATCCGCTCAGACAGTGTAAATCTTATACGGTTGGTTGTCTTTGCATACAAGTCGTTTCAACCAGTCGTTTCCATTTCTCATCTTTAGGAGCCATATTATACAAGTCAGCAACCTTGAGAACCATTCGAAGTGATACTTCGCGTAGTTTATCTTTGTTATCATCAATGTAATTAACGATCATCTGATCGTCACCTTCCTTAAGGTTGTGCTCATCAAGCATACCGTCTCCAACAATCTGTTTAATACGCATCATTCTGTCACGCATTGTATCCAGTGTCAGATCCAAATAATGACAACGGGAGATAATGGCTTCCAAGTGATCCTTGATCTTGCCAATTCGATTACCCTTCGTTAGTTTGTCAAACTTCAAGTTTGAAATAAAGATAATCGAACCATGAAATTCAAAGTGATCCGGAATTCCCTCTTGCCGCAGTTTTGAAGAATCTGCATTCCAAAAAATCCTGCGATGCTTACCTGAATCCAAAGCACCTTTAAGAATGTTCAGTGCTAGTTCGTCCCAGAGGATTGTATCGCAATCATCTAGTACCAGCACTCGTCCCTTGTCGCTCCAATTATAAAGTAAGCAATACAAACCCAAGGCAGTCATTGCGCCTTTGACGACCATATACTTAGGGTCCTTGCCGGCGAGTTTATTAAAAGTATGGCGTCTTTCGAGAGTGCTCTCTACACCAAACGATTTACCAACACCTGGAGGGCCTGATACTATCATACCACGTACCGTTCCTTCCATTGTGGCTTCTGTCATTTCCTCAAGAATGTCAAAGCGTTCACGAATTCTCGTAATCGTTTCTTCATCTGTTTCAACTGGCTTGGTCCGTTTTGCTGGATCTGCTGGACCAACTGGCGTGTCGCCAGTTACAAATTCGTATGCTGACTTATCAACAATCTTAATCTGTGCCTTGCCGTTGCTTGATTTGTTCCACGGATGTCCAGAGAACTCTGAACAGTCTACCGTAATTGAGTTTCCCTTCTTGCCCACAGTAAAATCTTTGAGCAATGGAAAAACCATATCTTGTACAGGTTCGTTACGGTACGAGCCAGTAACCTTTACTAACGTTTGAGCGGACATATAGTTACCTATGTTGAAGTTAAAATATTGCTACCCATAACACGATAGCACCAATGATGGCACAAATTGCCAAAATAGCAGTAACCAAAAAATTCGCTAATCCTGGTAAACACTTAACTACCAAAACAAGCAAGATTAGAAATAGTAGAACTTCTATCATTATGTATACATTATACTACGGGTTAGAGATCTGTCAATCTTAAACAACATCATACTCGATATACCGCGGGAAGTTTAGGGGATTTCTAATCATTTATCTTTTCCTTAATTTCTCATTCTATACATATATTATAGCACGAATTGGATATTCGTCAATCTTAAAAAAGTGTGGGTTTTTTACAACAAAAAACCACTTGTTTTAGTAGGGTTTTAAATAAGAATTATTCTCATTATGAAATACCCTGATTTTTATCTGGTTTTTAAGTAAGCATCTAGCAAATTTATGATATTTGCAGTTCCTACCGGATCTGAACTATGTACATTGAATTCAAAATCAACAGGTATAATATTGTAAGCAAGATCCTGGTCTACAAGCCATTTAGCAAAATCATATCCAGTTTTAGCAGTTGCATCACCTAGGTGATGATCAAAACTAATATAAACAGGGCAACCTTTATCTATTACTATATTAACTGCTTCATCATATGTACGAGCCAATAACCAGCCTGGCGTATTCTTAAGTCCGGATCCAACATGTGCAGGAACTCTTATATCGTCAAGATACAACTTATACCTCACAACTAACTCCTATTAAATTACTTTAATATAGAATTTGTTAGTTTAGACATATGTTCATGCAAATTATTTTCTTGGCCTAATTGCCTTTCAAACGCTGCGTTCAAAAATTTTGATGAAAGTGCTATGTCTTTAACAAAATCCTCATCAACAATATTTATATTATTTCTCATAGCAACACCACCTATTGCATCAACACATTCTTGCACTAGCTTTTCTGATTTATTATTATTCATATAACTATATTAACAAAAAAAGTATATTTGTCAATGATAACTCAAAAAGAAAGGACGCCGAAACGTCCTTTCATCAAATGGTCGAGTATTTCTTCTCTAATTTAATTTTCCAATCTTGATACAATTTTAGCAAGTATTTTCTTTTATTATTCTATCGATTTTTACAATACCCTACCACGTATATATTTATAAATTTATAATATATTCTCATTAGTAAGTATGTCTAAATCAGCATCTGTAATGACAACAGTTGAACTAACATTTAATTCAAGAATATTTTCACTTATTACTACTCTTTCTCGACGAAAGTCTGACAACTTTGATTTATATTCTTCATACCCATTACGAACTAATTTTTCATATCTTCCAATAAGTGTGTTAAGCTGTACTCGTTTTGTCAACAAAGTACTAACACCCGTTTCAACATTTGCTTTGCCTACTTTATCTCGCAAACTATACAATACCGACTCTAATTCTTCTACTCGAGTTAACCGTTCTGGTAATTCATTTGATAACTCAGTATCCAAATTTATATCACTGATAGCTTGACGAATTTGCTCCTGTAAAGTTGCGGCCTTGCGTAAATTAATACTCATTACAATTCTCCTTTACAATATATTAATGTAATTATTATACACTATAGACAATCGGTCTGTCAAGAACAATTATCCATTTCTATTACTTATTCGGATTACCATAAAACATATTGATTTCGGAATCTTCGAGACCAGCAACTCGCAACTTAACAATATTATTAATTTGAAACTGCTTTGCTTCAAGTGCTTTTAACACTCCAAGAAACAGATTTCGTAATAAACCAAACTCGTTAATAAGTTCTGTTTGATCAACAATTATTTGTTCACCATCAACATATGCTGATGCATCGCGTGAACTTAATTGCCTATTATACTTTTCTAAATACATTCTAAAAGTTTGTGCTCGTAGCTTTCTTAAATGTATATTTAAATGTTCTAGAATTGCTTCAATTTCTTGCAATTCAGAAAAACGTAATTGTACAATTGCTGGAATAGCACTTGCGGCTTTTTCAATACTTCCAGTAAATTTAATTTCATTACGTGCTATAGCTAACTGCCCTTCATAATAATCTATGCAATCAGGAAGGGCAGCTATACTTTCAACTACCTGTTGATACCAACTGGCCATTAATATTCCTCTTCGTCTTCGTCTTCGTCTTCGGCTTCTTCTAAATGGTCAGTTAATGCCTTGGCAAGATGCGAATCTAAAGTATCACAATCTCTCATTTCTTCAATGTCGCCATTTGTATCATAAAAATCTATAATACTATATGCGGCATCTGCTCTTTCTTTTTGAGGGATATATGGTCTTAACAGACTCCACATCTCTACTATTACATCAGGATTAATATCCATCAATTATCTCCATGTTCATTACAATAACGGATATTTACCTAATCCTCTTCAATTTCTTCTAATACTGAGTCTTCTACAACTGTTTCAAGTACTACACCATCACCTTGCTCTTTCAAAATAACAGGCAATGTATCTGCGTTCCATCCTTTCCTAAAATATATATGTTCTTCACCATCTTTATCAATATATCTTAATCTATTACCTTGTTTAACAAGGACACCAGATTTTTCAAACATATCAACTAATCCGCTGTATGGACTCATACCTGTTTCATATGGAATCTCAACTTGCACTGATTCAAATGGTTTTGAAAATCTTGTTTTCATAACTTTCATTGCGGCTCTAATTCCTAAAACCTCAGAAACCTTATTACCATCTGCATCCACCTTAAGTTTTAATTTCCGCATAGCAACAACAATTGAACTTGCATACACAAACCCTTGGCCGCCTGATATCTTATCATCTGGGTTAAACATATCCTGCGAAGCATATGTATGGTTTGTAACTATAAACCCAATTGGATATGGAGCAATATTATTAACTGTATTACGAATCAATGCTGTAAGTGCTTTAGGCTTGCGTCCTAAATCACCTTTTAAATCACCAGCCTCAAACTGTTTAATGTCGGTTGGCGATAGCAACATTCCCAAACTATCAATAATAATTACTACTTTTGGACAATCTGCATAGTCATTGCCCTGGTTTTCTTCTCGATAACCTTTAAGGAATTCTGATAGGGTTTTAGCAACACTATCAATCATAGATATATTAATTTTTAGAAGTTTGTCTTCACTTGTATCTACACCAAGTGCCTGTAGCCAAGTATTATCAAGTGCATTTTCACTGTCCATCATAACAACAAAGCAACCAGAATTCTGTGCATTGCGAGCCAAATTACCACTTACAACTAAACTTTTACCTGAACCGGATTCTCCAGCAAACATAGTTACCTTACCAAGTGGAACACCTTTATAATAGTCTCCACTAATAAGATAATTTAATGCATAACTGCCAGTGTCAATCCAGTCCTTAGGATCATTGAAGCCTAAACTTAGACCGTCAATGTTTTTTGTTAAACTTTTTCTTAACTTAGAAAAATCATAGGGTTTTACCATTTATTATCCTCCGTGAAATAAGAGGGGGCGAACCCCCTCTTGTATGTTTTCAAGCCGACTCTGTTTCAGTCTTTTTACGATTACGAATCATAGCAAGAATTTCATCTGCACTTTTGTTATTGCCAGATGTTTCCTCACTAACTGTTTCTGTTACAGTTTCAGATTCAGTTGTATCGCTTGCTGTAACCGCCACTGTTTCAGTTTGAGCAACTTGTGCAACTTGTACAGTTTCAGTTTTCGTTGATGCTGAGACACCATATGGACGATAATGATCGCTCCATTTTGCTGGGTCATACAGTTCACCATCTACAGATGCCTGAAACATGTCATAAATTACTTTCACACCATCAGCTGATGGCCTCTTTGGAAGATAATCATTTAAAGTAAACAAACCATGTGCACTAACAGAAGTTAATTCATCTTCCGATAAACTTCGTTCTCGTCGTGCCCAGTTTGATGTTGAATAATCAGCATACTGACCTTTTTGTGTCTTAGTAAGACGGAAATCAGTTCCTGCTGTATAATCAGTTGGTAAATTTTCCATTTCTGGATCCATTAATGCCGCTTTGATAATCTTATAAATCGAAGGATTTATAACAAAACGCCTAATGGGATTTTCTGGAGTTGCGTCACCTTCCAATGGATTATTTACAACAAATCCTTGAAAGATGTATGAACGCTTTTTCCAATACTTACGTCCGATATCCTCAAGTGCTGGATCTTTGAACCATGGACGAATTTCTGCGTGTACTGGACAAGTCTCGCCCCACATTTCTATACACGGTACGTTTACCGTAATAGGTTTTGCTTCGTCCTGTCCTTTCACACCTGGAAAAGGCATACGAATCATTTGGCGCTCTTGCCAAAAGAATGTATTGCTTTCGTCCCCATCGGGAAGAAATCGTAATGTTGCTGTAGTATCGCTAGGGATATTCCAAAACGCATAAATTGCGTTATCTGTTTCGCGAGTACCAGTCTGACGCTGGTCCTGTGCCGCGAGTTTTGCTCTTAACTCTGCCAATGTAGCCATATATTTTCTCCTTTATTAGCCTAAATATTAGTTTTAAAATTAAGTATAACTTAATTAAATACATTATAGTATCTAATTGAACAAATGTCAAGTAAAAAATAACAAAATTAACAATAAATATTATATAGGTATTTATCTTACATGTCAACATATGAATAAGAAACATTTCTGCTACATACCATTTGATGGTATTACAATCGATCCGCGAGGTCTTGCTCAATTATGTCCTGTCTGGTCAGATGAGGCAGACCACAGTCTACATGACTTTACAAAATCAAGTACTACAATAGAAAACATATTCTATGGTGATCGTATAAAAGAGATTAGAGAAAAAATGCTTAACGATGAATATATTGACGCATGTAATTATTGTTATAGCAAAGAAAAACACAATCTAGAAAGTAAACGACTAAAATATGCTAATGGGAGGATACGCCTACCAACCGATATTGAACCAAAAATTAAATATCTCGATATTAGTTTTAGTAATCAATGTAACCTTGCTTGTGCTATGTGCAACAGCATTCACAGTTCTCATTGGCATCAACAAGAAAAGTCTATGCCGCCAAAAGCAGTTAATGCACTAAAAACACATTACAACTATAACCAATTTAAACCAGTTGTATTACAAAAGGAAGTACTTGAGTCAATATTAGATAACATTAACGATTTGGAATTACTAATTATAAAAGGTGGCGAGCCTTTGTACGATAAAAATTGTTTAACTTTCTTAGACAAAATCAGCAAAGTAAAACCAACTCTCAAAATAAGAATGGTTAGCAACATAACATCCATACCTAAAAAAACTTTAGAAATTTTTGATAAACTAAAAGATATAGAAATTTTTGCCAGCATCGACGGCATACATAGAACATACGAATGGATACGTGGTACAAACTTTAATAACATTGACAAAAACTTTCAAGTATTACTAAATCATCCAAACATAACACTACTTGGTATTAACTTTGTATTAAGCATATACAATGTTGGTAACATGATTAATACTTTTAACTATTTTTCAAAGTATCAAAATAAAATTTTTGATAGCAATAGCATAAATGTATATCCAGCAGTACAACCATACTTGTCTGCTAACTTACTATTAGAAGAACACAAAGAAGTAACATTTAAAAACATAATAAAAGAAGTACAAGAAAATGTTTTTAAAATTAGTCCAATAGAAATACAAAGTATTGAGAATATAATTTTTAATGTTAAAGATCCGTTTCCTGTAATGAGCAGAAAAGAAAATACATATAATGAACATCAAGCATTTGTTGAATTTACTAATTGGATGGACACTGTTCGTAAATTTAATATACAAGACGAACACCAGTACATAAGAGAAATAATGAATTATGCCAATACCTGATATTACAATATTAAATAGCCTAATAGACAGAGAACCCGGTTCTCGTAAACGACCTATGTTTGATTCAGAAGTACATAAGTTTCATAATACTTTACATAATACTATGAGATTTGACAATTTTAAAAACATTACAACAGGCGATACTGAAGATTACAATACAATAACAGAACTATTCAAAGAAAAAACACATAAATGGATATGTGATCACAAACTAATATCATTTACAGGGTTAGATGCCTTTCCAGATAGAGATATATGCTTAGGAGTAACACATCAAATAGATGAACTCCACATGATGCACAATAAAAAAATAGTAATATTTGATGGTGACTATGCTTACCATCGTAGATTGTTCCCTAGTATTAATAAAAGAACAGTTGATACACTTGCAACTGGTGATGTATTAGTTATAGCAACACCTTTTACATTCTATAATAACGATGTTCATCCTGAAATGACAAAGATTTTAGAAAAATGCTTACAACTAAAAATTCCCGTACACATTGATGCGGCATGGTATTCTTGTTGTAAGGATATTAACTTTAATGTAGATCATCCTGCTATTAAAACAGTAACATTTTCGTTAAGTAAAGCATTTGGGATGAATTTACATCGTATAGGATTGCGTTATTCTCGAAAACGAGAAAATGGACCTATACTTTTAATGAATGATTTTAAATATGTTAATATTGCAGATGTATGGGTAGGTTTAGAATTTATGCAACACTTTGGTACTGACTTTTGGTGGCGCAAATACGAAAAACATTATAATACAATAATACAACATTGTGATTTAGCATATAGCAAAGCAATACACACAGCACAATCGCTTGATAAAGATGGCAATATTATTAGGCCTGTACCTATGCGACATGCGTTATTATATATGGAATACGGTGTTATTCCGAATCAAGATCCGACTCAACCACTTCCATATCAGCTTTAACCTTTGGAAACGGTGCATGATCGGGCATATCGTCGTTAACATCAAACATTAATTCTTTTATACGAGAGAATGTTTCATCTTTGGGCGTAATCTTACCATGTAAAATTGAGTCATTGTGCCAGTCAGCAAGTATATCATGTGTATCTGCTTCAACTACTTGCCATTCTTTAATAGAATTGGCCATAATTGCATCAATTATATCTTTTTTAGTATCAGCAGACCATTGATGCCCAGGTCTAGTATGATCTAAAATAATATATTGACCAAACTCAACATCAATTGCTTCGTTTATTAAATCAAAAATTCTCATAATAATATTTATATTCCTGCTAAATGTTTAATACGATTTAAATCAGCAGACTCGGTATGTTCGCGATCATCATCATAATCTGGGTGGAATGGCATATCCTTTGTGTTACCAGCAGGACCAAATGTTTCAGGATGTTGTGTAAAAAAGTCATTTAATTTTTCAATATATGGTCCGTATTTTTCAACAGGTGGTTTGTTTTGTTTGCCTAATGCTGAATCTGGCTCTATATTACTCATATCTACATTTGGATCGTATTCTGCAGATATATGAGACTCTCCATGTTTATCGCGCAAACTATAAACTAAATGACCATCGGTTAATTCTTCATCATCATCGTCATCAGCATCTCTAATTTGATCTACCATCCACTCGAATGCGTGTTCTTCCTCATAACCCAATATATCTTCCAGAGCGTACGACAATTGAGGATCGACCTCACCATCATTTATTTTATTGGCAATAAAATCTTGAACATCTGTGTCATTCTCTTCTAGCCATTCTAAAAGCCACTCATAAGCCGAGTCGTCAGTCTGATCTTCAAAGTCGACATAAGCATTAAATGTATCTCTTAATCCTAGAGTTAAATCTCCCTGTTCGCCAACTGGACAATAACCACTAATGCAATTCTGCATCATGTCGCCTTCGCGTTTCATTTCTTCTTGTGAGTCTAACCTTACCCATTTAGAACCATTTTTAAACTTCATTATAACTGGTGCTTCGGCTTCGACACGCCGTCTTTCTGCTGAATCGTGTTTCCATTTTTGAGCACCTAATTGAGTCATAACTTTCATTGCGTCTTCTAGGCCTGGCAAATCAAATTTACCTTGTTCGTATTTCTTTTTAATAGGAAGGAGTTTATTTGCAATATGTGGATCTAATGTTTTTGCATCTTTAACTAAATTATGAAATTTATAAAACAATGGATTACTAGTAGGTTCACCGTCATCAGGTATAAAAAGATCAAGCATATTGTTATAGAAAGAATCTAATACGTCTTTATTTACTGTATATACATCTGAGGCATTTTTAATAAAATCTGGATCTGTTTCTTTAGGTTTATACGGTTTTAGTGGCGTGGATACCTCGGGGTACATAATTGGCTTATTATTAATGATATCTTTTCTTAATCTTTTTAGAAAAGCAGTGTGATTAATACCAGGGTTAGAATCTTCTAAATCCTCACCCATTTCATGAATCCATTTGTCAAGGAGGTCTAAACCTTTTGGCTCAACGTTAGCCTCTAATATTATATCTTCGACTAACATAGTTTAATTCCTTATACACCTGCTAAATGCTTAACACGATCAAGTTCTATACTTTCTTCTACTTCATCGTCTTCTTCAGCATCAGCATCTTCTGTAGTTTCTTCCTTGTCGCCATTTTTAGCATCAAGCATTTTTTGGAAAGCTGCTTTTTGTGCTTCGCTTTGTGCTTCGTCTATTTGCTCTGCTTCGTCGTCGGCTTCGTCATCTTCAATTACTGGCTCTATGCCTGCTAAATGCGTAACACGATCAAGCTCATCATTTGCAGGTGCTTCAGCTAGGATCCAACCATTTGCAAGATATTCATCTACTTGTGCTGTATCAATAACTAATACACCCTCATCCTTTTTATAAACTTTAGCATCGCTGCCGTCGCCTTTATACTGGCGTGGTTCGCCTTCGTTAATAACATCTTCGCCACTTAATGCGGAATAAAGATCTTCTGCTTTAACATCGTATTCAAGTCCAACTTCTTCACACATGCCCTTAATCTTACGGATTAACGGTGATCCATCACCCATACGAGGTAATGTACCCATGCGTTCTTTAGCAGTTGCTAATGCACGGTTAAAATCTACGAACGTATCTTCTGAAACTACTACTTCTTCAAATAGTGTTTTATCATCAGCAACAGACTCTACCCAGTCATTAAATATCTTGCTTTCCACCTCAGGTGGATCAAATTCATCTGGCATGTCTTCTGTATCCTGTTGTGTAAATTCATCAGCTGAATCATCAGCATCTGCTGAATCAGCCTTACCAAAAATACCTTGCTCATTTGCTTGGGTCATAATATTTTGTACAATGATGCCAGCATCTGATTCGGAGTTAATACCCTTTTCTTCAAGTTTTGAAAGTGCTTCCATTGCATCATCATTATTTGAAATGTTACTTAAAAACGAAGATAGCAAATCATCTTCTATTAAGCTTGCAAGTTCTCTAACTTTATATCCATATTCATACTTTGGCTCTGAAAAATTAAGTATGTTAGCACTTGCATATTCGTCTTGTGCCCCTGAAGGCTCATGGAATGATACATTCTCTGACTTTTGTATAAGCGATGGTATATCTTTTAACTTTTCACCGGATGATCTTTTTGCATCCTTTGACAATCTATATTCAAGAATTTGAGAAATTAATGGCAATGTTTCTTCTAGTGATTCATCAAATGTTTTGGCAGTAAACATATTACGAAGTTCTGTAACTTTATCATCAGTTGCTTCATATGCATCTTCTTGAATAGCACTTACTTGTTCTGTGTATCCTCTAACACTTGTTAGACGACTTAAATTCTTTCTAATATCTTGATAGCGATCTTTGATTGCTTCAATAATATTTGATGTTTCTTCGTTGACAACATTATTAGATTTTGCATATCGCATAAAGCGTTGCAATTTTTTATAATCTTCAGACAACTTTGCAACATGACTACCAACTGAATCATATGGAGTACCTCCCATACTTACGTGGCGTGCCATTGCTCTAGCGCCTGCTAAATGTATATGTGGATATTGAAATCTTTCTCCGGCTCCATTTTCTATAAATAAAGCCTTAATATTCCTACTCCGGGATCCACGTACCGTTTCGTCTACTGGTTTTAAATGTCTCACAATTAACTTTACATTGTCATCTACCAATTGGTAACTTGACTTTGTACTGCCAGCCATTGAAGACATACCTTCTGCCATTTGTTTCATTGCTAATTCCTCATCGTTTATTGATTTGATTGCCTGGTGCACATAGTCTTTTGGTTTTAAAGAATGTCCAAATGATTTAAAATCAAAATTTAATCTATACTTGCGTGATAAATTTTTTAAAGTTGAATGTAAATTTTCTATTTCTGCTAGCTCAACAGTATCTGGTTTATGTAATTTAAGGATTGCATCCTCTTCACTTATAGTAACCATTATATTCGATGGCTTTAGAAAAAATCTACGTGCTTCCCTGTCATCTAATGTTTGATCACCTTGCTCAGTGAACATCTCTAATCGATAACCGGAACCTTTTATAACTTTACGGACCTCAGAGGCCACATTCTCTATGCTTATACCCATAATACATATTTATCAATTTAATTAAATTATGCCCATCGGCAATGGCTCTTCAAAACCAAATTCATCGTCATCGCCTGCATTTTGTGCCAACCTTTCATGAATTCTATCATCATATTTTGCCAAATGATTGCTTATTCGTAAAACTAGCAAAGTTGCAGATATTAAATCATCTGTTTCACCTACTTTTGCTTCAAACTTTAAACCATTAGCAACAAAGTTCTTTAATTCTTTAACTAAACGTCTACTATTAACTTCCATTTTATTTGCTTCAACTAAATTTTTTAATGTTGCACACACTGATAATTTAGTTTTAGCAGTTGTTGTAAATCCTTTACGATATCGTCGTTGTCCACTACCAGTCTTTGGTTGGTTAACCATCATTCCAGCAAAATTTTCCTCGCCAGTATGTTCTATAACGGTTAAACATGCTTCACCGAGTGTGTTGTTTTCAACACTCCAATATATCTCTGTTTCGGTATGTGCTGTCTCTGTATAACCTGTTTCTTTTGCAATATAACCTATAATGTCTTGCATTATTTTTATTTGGCGTTTTACTGGAGATTTATTATGTTGCCATTCTGCTACTTGTTCCATAGTTATTCCATCAAAAACTTCAATGGCCGCGTAGTCGCCACCGGTACCTAAACTTGGATCCAGTCCTATTAAATAAATTCTACCTTTCTTTGGCCTATGAAACCATCGTACTTCGCCTGTTCTCATAAGAGGCTCGCGGCCTTTTAAACCTACTAACTTTAGTGCATCAATTAAAGTTTCATCATATATAATAAATTCACATAAATGTTCTCGTCTAAACCGTTCTTCACCTACTCTCGAACGTTCTTCTTTTGCCCATTTTTCATTTCGTTCTGGATGCTGATCCCATACTACTTTTAATCCTGAGAAGCCATTCTTTCCTAACTCTGTAGGCTCACCATATTCATCATGTGTTGCATTTGCTTCTCGCCAAATTGTAGAGAATTGATCATCATCACTATTAGGCGTTGAAGTAATAATACATTTACCACCTGTTGCAAGTGTTGGTGACAATGCTGTCCAAAATTCTTTTGCTACTCTTGGTTGTACGAATGCAAACTCGTCCATATAAATTAGCGACAAGGACATACCACGTCCAGTAGTTTCAGTAGTTGTGGCTGCCATAATTCGTGAACCATTATCAAAATCTATACTATTTCTATTATAATTAACTACACCACACCTTACAAAATCTGGTACACTCTCATATGCATATCGAACACGTTGCATAATTTCTGCAGCTCCAGTATATTTGTGTGCGGCAATTAATATAGTACTATCTGCTTTAAACATTGCAAACCACAAAAGATATCCTGCGGCAACAGTGGTTTTACCCATTTGCCTAGCACACATATTAATTGAGAAACGATAATTATGATAGTTATCTATTAAATCATGCTGAAAATTATATGGCTTAAATTCAATTCTTCCTCTAACAGGATGCTGTATGTATATAAAATTACTCATAAAATGCAACGGTCCAGTATCAGGATTGAGACATTTTTCCAAATGCTCTACTTGCTGTTTACTATATTTTGTTTTTTTATGAGCAGTCTTAACTAAATGACTGTCTGTTCCGTGTGGCATGTAAATATTTATATTATCGATCTAAAGTTGTAATACGATTAAAACCAGGGCCTATAGAAATCTTAAGCGTATATCTTACCGTCCTGTACTCAATCTTACCAGATCGATTGGATTTCTTCCAGTTACCACCAGCCGTTGCTAATCTTATCTCAAAAACAATTTCTTCATTATCTTTAAAGGTATTCATAACACGTAAATTTGGCGGGCTTCCTGCTTTTACAGTTGTTATTGCATGAAGATTTATCTTATCTACATTCTTACGAATATTATTTAGATGCCCGATTTTATAGCCCGAACCTCGAGTAATTCCAAGTACTTTTAAATCATCACCCTTTGATACGTGTATCTTTAAAAAATTTTCTAGGTTAGTAAGAAACAGTGCTTCTTGTCTATTAGTATTGATATTTTGATTAATTTGGTCAGCTGCGTTTTTCATATGAAATACTGTTTCTTTAAAAGCATCTGACTCGCGACGTTTTTTTATCAAGTCAGTATCTTTCTCACTTTGATATTTTTTCGTTTTAATACTTGCATTAACCTTATCTAAATCATCCCGAATAGAATTTTTATCAATAGTTACACCAATATCATTCCAAAAAGTTATTTGATCTCTAGATTTTATAGTTCCATCTTTATTATAAGTCGTATTTTTTACAACTGCTGGGTTTTGACCTACTGGTATTAATTTACCACCTTCATCATATTTTAAACTATATAATTGAGTTATTTCATAGGGAAGGGTAGTATCCGCCGTCGCTGCTCCTATCATTTCGGGATTACTATGTACAATCTTAACATCTACTTTAGTAGCACTTTGATCTTCTCCTCCAATTGCTGATATAACAACCAAATCTGCTATTCCATTTTCTAAAATCTTTTTAGCACTTATCTTACTATCTATTGCTTCAAGTTCACCATTCGCGGCCGCTAATACAGATGGGAAGTTATGACGGATGAATTCTACAGTATTATTAAACTCGTTTGGACTAAACGCATTGAGATGTAACTGATTCTTAATTACGTTCTTAACTTGTATAGTATCAGCGGGTTTTCCTGCATTATTAACAGAATAACTCATTCCTGTCTTTGGTGTTAATTGTTTAGCAATTGAAAGCATAGTTGCTTCATCTGCTTGTCTTGGATAATTTAAAAAAGCTGCTGCCATGGCTGCGCCAAAAAAGGTTTCAGCAATATCGCCTTTTGTTAAACCTGTTCTTTCAAATATAAAATCATGCGCTCGCATTGTATCTATGTCCTGTTATTTGATTAAGTTTTGCTAACTCATTCCCTAACTGTCTCAATGGCTCGCTTAATTTATCATCATCGGCTTCGGCTTTTTTTATTATATCGTTAAAATCAACATCATCTAACTCATCATTTATATGTCTTAGTCGTTTTGCTTGTTTCTTTATTACACCACCTACGCCAGTCCAGATGCGATGGTCACCGACATGCGGCCTGGTGTCTCGACGACGACCTGGCATATTTGCAATGTCGTTATAGTCTTCAACAAGCTCAACTAATCTCATTATTCAGTCTTATATTTGTCATACGCGGCAGTATAATCTTCTTCTAACTGCCCTGCATTCTTATAAGGGTTGTCGCCGCCAGCAACACGTCGTTGCCTTGGCTGTTTCTTAGATAGTCCAACAACTAAATCTTTAAGACCAAATGTTTTTGCATCACTTGAATGATCTTGCTCAACATCTTCAACTTCTTCAACTGCCTCATCATGTCCTACAGGAGGATGTGACACTTTTGAAATTAAATCCTTCATTGAGGAAACTGGACTTGGTTCGTCATGATCCATATCTACACCAGCAATCTCATCGCCATCAGGCTCTGAATGTCCAGTGTCCATACCTGATAATTGTAATACTCGTATTAACTCATCTGGTTGATCACTTGTAACTGTCATTGTCTTATGTGTACTACCTTCATCTTTTGTAACACTTAGATTGTAGTTTGTTTTTGGCATTTCCATCTCGTCGCCGCATCCACTACCACACATCTCATTTACTCTCATTTCATTCTCCATATTTGTTTTTTGTTCTTTCGTTGCTTCTGGTGCACTTGGGTTATCGTTCTCGAAAACAAAACTCTTCTTATTATCATTTAACAACTCTCGCAAGTCGTTGTTAGGAATTTGTGCACTTTCGCCGGGTACAGCTAATACCATACCTGAATTTGTTATCGTTTTTGCTAATTCTTGCATTTCCATATCATCTGCAAAAGGAGAATCAGGTTTCGACGACACCGGTTCTGTTGGTGCTGGAACTCTCATAGGTGTACCGTCTGGTTTTGTAATCTCACTGGCCTTGGCTGCCTCAACATATCGCTCATACATTTCATCATCCGATGCTTTAAGTATAGGATCAGTTGACGTTGGATCTGTTTTGCGCCATTCGCCGCTGTCTGTTTTTCCAGCCCATTGTGTACCGTCCCACATATATGATACATCAGTATGTTTAAATGTTGCACCTTTTGGTATACTACCTGTACCTGATTTTGTAGTACGTACTTCATAATCTGTCAAAGCATCATCAATTGCTTCATCTGATAATTTAGTTGCATTCTTTAATATATTTCTTATACTATCAGTATCTAACTTATTACCTGACTTTTTCCAAGCCTTATTGGCATTATACTTTATAGTACTCCAATTGAATCTCGGATCGTCTATTCTTCCAGCTGCTACATCAACCTGAACAGCACGGGTTAGTATGGGTTCAAAGTCTGTTGCTTGAATATCTTCGACTATTTTCATTTCTTTAATATTCATTATGTTTTACCTTGCTTCTTTGCCCAAGCCACAACATAACTTGCTAATTCATCTATTTTAATTTGATAATTAGCCAAGCCAGCATCTTTCATATTCTGCAAGTACTCTACTACTTGTGCAGTTTTTGGAGCAGATGATGTTGCTGATGTTGCTGGTATTGATGAATCGCCGCTTGAACCAGCTGGCTTATCTGTGCTGGTGCCACCCGACGCAGCTCTTGCAATATCAGCTGCTGATCGTGCTGAAGATGCGGCGCTGCCTGTTGTTGCTCCAGTGGTTGCTCCAGTGGTTGCTCCAGTGGTTGCTCCAGTAGTTGTATCACCACCAGTGTCGCTACTATCATCAGCTGCTTGTCCTACACCTTGCGCTGTTAATGCCGCACCTAGCTCGCCAACAACAGTATCTTGCTGATCTGTTGTTAATGCTGTTTGCGGACCAACATTTGTTAATCCTGCTTTATCAAAAAACGCTTTACTATCCGTACCAGGACTCATTTGCTGAATAAAATCACTTAAATCTTTTATTGTTGCTTCTTCTGCATTATTATAGCCTTTTGTACCCATAAATGTTTGCCATTCGTCATTAACTTGATTGGAAAGTTTACCAGCACCGTGTCGGCCTTTGGACATCTTACCACCTAATTTAGATATAGCCCAGTCTTTAGCACGAGCACCACCTAACTTATATGGTGCTTCATCAAGTTCTTGATCAGCATTATACTTTTTTATAGTACTTACTGCATTATGCACATCAGTATTATATCTTGTGCCCTGGCCGTGCCGCATTTTATTCTTCCTTCATGTAATTACTTACATGTGTATCTCGATCTTTAACAAGTTTCATTAACTCATTCATGAACTTTGTGTTAAATTCGTTACCATGGTAATCTTCTGCTTTATGTTCATCTGCAGGATAATCGTTGTTTAAAGCTGCGTCTTCAGGATTGCTCTCACCAACTACAATTTCCGTATCAACATTGTTATCAACTAGATCATATTCTAAAGGATCATTTTCAGAACGAATTTTAATATAACGTTCTGTTATGCCTAACTGATGGGCAATCCTATCACGAACTGTATCTTTAGATAAAGGTAAGCCAGTTGTAAAACTAGCAATATTTACTTCACCTGATACACCTTCGTCAAAATCTAGAGGTTGTTTTTGAAATATTGTTTTTGTCGGGGAACTAATTGTTTTAAGGTCATATCTTTTTAGTTCATTTTCAATAGTATCCATCATACCATCTTCAACTTCGCCTAAAATCTTTACCTTATAACTATATTCCTTTACAGATTCAGCCAAATATTCTTTTAATGTTTTCATCATTTTTCCTCTTACAGAGTTTTTAACTTTAACTATTTATCGTTTTCTTTATCTATAAAACTTTTAAGAATGTCATTTCTATCCGCAATAACATAACCCTCACCTTCGATTGTATCGTCAGATGTTTTATTATCTTGATCTAACTTTAATTTCTTTAGTTGCAACTCAATCATTTTTAATTTTTTATCTGTTTTACTTGTTTTTGCTTCTATTGCATTTTTTAACATACGTTGTGCGGCGGCAAATATATCTCCGGCATGCCGTGCCTCAACATTCATCCCTAAATCCATTAAATCTTTAAATGCTTGTTCTGCTTGAGTAGAGTATGAATCCATATCAACATCATTTGCTTCTAAACCCCTTACAGTTGGCAATGCTAAATCTATTTTATCAGCAGCTTTTAATGCTGTAAAAATTTCCTCACGTTCTACTGTAAGTGCTTCAGATTTTGTCTCAACTTCCTCATTTTCTTCTTGATTGATCTCTATCGCCTCTTTTAATGGCGGTAAATTGAATTCTTCTTCAAGTTTTTTAGTCATAATTAACTACTCACTTAATTATTTATTAATAAAATATTATCGTCGCTTACGTGTAGTAGGATTTGTAAAAATTTCATTCTCTGTTAATACACGAAATACCATTCCTTTTTTACTACACCACTCAACGGCGGCTGTCCATTTTGCTTTATTTATTTGTGCTTGTGCTTTCTCACCTGGGTATCTAGCACGTTCTTCTGTTGTTTGATTATAAGGTTTTATCTCAATAACTTCAGTATGAGTTTTACCACGTTTATCAGCATATTGTATAATAAAATCAGGTACGTATCGCGTACTACGCCCTGTCAATGGATGAATATATGGAATTTTAATTGCTTCACTTGCCCAACCAGTTATATTAGGATGTGCATCACACATTCGCATAAATGCTAACTCCCAACCTGATCTAAACCGAGGTTGCTTTGTTCCGAGATATTTACTTACATTCTTAGGAGTAAATACTCCCTGTGAAAACTTAGCCATTATGCAATAATATTACGATTAACTAATTCTGTTTTAGCAGGTGTAGCTGAAGGAATACTAAAACCCATTTGACTTGTATTTGGTCGTAATAAATTAATCATTCCTACACCCAATGCAGTCATAGAAATTTTACCAGGTTGAGTACTAGAAAATTTAACCAAATCTTCAATTTCCATTTTTAATGCTTTTGATGCTTCTAACATCAGTAGTGCTAACGTTTCTTTAACTTCTCTACTAGCAATAACGCCTTCTCTATCAAACATTCCAATTATAATATCTAATTTATCACCATTAACTTGTAATACTGGTAAATTAACGTCTGCTATAATAGTACTATCAAGCGTTATATTGGTGGTTTTACCAAACGTCTTTACTAGTTTAGTTACTTCGGTTTTAGTTTGTGCTGTAGTTAAGGTACTGGTCATAATAGTATTTATGACCAAATGTTATCCGCTAGCGTTCTGTTCCTTGTATTCCCGGTCGGCCGCTTTTGCTTTATTATGAGCGTCTTGCTCTTTTGGTGTCAATCCAGCCCACCAATTCTTTGACTTCTGAACCAAATTAGCCATAGTCCCTCCAACAATTGGAACTACAATGTTCTTACCAGTATTTGGATCAGTCCATACACTTGGATCCGTATTCGAAAGAGTCGTTGGACGAAAATTAGTACCGATTGCTTGTCCACTTGCTTCACTTTCTGTTTTTGTTTTATCCAAGCCAGTCTGATTTTTAGGAACTGCACTAAAATCATCAACATGACCTACGTTGGTCTCACCGAAAGTATCAACATTTTTTGCTGCCTGCTGGTCTCCAAACTTGGTGTGGCCGGAAAAATCATCAACAGCAGTGGCTGTTGCCTCTGCTGCCTTTGCCGCCGCAGCCTCAATAGGATTCAAAAGGAGATCTTCCCTTCCTGTTGCTAATGCCCAATAAAAATGTGATATTTCAGAATCTAAACCACTTTTAGGCATAAAACCAACTTCTGGTGTTTTTGTTGCTAACGTATATACAGGCTGGGCACTTGTTGAGTAATCAAACGCTGATTCGAAATCATCATCATAGATAATATCATCTTCAAAGCCGCCACTATTACCTTTTGGTGCTGTACTTTCACCAGTTGCTGTAGTAGTATACGTTTCACGATACACAGTCTTGCCAGTCTCTTCGTCATAATGTCCTGGAGCAGGTTGAAATATCGTGGAATTTCCGCTATGAAACCCATGGGCTCCTAACGTTTGTTCAGCATCTATAGCTCGAGAACTATAATAAACAACATTTTCATAACCCCAAATTGTAGTATTCTGTGCTAATTCACCTGACATATCTTGTGAAAATAGATCATGTTGCATTGATTGTAGCTGAGGATTAACAAGATCCATACGAGTACACATACCATTTTGAAGCATATATAACGACATATGATAAAATAAATTCTTTTTATTTTCTTTATTACCTACATAATAACCATAATCATTATATTGTTTGTGTATAGTTGCGCCGTTGTCAATAACTACATCTGAATCACGTGTACTATACTGACTGTTGCTTAGTCGTTGCCCATTGAGAAAATAAAATTGATATATTCGTCTCCAAAAATCAGTTGTATAATTAGATTTATCATCATGAAATGTAATCGTAATAGGTTGATAGTTTATTCTAAGTGGAACAATTCGTGGTTTATTATATTGATTAAGTGTTTCAGTATCAATATCAAACTTTGGTGCATCAACACTCTTAATTCTGTGCATTACATCTATTAAGGATTTAGGATTTGCATTAGTTGGACCTAAGTCTGTATAATGAAAGGCAACAAAATAATGATTTTTAAATCGCGGTAACTTATCGAGCGTATCGCCAAGCATACCGTGAACACGGGGCGCCTCGGACGCCCCGTGAAATACAGTTCTAAAATCTTTATATTCATCTGGGCCAACTTCGCCCATATGTGCATTTTGAATGTACCTTGCCATATGTGTACTACTCTATTATGATGATTGCGTTGTAGTGCCAGCCATTAATGTGCTACCACCTGCAAAATGTAATGCATTATCAAAACGAATTTGTAATGTTACTATTACAGGTTCACTTGCGGCATAATCACCTTGGTCATAATCAACATTTTGAATAAAACAACCTTCAAGATGCCATTTATCCAATTCTGTAGTTGCTCCACCTTGAGCACCTGTTAAAATAGCAACAGTCATTTCAAATTTATAATCAATTCCACTTAATGCTGAAGTTTGTAGATGATGATCAACTTGTCTTTGAATTTGCCTACCAACTAATCCTACAATATTGTTCTGTACATCATCACGAAATACTGCATTGAGCATAGTCCACTCATGTTTACCTGCTAGATAAACACGTGAATTATACGAATGTACTGGTACTTCTTCATAAGAAATCTTAGGACGATCACATGTAACGACATTACGAGTAAATTCACGTACGCCGGCAATACCACCCATATCACTAAACTGAACCCTATACTTATATTTTAACTTAGGCTGTAGAATTCCTCTAGCATCATCGCCTGATATATCAATACCAAATTTGGTCATAATTCATGTCTCCCTTCTTTATAATATTTATCTAATCCAACCCAAGAATGAGTGGGGGCTTATACCCCCATTCACTCGGGTTTTAATGAAAAATCCTTATCCTGCTATAGTCAAGGACTCTCCTGTATTTCTCACACGAATTGGAATGTAGATAAATTCAATTGCCTTAACAGGCTGAATTGCTACATCGACCCAAAGTTCATTTCGATCAATACGAGTTGGTGTGTTATTACTATCATCACACACAACTAAGAAATCATACAATGCTCGTTTAGTAACCATATCTCCACAGAACTGATTAAAAACTGAAAGTACTTGACTTCGTGTAAATTCATCATTTGGTTCAAATAAGAACGGTTGTGACATATCGTCAAACCGTCTACGTAAAAATGCAACCAAACGTGCAACATTAACGCGGTCTAATGCGCTTGTAATAGTATGTAATGTCTTCTGTCCCCAAACAACCAAGCCTCTATTAGGCATGTGTGCAATTGGGTTTATTTTATTTAAATAAAGTACATCACGTTGACCTTGATTTAGTACCACTGCATTATATTCGCCTTCACCATCAATGTAACCAACACTTGTAGCGTTGTTTACTAGTCCACGATTATAACCAGCTGGTGCAAACCATTCGTATGCTACCTGGTCATTGTAACCCATTGTACGTAGTACAATGTGCGATGCCGGTTGTACAACACTATCGCCTGTTACGTTAGTTGTCATGCAACCGCCTGGATACCATACACCAATATCAAAACCGGCTGATACAAGACCATTTTCGCCGTTTTCATCAACGACAGCGGTATTTGATGCCCAATTCTTAATAGATGTAGCATCTGATGATAACTTAAATGGTGTATCACCAATAACAAATGCTGTTTCCTTACGATCAACATTAAGTGTCTTCATTTCATCAATTAGTTCTGGGAAACCAGGTGCACAAATTAAATTAAAGAAACGAGTTTCTGCTCGAATTTCTTCACTGGCTGATAATGCAGCTGCCATTGAAGTGGTAATAATTTTCTTCTGTGCAAATCGACCCATATAAGGTGAACCATCTGTTTTAAGTCCTGACTCATTATACCATTTAACGGCTGTTGAGTTATATTTCTTAACATCATAACCTGATGCCATAAAATTCCAACCCAAAGTACCTACTGGGTATGTTGCTGGATTTGGGCTTATTGTTGTAACAGTTTCTAATGCACTTGATGATGTAGCACGGAAGTTACCAAAGACAATACCTTGGTTACTTGTTTGATCTGTGTTATCAACTGCATCCCATGTTGATGATGTACCATTCCACTTGTACAATGAAGGGTATGCATCTACTGCTACTGTATCTAACCATACATCACCACTTGCTGGTGAACCAGGCTTTGATGCAGCTGCTGTCATTGTACCACTAAATGTACGCCATGCTGTAGTACCACTGTTATCATATGTTTCTAACATATCAACTGTAGTATTACGACTATCATACCATAATGTACCATTTACTGCTGTGCCTGTTGGTGTTACTGTATTTGGCTCATAACTTAATGCTACCCAATTACTTGATGTAGCTGCTGTAAGACCTAAGTCTGCAAGCATTGTACCTGAACCTGCGGCAAGTGTAATATCTTTACCTGCTGTGTTTGTAATAACAATCTTATTACTTGATACACTTGCAGTAATATTTGTAATACCTGCTGAGTTAATCAATGCAGCTGTTCTAATAACTGCTGTATCTGATGTTGCTGTATATGTAATAGTTGTACCATTAACTACTATTGTATGTGTTGCAGTTAATGAGGGACTTGTTACTGTACCGGTTACTGCCAAGGTTGCACTACCGTTGAATCTCAAAAGTTGATGAGATGCAACATTTAATGTATGTGCGCCCTGTTCATGATTGTATTTGACAAAAATGTTACCAGTTACTGGAGTTGTGTAGTTTGTCCAGGCTGCCGTTGTACTTGCTAATACTGGACTAGTAATTGTTGTCCATGTTTTTGCAGTTGAATCATAAAGTTTTACTTTAAGCGCTGTACCACTATTGTATGACGTTGTTTTAATCCAAACGTCACCTGTTGCTAATGCGGCAGCAGTCGACTTTAAAGTCGGTACTGCGGTATGTGCCGCGAATTGAAAATCTTTACTGGCCGCTGTTGCCCACGTATTTGTACCTAAATGATACCATACGCCGCCAACTTTTTGCCAGACTCTATTATGTGAGTTACCGCCTGCTACGGCTACCCATGCAAAATTTCCATCCAAACCTACACTGTTAAGAGGTGCACCGGTGCCTGAATCATAATCAGTAGCGGCGCTTATCTCACTTACGGTGGCTACTACCCATGTAGCAGTTGACGCATTGTAAGTAAAAACACCCATCATTGACGATGTTAGATCTAACCAGTATGTACCATTAACAGCAGAGCCAGTTGGTGCTGTACCTGCGGCTTCGAGTTCTGATACATCAACAGCTGCTCGAAGAACGTATGCACGATTAGCAAGGCCTAAATAACTATGAGTTGCTAATAACCCATAATCATTCATATTATCGCCGTGTACTAATGTACCACCAACTTTACGGAAGGAAGGATTGCCATATGTTTGTAGTAATTCCCTTTGTGAGGTAATTAAACTTAACTTTGCTGTAGATCCTGTTGTTCCGGATGCTGTACCTGTACCACTTGGATGTGTTTTATCTTTACCTGTTGCTAACACAACCAAAGGAACAGTACCGCTTCCAGCAGAACCATAAAAGGACTCATCGATTACACTAACCGATACGCCCGGTGAAACTAATGTCGCCATTTTCCTTTCCCCTTTGTTCTTTAGCCTTAATGGCTAAATTCAATATACACATATTTATTTGTTTCTTGGCAAATAACACTGATATAGAACCACCTTTAAAAGGGTTCGTCGTAAATAATAGTATGAGTACAAAAAGGCCACTTTGCACTTGCAAAAAACGCCCAGTTGCAGTCAACTATGTAAAAAATAATAAAACATATTATCGCAAAAAATGTGATAAATGTCTACGGCTAGATAAGGGGTTAGATGCAACACCATTTACTAATTGGGGGAAAAGTGGCTATAAAAAAAAGAAAAAATGTGAGCGATGCAACTTTACCGCAGAACATCCTATACAGCTAAATGTATATCATATAGACGGAAATAGAAATAACAACGACTGGAAAAACTTAAAAACCGTATGCTCTAATTGCTTTGTAATGATTTCAGATCTTGGAATACCTTGGAAGCAAGGGGATCTTGTACCAGATTTTTAACAATATTTTCTAGATCATCAAACGTACTATCATTATAAATTGTATAATCTACTTCACAACCTGGCCAGGAATGCTCACTAGGATGCACTTCAGGATACACCTTTGGCATCATAGGACTATTATAGTCAAGCTCATCATCACGAGCTTTATTGTCTTCGACAGCTGTATCCCACCACGGTGGATCTACACCACGTTTAACTCTAACAATTAAACCATTTAACCGTCTAATTAACTCTATTTCATTTGAAAATCGACAATCAGTAATAATAACATTTTCTTGAATTGCTAACAACTTCTTTTCAAAACTTAACAACCAAATATCATCATGAAATTGATTACGCCATAATTCCGTACCTACAAGTTGTAAGGCTATACGCGGAGTAAAATTAGGTCTATTTAACTTCTCAGACCACCATGTATCGATTGTTTCACGCCATGCTCTGCTATCTTGTGTACTGCCTTCGAGTAATTCTCTATCCCAACCAAATACACAAGCACAGGTATCTTTAAGGGAGTCAGCAAAACTGCCCTTAATCCAGTTATTATAATGTGAAATAAAGTAATTTGCTACTGTGTCTTTGCCACAGCCTTTAAGACCAACAAGTCCTATAATCATATAAACATTATAAACGATTTAAACTATAATGTCAAGTTATCCAATAATAAATGTAGGAGGTTCACTGCCGTCTGTGTATCGTTGTAATTCAATTTCTAAACGGTCTAATTCAGCCTGTCCTTCGGCTTTTAATGCATCGCCATTCAATTGTATACCACCGGCTGCTCCTGGTAAAGAAGCATACTTGCCTCTTGCTTCACCTAATATAACTTTACATGTAGCAAAAGCAAAATCCTCAAGCCATATACGACTACGTCGATCACGTAATATTTCATTCTCTGGCTTTTCATTATAAACATGTAAAAGAATACTTTCTGCGTTTTTAATACGTCGAAGTAATACTAACTTATGTGTATTTGGATGCCAAGTAAAATTTAATTCTGAGCCAAAAATACGACCAACTACTTCTTGGTATTGACTGAATGTATCAAATAAACTAACACCACCAATGCGTCCTGCCTGTAGAATATAAAGATTAGTAAATGCTAAATCAAAAGGATCAATACCTGTTCCTGTACCCGAATCACTACCAACTGCACGTCTATAAATTTTACGTACTTCAAGTACTTCTGATGGCAAAAAATATTCATCAACATCTGCTTGCGATGTTAAAAACATACCACTTTCTTCTGTAGCATTAGATGCTCGTTGTCTGTAACGAGTAATTGCCCTATCAACTGCTAAATTATAATGATCAGGGTCTAACTCAACATCAACCATACCACTACCAAGTCGAGTTTGCAAATTTTTTATTACTTCATTACGTGCTGATGTAGGTTTTCGTGCCATTCTGTTATCCTATAATACTATTTATCTTATATCTATAAGTTGCTCTCTCTCAATTGCTTCAAACAATGCTTGAAAATTTCCGTGGCCGAATCCCTTATTACCCTTACGCTGAATAATTTCAAAAAACACAGGTCCTACCATTTCTTTAGTAAAAATCTGTAATAAAATACCTTCTTCATTACTACCATCAATTAAAATACCCAATTCCTTCATAGCATTTATATCTTCTTCATGGACATCAATTCTTTCATCAATCATATTATAATAAGTGTCTGGTATGTCTAAAAATTCTATACCTTCTTCTCTTAATCGTTTAACTGTAAAATAAATATCATCTGTGTGTAAAGCAATATGCTGTACACCCTCTCCATTAAAATCTCTAATAAATTTTGCTATTTGCCCTTTGTTATTTTTATCTTCATTTAAAGGGATCGCTAACTGGCCAATAGGTGACATCATTGCCTTACTTATTAAACCAGTTTCTTTTCCATCAATATCAAAATATTTGTTTTCATACATACCAAACCAATTTTTATAATTTTCTGCCCATATATCAACACTACCTGGATGGCAATTATGTGTTAAATGATCTACAAAATTAACACCTGTTGGTCTTTCTGATGTATTACTGTACGGTATCCACAAACGTCTAAACGATTGCCACAATGGGAAATCAACAAAATACATTTTAACACCGTCTATGCCATAACCTGCATATTCAATTCCGAGCATAGAAATGTCTTCGTCCATGCCATTTTCAACTGCGTGTTGATGTGCTATTTTTGCATTACCAACATTAAGACCTATACCACAAACACCAGGTCCGTGTACTTCTACAAAATCAGTTCTTCGTGTAGTTACAAAGAAAAATATACCACTGCCCTTCCAAATAACATCGTGTGAAGATTGTACTTCACCAATTTTACAAAGTCCTAAACTATAAAACAAATCATCATAGTATGTATTATCTTCTGCGGCCCATTGTAAAAACTTAAACGAATTAGGATTTATCATCTTGTCCATAATTATCTCCGTTAATTTATACTATTTTGAGCAATCCTTTCTAAATTTAAACCATCCCAGAATGCTTTAACACCATCTAACATCGTATAACCAGACATAATAAATGTATCTTCGTCAAAGTGTTCTCCACTAAAATACAATTCTTTTAATTCATGCCATGTGTGACTTGCATGTTGTTCTTCAATTTTATCATGCCAAACAAAAAAGGCTAAAGGTAGCCTTTCATCTATTTTCTCACCAAAGTTTGTTAATCCCTGTATTAGTTGTTTCCAAAAACCAGCGGCTGCCCAGTTCTCTACTGCAAAACTTGCACCAGCACCTACTATATGATTTTCAGTACCATACAAACGAACTAACTCATCACAAAAATGTAAGGTATGCGGAGAACCATGTGACCGTTTACCTATGTCATTAAAACCTAAACCAAGCGGTTTACCAAACTCCAGCAACCATTCAAAATGGGCTGCTTTAAATTTAAATTTACTATTCTCTACTGTTCCTTCGATACCCACATATTGCGGATCTACATTTACATCATCAGTTATTTTACTATCATCTTTTCTAAAAATAACGCCAAGTTCATTCATTAAAATTTCTTTGGCATCATGCATTTCCTCTAAAGAACCTGCATTAATAACTTTATTAAGTTGTGCAATTGTAAATTGATTTGAAAAAACAGAAAATTGCTTTGTAAAATATATTACATTATCTTTTGTTAAGTCTGCATTAGCAAACCAATTGCAATATGAATTATCTGTAATAACTGGATGTGTAAACAATTCTTCTTTTATTCGTTGAACAAAATAATCAAACATCTCACGATCACTAATCACTGTGTTACTCCTGAATGCTTGTATTATTTACCTATATTATTGCACTATTTGGTCTATTATTAATGTGTCCTCAAACCCTTCGATATACATTTTAATCCTATCACCATGCTTTAAATATATTTCTGGCTTATCATTGAATACTGCATTGCGTTCCATTAAACAACCAAATCCATCCATACGAACAGAAGAACTTACTGTTCCACTACCAATTAATGTGCCTTTGCTTAATGCTCTTGTCTTAGATGCGTGTGCAATTAAGTCAGCAAAATCAAATTTCATTTCTTGTGCAGTGTTTATTTTACCCATACGTTCGCCATTTAATTCAATAATCATATTTGCATGTAATTTGCAATCTGTATGAAACTTTCCTTTTATAAAAAGTTTTGGATGGCAACATTTACTTAATGCACTATGAGGTTTACTTTGGAAGAACCCAAATCCTTTTGCCAACTCTTGTGGTATTAGTTTGCGTAAACTTATGTCGTTTATAATAGTAATATACTTAATATACTTGTATGCATTTTCAGCAGTAGTACCTAATGGCACTTCGTTAACAATAACGCCAACTTCTGCTTCAAAGTCTATTCCATACTCCTCAGGAAACGGATGTATGTTCTCATTCCATAATAAAAACTTATCACTTACACCTTGATACATCAATGGATCCCAATTAAAACTATCGGGCAGTTTTGCTCCACGAGCCGCACGTAGTCTTTCCATATGTATGAGATATGCACTACCGTCACAGAATTGTGTTATGTTTAGATCACTTGTTAGTGTGTGTTGTATTTTCATTTTGCATGTTACATGTTATTTCTAGTCGTAAATTGTTTGGATCAAAGAAGTATATACTATAGATCCAATCATCGTGATTAGTAGGTCCTACTACATCGATACCTTTATCAGTTAAAACTGAGTACCATGCATCAACATATTCTACCCTACCAACATCAAATGCAAAATGTACTACCCAGTCATCGCAATCTGTTGTAGTTGCTTCTCCGTCGCCTAAATCAAAAAATGCAATACAACTTTTGTCTGGCATTTGAAAAAATATATGTTTGAATGGAGCATATGCTCCTGTGCTTGGGACGTGATCTTTTTCTATAGTGTGAACATGGGGTAACCCCAATACATTAGTATAAAACTCTATTGTTTCGTCTGCGTTTTTACACTTCCATGCAAAATGATGTAGTCGTTGTAGTTTCATAGTAAACTCTTAAATAATGAAGATTTTTTTATGCTTTCTATTTTAATATGCCCGTAACCTCTAATGTTTTCAGGTTGCGTTGCTAACTCCACTATACTACTATAATTATCTAAATTTATATTATTAGACCATTCCTTAACTAAACTAATATAATGATCTCGTACTTTTCTTTCAAGTTTCCTTTCATATGAGTATCCTACTGGATCCCATTTTGTACCACGTAACTTTTTACCATGTTTTAAATATTTAAAAAATGTTTTAGTATGCCCTGATAATTTTGTTTTACTTTTAGACTTGCGTTGCCAAGGTAAACTCATATAAAAACTAATTCCTTTAATTTCAAAAAAGTCATTATTAAAACCATCTATAGTTTTATCCCAAATACGAGCAACTTCATACTCGTCTTTATATGCCATTAACTTATACAAATTTTTCATTACTGCTTCTGAAAATTCTGTTTTATTTAATAAAGTATCTCTAACATTTGCTTGAGTAACTAACTCAAAATATTGCTGTGCATATTCTTCATCTTGATATTCTTTTAATAAATTAACTCTATGATACATACCACTATATTTTGTTTCTTTTATAACATTAAATTTTTTACCTATTTCTCTTTCTATAGTTCCTCTACCTTCAGTGGTAGCAAGATGCCTACCTAATTCCCATGTCTTTTTATTAACTTCTACCATAGTACCATTAACTTCAATTGCTTCCATCATTGATGCTTCACGTACTGGTAGCAATGCTTTTTCATATGCATATCCCAACATCAACATGTTTAACATTAAACTATGTCCGGTTAATTTTTTAGCATAGTCAGATGCATTAAACGAATGCAATTCTTTACTATGTTCTTTTAACAGTGCTTCTGCTTTACTAACGTCAAATTTCCAATCTCTGTCTTGTATATACTCTCCAGTATTTGAAGGTTTAGAATTAAGCAATGTAGTTGTATTTTTTCCAATATATCGCATTGCATCTACACTTGTAGAAACTTGAGGATCTGCACCTATAACTAAATCTGCTGTACCTGGATACATTCTACCATGTGCATCTTTCCCAAAACTTAACATAGATGTTACTGCTCCATATTTTTGTGCTAATCCTGTTTGGTCAGTAGCAACAACTTTCATACCATCTATATGTGCCGCAACACTTAACATTTGACTTAAACTAATAATACCGGTACCACCTATACCAGCAAATAAAATATTATATCTTTTACCTGTTCTAAACTTCCAATTACCTAAATTAGATCCTTTGTAAAATTCAGGCAACTCTACATTAACTAATGGTTTTGAAACTCGTTTACCTTTAACTGTTATAAATGATGGGCAATATCCCGTTAAGCAATCAAATGAGTAATTGCAACTGTCTTGATCTACCTGTCTCTTTTGTCCGAGTTTTGTTTCTACAGGAACTATACTTAAACAATTAGATTGGGTTGAGCAATCACCACAATCCTCACATATTTCTGGATTAATCCAAACCCGTTCATCGGGTGCTTCTTGTACATTGCGTTTAATTTCTCTACGCTTTTCAGTTGCACATTGTTGTTCATAAATTAATACAGTAATACCTTTTACTTTTGTTAATGCTGTTTGCACTTCAGTAAATTTTTCTTTAGGGTATAACTTTATTTCCTTAGGTATTTTTCCCTTCCATTGTTTTGGATTAACAGACACTAATGAAATATTTGAAACTCCTTCTGCTAACACTTGCTCGCATATACGTGGCACACTTAATTCACCATCTACTTTTTGCCCACCAGTCATTGCTACAGCATCATTATATAAAATTTTATATGTCATATTAGCATCAGATGCTACTGCTTGACGTATAGCCAATATACCACTATGAAAATATGTGCCATCGCCTAAATTAGCAAATACATGATTTGCTTCATTCCATTCGTGCTGGCCAACCCAGTTCATTCCTTCACTGCCCATAGGTGCTAATGTAACAGTTGGTCTACTTGGAATTAATTGTGCTATATAATGGCAACCAATCCCTATCAATGCTTTACTTCCTTCAGGCAATGCCGTACTTGTATTGTGAGGACACCCACTACAATAATATGGTTCTCTTGCATCTATCGTAGGAATAAAATCATAATTATCTTCAAATTTTTGCCTTAATAATTTTAATATTACCCTTGCAATATCATAACCGTCAAAATCTAAACATGGTGACAATAAATCTTTACCATGTATCCTTGGCATATTAGAAAACCGATAAAGCATTTTATAAAGTTGATCTTCTACAAATGGAGTTTTTTCTTCAATAACAAGTATTCCTAATGCAGATGGATTACTAAAACCACCACTGTGCTCAAAACAAAACTTTTGTACTTTATCTTCTTCTAATGGAAATGCACAACCTATTTTAAGTATACTAATTCCGTGTTCTTCTGGCACTATGTTATATCGGTGTAATGCTGTAAGTACATCTACATAGCTTTTACCAACTGCAATTATACCTAATTTTTTATCCGGTGCATTATGTGTAACTTCATTAAACCTGTTATGCTTTAAGAACTCCTGCACAGCAGGTAATTTTTGCCCATAGATTCTATCCTCACCAGCAAACTTATCATCAGGCCAGCGTGCATTTACATCAAACTCTGCACTTGGTATAACTGGTCGCCATGCTTCTAGATTTACTTCAGCAGATTGGTATGCATCAGCAACATTAGTAATAATTTTCATGCATGAGAATAAACCACTATAACGAGACATTTGTATACCTAACACGCCTAACCGCATAACATCTTCAACAGTTGCAGGTGTTATAACTGGTATATGCCAAGTAGCAAATGTTGGACCTGTTTCGTGTGGAATTGTAGAACTTTTATTTGCGTGGTCGTCGCCAGCAAATGCTAACACGCCACCGTTTTTTGCTGTACCAAAGAAACTAGAATGTTTAAACTGATCGCCACTGCGATCTACACCCGGGCCTTTGCCATACCAAAAACTAAAAACGCCGTCTATTGTTGACGGCGAAATAATTCCTAGTTGTTGTGTACCTTGTATTGCCGCTACTGCTAAATCCTCGTTAACAGCAGCTTTAAATTTTATTTGATTTTCTATTAATAATTTGTTTTGCGATAAAAATTCTTTATCTAACATCCCCAGTGGCGAACCTCTGTAGCCACTTACATAGCCAGCAGTTTTTAATCCGCTTCTGCAATCAAGTTCTTTTTGCAATAATGCCAACTTAACAATTGCTTGTATACCTGATAAAACGAACTCTCCATCTATTTCAATATATTTGTCATTTAAATTAAACATTACTCTCTTGCAAGATCATCCATTGTTGCTTCGATGCTCTCACGTAATGTACTAACTAATATATCAATTTCATCACGACTTAATGTTAATGGTGGGGACAATACATTCAAATGACCAATTGGACGAACAATTACACCACGGTTTTGACAATGAACTGCAATTCGTTTTCCAATATTAACACTAGCATCAAACAATTCTTTTGTTTTTTTATCTTTAACATTTTCAACACAAAGCATAAAATGACTTCCACGCACATCGCCAACAATATCAAGATCTGATAATGTTTCTAACTGTTGTTTAAAGTAAGGTCCTATTTGTTGTACATGGTCACATAACATGCCTTCTTCCATAATTCTAATATTAGCAAGGCCAGCGGCACAACTAACTGGGTGTCCTGCGTATGTAAAACCATGTGTAAACAATGCACCTTCTTCTTGCGGTCCATCACTAATTACATCATATATTTTATCTGAAAGTATAGTTGCTGATAAAGGAACATACCCAGACGATATACCTTTTGCACTTGTAATAATGTCTGGTACTATATCAAATACTTCCTTTGATGCAAAAAAATGTCCTAATCGTCCAAATGCAGTTACTACTTCATCTGAAATGTACAACATACCATATTTTTCGCATACTTCTTTCATTCTCTTATGATAACCTGGAGGTGCAACAATAACACCACCTGCACCCATAATGGGTTCCGCAATAAAACAAGCCACATTTTCAGGGCCGAGTTCAAGTATTTTATTTTCAAATTCCTCAACTAACTGATCGCAAAACTGATCTAACGTTGTTCCGTCTGGCCGCCTATAACAATTAGGTGCTGAGACATAATACACTAAATCCTTTGCTAAATCAAATCCAATATGATCAGCCTTTTCACCTGTTAATGTCATTGCTAGATATGTGCTACCATGATACGAACTTACTCGTGATATAATTTTCTTTTTGTTTGGTTTACCCAAACGATTAAAATAAAAATGTATAATACGTATAGCAGTATCATTTGACATTGATCCACCTGTGCCAAAAAATGTATGATTTAAATCACCAGGTGCTAATTCTGCTATCTTTGCGGCAAGTTCCGCGGCGGGAGGTGTAACTACATGACCAAATGTTGTATAATATGCAATCTCATTTATCTGGTCAACAATTGCTTTTACCATTGTTTGGTGTCTATATCCAATATTAACACACCAGAGGCCAGCAATACCGTCTAAATATTTGTTACCTTCTGTATCATATACATAGTTGCCGTTAGACCGTGCCATCACTAAAGAGCCTTCATCTTTAAATGTAGCAAAATTTGTCCACGGATGAATATTATGATCTATGTCTTTCCGTTTTAAATCATCAGTATTATATTCCATTAAATATCTCCTAATACAAGAATATTAATAAAACCCGTTTAATAAACACTATGCTATTTAGTGTTTATTTGGCCGTTAATTAACTTTTAAAAGGACGATTTCTTTATTGATTCTGCCGGTTAACTTTATATCAGTTGCTTTTATATCTTCGAGAAATTTACGCAATGCTACTTTCCCGGCATTTTGAAACTCTTTTAATGTTACATCTGGCTTACGAACTGTTTTTTGTATGCTTTTCTTTTCATCAAATCCAGTAATACTAGTGCCTTTAACACTCAATTCACCAGAACTAAATCCATTTGTAGAAACATATTTGCCCAACTTACGAGTTTTTGTATTGAATATCCACAGTTCTTGGGCACCAATAATCTTTTTAGGATCTATTGAAACTATTTTATAAGTATCATCTTTTGCTTTATATGTTAGTTTAGCAACCAATTTTTCTAAACTTGGTGCTTTTTTAACTCTAATTTTACGATTTGCGTTTTGTGTATTTGCATAATGATCTGCATCTTCAGCAAGCATAGTATAAAACTCTAAAATCTTTTTTAATTCCAATTTTTTATATGGGTAACCTTCACTTAATTGTTCATATTCATCATCCGGTTCTTTTGGAGGATTTAATAATTCGGTTAAATCAGATATTTCTTGGGAATATAAATTGGAAATCATTCCAGCGGCTTTACCCGTTATTTCATTTACTTGTAACGCATTTATTAACTTGAATTTACTCTTAAACTTATTTTGAAAGAAATCATCAATCTCACCTTCCACATGCTTGCCAAGGAAATCATCAAGATTTAATTTCATACGCTCTTGTATTGAGATAACTGGTGCTAAAGTTTTACTCTCTTCAATTTCTATATTTTCAACTTTTACCCGAAGGCATTCTTCAAGCCGCTTCTCAAGTGCCACAGTATATTCCTCTAAGGGTGGACATCCATCCATTAGCATTTTTGCCAATGCACCATATGTAATACCAACTCTCCAATCTGGCAGTAGCGTTACATGTTTTATTTTATCCTTATCTACTTTTTCGTTCTTTAAGTAATCAACAAACCATTTTTTACCATCTTTACTTTTATACTTGTAATTATAATATCGAGAACCCATTGACACTTGTTTTCGAACTGCTACTTTATCAACATCAATAACATGCTCATCTTGAAATTCTTCCCATGATGGTTTTCCAAATGGATTACCTGTTGCTGTTTTTATTTTTCTTCGTACCATGTTTGCTATACTATAATATTTTATGAACCTTGTCAACCTATACAAACCGATAAATACAATAAAGAGACTTAACTATGCCTAGATTATCACTCTGGAAACCCGAAAAAGGAAATGATTACAAATTCATTGACCGAATCGTGGGCGAACATATTTATGCTGGCGGTACAGGTATATATATTCACAAATATATCGGTATATATGACCAAGGTGAAAAAATTCTTGAGGATGGCTCTATAGAAAAAGCAGATGCAACACAACCTAATTATGGTAAGAAAAAATCTACAGAAGATATTATTGCAGAAACAAAAATACAAGATTTACTATTTCTTGAAAACAGAGATCGTAAATATGACGAAGATATATACAACATGCGTGGTGTTTATCAACCAGCAGATAATGATCTTGATTTAACACAATTTGGTTTATTTTTAGCAAATGATAGTATCTTTATGACATTACATTTAAATGATACTATGACTATATTGGGTCGCAAAATTATGAGTGGTGATGTATTAGAACTTCCCCATTTGCTCGATGATACAGGCCTTGATAACTCCGCAGGCCCAGTGAGAAAATTTTATGTAGTTGAGGATGTAGTAAGAGAAACAGCTGGTTTTGATGCAAACTGGTGGCCACATTTAATTCGTGTTAAATGCCAAGCATTAGTTGATACCGTAGAATATCGAGATATACTAGGTGATGGTGATGAAGCGAGCGATTTAAAACATATTCTAAGCACATATAAAAATGAACTTGATATTAGTGAAGCTATTCTCGAACAGGGCGAAAATGAAGTACCTAAACACGGATTTGAGGCTGGTCATCTCTATGTTGATACTAAGACGCATAAACCGTCTGTATGGACATCGGATGCAACGCCACCTAACGGGGCAGCAGTAGTCGGAAGTGGTAATACATTTCCTTCTAGTGCAACCGAAGGTGCATATTACTTAAGAACAGATTTTAATCCTTACAGATTATTCCTTAAGAAGGGTGACAGATGGATTAAAGTTGAGGATGATAATCGATCAATTTGGAAAGCAGCTAATACAATACTTACAACCTTTATTGAAAATACTGGTTCAACTACAGATGGCAACACTAATAACACTATTTCATCGAAGCAAGGATTAAGTAGAGCAATAAAACCAAAATCGGATTTTTAAAGAGAAAATAAATGGCAAGTAGATACAGAGAAGCAGGTTATTTTTATGATGAACAATTTCGCAGATATATTCTGCAATTTATGAGATTGTTTGGCGGCTTATTAGTTAAAACTGGTAAGGGCAAAGACGGCATTGAAAAATTTATTAAAGTACCTTGCAGATATGCTGATATGCAAAGAATGGTTGGGCATATACTAAAAAATAATAGTGAAAATATTATTAATTCTTGCCCTTTTATTACATCACATATTTTAACACTACAACCAGACCGATCAAGAACATTAGATCCATTATATGTTGATAAACAACAAATTAATGAACGGGCATTTGATCCTGAAACTGGAAAATATACAGATAAAATAGGAAACAGATATAGTGTAGAAAGATTAATGCCTACACCATATACATTAACTATGCAAACAGATATTTGGACTAGCAACGCAGATCAAAAACTACAATTAATGGAACAAATTCTTGTATTATTTAATCCTTCGATTGAATTACAAAGTAGCACTAATATACTTGATTGGACATCTCTTGTTGTTGTAGAACTAACAGACATAAGTTGGAGTTCACGTGGCGTTCCACAAGGGGTTGATACACAAATTGATATTGGCTCAATGACATTTACAATGCCTGTATGGATTAGTCCTCCAGCAAAAGTATACCAACAACGTGTTATTCAACAAATTACAGACAGACTTCATGATATGCCAACTGATTGGGATCCTGATGCTTATGATTTCTTTGGAGGACAAACCTTCTTAACTAGAGATATTATTACACCTCTTAACGCATCAATTAATGTAACAAATGGGCAAATACAATTATTAAATTATGCTGGTATCAATGAAGACGATGACGGTAATACAATGGACTGGACACGATACCTTGATCAATATAGTGGCTTAAAAGATAACGTTACCCAAATTAGATTACGACTTAATGCAGATCCTGAAGATGGCACAACCCCAAATGATATAGTAGGCACTATTGCGGCAACTGGAACTGGGAATGTAGTCGATTATACAGTCGACACTGACACATTACCTGGCACAGCTTTTACAGTTAATGCAATTATTAATCCTCATAAAAGTTATCCAAATGATGGCACATTACCAGTAGCGGCAACAGGGCAAAAATATTTAATACTCGACGATATCGGTGCTGTTGGTGCAGCTAATGTTACAGATGCATGGGGCAATCTTGTAGCAAATAAAAACGACATTATCCAATACAATGGTAGCACGTGGGTAGTATTTTTTGATTCATCAGCAACAGCAGACACAACTTACATACAAAATAATTTTACTGGAGACCAGTTTAAATGGAATGGAACGCAGTGGATGGATTCTTATCAGGGGAGATACTATCCAGGGTTTTGGCGGATAGTGATGTAGCAAAAGACACTTCAAGGCATACATTAATACAATGCCCGAAGTGTAAAAAAGAATTATACTTTAACGACGAAAAAAATAAGTGGTTTTGTAAATCATGTAAATATATACATAAGCCATAAGGTATTAGCATGATAAAAGCAGTAGGCACTATTTTTTTAAGTCTTAAGACTGACCGTATATTACTCGGTCTCCGTTCTACAACGAGTTCTCATCCATTAACATGGAGTTTCTTTGGTGGAAAAGTCGAAGAAGGGGAAACTCTAGGTAGCGCACTACAAAGAGAATTAGAAGAAGAACTAATAAATGTTCCTGAAATTATTAAAACAATACCATTAGATAATTTTGTTAGTAACGATGACGGTTTTAATTATGCTAGTTTTGTAAGCATTATTACAGATGAATTCCATCCAGAATTAAATGACGAACATGTAGGTTATGCGTGGGTTAACATAGGAACATGGCCAAGGCCATTACATGCTGGTACTAGATTAATCTTACAAAATAAAAACAATATTAAAAAACTTAGTCTAATTCTTAATAGAACTAATTCTAAATAAACTGCTCTCCAAATGGATCAAATTCTGTGCCACATTTTTGGGCACAAACACCTAACTTACCATTTGGAAGACTATCTAATTCCCAACTATTTGTAATATTTTGTAATAAGCCACTATTATTAATAACATCACTTAACCTACTATTAATCACATCTATACCTTTTTTACCGCCGGCTTGGTCAATAAAATCCCAAACTTGTTCAACTTTATAATCTTTGTGCCACCACTTGTACATACGTCCAGCAGTCCAACAACAAGGCATAAGTAATCCTTCAGCAGTTATAAAAATACTTTTTTCTTCACCAGCAACTTTACAATCTATTTTACACGAGTTATAATAATCTAACATACTACCGTATTGTTTAACTATCTGTTCTTGTTTTAATAATGCTTTATTTTTATATTCTTCGCTAGTTGGCTTTGCTAAATTCTGTGTTTCTTGTCCTTTACGATTTACTGCTTGATGTTCTTCTTTGGCTTTACTTGTTGCACTACTAATAAATCTTCCTGATTTCTTTTTAGTAAATCGTTCAAACCCCAATTCATTGGCAAGCATTTCTGCTTCTTCTACCTGATGTTCATTGTGCTCAAAAATTAAAAAATCCCATCGTGCCCTGCCACCTGCACCAATAAATGCTCGCATACTACGTTCTACTATATCCCAATTTACATTCTGCCTGTATAAATGATTTGTATCTCGCAAGCCATCAACACTAAAAATAACTGTGCCCATACGTCCATATATATTAGCAAGACGTTGCCACCATTCTTCTTTTTGTGCTCCAGCATTAGTATTCATACTTAACCACATTTTAGGATTATGCTTTCTAAAATACTCAAAAACTTCTAATGTATCTTTAGCAACAATTGGATCACCCAAGTTGCCACACATATACATTGTTTTTAATTGTTGTATAAAAGGAACACTAAAAATTTTTTGACAATCTTCTACTGATAATTCAGCATCAGTCATATGAGGATTATCATCACCACCATTCATATTACGATCACACATTGGACATGCAGCTTGGCAACGTTGTGTAATTTCTAAATGTACTGTTCTAATCTCATCATAACTATACATTAACGATATCCTATTAACATAAATCTATTATATTTTTCAAGATTTAATGTACCTTCATATAAAATATTGTCAAGTGGTGCCATTTTTTTAAATTCATTAATATCGGTTACACAATTTATATGATCATCTATTTCATAATAATTATTAGTTTGTAAAGCAACTAATGTACCTTTTGGTATTAGATTATACCATAAAACAAAACTAGTTAGATGTTCACAACTTGTATTAACAATAGTATTAGGCTTATCATATAATTCCTGTGGTTCACCATTATTTTTTATAGTATCATACGTATGGCCATCTCTATAATTAATTAAATGTATATCTGCAGTCTGTGCTTTAAATTTCCATTCAGACATTACATATGGTCTATTAATAGTATCAGCAATCTTATAACATTCAGCATCTTTATCAAAAGATCTAATCTTTTCTATTTTTAACCCTGATTCAAATAATAATAATGCCAATGACCCATACCATCCTGCACATAAAAATACTGTGCCGAGATTTATATCTAATTTTATTAATTCATCGGCAAGCCATTTCTTACTTAAAATTTGTCCCCGAGAAAAAGCATCACGAAAATCTACATCTGGAAAAGTTCTTATAACTCTCGGAAGTGTATCAAACAACGCAGGTGGTTTATCAATAAACATACCCATTAGTGCACGAATTTCTTTATTTACAACTGCTTGACGCAATGCATTCATTTGCCTATTTTCTGCATCAAGTCTTGCTAATACTCTAAACATTGAATGAATGTTTTCTTCTATAATTGATTTACGCAAATCTTCCATAGGTATGGACAATGGTAAAAGTTCTTTTTCTTGAAAATACTCTAATATTCTAAAAACAGAATGCCAATTTTTTTCAACAATACTACGACGAATATCATCTATTACCTCTGCCTCATTATTTAAAGTATCAACTAGCCTAAACAATGAATGTAAATTGTCTTCTACAATTGCTTTGCGTATATCTTCTACTGGTAATGTCTCTTCATTTTGAATTAATCTAAATAACGAATGCAAATTATCTTCAAGTGTTGCTTTACGTATATCCTCTACATCATCTCCTGTATAGTTTTGTAATAATCTAAAAGTTGAATGTTGATTTTTTTCTGTTATCGCTTTACGCAAATCGTCGAGTAACTCCGAAGAATCAAAATAATCAAAAACCCTAAAAATTGCTCGATGATTTTTTTCTGTCATTGCTTTACGCAAATCTTCAATATTAATACCAGCATACTCAAAAACTCTAAAAAGAGACCTATGATTTTCTTCTATTACTGCTTTACGTACATCTTCAACCAATTGAGAATGTAAATCATTACCTATAGTAAACTGCGAAAAAATACGAAATATAGAATGGGGATTTTTCTCCATTACTGATTTTCGAAATTCATCAATTAATTCTTTTTGTTCTGATATACTAGTAGCAATTCGAAAAATACTACTTAGATCTTCATCAACAACAACTCGGCGGATATCACTTAAAACTGGAATTGTTTCATTATAAAGTAATTCATACCTATCTAATATTTCATGTGTTTCCATAATACTCCATTATAACATTTATTTGGGTAGCTTGTCAAACTGTTGTTTAATCCAATCTCTATCATTAATCTTATCTAATGCTTTTGTATTACCTTTATTTGCCTCGCCATATTTACGACCAGCTTGTGCTCCAAGCATTGCCCATTCGCCGTGCTCGCGGTCTGCGCCTTTACTACACCACACATCAAGCCATTCTAATATACGAGGATCATTACTGCTATCATAATGCCCTTCAGGATCCTTAATTACTTGTGCCGCTAATTTTGTACATTCTCTAAAACCACTCTTAAATGCTGAGTATGGATCAGAATTAATATAAGTTGAGTTGCTTGTTTTAGGCATTGCCTTAAACTTTCCTGCTACACTTGTCGTAAAATCAATGTGCCAAGTAGTTGCCGCCCTAACCGGTTCCCGCGGAAATAACTTTACACCACCATATCCATATACTAAATCATTAACTGAATTCTTACATCGCCACACGTGAATACATTCATTTTGTTTTACACCATCCCAATACTCTAATTCACTACTTGGTCTATAAGTAAAATCAAAATCATCCTCAAGTATTGCATCAGCATCTACAACATAAAACATTGTTGTAAGGGACTGCCTTGCACATTCTTTGTGTCCATGAAATATGCCCTTGACACCTGCAACCCGTTTTGTCCACGGCACACGTTCTTTTAATTTCTCATATGTCTCATCAGCAAACGGCTCATAATAACTTAAATGAAATACTTCTAACATAATGCTTTACACCTATTATAAAAATCTGTATATTCAGGAAATGTTTCTAAAAAATTAGTACTGCGGCGTCTATCATATTCATCAGCATACTTAACAAAATCAGTACGATTTACCTTTAACTGCTCGTCAGTATCTGTTGCTTGAAACCAATTTAATAATCGTGTCATCATCTCAATTTCATGACTTATAAAACCTGGCGTATTGTCATCACCTCTGTGCTCTTCCATATAATTTATACTTTCAATAATATATTTCTCAAATGTATCATCTAAAATTTTAATAGTTAAAAATGACGGATTACGCAAATATGGTACACTCACCATTAATGGAGGATGCCATGGCTCGTCCCAAAGCGAATTATTTCTTAACTCATATATCTTTTTTAAAAAATCTGTAAAACTACTAACACTTAACGCATTATACGTACACATAAAATCTATATGTAATTTAGGAACTTCAGTTTGTAAACGAGAAATATTTTCCCAAAACTTGTCATAATCTAATCCGTATCTTATCCATTCTGCTTTCTTATGTGTTGCTTCTATACTTGTAAAGACACCAACATTATTAAGTTTCTCAGTTATAGGTTTTATAAGACTAATAAAGTCATCAAAGTTTTTATCGGGTACACACATATTAGTGTTTATTGCTAACTCTAACTCTCGTCGAGGATTATTATTAATCTCTTTTAATACCCTAAATGTATTTTTATTTAATAACGGTTCGCCACCTGTAATTCTAAATGTATGTAATGAGTTATATAAATCAGGCCACCATTTCCAAAATGCTTCAACATATGGATTATGTTCTCTTTCAAGTATTGGTCGTGTGCCTTTATAATCCAAATGTTCTAAACTACCAAATCCCAAACTTGTAGGATATGGACCATATTGTTTTGATTCTTCATACCATTGACTGCTAATATTAGGATAGCAATACATACATTTAAAATTACAAACATTACCAAAACTAACTTCAAGATATCTTGGATTAGGATTATAATCCCATGGCTTATTTACTGCTTCATCAAACCCCGGAGCAGCCCACATAGCGGCACTTTTAATATGCCTATCACTAAAATTTTCACCAGGACTATCCTCTACATTCCAGCAATACTGACACTCTGATGGACGAACCCCCTCTAACATTTCTTTCCTGCGATTTTTTTTAAATTGTGTATTATGCAGTGCAGTTGGATTATTAATTAATTCGTCAAGTGGTACTTTATGTGTACCAGGATGATGGCAACTATGTGTATGGCCATTTTGTAAATGAATTGTTACCTGGTACCATTTGGCCAAGCAGAAACTACTACTAACATTATCTAGCTTTTGTTTAATAATGTTTACTTCTTCAATAAAATGGTCTGTCATGCTAAATTATTTTTTTCCATCCATTGTTCTGTAATATTAACACCCACACGTGGCGGATTAACATATACACGTTTAAAAAACTTACTTGCATTAGCATCCATCTCACCTAATTGCATACCAAGCTTTGTTCTTAAATCATCACCAAGGGCTGTAATATGATCGTCAATATTATTATCATTAACATCAACTGCTACTTCTGTATCAAAAAATTCCCTAAACCAATCATAGTCTCTTACATTATGATGATTGAAATTAGGATCTAAATTACATAACTTACAACCTAATCGTGTGCCATATACTGCCCACTTGCCGTTCTTAACATCAGCACCTACGGTTGCCCATATAAGTAATCTCACATAATTTTTATGCCAGATCATCCTTTCAAACTCACCTGGGTCCGGTTTTACTTTTTTACCATCTGCTAACGACATCTTAACGCCTTCGCGAAAGCCTCCTCTAAATGCTTGGTAAGGACTACCATTAGGGTGATTCATACAATAGATATCATTCATTTGCTGGTAATCTAAATCCCAGCAAAAATCTATAGCGGCTGATTCATTTTCTGCGTGTTCGTGCGTCTTCATTGTAAGTGTAGGTTGTTTAGGCCAAAGTTTTATTCCACCATTGCCATACACTAGTCCATTAATAATATTTTTACTACTCCAACTCCAAATTGATCTTTCATTTGCTACTGGATCTATTTCTAATTCACTATCCCAGAAAGTTTCATCAACAATGTTATCACCATCTATTGTAATAAACCTATCAGTTTTGCTCGCTTCTGCCGCGGCTTTATGAGCACTATCAAATCCCTTGACACCATGTACTCGTTGTGCCCAAGGTATTTTATTAACTAAATCAGCATAATGTTTTTCACAGTTAGGTTCATCAAAACTAATATAAAAAACATCAAACTCGTTTAAACTATGTTTTGTCATTTATACTTCCTCATATATATAATCATCATAAATTCTTTTTGTAAATACACTAACATTTTTTAAATTTTCTGTGTATTCTATTTTAATATCATTACTAATAAATTCTCCAACACTAAAACTAATATGTTTCCTCAAAAAATGTGGATCATCTAGTTCTGTAAAAAAGAAACTTACTTCATTAACACCGTTAATAGTTATACTATCACCAGATTGAATTAAACTATCTCGCAAATCAACATTTAAAATAAAAACTAAACTATTCTTCTTTATATTATTTAATACTTTAATTTGAAACTGGTTATTAATTTTTGGTAATTTGTATAAAGTATTATCTATTGTCCGTATTGAAATTTCGTGAGTTATTTTTTTTTCCAATGTTACTTTTCCGGTTTTGCGATTTTCTCTAATAACAAAATCATTCGTATTCATTGTACCTAAAATAAAACCAGCAACATCTTCTTCAGGAAATATAGCATAACGAGTAGCCGGAATAGCATCTTTGTTACCAGACACTGCGACTATTTGATTACTATCATCAAAGAAAACATATAAATCAGACATTTGACACATCCTCTAATTTCTTAATTATGTCATCTGTAAGCCATTCCTTAATATGATAATGGAAGGGATAATACTGTTGATAATTACCAACTTTTAATTTACAATCATTTGTAAAATATGTTGGTATATACTTTGTCCAATCTTCATCTCCTAAATTACCTGTATTTTGCATTCGTGTTTTCATATGTACAAATGTTGGCGTAAGTAATTTATTTGTACACACATCTTCAACACCTAATAATTTTATTGCTAACGCATATGCAACATCTGCACTTAACCATGTAGGACGAGTAGCATCTAAATATTTTAAATAAAAATCTTCCCAATTTTCCATAATCAATTGAGTTAATTTGGCTACTTCCCATATAAGTTCATTGTTCTTTCTAAAATACATAAATGCTGTATAAATGTTAGGTAAATTATTACTAACAAATGTTTTTCTATAATAAGAACTTTGTGCAACTTCATTGCGATAAGTTAATACATCAGTAGTTGCAACAACATTTTGCTTAGACAACATTTCCCACCAGTGACTATAATCACTTAAAAATAACATATCTGCATCAAGTATCACTGTTTCTTTATATGGAGTACAATGCACATATTTCCACTTATTATTAATTTTCCAGTCCGCTAATTCAGCATCATCACCATATGGAAATTCTATAACATCATCAAATATCCATCTTTGTTTGTCAGTTAGCAAGTGTTCCTCTGAACCTGGTAATGCTATACTAACATTTTTAATCGTTTTTTGCGTATGTTTAATACTTAATGCAAGTGCATACGCCATACGAACATAGTCGTATTCTTGATTGTTTTGTGCTATTATAAAATAACCGCGGTCATTCATGCGTACAACTCCTCTATACGGTCACTATTATCTAAAATTGTTTTCTTATTTAAAAAATGCACATTAGTATTTTTTATAGAGTTAACTATGCATTCGTTAGGCTTATTTGGTAGAACTATTTTAACTTTAACATGATTTACACACTTAAATTCAACAATCTCATCCTCTGATTTAGCAGTTAAAATTTTATTTGTTGGCAAAGAAGGTATATCTACCATTGTATTTTCAGTAAAATTGTTTAACATATGCCGGGCAATACTGGCAGCAAAATCATTGCGATATAAATCACCCCGGAATTCATATACTTGCCTATAATACGTATAATTCTCATACACATGTTTCATAATAGTAAAAAAATGTTCTACTAATTCTGTTTTTTTAAAATAAATTGCGGTTGCCCATGCCATTTTAATACCAAAATCAGATAACCTTGTATGCTCTATAAACTCATCTTTAAATAAAGGAACAATATCAGTATTAAGCATTAACTCATTCCGGCTCCCCCAAATAGCATTTAGGCGATTATTCATTATTAGATAATCTGCATCAAGAACTAATGTTTCGTCAAATGGTGATAAATTAAATGCATCCCATCGTAGACTATTATTAAAAGATAAAATTTGATTATAATCTTTGTAATGCCTTTTGCCTGGTGCTGGCTGTCCTGCATCAGTAATAATATGTACAGGAACATCCATATTATATTTTATCATTGCCTCATTTAGGTTGGCAAGTTTTACATAATCTATTAGCTCATTATTAAAAGCAAATATTACTACACCCTTAGACATCGGCTATTTTCTTTAGATCTCGCTCAACTCGAATATTTTCCCAATCTTGCCAATAATCATATACTACTTCTGTGTATGACGATAGCAATGTATTCTTAAATTCAACTAAATCTTCGATTAAAATTGGATTACTATTAACATCAAGAATAGGGGCAGACTCATAACCTGCATCAATTATATCACCTATAAATGCTATAAAGCCTGGTTCGGCACGAAATACACCACCATTTAAATAACAGGTTAGTCGTTCCTCTACTTGTGCTAATAATAAATGTTTTTGATTAACTATTGTAGTTCTAAAATTAATAAAATCATATGCTTTTTCGATATCAGACATAGCAGAAACCCCTTGTACAAATACTTATACAAGGGGTCAAAAGGTAAATTTTATAAAATTTACTAACTATTACGACTGACTATATGATCCTGCACTATAAGAAGGTGCGTCACTGTTTATATATGTACCAGTTGCACGTCTATCCTGAGCAGTTGATGCTAAAGTACCATCAACAGCATCACTAAACGAATTAGTATGGCCATCTGTAAATGTTACAGTCCAAGTATAAATTGTCTTGGCGGCATTAGCTGCACATTGAACTTTATAATTATTAGCTGAGTAATCGCCAGAACTTGCTTGTGTAAACATAGTCTTGGTAACTCCTGCGTCGCCAACAACATCATCAAAGCTATCGCCAGTTGTACCACCTGAACCACTTTGTGTTGTAGTATTAAGACCTACTGTAACTGTACCTATAGTTGTCAACAATGTTGCCCAATCAGTATTTTGTGTTGTAGCACTACCACCTGAACGTGAAGCAGTAAACAACGTTGCGCCACCTTGATTGTGGAAGTGTCGTGCGGCATCATAACTTGCAAAAGTTTGTGTATAACTATGTACAGTTGATGCTGACCACGATGCTGTTCCTGTTTGTGCATTACAGTTTGCAGTTGTCATGCTACTAGCATGGAAATTTAACTTATTGGTACGAATTGTAGCAATATCTGTTACTATATTTGAATCAATTGTAATGGCGCTACCTACACTATGCGGGCCAGCACTTACGCTACCCCCAATATTTACAGTTGAGCCTTGATGTCCTGCACAACGATGAACCATCATCCAAAGATTATTCCATTGTGCAGCTGTGATTGAATTACTAGCGGAAACATCTGCTTGAAGCATTGTTTCGCCGTAACCGAAAATTAACGCTCCAGCAGCTACACTTCCTGAGTTATTATCTCCAAAAATGTCCTCAACATCACCAATAAATGAGTTAAGATCAGCAGCTAGAATCGTATTACCGGCAGAGTACGTCATATTATTCTCCTAAGTTTATCCCCAATTTGACGTGAGGATAACCGTCACTCGATTACGCACCAGTGACTGGTACGATTACCCACGTTTATTATAGTGTCTGAGGCTCCACACTATGTACAAAATACAATATGTTGTCACTAACTATATTTATCATAATATTCTCACACATAAAAAAAGCAGGGTAAACCCTGCTTTTTTTATTAATAATATGTAATATTATGCATTTACTTGAATATATGCTTCAATTGAATTTAACTCATCGTCTGTTTTATCTTCAAGTGCTCTACCTATAACACCCCAATGAAGCGTCATTTGCTCTCCATTATCATTGCAATGTTTAATAAAGTCTTGTGGTAATGCTTGTGCAACACCTGGCAGTTCGCTATTAATTAAGCGATCACCTTTTTTAACTTTACCGATCACTTTAACTGGTGCTCGCCCAGTCAATGTAACATATGGATGTGTATTTGAAGTACCTGCATCGGAATTCATCCTATAAGCAGGTTGTGTTGAGATAACACCAAATACTGAAGTTGAGCAAAATCCAGTTGCTGTAGTTATTTCATTAACCCCACCCAATTGAACTACTGTTCCTGGGTTAATAGTTTCATCTGCATGATATCGTTCTGCCATATCAGCATATTGTGCTGATGTTGCTTGTCCATATAATATAGCACATTGCATATTTGCATCTGAGTGGGTTGCACCATCTGCTGAAGTTGTTGCTCTCCAACGATCTGATGATTCTTCCCATACCAAATATGCGTCTGTTGCACCACGTTCTGCTTGCATACCAATATATGTTGCTGAAGCAGACGAGTTGCCACTGGCTAATTGAATCATTGCATCTTCAACTGCCAACGTTGTTGTATTAACTGTTGTTGTTGTACCATTAATAGTCAAATCACCTGTAATAATAACATCATTGTCAAATGTTTTGACACCTGCAATATTTTGAGCACCAGCAGTCTGTACAAGACCGCCCAATGATACACCACCTACTTGACTTGAATTTGTAGCAGTATCTGCGTTACCTACAATATTAATAGTATAACTACCTGTTAATCTACCAGTAGGTACAGTACCAGTTGCTAGATTAGTTGCATTTGTATAAAAAGATGCAGCTTGGCCGTTTAATTGTGTTGAATTTGTTGCTGATGTTGCATTACCAGCCAGTGCACCTGTAAATGTTGTACTATAGACGTTGGCAAACCTTGCAGCTCCACTACCTACCGTATAAGAGTTATCTGTGTCTGGTAAAGTATTTGCATTTGTTGCTACAAATGGTGCGGCCGCTGTGTTTGTAAAATTAGCATGATCCAAATAATATGCTGGTAACTGCCCACCAAGTTTTGTTGAATCACTTGCGTTATTAACCGTTGCATCTGTATATGCTGTGTTAATATTCATACCGCGTGTAACTTTACTATTATTAGCAAGGTTACTGTCAGTGTCCATAGCACCAAACGCCGCTGTAACTAATGCTTGCTGGCCTTGACCAGTGGGTTCTGTTGCTAGGAAATGAAATGTTTCTTGTGCAAAGACAGCAACAACATTATCTGCTGTAAGAGTAGCTGCCGGTAAAGCAGGATCCCTTATAAACAATACAGAAACAGTTCTAGTATCTGTAATAGCTGTACTTGTTAAATCTGTTGTTGCTGATACTTTAACGAACGCCATTTCAGTTCCGTTTGCACCAGGTATACTTGCATTTACCCACGCCGCACTGGAACGAATTTGTAATTGTTTATCGTCAGTATCATAAAATAAATCACCGTCACGTGCACTTGCAGGTGCGGTTGTACCAACATAAACTTGTAATCTTTCAAATGAATTTGTATCTCCAGTTATAGAACAAACTTTGAGTAAGTTCTCACTCTTATCATACCATAACTGGCCTTTAAGTGGACTAGCTGGTGCAGATGTTTTTGCAAAATTTTCAAGCAAGTAAACAAAGTTACTTGCAATAATCTGGCCATACCCACTATAGTTCTTACCTAGTAATGATAGAGAAGTATTTGTATCCACTGTACCTGGATTTACATTCGCTAAAAAATTACCATCGAATGTATTAATTGTATATGTCATATTTCTCTCTCTTTATCTCATTATTGCATTTGAATTCGGATTGTATAAACAATCTCAATTATTCTGTTTAATGATTTTTGTATTGGATGAAAAATAACATGCGTTAACATGTAACATTTTGAATTGAAATCTAATATTACTGAGGTATCTGTTGCAGTTCCTGATATTTCATTACCAGTTGCTACATCGAGACTAAAAAGACCCAATTCATCAAATACAAAATCATCTGTAAAATCTGTACTATTATCAAAATTAGACTGAACACTAGGTTCACCAAATTCTAATGTACAAGTTACTTTAATATCTGTATAACTTGTTGAACTTGGCAAAACTTCTATTTTATTTTTTGTTGTTGCTGTATTTGATGCCGCTAAATCATCAACAACTTTAAAATATTTTAATCCATATAAATTAGAAGTTGGTGACGCATCATCTGGTGCTTCACTAACATTAGTAGTCTTATATGTAATTTTTCCTAATGTATTAACACTCGAACCTCCATTACCAAAACCCATGTAATGAATATCATAATTGGGTTTACCTGATAGTGTCTGTGCAAGATGTTTAGCCATATTACCAAAGTGAATTGCGTTTCTTTTATTAACTAATTCAATTGGTTCTTTTTTATCCGTGATATCACGGATTAAAATATGACCTTCCACACGAACACCACCAGTTTCATCTGGTTTGTTGTTTGCTAATTCGTTTTGTTTATTTTCATTTTCCATTATAAAAACTCATTATTACTTATTTATCAATTATTATTCTATTGGTATATTATGCTAAAGCATTTCCTGCGCGATTCTTAAAAAATACTGCCTGATCACTAGTTGATGCATTTAATCCATTTGTTGCATCTGGACTCCATGTACTTTCAGTATCATATGTCAGTATGTTATTAGCATCTCCGCTAAAAATTGCTGTACTACTAGCATGATCTTGGACACTGGTAGTACCAGTTCCTCGACGACAAAGTAACAATTTATTATTTGTTATGTCAATATCTAAATATTCAACTCTTTCACTACCAATAAACACTACACCAGGTACTGTATAACCTGTACCTAGCGAATTCAGATATGGTTCTGGTAGTACTTTTACATCAGTTACACTTATTTCAGTGTCTAATTTTGTTATGGCTGCGGCCGCTGTTGTCTTTGCATCATTTGGTAGAGCATAATATTTTGTCTCTCCATCGGCATCATAATATATTCTAAAACTTAGCCAGTCAGTTACACTACCCAACGTATAATGATTATTAGTTTGTACTGTAATTTGTAATCCTTCCTTACTACTAATTGGAATTAACTCATCTGGCCATTGCTCGTGTGTTGGACGAACAAAATCTTTACTGTCTCTATCTTGTCTATCAATAGATAAGTTTGGAATACCGAGTTGATCAGGATCGTCAGCCATAAAATCAGGAGCTGTTACTGGTGAAGCAGTTGTATCATAATTTGCATTCTCTGGCTTTCCATAATATTTTGGACCAATGACATACGGATATACTGGTAAACCATCATCGTCTACTGTAACATAATATGCATACATACCACTTGGCTTTTCCGGTGTGTAAGCAATACGACCATTATATTCATCTAAATCACCGAGGCCGGCAACATATTCATAATCTTCATAATATGTACCATCATAACTACCAGTTGGTATCGCAGGTTCAGTACCTATTGCAACCCTAGTTCCAGTTTTTAATCTATAGCTTGAACGCATTTTTTGTATTTTACTTGTAACCGTAAACAATATAACACTATCTAATGCTGGAGCTGTACCAAATGTTATTTGGCTTTTTTCATTACCAGCTGCACCAGTATATGTAAAATCTGTTGTAACAATTTGAGCAGTGCCGTTCTTTTTTATTTTTATATTTAAATCATTCATTAACGCCGTAGCATATTCTGGTCCACTTGGGCCAGCAAATACTGTTGTTGTACCGTCGCCAGTATAACTTTTACTTGCATAACCTTGTGGTCCATAAATTGGAACGCCATCAAATGCATAGCCTAACAATGGACTATGCTCAAATAAATTATCATTATAAATTGCAGTCGGATTAGCATAATAATGATATTGTCCATTATAATCTACAATACCACCGTGCTGATCTCTATGCCTCCAAAAGAACGTTTCTGTTCCTGGACCATATCCTGTAGTGCCGCCAGCAGTATACATAGCATTATAATGCCAAACACTATCATTGCCATAACTGTCTCGAGTTTTAACATTGTGTAATGCAACACCATTTCTTAATATTGCAATTATCCCAGTTGGTGTATTTTCCTTATCAGCAATAAGTGGAATAACTACCTCACCTGGTATATTCCATTTAATATTTTGATGTACAATTATATTTGGTTTAACCTCATCTATATAAGGCCAGATTGGATCATGCAAATTTGATTCATGATCAGGTATACCACTTGCTGTCACATAAATAAATTCGTTACTATAATAAACACTCTCTACACCTGCTTTTGTTACTACATTATAGATATGCCAACCTACTCTATCATTGCCATACGCGGATGTAGCTTCAACTGCAAAATTTGGAAATTCCGAAAAGAGAACAGGCAATGTCTGGCCTTCGTCCCATGTTGTTAATGCTTTTTCGTACCCATCTTCGACAACAGTATAATCCCATGCTTGGCTATCCCAGCCCCATTCTTGCGGTACTGGAGTATCATTTTCAAAAGTTGTCATATCAAATCTTGAGCCATCTTCGCGTTCAACTTTAGATACATCATAAAATGCACCGCTAATGCTGTTTGATAATTGTGTTTGTGTATTACGATAATCATTAACAAAATCATTAATAGCTATTTGGGCATCTGTATCATTACCTACTTCTACATTAGTACCAGTCCTTAATACAGCATTAACATCATAATCATATCTACCAACTGCGGCATGTACTGTTAATGTTAAATCTTCATGATAACCATTTGCCATCTTATAATAAGTATCAGCACCTTGTAATTGATCATATGTTATACTTGTTAATGTAGACATTGCATTAGCAACAATTATTGGATGATTTTTAATATTATCATCAGTAGTTAATTTCATAGTTGCTAAAGTAGTAATATATGTACTTGTAGCAGTTGAGTATTTTGCAACACGTTGGGATGCATGATCCGATGGAGCACCACTTATTAAGTCGCCAACTGTTGTCCGAGTATTTAGATCTATAATAGCATTACGATATCTCTGTGCATCTGTTAATGCTAATTCATGATGTACGGTACGCGAGTCTACACCTACATTACCGGTAGTTAAATATGTTTTTGCTGGAAAAATATTATTACTAACTCGATCAAATAATAAACTAACTTTTGATGCTCGTAATAAATTAGTGTCTGTATGATTATCTAAATAATCTTTATAGATACCAGTTCCTAGAATTACATCATAACTTGGATTTACTCCTGGTAATAATGGTTGTACTTTGCTGGTACTACTATTATAATATGGCGGATTGTCAAAATCAGTAATATGCGAATTTGCAGTTTCTAACTCTAAGTTTTTAATTCCTCTATATTCTCTAACCTTTGACGTATATGGTTTTACTTCATTAATATATTCTTGAACGTGCGGTAATAATTCAACTTTAAAATTAGAAAGTTGTTTAACATTATTTTCTGCTGAAGCAATATTTAAATATGAACTCTTAAATATCCAATCTACATCACCTTGCTCTGATAAAACATATGATATCATTCCAAAGAATACTTCATTTGTCTTAACTAACCAATTAATTGTAAAAACATTATTAAAAATAGCATCAATAATCTTACGAAAATCTTGACTTTGCGTTAACGTAAATGTATCTGTATACGTTGTAGTCTTAAAGTTTATTGTTTGTTTTTCCGCACCTATTTTTAAGAATGTTTTTGTAGCAAGAACATACTTGTAAACACGCCATCTGTTTGTGCCGTCGTTTTTAACTTTTACAATATCACCGTCGATCAACCCGGTTAATAATTTTCTTTTTGCTATAGTATCTACTGTATGCTTAATTACAGTTGCAGTAGAATAATCAGTTTCCCACCAATCAATATAAATTATAAATTGGTTATTATAAACATCAGCATCCCATCCTGTTTTATCATCGTTAACTGTCAACGTTGTTAAAATTGTATTCATTGCGATAACAAAATTCTTTCTTGCTAAATTTACATCCTTGAACCATGTCTGCCGTGGACGATACAATGTACCATGTTGCCTATCTTTATGCAACATAGAAGTATCAGGTATTACTAATCCTGCTTTGTCATATCCAACTAAACTATCAACCATCTTATTAAGAAAATATGCTGGAATAGAACTTCGAGTATCATTCTTTCTTATTAAGACCCATTGCTTATGTACATTACTTTCTACATTTTTTACTTTATATTCTAACTGTAAACTAGAATCTTCTGCTGTTATTAACCTATCTATACCGTTAATAATCATTGCACCGCCAGGCTTTCTATAAGTCACTTGTATTAAATCACCTATAACTGGAGCACTTGTTAACGTAATGGATGTTATTGTATCATCAGATGCTATGGTACCATTTGTATACGTTACCTTAATACCGCCAAGTCTTACACTTGTTATCAATGCTGGATCAACACCTGTTGTAGAAATAGTCTGTGAAACAGTTGCACTTGCAACAACAACATCATCCACTCGTTCATAATGATTACTAATAGGAGCATACCATTGGGTATTTGCTGGAGCACTTATGTACGATGCTATAGTATTTGCACTTTGCTTACGCCATTCAACAGCTGGTGCAGTTGTCTTATTCCTTACCCAGAAATAATAATTTGTAACAAATTTACTTATAGCAATATTCCATTCTTCTATTTGACTATATTGATTTACACTTTTAACTGTGCCTGTTCCTTTATAGTCTGCCGGTATATTTGTACTTTGCACCCACTCATACATGTCTACACTCGAGCCTGGAAACATTTGATTCCAGTATGTTCTACGATATCTATTACTTCCCTGTTCAGCATCATAAAATCTTACAGTAGATGTGTCCCACCAAAGATGACCCACTTGCTCGTTATTCCACAAAAGATCATCATTAACTAACGAACTAGCATCATCAGTAACATTATATCTTGCAGGATCCCTATTTAATCGATATGAAATCTCAACATCAACTTGGCCGCCGATAACACCTTTTGGAAAATCTAATAATAAAGGTTGTGCATCAATTAATAATTCTTTTGTATCATATAATGTAGCAACATCAAATAATGCTGAATTAATTCGTTGTTCTTCTGCTCTATGTGTTTCAAACCATGTATCAAAACTAGTAATTATGCTAAAATCAATATCTAATGTTAAACCTGTACCAACATGTGTATCAACAGGTACAGCAGCTATATTTGTTAATGGTGACGGCAAATATGTTATATCGCCCTGCGTAACAAGTGATATAGTTTTTACTGGGCCTGTTAAATTTGCAGTAGCCGTTGCACCAGCTCCGCCGCCTCCAGTAAAACCTACTGTAGGCACACTTAAATATTCACCATTTGTCAACACTTGAATACTATCAACCGCTCCTGTTATGGTCGCGGCGGCTGTTGCCTGGCGTGGTGTACAACCACCTCCTCCGCCATACGCAGGTGCAGTAATTTTTATATCAGGTGCAGATTGAAACGAGTCACTAAGCGTTATACCTAAAGATTTAACCACAAACAATAAATCTAACCTTAATCCGATCCTTCCAGATACCGGGGATGCTGTTGTTTCACAATTTGTATACGGCGGTAAGACAGTGTAATCGCCACCATCTGCTATTGTTATACCAGTTACTGCACCGATTATTGTTACTGTTGCTACTGCTACAGCACTTGATCCTCCGCCGCCAGTAAACACAACATTTGGTGCTGATGTATAACCGTCTCCTGCAAGAGTTATTGTAACACCTGTAACTGCGCCACCGGCAACTGTTGCTGTTGCTGTTGCTGTTGTACCACTTGAAGGTGGATCTATTGTAACAGTTGGTGCCGATGCATATCCTGAACCTGGGTTAGTTACTGTTATACTGCTAACATCACCAACACTTACTGATGAAACAGTACCTGTTGCTACTGGAATTCCAGTGCCACCTGTTACGGATATTGTATCACTTACTGAATAACCACTGCCTGCGGCATTTATAGTCATACCATTACAGCCGCCATCAGTACCAACTTTCATATGTATTGCCAATACTGAATCATCGTCTTTGATTCCTTTACCGGCTGATACCATTAACTTACCAGCTCGAGGAGTATTAAATGTTGCTGTTAATTGATTTGCACTAACATGATTAATAACTGGGAAATCATAATTACCCTTTATATTATAATACTTTGTATCTGCATTTGCTGAAAATGTATCACCGCCTGAAATTACTGCTTTACCAGCAATTGCTGTATTAAAAGTAATAGTTAAACTATTATCATCAACAAATTTAATAGCAGGATAATCATACAACCCTTTAATATTATAATATAAAGAAGAAGCTATTGTTGCACTATAATCACCAGATGCTATAGTAGAACCCAATACTGCAATATCAACATTTACATATTTCTTTCCTAAATTATGTGTAATAGTCCATGTTGTTGCGGCACTACCTTCCGTATGTTCATAACCAAAATCTGGTGCAGAACCGTTCATATCATTGTGTGTAACTACTGCGTAACCAGATTTAGTAACGCCTGTTGGAAATATAACTTTAATATTGTTAACATCAGTATATTCGACCAAAGGATGGTCATGCCTACTAGAAGCAGATGTACTATCACTATATATAATATCTACATTAGCAATATCTTGGTTTAAGTTATGTGTAATTGTCCATGTATTAGCTGCAGATTGTAATGAACTAACAAATTTTGATTTAATTACACTAACCTTATCTATTTTTGTTGATCCGCCCATTATTCTTAAACTATTAGTAGTAAGAAACGAAACTGTTGCTCCTTCATATTCAGTGTTAATCAAATTATCTGCGGCATCAATAAGAGCAACATTAACATACTGCTGACCTAGATTATGTTGAGCGACTGCCCAATTACCTAAACCTGTAAAATCAATATCACTACCAAGAAATGCTACATCAACATTTACATATCTCTTGCCTAAATTATGTGTTACTGTCCATGTTTTTGATACAGCTGATTCAGTATGTGTATATCCTGTTCCACCTGATGCACCAGGAACATAATTATCACTATATGTTACAGCAACATAACCAGATCTTTTCGTACCAACTGGAAATACAATAGTAAGATTATTTGTGTCAGTATATTCTATAATTGGATTACTATAACGACCTATTGCATCTTTATCATCATTGTAAATAATATTAACATTGACATATTGCTGACTCAAATTGTGTGGTATTAACCAAATATCTGAGGAAGATTGTAATGTACTAACAAACTCAGACTTAATAACATCAATATAACCTACAGTTGCTGTAGTACCCCAATCTATGGTTAAGTTATTCACATCAACATATGTAATTATAGGTGATCCATATTCTGGACCAATTGTATTATGTTGATAATCCATAATTTCTAAATTAACATATTTTTGATTTAAATTATGCTCAACACTCCAAGTAGTACCATTATAAATAAGAGACTCGTATATTTCAACTCCGGGTAATGTCTGATAACCAGCACCAGCATCTGTAATAGTAACAGATGCAATTACTGATTTTAATACTGCTTTTGCTATCGCAGTAGTAATCTTTGTTCCGCTTCCACTTTCGATAAATGTAATTGAAGGTGGGGATGTATAACCTGCGCCTCCGCTAGTAACAGTAACACTGCTTACTCCATATTGTATATCTGTAATCTTACCGGTTGGCTGTACTTTTGTATCTGTTATAAATGTATCAATAGTAAAAGTCTTATTGATATCAGCTGCTGTATAATTATTACCACCATTTGATATAGTAAGTGTAGTTAAACCGTAGTGCTCTTTAAGATCTGCTAATTTACTTACTAACCAACCACTTGGCTTATTATCTATCCAAACTAAATCTTGCAAACTATAAAAAGATTTATTTAATTTTACATTTTCAAATGCTTCAGTTTTTGTTGTAAATCTTCGAGGATGCCATACTTGTATTTTATCAGAAGTATTAGCAACCTTTTCCTCAAAATCATCAATAACAAATATACCCTTCTTTTTAATTACCATCGAAAC